>Ga0224495_10000777_pt1 | contig 24290 bp, 12 predicted proteins | sample SF_Jul11_sed_USG_FD_168128 | JGI IMG/M metagenome (GOLD analysis project Ga0224495, IMG submission 168128) | Sediment microbial communities from San Francisco Bay, California, United States - SF_Jul11_sed_USGS_4_1 | ecosystem: Environmental > Aquatic > Marine > Sediment | place: USA: California...
GAACTTAATCGTACTGCGGTTGCCTTGAAGTGCATGCTGTAACGATGCACTTTTGGCGGTCTTGATTTGCCCATAAAACACCTCCGTTCCGTTAGGGGGAGGTGTCAACTATTTTGGGGGAAGATTAGCCTCCGAACCAGCCGACTGTGGCTGCATTACTAGGAGGCGTCGTGGGGTATGCTGACTGCACGCGCCGGCACGATAGTCGAAATAGCGTGTTTGTATACCATCTGGGTCAAGGTGTTCTTCAGCAGCACCACATACTGGTCGAACGACTCGATCTGACCTTGCAGCTTGATACCGTTCACCAGATAGATCGCGACCTGAACATGTTCCTTGCGCAGTGCGTTGAGAAACGGATCCTGCAGTTGTTGTCCTTTTTCACTCATGTTATTGCTCTTATCAGTCAGGAAGGGTTGAGTACTTTACTGGATTCCCGAGCACATGTGAACATTTTATTGACATCCCGACGATTACCCCAAACTCTAACGCCCTCATAACATAACTTATGCCGTCACGAAATCTAGTGTGGCTGTGGCCAAAGCCGCATCCGTGAATACATAATGCGTCGTACCCAGACTAAATGCCGACGACACCGTTTCTCCGGCCGCAAGAGAAAAACTCAGGGTATCTCCACTATCCATGCGAATGAGCAGTTTGGAAGCGTTTCCACTATCTACCATTGCCCGTATATCCGCGCCATTCAACGCAATAGTTGAATTAACCCCATCCAGAATATCCAGTTTTTCTATGCTAGTGACTTTGGCATCGAACGAACTCAAAGCTAGCGTACTCGCTCCAATGCCGGTGATATTCAATGTATCAATGCTCGCATCCACAGCCCCGCCGTCGATGACTGCAATACTGGTCAATTCAGTTTTAGTAACCGCAAGTATGTCGGCACCCTCACCACCATAAAGTCTATCCGCTCCGCCAGCTCCAGTGAGTGAGTCGTTACCGGCTTCACCATAAATCGCGTTGGCTCCGGCATTACCAGTAATGAAATCATTGCCTGCACCTGCCCAGATTTCCCACGCCTGAACAGTGGTCGCCGAAAAAGAGTCATTCCCCCCACTTAACTCCCACAATTGGATATTCGCAAAACGGTCACTCGAAGCCCCATAAAGAAATGTGCCCGAAGAAGTCAATGCCATCGGTGTCGTATTTGCAGTATGAGTGAAAGGATCAAACTTATAACTGACCATATTGGCACCGCCGCCGCCATCAATTGTATCGATGAAAGCCGCCGACGAGTCCATGTAGAAAGTGTCATTTCCCAACCCACCTTGAAACGTATCGCCCATGCTAGCATTAGAATAGAAGGTGTCGTCATATTGGGTACCCACCAGTCCTTCGATACTGATCAGAGTATCCAATTGAACTTGAATGCTTGAATTTATCCAGTGGCTCCTGTCAAAGATAAACCCTCCCCCCCCATTCCAGGATGAGTAGTCTGCAAAGTCCACCCCAGCCCCGCCGTCGAGCACATCAGCCACCCCCACAGTTCTATCACCGTCAGCCAAATAATCGTCACCAAAACCGCCTAACAAGGTGTTAGCATTTTCGTTGCCAGTAAGCGTGTCACCAAAATTGCTACCCAGCAAATTATTAATGTAGTAGTAACTGTCGCCTGCCGCTTCACTACCCATACCGTTAACATCTGCCTTTCCATCAGCATTGGTATCTATCAGGTTGACTATAACAGCAGCCGAGTTAGCATAGCTTGCCCAGTCACTGCCTCCAAGATTATCAGTGGCAGAGGCGCCACCAATCAAAGTATCAGCTCCGACTCCACCCACCAATGTATCGTTACCCGCGCCTCCAAGCAACGTGTCATTTCCGTTAGCTCCAAACAGCGTGTCGTCTCCCACGCCGCCGTTCAATATATTTATACTAGCGTTACCACTAAGAATGTCGCCATTATCGCTACCCATTAGATTGTTGATATAGTAATAAGTGTCACCCTGCGCATCACCACCTAATGCCGTACCGGCTCCCAGATCAATCGTAACCGCCAATGACCCCACATAACTGGCCCAGTCGTTTCCTCCTAGGGCATCAGTTGTACTGATGCCGCCAATCAGGACATCCGCTCCTGCACCCCCTATCAGCGTGTCATCTCCCACACCCCCAGCCAGAGTATTCGTGATGGCATTGCCCGTAAGCGTGTCGTTATTGGCGCTACCCAACAGATTACTGATGAAATAGAAAGTATCACCTGCCGCATCACCACCTGATCCAGAACCCACACCCACTAGACTGACCGTTACAGCCGCCGAGCCCGCATAACTGACCCAATCATTGCCGCCCACGCTATCCCAAGTATCCACTCCACCAATCAGGATATCTGCTCCACCCCCACCCACCAAGGTATCGTTGCCCTTGCCGCCTACCAAGGTATTGCTGTTAAGGTTGCCAGTCAGAATATCGGCAAAACTACTCCCCATCACATTATCAATAAAATAATAAGTATCTCCCGCAGCGTCGCCGCCGGATCCTGTTCCTGCAAGATTAACAATAACTGCGGTGGAGCCGGCATAACTGACCCAGTCACTGCCGCCTCCTACCGCAGTGCTGATACCGCCAATCAGTACATCCGCACCGAGTCCGCTCATCAGCGTATCGTTGCCCAATCCCCCTATCAGGGTATTAACACTAGCGTTTCCTGTGAGGGTATCGTCGTTGTCGCTTCCTATCAGGTTGCTGATAAAGTAAAAAATGTCGCCTGCAGCATCGCCTCCTGAACTAGCACCAGTAGCGAGATCAACAGTGACTGCTAATGATCCTTCATAGCTTGCCCAATCATTGCCGCTTCCTACAGCGGTGCTAAGACCTCCAATCAGAATATCCGCACCAGCCCCCCCCACCAAAGTATCATCACCTGCACCACCTGTAAGCGAATCCCCACCCCCTCCGCCAACCAGTTTATCGTTACCCGCACCACCATCCAATATGTTTGCGTTAAGGTTACCGATAAGCGTGTCATTGTTGATCCCGCCAACAATATCCTCAATACCGAATAGCTGATCGGTGCCAAGCAGTCCATCGCTGATGCCGACAGCATCGCCGTTGACATCCAGTGCGATGGTCAGCGCGCCTGTTGCGCTGCTGTAGTCAGCTGTGTCGTTACCCAAGCCTCCGGTCAGCGTATCGTTACCCAAACCGCCGATCAGCGTATCATTGCCCGCACCGCCAAGCAGTATATCGTCACCGGCCCCACCATCCAGCACGTTGGCGTTTGCGTTACCAGTGAGCGTGTCGTTGTTGGCACTGCCCAGCAGGTTGTTGATGTAGTAATAACTGTCGCCTTGAGCATCGCCCCCCACTCCTGTGGCATCTGCTAAACCATCTCCGCCAACGACATTCACATCCGTCAAATCAACAGTGACGGCAGTGGAACCTGCATAGCTCGCCCAATCGCTGCCACCTAAGGCATCCGCGGTACTCGTACCGCCGATCAGGACGTCCGCATCGGCTCCGCCTATCAGGGTATCGTTGCCCAGACCACCTCTCAGCGTATCCAAGCCCGCAGCCCCGAACAGCATATCGTCACCCGCACCGCCATCCAATATGTTGATATTGGCGTTGCCCGTGAGGGTATCGTTGTTGGCGCTACCCATCAGGTTGTTGATGAAGTAATAACTGTCGCCCTGTGCGTCGCCGCCCAAACCGGTGGCATCTGCCCGCCCATCGGGAGGTCCGGGCAATACATCAGTCAGATCGACAGTGACTGCCAGCATAGAACCCACATAACTGGCCCAATCGCTACCGCTTCCTACCGTGGTACTGATACCACCGATCAGGACATCTGCTCCGGCTCCGCCGATTAGGGTATCGTTTCCGAGTCCTCCTATCAGCGTGTTGTCACCGCTCGTACCCGCGAGAATGTCATCATTGTTACTGCCTAAAATATTCTCGATATTTGTCAGTGTGTCAGTTGATATGCCGCCACCAATAATGGCAGTAGCCGTGCCATCAGCATTTGCGGTCATGACAACACCAGCAGCAATGCCGCTGTAATCGACCGTATCGAAATCCGCACCGCCGTCAAGATAATTACTACCTGCACCACCAACCAGATAGTCATTGCCAGCACCGCCCAGCAGGGTATCGTTGCCCGCAGCCCCCATCAACGTATCGTCGCCCGCACCACCATCCAACACGTTGGCGTTGGCGTTGCCGGTAAGCGTGTCGTTGTTGGCACTACCCAGCAGGTTATTGATATAGTAATAACTGTCGCCTTGAGCATCGCCCCCCACTCCTGTGGCATCTGCTAAACCATCTCCTCCAACGACATTCACATCCGTCAAATCAACAGTGACGGCAGTGGAACCTGCATAGCTCGCCCAATCGCTGCCACCTAAGGCATCCGCGGTACTCGTACCGCCGATCAGGACGTCCGCATCGGCTCCGCCTATCAGGGTATCGTTGCCCAGACCACCTCTCAGCGTATCCAAGCCCGCAGCCCCGAACAGCATATCGTCGCCCGTGCCGCCATCCAATATGTTGATATTGGCGTTGCCCGTGAGGGTATCGTTGTTGGCGCTACCCATCAGGTTGTTGATGAAGTAATAACTGTCGCCCTGTGCGTCGCCGCCCAAACCGGTGGTATCAGCTTTACCATCAGGAATGCCCAAAGCGCCTGTCAAATCAGTCAGGTTCACCGTAACCGCAGTTGAACCCACGTAACTCGCCCAGTCACTCCCTCCGTTGGCGTTTATGGGATCAACTTCATTGACTCCACCGACCAATACATCCGCACCAGCACCACCTATCAGCGTGTCTACACCAACATAGCCGTATAAAGTATTATCACCACTCGTACCCACAAGTACATCGTTGTAGATACTACCTACGATAATCTCAATATTTGCCAAGGTGTCAGTTGATACGCCGCTAGCCAATGCAAGAGTAGCTGTGGCCGTGCCACCTAGGCCAGCTGTCATGACAACTGATCCAGTAAGTCCGCTGTAATCAACCTTATCTACATCAGCTCCGCCGTCAAGGTAGTTATTACCGCCACCGCCTACCAGCGTGTCGTTGCCTGCACCACCATACAGCGTGTTGTTGCTGAGATTGCCGGTAAGGGTGTCTGCATAGATACCCCCAATAAGATTCTCAATGCCAAATAACTGATCTGTGCCCCCCAACCCGTCACTGACAGAGATGCCGTCAGCGCCCAGAGTTGTGACCAACGAAACAGTGGCACTACTGTAGTCAGCCGTATCACTACCAGAATCAGCAATGGAGTCGCCACCGTACAAAATATCATTACCAAGCCCGCCGACCAGAGTATCGTTGCCCGTCCCGCCCATCAGCGTATCGCCTCCGCCGGCACCGACCAATGTATCGTCGCCCGCCCCGCCATTTAGTACATTTACATTATCATTACCAGTAAGAGTATCGTTGCCACTGCCGCCCAACAGGTTGCTGATATAGTAGTAGCTATCACCTGCCGCATCTCCACCCTGCCCATCAGCATCGGCCCGCCCATCGCCTCCGACAACATTCACATCAGTCAGATCTACTGTGACTGCCGTAGACCCCACATAGCTTGCCCAATCGCTACCGCTCCCAACCGAGGTGCTGGTGCCGCCAATCAGGACATCCGCTCCCGCCCCCCCCGCCAACGTATCATTGCCAAGCCCTCCGATCAGAGTATTAACATTTGCGTTGCCGGTAAGATCGTCTGCATTTGCGCTACCCAACAGGTTATCGATGAAGTAGAAAGTATCGCCCGCCGCATCACCTCCCGATGTTACGCCGGTGGCCAGATTGACCGTTACTGCAGCAGAACCTGCATAACTTGCCCAATCGCTGCCGCTGCCTGTCGTAGTACTGATTCCGCCAATCAGTACGTCCGCACCCAATCCACCCGCAAGCGTATCGTTGCCGAGCCCTCCTGTCAGGGTATTTACAGCGGAATTGCCGGTTAGTATGTCGTTGTTGACACCACCAACAATATTTTCAATGCCGAGTAGTCGGTCGGTGCCCAGCAATCCATCGCTAATGCCGACGGCATCCCCGTTGATATCCAGTGTGATGGTCAGCACACCTGTGGCGCTGCTGTAATCAGCCGTATCGCTGCCCAAACCTCCGATCAGTGTATCGTTACCCAAACCTCCCACCAGCGTATCGTTGCCATCCTCGCCATATAGAGTATCAGCGCCCGCACTTCCATCGAGTATATCGTCAGCAGCGCCACCCTTGAGTATATTGACACCGCTATCACCAATAAGCATGTCATTGCCAGAGCTACCAATTAAATTCTGGATACTGTTGTAAGTGTCGCCCAGCGCATCGCCAGATGACCCGGCACCTGTGATAAGGTTAACCGTCACTCCGCCAACAGAGCCGGTGTAACTCGCCCAGTTATTGCCCGCTCCACCGTAGAGCTTGTCTGCGCCGGAACCGCCTTCCAACACATCATCGCCGCCTGCGCCGTGTAACGTATCATCACCCGCATCCCCAAAAAGGGTATCTGCTCCATCGCTTGCAGAGGTCGTGTTAGCAGTAAACGCACTCAGCAAATCGCCATAGATCACATCGTTGCCGTCACCGCCATGCAGCGTATCGCTGCCAAGCCCGCCCACCAGAGTATCGTTACCGCCAGCTCCCCAGAAGACGTTATCGGCTGACGAACCAGTGATAGTGTCATTTCCAGCGCCCCCGGTAATATTTTCTATGCTGATGAGTATGTCGCTGTCGGTTCCAGTTCCAGCCAGATTGCTTGCCACAGCATAGGCCTTGTTGGGATCAATCGAATCAATCGTGATCGTTACACCATTAAACCCCAGCCCGGCAAAATTGACACTGTCATTGCCCGCGCCTCCGTCCAAATAATCGCTGCCGTAACCGCCATCAAGGATATCGTTGCCGCCCAAGCCAAAGAACGTATCAGCGCCCGAACCGCCGGTCATCACATCATCGTTGTTGCTACCCTCAAATATCTCTATATTCCGCAGGGTCGCAGTACCGCTCACCGTCGTGGCAATCACATCAGCCCCGCCGCCACTGTTCAGCATCACCCCTGAACCGACGAGACTGGCGAAACTCACTTTATCGATATCTGCGCCACCGTCCAGCAAATCATCGATACCGCCGCCACCATCCAGCGTATCGTTTCCTAACCCGCCGATTATCGTGTTTTTACCGGAATCCCCATAGAGAGTGTCAGCACCATCGCTGCCTAACAAATTCTGAATATTGATATACGTATCACCAGCGGCATCGCCAGTATTGGTTGCCAATAAAGAGTCCAACGCAACCACCAGCCCTGCTGAAGTCTCATAGCTTGCCCAGTTATTACCCAGCCCACCATCCAGAACATCGACTCCAGCGCCGCCGACCAGCGTGTCATCGCCATTCCCGCCATACAAAGTGTCGTTGCCACTCCCGCCGAATAAGGTATCGTTCCCCCCGCTGCCATAGAGCGTATCAACACCTGCAGCGCCATCGATAACGTTATCAAAGCCGTCACCGTACAAGGTATCACTGGCGTTGCTTCCCAATAAATTCTCAATGGCGTTATAAGTATCCCCAGCCGCATCACCGGTGTTAGTTGCCAGCGCCGGATCCAGCGCGGCAACCACTCCGACAACCGAAGACTGATAGCTTGCCCAATCAAGGCCATCGCCCCCGTCCATCGTATCTGCACCCGCGCCGCCATCCAAAGTATCATTACTGCCGCCGCCGTATAGTGTGTCGTTGCCGTCACCTCCCAAGAGCGTATCGGCACCATCACCCGGATCCGGAGCAAGACTTAACAGATCGCCGTAAATCACATCGTCACCGATGCCGCCATCAATGAAATCGTCGCCTAGACCGCCCACCAGCGTATCATTCCCGGCAAAACCATAGAGGCTGTCATTGCCAGCACCACCCGAAAAGAAGTTGTTCGCATCGGAACCATTGATAAAGTCGTTACCTGCACCTCCGGTGATATTTTCGATGTTGATCAGCGTATCAGTATCGGTTCCCGTTCCGGCAAGATTGCTTGCCGTCGCGTAAGCAACGTTGGGATCGATCGCATCAATCGTGATCGTTACCCCGTTCGTGCCCAGGCTGGCAAAGCTGACGCTGTCGCTGCCGAGCAGTCCACCATCCAGATAGTCGCTGCCATACCCCCCGTCCAGCGTATCATTACCACCCATACCATAGAAGGTATCTGAGCCATCGCCGCCGGTCATCACATCATCGTAGTTACTACCCTCAAAAATCTCGACATTCATCAGGGTCACGATGTCCCAAGTTAAGGGATTAGCCCCCACCGTGGCGGTGATGTTCGCTCCCCCAGCGCTGTTCAGCGACACTCCCAGACCCGCTGCCAGATTGAGGAAACTCACTTTATCGATGCCGGTTCCTCCATTCAATACATCGGTGCCGCCGCCGCCATCCAGCGTATCGTTTCCGGCACCACCGATGATGGTGTTGTTAGCACTATTCCCAAACAGGATGTCATTACCGTCACTGCCAATCAGATTATTGATGTAGTAGTAACTGTCTCCTTCAGCATCGCCGCCCTTACCGGTGCTATCTGCCAGACCGTCAAGCGGTGTTGTATCAGTCAGATCAACCGTAACCGCCGCAGAGCCAACATAACTTACCCAATCATTACCTCCCGCACTGTCCAAATAATCTATCCCACCAATCAAGACATCCGCACCCATCCCGCCAATCAATACATCATCCCCGGCTCCGCCAACCAGAATGTTGTTCAACACGTTCCCAGTGAGTGTGTTATTCAATGAGTTGCCAGTACCCGTGATTGCGGTAGTACCGGTCAGCACGAGGTTTTCTATATTGGCACCCAGCGTATAGTCGACGCCTGCCCGCACGGTGTCGGTGCCCTCGTTAAAGTTCTCGGTGACTACGTCTAATATGTTGTCAACCACGTATGTATCGTCGCCTGCACCGCCAATCAGCGTATCTGCACCGATACCACCATCCAGTGTGTTCGCTGCCGTGTTGCCGGTGAGGATATTATCCAGTGTGTTGCCGGTGCCGTTGATCACAGCAGTGCCGGTCAGCACGAGGTTTTCTACATTGGCACCCAGCGTATAGTCGACGCCTGCCCGCACGGTGTCGGTGCCCTCGTTAAAGTTCTCGGTGACTACGTCTAATATGTTGTCAACCACGTATGTGTCGTCGCCTGCACCGCCAATCAGCGTGTCCGCACCGACACCACCATCCAGCGTGTCCGCACCGACACCACCATCCAGCGTGTTCGCTGCCGTGTTGCCGGTGAGGATATTATCCAAGGTGTTGCCGGTGCCGTTGATCGCGGCAATACCGGTCAGCACGAGGTTTTCTATATTGGCACCCAGCGTGTAGTCGACGCCTGCCCGCACGGTGTCGGTGCCCTCGTTTAAGTTCTCGGTGACCACGTCGAGCGCGCTATCAACCACGTATGTGTCGTCGCCCGCGCCGCCAATCAGTGTGTCCGCACCGATGCCACCATCAAGCGTGTTCGCTGCCGTGTTGCCGGTGAGGATATTATCCAGTGTGTTGCCGGTGCCGCTGATCGCAGCAGTGCCGGTCAGCACGAGGTTTTCTACATTAGCACCCAGCGTGTAGTCGACGCCTGCCCGCACGGTGTCGGTACCCTCGTTTAAGTTCTCGGTGACCACGTCGAGCGCGCTATCAACCACGTATGTGTCGTCGCCCGCGCCGCCAATCAGCGTGTCCGCACCGATGCCACCATCCAGTATGTCGTTACCACCTTCTCCGTATAAAAGATCGTTCCCAGCTTCCCCGAACACTGTGTCGTGGCCTAATCCGGCATAAACCGTATCGTCTCCAGCACCTGCCAGCACATAATCCGGGTTCCCTTGCGCAGGAAGAATAGTCACCGTTTGCCCGTTCGCATCAACATAACTCAGGTCAGACGGACTCACTGCATCGGCAACCGCAAGGTGCATCGTATTGCTAATGTTGAACAGCACCCCATTGGTATCCGTAACGCCCACCGTAAACTGAATATCCAGCGGCCCGACATGAACTGGATTCGCCGGATCGGCGTCATATGTCTGGTACACAAGTTTGATATCGAACGCGTTGCCATTCACAAAACCACTGGGCAACGTCAAGGTGACGCCGTCTGACAAAATTTGAACGTTACCATTCGGGGCAATCAGTGCCAGCGACCAACCCGGCGGAATGCCACTGACAGTCAGCGTGTCTAAGGACGTAAAAAGGCCGGCAAGTTGAAAATGGAGAAGTTTGGCAAAATCGCCCCCCAGATAAGCGGAGTAATCGGAATAGATCACGTCAGCTCCGGGAGTACCGCTCAGAGATTCTGCTTTCATCTGCGCCCCGGGACTTGCCGCATAACTGGAATATCCGATAAGCGGATCGGTTGGATCAGTACTGGAGTCACCTCCTCCGCCATAAAATACATTCCCGCTCTGCCCCTGCTGAACAAAGTTGAATATATCAACCAGCAATACTGGTGTAAAAGATAATGGTGGGGTCGATGGGGGAGAGGGTGGAGTCGGCGGCGGCGCTATGGGGGAAGGTATAACGATAATCACATTGGAAGCGGGAGGCTGAGGAATAGCGTCAGAGGTCCCCTGCTGTATCATCTGTTGCACAACATCAGTGACTGGCTCGGCATTGGTGGGAGCCAGTCCCTCAGCCAAGATTTTTTCCGCCTGCTGATTCTGATATTCCGAGTCTTGCTGATCCGAGCTGCTGTTGGCATCTTTAAGCTGCTTTTCTGCATCGGACTTCTCGAATGGAAGAATGCTGGACATCGCCGCAACCGGCGTATCTCCGATGTTGATATTGCCGACCTCATCCATCAGGCTGACTATCGATACCGCCGAGCCATCTGCAAACTGGACATTTGACGGATGATCGCTCATGGCATCCATGGCGGCGTTAACCAGAACGATGCGAGTACCGTTCTTCAGAAACAACACGAAATCAACGTCCACAACCTCGACGTGCGCAACATCTCCGCGCATTACGCCAAGTTTGTATATGCCACCCTGAGCCTCAACTACAGTAACATTTTCTTTATTCAACGTTTCGGCCATTACCGATTCCCCGCGTTACGTCACACGTGCATTAAAGATTTGATATCTTCCACACTCGCGACCAATTTAACTTTCATTCAACATCACTGTCAAACCCTTTCATCCGTTCGACACGCCCACCCATCAGCGAGGCTCGCGAAAAGCGTCGGATGAAAAGCGACTGAGCGGTGACAACACATATTGCAGCACGGTACGACGACCAGTAACAATGTCCGCCGTGACCGGCATACCGGGCATGATCGGGTTGTCCTGATAGGATGGAGGAATGCCATCAACAGCTATCTCCACACGGTAATAACGATTACTACGTTCGTCATTCAAGGTATCTGCACTAACTTCGGTCAAGCGCCCACTCAGTGTTCCGTAGATGCCAAAATCGTAGGCTCCGACCTTGATATTAACCGGTAATCCGGAACGTAACTCGGCGCGATCATTAGGTCGCACTTGCGCCTCAATCACCACTCGTTCATCAGTTGGAGTAAGCTCCATGATGGGTTCGCCAGCTCTAACAACCCCCCCGATAGTATTGATATAAATCCGGTTGACGATACCATTCACCGGCGACCTTATATCTGTGCGCGTAACCCTGTCAGATTCAGCACGCAAACCTTGACTCGAACTGTCAATATCCATCTGCACGGTGCTCAGTTCAGCTCGCGCTTCAGAACGAAAACGCGCAAGCGATTCACGGCGCTTAGCCTCCGCCTCGTGAATCGCCGCACGCAACCTTGGCATAGCCGATTCCGCCTCGCCAATTTGGGTTAGCAGACGTTGAACCCTGCCCTGCGACTCAAGTAACTCCAACCGTGAGGCCGCATTCTTAGCCATCAATTCTGTGATAATCGACAACTGGTGGCGTGCGATTTCCAGTTCAGCAGCAAGACTTTTTCTGCGATTTTCAGACTCAGAAATCTCCGCAGTCTTCTGACCGATCTGCTCCTGAAATATCTCGGTTTCCTGCGCAAGCTTCTGCTTACGGGCCTGAAACAAGGCTAACTCAGCCTTCTGAGTTGCAGCGTCACTCTCAGAGTCATGATTGAATATCAGTTTAGTGCCTTCTGCCTCCGCCTTCAGGCGAGCAGCACGAGCCTGCAAAGCAGAAATCTTTATTTTGCTCTCGCCAAGTCTGGAATCAGCTCGTGTATCACCGATCACCACCAATAGATCCCCTTTCTTTATCAACGAACCCTCGCGCACAGCCATTGAGGAAACGATACCGCCTTCCAGATGCTGGACAATCTGCGACTTTCCTGCTGGAACAACCCTACCTTCGGCGCGTACCACTCGATCAACCTTGGCCAGCGCCATCCAGCCCACACTTAGAACCAGCACGCTCATCGCCAGAATTATCAGTGCCCTCGGCCTCGGCAAGGAAGCACCTCCAGAAACTCTCTGGCTGACCCCATGCATCACCTGGGGTGCAACTCGATTACAACGCGACCATCCGGGTCATTTGGATCGCGTTTGTCATGACCAAGCACTTTACTATCTATATCTCCCTTGGACACTCCTTTGCTTATCAGGTAATTTCGAATAGCCACGGCACGAAAAAAGGCAATTCGCTTTCCCTCACTGTAGGTTTCCGGCCCCGGAACCGCACTTAGATTTGTTTTGATCTGCTGGCCTGCCGCAATCAATGGCGCAATTGCACGATCCAGCGCCTGCTTTCCATCCTCGTCCAATTCGACAACACCAACAGGGAACCTGATTGTTATCGATGGACCACCACCGGAGACATCCGTCGAAATTTTTTCTTTTTTCAGTTGCGTAGCCTGTGTCTTACTGACCTTTACTCGCTCTTCCACTTGGCTGGCTTGCGACAGGGCGACACGTAGCGCGTTGCGTGTTTCATCGAGATCCTTCTTCACCTCAGCCAACTCTGCCTTGGTTGCGGGACACAACGCCTCCATCTTTGATTGCGAAACTTTGGATGAAAGATAAAACAATGCCAGCACAAATATCACCATAACAAATACCAGCGTCAGCACCAGATTGCTCAGCGCATCAACAAATCCCGGCCAAAAATTCTGCTCTCTTCCGCTTTCCATAATTTTCTCGGCAACGCACTAACGTTCAGCGCAGTGCGACGATACCCTCCTGTAATTTCCCCATGTTGCGCAACATCTGCAGACCCGCTGTTGCCTCCGAAATCAGCAAACGTGTCAACTCCGTGCTAGAGTTGTACTGACGTTGATAGGCGTCCAGCACGTCAAGCAAAGAGCGGTTTGCCGCAAATAGCTGTTCCTTGAATGCGGCAAGCACGATATCGTTGGATTCCATTTCCTGCTTCACCCCTTCGATACGACCGTTAACGGCGCGAAGAGCATTAAAATTAATGCGCAAGGATTGTTCCAAACGACGCTGAACCTCCTTGGCTCGATATTCAAATTCCAAACGCTTGGACTCCAGCGCTTTGGACTGCATCACATCAGTACCGCCATTCAACAAATTCCAACTCACCACAAACATCGCGCGCTTATCGTCCTGAATCGGGTAAAGCGTGCTATTCGGTATCGGGTCGCTACCGGCGACACCTCCCGCATTGTATGTGCGGTTGGCAGAAAGCTCGATGTCAAATTTGGGAGCATATTTACCCTGCATGGCACGACGTTCCTGGACAACCGACTCCATATCCCGCAATGCAGCCTGCAACTCATAGTTATTCTGTATCGCAGTCACCATTGCCGTATTAAAATCACCGGGCAATACAGGCAACAAGTTTTCCGGAATGACAATAGATGACGGCACAACACCGGTCAGTCGCTTAAATTCTATCAAGCCGGAATCATAGGCACCCCTCGCCTCAATCACTGCCGACATCGCGTTAAGGGCACGCCCCTTTACACGCTGCATGTCAGCCTTGGTGGAAGCTCCGGCTTGCACACGGTTAGTCATATACTCAAGCAACTTCTTCAATTCCGTCTCATAGTTTTCCACCATAACAACGGTCATCCGCAACTCAATCAACTTTAAAAAACTGACCAGTGTGTCATAGGCCACTCGTTCTTGAGTGTTATCAAGACTCCGCTCTGCAGCCTGCAACAACAGATTTTGCCGTTGACGCTCAAAGTAAGCGGGTATATCCATCAACGTTTGACGGATGAACAACTGACTATCAGTCCGGTGGTGAGTATCGTGCGCCTGACGATCATAATTGGGCAGTTTGGTCACCGACGAGGGGTTGGATGACTCGCGTCCGCTGTTGTGGTGCACATCGACATGAGGTAGCAATGGGCCGAGTGAGGCTGTGGCAAGATATTCGCTCGTATCCCGATGCGCAGTAGACGCTGCCACTTCGTTACTGTAATCAAGCGACAGAGCCAAGGCATCAAACATCGACAAGTTTTGCACGCGAATCGCGTCTGCATCAAGCAGCGCCAAGAATTCAGCTGGAGGCAACTCCATCGTCAACGCTTTATTCATCGCAACAAGGAGTTTTGCTCGCTCCTTGCCTAAAGCTGATTTCTCGGGAATAAAAGTGGCTCCAACCGAGGAGACATCAGGCAGTTTCGGTGTCTTCTCAACGCCGACTTGCTGACCGTCCGATGCGACAACTTTGGGCGGATCCTCGGGAGTCACTTCTGAAACTGGCGTCTCTTCAGCTGCGTCCTCCGTCGAAAACAGCCCGGACAGAGGATTACTCGAACAAGCCCCAAGCAATAGCCCGAGCAAAAATACAACATGTCGGATTCCAACTTGCACTTAGCTACTCCCCACTGGCGGTTATTGACCGCTCAGGCTGCATTTTCATTACCCGATATTTTATCAGGACACCCATACACACTACGATTTAGCCTTGCCAGAATCGTCGGATTTATTCAAGGACGATGACGCCAAAGCACGCTCTTTAGAATCTTGCCTCAAGGCCTCAAGCATTCCCGAGCGCACTTCCCCTGCCATTGATTTACGCATATCGCGAATCTCCTGAACCAACGCTTGATTTGCAGCAACGCTATTGGCCAAAATTTCAGCGATCTTGTCCATAGACTGTTGCATTTTGCCAACATCCGCAACCGTACGCTGCGAATCCACCAACTTCGCGGATATTTCGGACTGAAGCTGTCGGTTCCTTTCAGATTCCTGCAACATCTCATTCATGCCGGACTTAATGCCGCCAAATGTCTGCGTGACCGATTGCGTCATCAAATTCAGACTCTCCTGCTGACTGCTGGCCGAGACAGATTGCTCGTTGACACGGCTACTGATCTCACTCAACAACGGCACCATCTGGGAAGAGAGCGGCTGCATTTCCAACATAAATTTGCGCAATTGCGTCATCTCATTCAGCATCCCCGCGCGTATGTCATTCTCTTTCTCGACCAGCGACACCAAAGCGTTGCGGATCATGCCCTGCGACTCGGCTGAACTCAGCATGGTTTTCTGGACGTAATCACGCTGCTGCAACAAGGTATTCGAAAAACTGCTCAGATTCTGCGTCACACCAGACAGCGCAGGAAGCAAAGTGGAAAGGTTGGTGCTATTTTCCGTTGCACTAGTCGCCAACACTTTGACATGCCCCATAAACTGCTCGGTAGTCTCCCGTGAGACAGAGTTGGCGCGCAGCAGATCATTTGTCTCGGCGACCCCCTCCGCTTGCTTACCCATCATGGCGCGCAGTTCACCAAAGTGCTGCTCCAGCGCCGCCAGCTTTTGAATAACCTGCGCCTGAGCCTCCAACCCGCGCTCAAGAAGCGCACTGTTATCGCGCTGCGGCAAGTTTACATCAACCGCTCGTTTTGGAATGACTCCCGGCGGCAATGCATCCGATTGAGCTGAGCGCCTGTCCTTGATGAGCTGGTTGATAGCATGCCGCAATCCGGTCAGGAACTCTTCCGTGCAACGACGCACCGAGATCATCGTCAAACCGAGACAAATCGAACCCAGTAAACCGAACATAGAAGCGCTGAACGCTGTGCCCATCCCTTGTAGCGGCTTGGTCAAATCGCTAATCAGCCCCATAAAAGATTTATCGATATCCTGCATATCGGAAGTTGCAAATCCGCCGATCATGTTGCCAATCTCAACCAAAGTTTCCAGAATACCGATAAACGTACCCATCAAACCCAGAGCGACAAGGAAACCGATCAGAAATTGCGCCAGTTCCTGACGCGAATTCAAAGTAACATGCAAAGAGCTCAGGCCGGCTTCAACAACATCCACAGGACTGCCGCTAACGCCATCGTGTGAATGCACCAGATGATCGCAAACAAGTCCCATGTCGGACGCACTCATTTCCGGATCCTGCAATACAACTCGCATCTCGTCACCCATCCGAACACGGGTAACAAACTCACCTGCTTTTCGAGACTGGGCTCGTATGCTCCATATCAACTGGTGCATGATCACTATACCGATCAGCATCACGCCGAGAATGATCGCATTAAGCGCAAAGTTGGTATTAATCGCAAACATCACCAGATGTTTAAAATAAAATCCGATAGCCACCACCACAAGCAGTGGCAGCAATGCGAGAATTTGAAAGCGTATTAAATTTTTCATGTTATTTGCCCGTCACACAATATGTTGTCATTCTGCCCCCGTTACTTCCAGACTCTGCTACTGGCCAATTAACCCGGCCGCGTAAATATCAACCTATCTCGCCTCAAAAAAATACCTGCTCAGACATGTCAGCAGGCTATTCTTTGATAACTGTTTAAACACCTCTTGGCTCACATCGCAATCTCCGCTAATCGAGCACCCCACAAACAACCGAAACCGATACTGAATCAACCCGACAATTCTAGCAGATGAAAAACAATTTTATATGCGTGATTATACCTGAACTGACACATCAAGAACCCGACTTTACCAATGCAGTACTACCATTAAAAATTGGTGCCCATAATAAATCGCCGCTTAAAATCAAATAGCAAGCATGCATGAGATGATTAACGCAATAAATGGGCATTAATACAAAAAATAGGCGGGTTATTCAAAACTATTTAATACTTCAACAAATCTGACCAGCAACATTTAATTTATGCCAAGCTTCTCAATTATGTATAGAATTTTCGGGGTGCTCGTCTATTTTGCGTTGCTGTTCAGTCTGCGTGCACTGGCAAACCCTCCCAGACTGTAAATTTCCCTGCGCTGCACGCTTGGACGCGATTACTTTATCTAGAATTATTCGATCATGACCCCAAGGAAGGGTCGCGCGACTAAGCATGCGGACAACTCTCCTATGACGGGCACACCGGTACCGACTTTCGTTTAACTGGAATGGTCGGGATGCGACAAGGCGTGGCCGTATTGGCAGCCGCTGGTGGCACAGTGTCCGGATTGCGTGACGGTGAACCCGATGTTCCAGCATTGATAAACCCAAACAAACTAGAAACCGGAAAGCGCGCTGCGGAAAACGCGGTTCGCATCGACCATGGCGATGGCTGAGAAACCCAGTACAGCCATATGCTGAAAGGATCCATAGCAGTCCACATGGGCCTACGGGTATTGGCTGGCGACCAGCTCGGCATGGTAGGCCTATCAGGTAACACTGAATTTCCGCATCTGGACTTTACTGTCAGACAAAATGCTCGGGCACTCGATCCATTCGCGCCTTTCAGTAGAAGCGGCTGCAAAGCCAGTTAAAGATACTTTGTGGAAGCCGGAAATTCTGAATGACCTGAGTTACATCCCCACTGGAATTCTTCTGGCTGGATGATCCGATGAAATACCAAATCGGAGCAAGGCAAGCAGATGCTAAAAAGTGTTTCGTTAATTCCTGACAACAAGGCTGTCTGGTTCAAATATGCAGGAAACCCCGCCCGAAGTCTGGCTGACCAGCACCTGCCGTGCCGAATATTGACTGAAGAGAAAGGGAGCTAATGCAATCTCACATCTCAACGAAGTATGATTTAATAATTCCCCCGAGGTATCGGCCACCTGCTACTCACCGTCGTATACCCGAAAAATGATATGATTTTTACCGCCAGCCAACACTAATGCGCTTCCAAATTCTTCATACAACCCCATGAAAAAAAATACCGCAAATAACTCACCCGCCGAAGTAATCCGGACCAACCTGACTGAACCCGTCAATGCGCAAGTCTTGCAACACATTACTACCGGTTTCAATACGCTATCGAAATGCCGCCACGGGTGGATGCTGTATCACTCTACTGATCAATACATTGGGCGCGGATTAAAAAAATACGGAGAATTTTCCGAGGGCGAGGTGGCTTTATTCAGCCAGATGTTACATCCCGGCGATCTGGTCGTGGAAGCCGGTGCCAATTTCGGTGCGCATACGGTGGCCATGGCCAAGATGGTGGACAAACAGGGCTGTATCGTCGCCTTTGAGCCGCAACGGTTGGTATATCAGGCGATGGTCGCAAATGTGGCGCTCAACTCTTTGTCTAATGTGGTTGCGATACAAGCTGGGCTAGGCGCCTATTCAGGCGCCATCAAAGTACCGGTACTCAACCCTGAGAAAGGACATAACTTCGGCGGCTTCAACATCAGTAATCACAAGGTAGGCGAAGAGGTTCCTGTCAAAACCATAGACAGCCTGAACCTGAGTAGCTGCCGTCTCATCAAAGTGGACGTGGAAGGAATGGAATGCGAAGTGCTGGAAGGCGCACGAAATACTATTACCCGGTTACGACCCGCGCTGTATGTGGAAAATGACCGGAAGGAACGTTCACACAGGCTGATCACGCTGATCCAGTCGATGGGTTATAAGCTGTGGTGGCATCTGCCGCGCATGTATAACCCGGATAATTTCCGGAAAGATAAAGAAAACCTATTCGGGAATATCGTATCAGTAAACATGCTGTGCTTGCCAAAAGAGGCAAAAACCGTGGTTGATATGCCAGAAATCAAGACTCCAGATGATGATTGGAGGAAAGTCGGAATGGCTTGATCTCGCCCAAGCACAACAAAATCACCGGTGATGGCAGGTTATTTTCATTTGAATCCAAAGACCCACTTATCGAACCTCTTCGGCCCACACTCGCAATGCTCCTTCCACACGGCAGAACAACTCTTCCCAGTCTCCTACCTTGCTCTGCCTAAACAGCCGCATAGAGTGATACCACGGTGTACTTTCCCCGCCGCCCCATAGCCAATAGGGACGACTACCCAGTAGTACCCATACCGGACGACCGAGCGCACCGGCGAGATGAGCGGTCGCGCTATCAGTCATAATAACCAGATCAAGCATTTCCAGCGCAGCTGCAGTACATTCGAAATCGAGCAGCATCGGCGAAAGATCGGTGAGCATGGATTGCAATCCGAGTTTTTTTAATTCCTCGTGCGGTGGTCCCTTTTGTAGACTGAACAAGCGTACGCCGGGAACGGCAGCAAAGCGCAGAAAATGTTCCAATCGTGCAGCACGGTAAGCATTGCCCTTAAATGTGACGCTGCCCGACCAGACAATACCAACATTGAGTTGGCCCGGTTTTTTGCCCAGCAGGTTGGCAAACATCGCATGGACAGATGGGTCGGTTTTCAGATAAGTCCGTTGCGGAATAGAAGCACCATCAGTAATGAATAGGCCTGGCAAACTCATCATCGTCAACTGAAAGTCATATGATTCAGGCGGTGTCGTACCTTTGGCAAATATACCGTCAACCAGTTTGCCTCTCCCGAGCAGGCGCATTACTTCCGGCTGACATTCAAGTAGTACGCGTCCACCCAATGCCTTCACTTGCGGCAAAAATCGCGCTGCTAGCAGTGTATCGCCGAAACCCTGCTCCGCTATCAACAGCAGCGTTTTGCCCGCAAACGATTTGCCATCCCAGCGCGTTCCTCTGCGAGGATAGGGGCCTGCTTCTTTTATTTTCCAGCGCGATTCATAATCGCACCAGCCTTCTTGATACTTCCCCAGCGCCAACAACGATTGAGAACGATCCCAGCGCGCACTGTGATTGTCGGGCAAATTTTTCAGCAGGTGATCATATACAGATACCGCATCAGCGTGACGTCCTGCACCACGCAATGCAACGCCGAGATTCTGCAAAGTAAGCATAGAATCTGCCTTCATCGTCAAGGCCAGTTCATGGCATGCCACCGCCTCATCGCAGCGATCCAAGTCGTTCAGCACGTTACCAAGGTTGGTGCGCAGACCAGAATCTGCATCTCCTCCACAATCAAGGGCACGTCGGTAACATGCCTCCGCCGCTTGAAAGTGTTTAAATTCGCGCAAAAAAATTCCGATGTTATTCCACAACGAGGAGTCAAGCGGGTTGATGAGTAACGCGTTGCGCTGCAAGGCCAGCGCGCCTTGCGTATTGCCGCTGCTATGGGCAGCGGTAGCTCGATCCCGCAGTTGGCGCGCCTGCGCAATCGCGTCCGGGATTGCAGGCGCTTGACCCTTGCAGTTTAGCAACAGCTTATCCAATGCCTTTCCCACTGCAGAAAACACACTATCCCAGTCCCGTGGAACCGGCTGCCGAAACAACCGCATCGTGGGATACCAAGATGTATTGTCACATTCCAACATCCATCGCCAGTCCGATGCATAGGGCAGCAGCAGCCAAGTGGGCTTCCCCATCGCTCCGGCCAAATGTGCAACCGCGGTATCCACTGTAATCACCAGATCGAGCTCCGCTATCACCGAAGCGGTCACCCCCATATCACTCAAGTGCTGCCCAAGCGGCATAATCAATACATCACCGCCACACGCATTTAACGCGGCAGCAGGTTTGCCAACCTGCAAGCTGAATATCTCCAAACCACGACGTCCTGCAAGCAACAAGAATTGTTCAACATCGCAATCACGATTACGGCTATTGTTATGCTTCGGGTTGCCTGCCCAAGCAATACCTATACGCAATCGACATCCCGGTAACATCTTGGGAAGATAGCGCTTGGGTGGCGCATACAAATAAGGCACGGTTGCGGGAATGCTGCCCAGTTGCGTACCGAACAGGTCAGGCAGATCAAGCAAGGAAACATGGCAATCGAATTCCGGCTTCACATTCGGCTGTACCAGCGTCACCTCTTCAATTCCGCGTAACAAAGGATGTAAAACCGGATCGCAGATCAACAACACACGGGCACCTTTGGCTACGAGCAATGGCAGATAGCGTACAAAATGCAGCACATCGCCCAAGCCCTGCTCGGCATAAACCAGCATTGTTTTGCCGACTGCGTCACCACCCCACCAGTAAGGTTGAGGAAATTTCCGCGGCTGACAGTCCGGCAGTTTCTGCCGCCAACGATACTCTGCAAAGCCTTCCAGCAAATCGCCTTGCAGCATGTGGATCAGCGCGACACCGAGATGCGGCCACGGGTCTTCCGGCATGATTGTCGCCGCTTTTTCCAGCAAGGGCCTAGCTTCATCGAAACGCCGCAAACTTAGCAGGCACTGTCCTGCCAATAACATCAGACTGGCATTCTGAGGCGATTTGGCCAGCGCTTGCACGGTTACTGCAAACGCCTCGTCATAACGCGCCATACGATGCAGCACACGTCCTGTTTGGCGATTAATGACCGGGTTGTCATCGGTAAACGTTGCCGCCCTGCGCAACACAGCCAACGCAGCATCCACAAAACCCGCTTCCAGCAAAGATTCCCCAAGCGAGATTTGCGTTCCAATATCATCCGTTGCCAGCACTAAAACCCTGTCCAGTAATTTGGCTGCATGCACGAATTTACCCTGCTTCTTCATTAACTCGCCAAGCATGCGCAACGCATTGATATCTTCTGGATCAACTTCGAGTGCCGCAAGACAAGTGTTGGCCAAATGCTTTGCATCGCCCGCAGCAAGGTGGCTGCCGATCCTGTCTAGATCAAAATCAACTCTCTGGGTTTTATTAGACAACTGCCTATCCCTTCCCATGCCACTCAGCAACCAAGACCACCTCAGGCATCTACCCCACCAGCACCTTATCGCGCGGGCCATCTGCAACGATACGCCCCCCATCCACCACGATCAGCCGATCCAGCATTGCAAGCATGATATGACTATGCGTTGCCACTACCAGGGTGCGGCCCTGAGAGAACTCGCGCAGCCGTCCTGCAATCATCTTCTCACCGGCCACATCCAGTCCTGCTGTCGGCTCATCCAGCAACAGTATGCTGGGTGATGCTACCAGTGAACGAGCTAGCGCAACTGCCTGCCGTTGACCCCCGGAAAGATTCACGCCGCGCGGCTCTATCATCATCCCCAAATTTAATTCTCCGCGGCGGATATATTCCTGCAGACCGGCCACCTCCAGAGCAAGCGCTAAAGCGTCGTTACCAGAGAATTCCGCACCCGCCAGAATATTTTCTTCCAGCGTACCTTCAAACAGAATCGGCTCCTGTGGTTTGTAAGCTAGCCAGCGCGCACGGGAATAGGCATCGTGCTGCCGTATGGCCACGCCATCAACCATTACTTCGCCTGTCGTTGGCCGTACCACACCAGCCAGACAGCGCAGCAGGGTGGTCTTCCCAGAACCGGGACGACCAAGCAATCCGACCCGCTCGCCCGGCTCGATATTAAAAGTTAACCCGTCCAGTGCCATCGGACCATCTGTTTTAAAACGGTAGCCCAAACGTCTGACGGTAATCCGGCCTTCAAGTGGCCGAGGAGCAACGCTCTGAGGTGCTGTCGGTGCCTCGCCACCATCACCCAACAGATCATCTAGCTCCTTACCGGAACGGCGCATCTCATTGAAACGCGTGAAGAGCACCGTCACCGAAGCCAATGACATCATGCTGCGGCTAGCCAGCATGGAACAAGCAATCAAGCCGCCGGTGGTCAACTCGCGTGCATCGATCTGATACACACCTGCCACCAGCGTACCCACAGTTGTCAGCATCATCCAGAAATTACTGCTCACACCGGCCAGCGCCGTCCAAAAGCGGCCTCTCGCACCTGCGGATGCAGCCGCCTCACTTTCCTCCTGCCAGCGTCGCGCCACCGGCACTCGCAACAAACTGGTCTTGAGCAACTCACCTTCGGACAGAATTTCCGCCAACAACGAAACTTTAGAGCCAGCAGCTTTACGGGATTGACTGCCATAATCCTTGGCGGGTGCAGCACACGCCACATGCGAAATCACCATCAGTACTCCCATCGTGATAGGAACCAGTACTACCCAGCCGCCGATAATCCAAAGAGTCATCATAAACAACAAATAGAAAGGAAGGTCGGCCACCGACAGCAAATATCCGGATGTGATGAAATCGCGCGCCGCCGCAAGCTCTTTGTATTTATTTAACACCGCCCCAACCGGGGGCAACACTGCGGCATCATGGTGCAACAGTCGGCGCAACAGTGCGCGATCGAGCAACACATCGGAGTTTCCGGCAATATGTTCGACATACCATGCTCGAATGGCACGCAAACTGAAATCAAGAATGGCCGCCAACAACATGCCAAGCGCCAAAGCCCAGAGTGTTTCAGTAATGCGATTACCGACGATGCGGTCATATACCAACATGGTAAACACGGGGATCAACAACGCAATGAAATTGATGGCGACACCCGCGAGCAGTATCTCCGAGTATTGCGGCCAATATGCGCGCAACGGAATCAAGTACGAGGGGATGCTACCGTGTTTCCCGAAGACCAGTGGCTTTATTACCAGAACCTCACCGGCATATCGTGCAGCAACCGTTGCCGCTGATACATCGCTTGGCTGCCCGTCAGAGCGCAGCAACACCACATTGTGCCCACCGCCCTGAAAAGATAATGCTTCATATCCATCTTCAGTTTTTACCAGTACAGCCGAGGCTGGTGACTCTAACACTTGCTCCATCGGAATTGCCACGAGTGTCGCTTGCAAACCCAACGGAGTGAGAAATAAATTTAGTTCGAAAACGGATGGCGCCATATTGGATTCTTCATCCTTCCACAAGACATCGCACTCCAACGCACGCAACGCTGCGTTCAATGCTAGGCCGAAACCTGAAACCAATTTAGCCTCATCACTCACGTGTATTCATCCAAAAAGTCACCAATCCTCAAACTAATCACACTATATTCGCTATTAACTTATTATTTATACCAAACTATCCAATATCATACGCATTGAATATAAGGCTGTCTTGAAATTGTAAAATAGCTTTTTTGACTTACGCTGTAAATGCTCGCCGTAACTACACGTCTTGATCTACGTATTGTCGCAAACTCAAGCAGATCATCAGCTATATTCCAAGGCAATAAAAAAGCCCAACACAAGGTTGGGCTTTTCATCTGTAAGGAGTCTGACGATGACCTACTTTCACATGGGTAATCCACACTATCATCGGCGCGGAGTCGTTTCACTGTCCTGTTCGGGATGGGAAGGAGTGGGACCAACTCGCTATGGTCGTCAGACAAAC
>Ga0224495_10000779_pt1 | contig 24194 bp, 19 predicted proteins | sample SF_Jul11_sed_USG_FD_168128 | JGI IMG/M metagenome (GOLD analysis project Ga0224495, IMG submission 168128) | Sediment microbial communities from San Francisco Bay, California, United States - SF_Jul11_sed_USGS_4_1 | ecosystem: Environmental > Aquatic > Marine > Sediment | place: USA: California...
GATGTACAAACCTCTGGTGTACCGGTTGTCGCGCCAGCGGCATAGCCGGGTAGCTATGTTTGGAAGGGATAACCGCTGAAAGCATCTAAGCGGGAAGCCTGCCTCAAGATAAGATTTCTCTCCACGCAAGTGGCTAAAGACCCCTGGGAGATTACCAGGTTGATAGGTTGTAGGTGTAAGTGCAGTAATGCATTCAGCCGAGCAATACTAATCGGTCGTGAGACTTGACCATATTATGTTCTGGTTATCCAAATAGCGGAGCGGTTTAAAGAATTTTGAACCGCAAAGACGCAATGAACGCGAAGGATTCAAAAAAGATAGTAAAATGTTTTGATTTGAATACTTTGCGCACTTCGCGGCTTGGCGGTTGGTATTTTTAAATTGTTCTTCTAAAACGCGGCTTTGAACACCGCAAAAATATTAGTAACGTACGCTGGCGTACGTTATAGTACAAAAAGTTTTCTCCATTTCATAAAATGGAATTTATGTCTGCCGGCTATGGAGCAAGGGATCCACCCGTTCCCATCCCGAACACGGAAGTTAAGCCTTGCATCGCCAATGGTACTTGGGGGTTCGCTCCCTGGGAGAGTAGGTCGCCGGCGGGCGCTTGTTATTATCTATCGTTTGCAACAGACCCGGCGTCATTCATTTGACGACCGGGTTTTTTGTTTTACATGTTAATTTTAAGAATAAAAAAGGGGCAAGTCTGCCCCTTACGCAGGTCCATGGTACCTGCTTTACCCCTTACGTAAATTTGAGGCGTATAGAGGAAGACATCTCGAAACGGTCGAGAGAATTGAATTTGCGATTTGGCAGTTAGTTTATTCCAAACATTCTCAAAGAAAATCCCTTTCAAAAATTATCGCTGTATGAAAAACTGGTCGGCGATCTTGATGGAGCATGCTCGCGAAAAATCAACATTCAGCATCGAATTGTTTACCAGGTTTACGAGAAAGAGCGTATTGTAAAAGATATCCGCCTCTGGACGCACTACGAATAAATAATTGTAAGAAATTGTACGCACATTGCAATGTTTTGGGTAAAAATCGCAATTTTTTTGCAAAAATCACCCCTAGGGGTGAGACAAATTAATCTGTTTATTAAAAAAATGATTGTCTATGATGGTCGTGGCTATATAATTGTTTCAGGATTCCATAAAGTAAAAAACAAATCCGTCAGTTAATGAATTTGAGGAGGGAATATGAAAAATATATTTATGGTGCTGGTTTTGTCTCTCTCTTTGAAAAGATATTTTAATTTTGGCAATCCATTTTGTAAGTATTTATTTTGGTTTATTTTAGCAGGGCAGATCGTGGTTTGCCCGTACATTGCTGCCGCCCCGGCAAACAATGATAAGATCGCCGGTAAAAATCAGGAATTGGCGCGCGTGGCTATTTTGCCCATTGAAAATAAAACCGGCTCGGAAAATTTCCAGTATCTTTCAGAAAGTCTTACCGATGCCATCAACGACTCGATGCAGAAAAGTTTTACCTATACCAAAATAGGCGCCAATGAAATCAATAAAGCCGTGCGCGATGTCGAAACGGCTATTTTACTCAAAGAAAAAATTGAAAATGAGAAAGGCGATAAAAAACCCGAAAAAAAACTCAGCGAAAAAGAACTGGCAGCAGAATCAGAGAAAAAGCAGCTTGAAAAAATACAAGCCTTAAGCGACGCTCTCAATGCCGATATCATCATTTACGGTAATTACATGATGGATGAAAATACCAACGACATGATTTTTCATACCAACTTTTATCTGGGTATGGCCAAAACCTTAAAACCCATACCAGAAACGCGAAATCAGGTAGACAGCACCATATTTACCGCCACCGATAAAGTGGCCAAAACCATCATTGGCGTGATCAAGATGACGGCCGCGGTAAGCGAAAAACATGAAAAATTTAAAGAAAAAGAAAAAACTAAGGAGGCATCCGCCAAAGATAAACCCAAAACTGACTCCGGCGAAAAAATGGTTTTAACCAGAGCCTCGGCCAAAGAGTCGGTAAAAGAGTCGGTAAAAGATCCCGGCGATTTAAACTGGGATCATAAAAAGATATCCATTGGCCTTTCGCCCGGATTTTTTATAAAAGTACCATCCAAAGGGGCAGCCGCAAGCGGTCTCTGTGGCGCCTGCGAAATCCAATTGGCGCTCAACGGCAGATTCTGGGTTATGCCGCGCTTATACGTCGGCGGTAAACTGGATTATGGCGAAATATGGACAAAGACATTGACTCTGGGTTCGATTCACGCCCTTGACGGGCTGGCTTTCATTGGTTATGGGCTGCCGGTTCATCAATGGCTTTTTAGCGCCGATCTGGGCGCGGGTTATTTTTTCATCATCGATAAGACAAAGGGACTTATTTACAACCCGGCCTTTGCTGTAAAGGTTGGCGCAGAGATACTGCTGGCGCCGTCTTTTTCGCTGGGTTTGTCGGCCAATGGTTTTATGTATTATGATTTGCCTACTCCGATGTACTTTTACGGACTTACATTGTCGCTGAATTATTTACTGTAAAAAGGAGAATAAGATGAAAACAGGGAACAAAATTTTAATCAGGCTGTGTTTTTTGATTTTATTGGGCATGAATATAATTACCTGCAAGGCATGGGGTTATGATGAATATTTAGAAGGAACTGGTACCACAACGCCCATTTCAATTTCAAAGGAGCTAAAATTAAGCGGAGTAGTAACTACATTTGCTGGCACGACGGGTACCATGGGAGCTACCAATGGAATAGGTTTAGCGGCCAGCTTTTGGAATATAGATGGAATAACCAGTGATGGAACTAATCTCTATATTGTAGATTATAGTAATAATTCTCTTCGGCAGGCAGCTATTGCCACTGCCACAGTATCGACTTTGGCGGGTAATTGCTTTTTAAGCTCAGCTTTTGGTAGTGCAGATGGAACTGGCTGCTTGGCAAGTTTTACTAACCCATCGGGAATAACTACCGATGGAACCAACCTCTATGTTGCGGATATGGCTAACCAAACTATCCGCAAAGTTGTCATTGCCAGCGGGGCAGTAACGACATTAGCTGGTAGCGCTGGACTTACGGGCAGCGCCGACGGCACAGGTTCAGCGGCAAGATTTAATTTTCCAACAGGAATAACCATCGATGGAACCAACCTCTATGTTGCGGATATGGGTAACCAAACTATCCGCAAAGTTGTCATTTCCAGCGGGGCAGTAACGACATTGGCCGGTAGCGCTGGTCTTACGGGCAGCGCCGACGGCACAGGTTCAGCGGCAAGATTTTGGAATCCATCCGGCATAACCACCGATGGAACCAATCTCTATCTTACAGATTATAGCAATGGTACTCTTCGCAAGATAGTCATTGCCAGCGGGGTGGTAACGACATTGGTTGGCACGGCAGGTACCGCTGGTAGTGCCGATGGCACCGGACCAGCGGCAAGTTTTTCGGGACCAAATGGAATTACTACCGATGGAATCAACCTCTATGTTGCAGATAAATTGAATTCTACTATCCGCAAAGTTGTCATTTCCAGCGGGGCAGTAACGACATTGGCTGGTAGCGCTGGTCTTACGGGTAGCGTCGATGGCACCGGCTTAGCGGCAAGATTTTTTAATCCAAATGGAATAACTACAGATGGAGTCAGTCTCTTTGTAACAGATACCGGTAATTTTACTATCCGCAAGATACAATAGTTTTGCATTGGGTTTCATGCAATTGTAATCATCGACCGTAGGGACCGGCCGTGCGTCCCTACGGTCGAATTTTGGCATTGCAAAACGTATGCCAAAATCTGTTTCATCATTTATTGCCGGATTTAAATCATCGGCAACAAAACGAATGAACATTTCCCGCCGCCAACAGGGAAATCCGGTTTGGCAAAAATCCTATCATGATCGAATTATTCGGAATCTAAATGAATTCCATCAAATTGAAAATTACATCAGGAATAACCCTGTAAACTGGCGGGAAGATGACCATAATCCATATTTTGTGATGACAAAAGCAGCATAATAATAATGTATTTTTAAAAAAAGGAGAAAAACATGAAAAAACAACAATTCTTTTGTAAGGAACGGTTGCAACCGTTCCTTACTGTCATCATTCTAATAATGGCTTTGCCATTATTAGCCGCGTCTTTTACCGATCGCGGCGATGGCACGGTATTGGATAGCGCAAGCAATCTGGTCTGGCAAAAATGCAGCATGGGGTTGACCAGCCCGGCTTGTACAGGAACAGCGACATCGGCAACATGGGCGGCTGCCCTGACGTATTGCAATACGCTGACTCTATCAGGCAGAACATGGAGATTGCCTAATGTTAATGAGTTAAGCAGCCTTGTGGATACAACGGTTACGCCGGCTCCGGCAGCGATCAATAACACGATTTTTCCGGGAACTCTCGCCAACTTTTACTGGTCGTCGTCTACGTATGTTCCTGTTACAGCGAACGCGTGGTACGTCTTCTTTCTCGATGGCAGCGTGGGCTTCAGCCTTAAGACCGTTAGCTCCTCTGTACGTTGTGTTTCTACCGGACCGTGATCCATTGCAGGGAACGGTCGCCGGTCACTGAGCCTGTGGCCTTCGGCTCACCTTCGGTGCGCGAAGGGCGGGCCGTGAGCCAGTATGGTAGGGTTCCCTACAATGTGTGAATGTTGAATTATGAATGAACGAAATGAACGAAAATCACTCAGTAAGCGGCCGCCGCTACCCCGAACATATCGCATCGATACCAGTTTTGAAAAACTTTTTTGATGTGTATCAGGCCAGTATTTCTGCTTTGAATGTTGTAAATCATAAAAAAAGATATCCAAAGAAAATGAAAAGTGGGACTTGTTTGGCATCATTAACGGGGCTTTCATTTCGAAAGATTTTTGCATCCAGAAGAGTTCCTCTTCTGTGGGCAAAAGCATAGTAGGAAGCGGAACAAATAAACGGAGAAAGGAAGAAGCAGTTCCAGAAACTGTCTTAATACTTTTTTTCTCCCATCTTGTACTGAAACCATATCATCCCCCAACCAAAATTGACATCACCTTAAACGGGTAAATCCGATAGATAGAAGGATATTCCAGAAGTCTGCCGGAATAAAAAAGCGCCAGATTCAAAGTGAACAATGAAAAAAGCAACCATGCCGGATTACGGGAGATGAGATGAGATGAGATTAGATAAGAGTAAACCTGCATCGCAGTCATCATTAAATAGATTACAGTAAAGTAAAAAAATATTTCAGTCATATTAGAGTTTCTAAACAAATACCGGCATCTCTATTTCGAAATAGATAATTGTTTTTTTGACAATCTTAACTTTTTTATTCTCGGCTGATCAGCAGGGAAGACAATACATAATTTTAATGCTATAAATCATCAATATTTAAATTTAAGTATAGTTGCAGCAAGTGGCAATGCTTACTCAAGCGCATCTACGTTGAAATATAATACCCTTTTTTCTTTGTCGTCTGCATGGGGAAGTAAGCCGCCAATTACTGATAACTTTATCCTTGATGGAGTATACACTTTTACTCCTACAGGTGGTACAGCGATCACCATTACAGCTGTGGGTGTGAAAGGTGCAACTGCAACGTTAGATAACTTTCTTACGATGACCGTTACTCTTACCGGGGGTACTATTGATGGTATTTCCGCTAATGGAGTGACGGCAAATTACTAAATCTGTAGAGTAAATTCATTTAAAGGTGGATACAAATTTCAGGTACGGAGGCTCGCTGACTTAGATGGAAGAGATGAAACTTGCAGCTTCAATGACGAAGTGCAATTTAATCTAATCTAATCTAATGCGCCAAAATGTAGTTAGAAACAGGGCCATTTCCTGAAGTTGATTTATGAAAGTCAATATAAGGAGCGGCCCTGCAGGGAAAAATTAAAAAACGGATAAAAAAAGTCTAGCACCATTTATTTCTCGAAGAACACGAAGAAATCGCATGCTTGCGGGGAAAAGGACCCCAGGAAAATGGAGATTGCCCAAAACTTAAAAGATCTTCATCTACAATTTCAAGGGTGCTCAGTAGAAATGGAACTGAGATTAGAGGCTGTCATTATCGTGGTCATCATGCCCAATTTAAGTCGGATGATAGAAAGAAAATATCACGGGAATTCGGGTAAAAAATCTCGATATTGTTTTTCAAGATTTGAGCTAATTTCAGAAAAATTAAATATTGAAAAAATAAAAACCATTGATTATGCTTATATGTGCGCGCCTGGAGCTGTCTAAAAACAAAAGAAATTTAACCACAGAGTACACAGAGTACACGGACATCACGGTGAATTATGAAGTAGCTTCAAACACCGGCTCTCTGTCCCTGTTTGAGCATTTACAGCTGAAAAAGAGACATGCTTCTGATTCGCTATGGATTAAGAAAAAGTTTTAGTTTATATTTTAGTTTATACAGGGAGCTTCCCTGCGTCAAAAATTGGTATATTTTGCGAAGGTTATGACTGGTGTAGTAGATCCCGGTTTCGGTTGATGTTCAAACTTCTGGCTTTGCCATCTGTGCAGAGAGATTTCGAGGAACAAATTCCGCTAGCCTCCGGCGAGGCTTGGTAAATCCGGATATGGGATACAAAGCCTGAAGGTTTTGTTCTTCGAGGTAGGCGTAATTTTCCTCATTGCCATAACTCTGATCATCGATAACATCATCAGGGCTCTTGACAACGCCGAAAAGAACCAGGCACCAATCGAGCAGGTTATACCATTGATCAAATTACAGACGCAGTAAAGAAGGCTGTGGGTAATTTTTTTCGTGGTCTTTTGGCTGTAGTTTTATAACATAAAAAAATTGACACACCGATGTCAAGTTCGATTGCTGTTACCTATGTTGATGCATAATTATAAGCGTTTTGGCATGATCTTGCTTTTATTGACGCCGCTTTTTATAACTATAACCTGTAAAAAGAAAAATAGCGCCATTAAAATAGATCATGATCGAGTTACACAATCTCTTCCCGGAAACAGAGTCTCAGCAGGCTACATGAACATAACCAACACAATGGAAAAAGACGATACATTGTTGTCTGTGGATACAGATGATTTTGAAACGGTTGAATTTCATAATATGTTTGAAGAAAATGGCGTAATGAAAATGGAACCAATGGATTCGGTTGTGATAAAAGGCGGTCAAAGCGTGAGTTTTACACCGGGCGGAATGCACATCATGTTGATTAATAATAAGAGAGAAATTAAAGCAGGCGAAAAAATTCAATTAAATTTACATTTTGAAAATGCAGGTTTAATAAAATTAACAAGCCCTGTAAAAAGTATAGAAGAACAGGTTGAATGAGATGACAAAAAAAATACGTATATGTTTCATTGGAATTTTTTTATTGATGGCAGCGGGTATATCTTCATGCAAACATGAACAACCCAAGCTTGAGATTTTAGATACAATCGGCTCTGATTTTACATTAACCGATCAAAACGGAAAAGCGTTTAACTTAAAAGATGTTAGAGGCAAAGTTGTATTGATGTTTTTTGGATATACAAATTGTCCGGATGTATGCCCGATTACTCTGGCAAAGTTCGGCGCGGCTTATCAAAAACTGGGTAGTTCAGCAGACGAAGTAAAAACAATTTTTGTATCTGTTGACGGTCAAAGAGACACTCCCGAAAAATTAAAGAAATATTTATCATACTTTAAATACAATCCGATCGGCTTAACGGGAACACCTGATGAGATTTCAAAAGTCGTAAAATCATTTAAAGTTTTATTTGTTAAGCGGTTAACGGGAAACAGTAATGGCTATTTATTTGATCATTCTACAGCGACTTTTTTAATCGATAAAGAGGGCAGGGTTCGACATTTATTTGGGCAAACCGACCGTCCTGAAACCATCGCTAACGTGATTAACGTTTTGTTAAAATCCAATTAAATTCATTTGATATCTATTAGACAGGGAATTAATTCCCTGTCTAATAGATATTTTAGACAACCCAACGAAAACATATTTGCTTTTCACCTGATCTTGTTTTTGTATTGAGGATGTATGTCAGATGAGGCCTTTTTATTTGAGTTATACACAGAAGAAATTCCGTCTTTTTATCAAATTCGGGCTATTTCTGACTGGAGTGGTAAACTTTTAAAACAATTAAAAGAAAATTTACTGGAATTTTCAAGCATTGAAACCGGCGGTACTTCGCGTCGAATATTTGCCGTCATTTATAATTTAAAACCAAATCAAATTTCTGAGCGAAAAAAAATAAAAGGTCCTCCTCAGGAAATGTGTCAAAAAGACGGAAAAAATACCCCTGCCCTTACCGGTTTTGCTAAAAAAGCTGGTATTTCCGAAGAAGAAGTCAGCTTTGAACTTTGGGATGGAAAGATGTATGCCACAGCGGAAATCAATACAGGCGGTAAAACCATCCATGAAGTTTTACCAGTTATTTTTGAAAACCTTATAAAAACCCAGGCCTTTACGCGAAGTATGAGGTGGGGAACTTCCGCCATAACCTATGCCCGACCGCTGATTCAATACGTTGCCATGTATGGTTCTAAAGTTTTAAAGTTCGAATCCGAATTCTGGAGCATGATTAAATCATCAGAGTTACCCGCAGGACATTTTATTCTTGGCCCTGAAAAGATAAATTTAAACAATTCATTACAATACATTGATGCCCTGAATAAGTCTGGCATAAACGTTAAACCTGAAGAACGTATTGAAAAAATAAGAAAAATGTTAAATGAGGTTGCAGGAAATGATTCTGTCATAATCAATGAACAATTGCTTGATGAGGTAAATTTTCTTGTAGAAAAACCTGTGGTGATAAAGGGGTCTTTTCCTCATGAATTTTTAAAGATGCCGGCAGTTGTTATTTTATCTGAAATGGAAGAGCATCAGAAATACTTTGGGCTTCGTTCAGGCGCCTCAGAAACATTGTCGAATGAATTTCTCATCGTTGCAAACGGAAATCCAAACGACGCAGAAGCATTGGAGAATATCCGCAAAGGAAATGAAAAAGTTTTACGCGCCAGACTTTCAGACGGCTCATATTTTTTTAACGAAGATCGAAAAAAGAAATTGTTTGAAAGGGTTATTGATCTTAAACGAATGGTTTTTCATGAAGGCATGGGAACTATTTTTGACAAAAAAGAACGTATAAAAGAAATATCTAAATCATTAGCTGTTTATATATTTCCAGATGTAAACGGCGATAAACTAATTCGTGCCTGTGATTTAATTAAAGCAGATTTAACGACGCATCTTGTATATGAGTTTGATCATCTTCAGGGAGAAATCGGTTCAATTTATGCTGAAATGGACGGTGAAGAAAAAGAAATAGCAACGGCAATAAAAGAACATTATTTACCTCGAAATGAAAAAGACGGTCACCCCGAGTCAAAAATGGGGCTATTACTTTCGATCGCAGATAAAATAGATAATATCATTGCCGGTCACATACTTGGTAAGCAGCCAACGGCTTCTCAGGATCCGCTTGGTTTACGAAGACAGACTTTGTACATAATAGACATGCTCATTCAAAATAAAATTGATTTACCGTTGAGCCAGATTTTCTCGCAATTTATCAAGGATGTCTATAAAATTACGGAAGATAAAAAAAGATCAGCATTAACGGAAGAAATTGTTAAATTTTTTAAAGGTAGAATGGCTACGATTTTTGAAAAAGAAGATTTAGATCGTAAATTTATCAATGCAGCGCTTGGTACAGATAATGAAAATATGTCGCAATTGTTTCTTATACTTGATGTACTGCGCGGATTTAAAGACGACGAAAGGTTTATAAAAGTTGTCGATGGCTTTAAACGAATGAACAATATTATAAAAGATTTTCAAACTAAAAATACCGCGCTGATTCCAGATGTAGTTAAAAATATATTTGAATTAAACGAAGAAAAAAATCTTCATGAAGTAATACTTAAGTTTAACGAAAAGAGATTGGCGTTATCCGGTAAAAGCCGTGAGGAATACGAAGGCGTTTTTTCATATCTTGCCTCAATAAAACCTGACATCGATCATTTTTTTGACAAAGTGATGGTTATGCATGAAAATGAAAAAATAAGAATGAATCGACTTGCCGTACTGAATCAGGCGGTTGAATACGTTAAGAATTTAATAAATATTGAAATGTTATATTAAGAGAGATTAGACTATGAAAAAAAAATACTTATTGGCTCCAGGTCCGGTACAAATTCCGCCAGAAATACTGCTGGAGATGGCAAAACCGATTATACATCATAGAACTCCAGAATTTGAAAAAACTTTTGCTGACGTTCAAGTGCTTTTAAAAGAACTTTTTAATACAAAAAATCCTGTCATTACGTTTGCCAGCTCCGGAACGGGTGCGATGGAAGCTGCCATTGTAAATACTCATTCTCAAAATGACGAAGTGATGGTCATTGAAAACGGAAAATTTTCTGAAAGACTTGCTTTAATATGTAAGGCCTTTGGATTAACAACGCATATTTTGAAAATTCCTGATGGAGAATCTGTTTCTTCCGGGGAAATAAAAAAACGTCTTGATGAAAATAAAAATATAAAATCGGTTTTACTGGAATATTCCGAGACTTCTACAGCTACAATGAACGATATCGAGAGTATAGCCGCCGTTGTTTCAAAAACAAATGCGTTACTGATTGTAGATGCCATCACTTCGCTTGGAGTAGTAGATATTCCCTGTGATAAATGGAAGCTTGATGTAGTGATTGGCGGTTCTCAAAAGTCGCTTATGCTGCCGCCGGGGCTTTCTTTTTTATGGCTTTCGGATAAAGCCTGGGAAAGAGCAAAGACATCGACACTTCCTAAATTTTATTTTGACATTCACGAAGAACTCAGCGCGTTGAAAAAAAATACTACTGCCTGGACACCGGCTATCAGCTTAATCAATGGTTTGTACATTGCATTGAACATGATGAAAGATTATGGCTGGCAAAATCTATATAAGAAAAATGTGCAGTTAATGAAACTTGTTCATGCGGGCACTCATGCATTAGGTTTGGAACTTTTCAGTAAAAGTCCCTCAGTGTCTGTAACTGCAATAAAAGTTCCCGCCGGAATTGACGGAAATAAATTGGTCGATAAATTAAAGAACGAACAAAATATTACAATTGCCGGCGGCCAAAGCGAATTAAAAGGAAAAATTTTTCGCGTAGGCACCCTAGGTTGGATCGATCACAGCGATATACTTGTATTTTTTGGCGCACTCGAGGTATGCTTAAATCAAATGGGGTATAAATTTGCGCCAGGCGCATCGCTAAAAGCGATACAGGAAGAATTAATTAACCATGCACAGTGAATTTCGCAGAACAAGATCTCCCTATGGATTTCCATTTCTGGATACAACCATTACGGAAGATTTATATATGAAAACCGAAAAAATAAAAAAATTGCTCACCAGTGAAAATTACAAAGGGGTGATTCCCGCTACACTGGATTTTCCGGAAACTTTTCAAGAATATGAAAAATCCAGCGCCTTTGAAGTACGAGATTCTCTTGGCGAAGATCTTTATTTACGAAGCGACGCAACTGCGCAGGTGATCAAAGGCTTTACCAATTTATTGGAACACAACGATGTAAAAAACAAAGAGTACAAATTTTTTTATATGTTGCCTGTATTTCGCGATGCCAGAAAAAACTACCCCAAGCTTCGAGAAATATTTCAAGTGGGCGTTGAAAATTTAGGAATGGACTCAGAAGTAGCCATACCAGATTTAATACGTCTGGCAGATCAAATTTTAAAACAAATCATGCAGGTTAAAGTAAAATTTGTTCTTGGCGATATTCGATTATTTCACTATATCGAGAGATATTTAAACAATCATGAAATAAAAAAATTGATACTTTCACGGGATGTTCCGTCGCTTGGCTCGTTTTTTGTTGAAAATGGATGGAGCCAGGATATCACCAACGAATTGTTAAGTTTACTTTTGTTCGCCCCTGAATATACAGAATGGAAAAACCGTTGGTCGCATTTAAAGCAAAAATTAAATCATAATCTACAGTTTGCATTTATGCATGACATTGAGCATCTTGTTGAACCTGCTTTAAAAATGTTTAACGTTCTAAATAATGAAAATATTGAAATTATATGGGAGCCGGTTCTGGTCAGAAAAGTTGACTACTACACGGGTTTAATTTTTGAAGGCTATGTTGAGGGCATGAGTGTTTCGCCTTTAAGGGGCGGCGCCTACGATAACTTAATTGGAAAATATTCATCCAAAGATTTAACTGCCTGCGGTTTTGCCATAGATCTTTCCGGAATTTTATTGTTATAAATAAAAATTATTTATTTTTAATATCTGTAAAATCACTGCTGACCTTTAAAAGGTTACTTTTAAATTCATTTGCGGCGCCATAGTCAATAAATTTCTTATATCGGGAATGAACGGTGACCATATTTCGAGCATGCTTAATCGGGCAAAAATGCTGTTCTGTTCTTGCGGCAACTTCCTGCACGTAGGAGATCAGACCGTTGAAATAACTGCAATACCTGCAGTGAAATTTTTCAAAAATATTAAGATAACTTAAAAATTGGTGATCAAATAATATGTAATCGCCTCGTTTTACTTTTGGAATTTTATATATGGGAAAACAAAACAGTTGATAGAAGTATACGCTTAAATCAAGAATAAGTGCAGGAATGATCAAACTATAAATAACAGGGGCAGTTAAAATGTATAATGGATTTACGCTTGCCAGATAACGGAATATGCCTTTAGCAAGAGTCTTATGATATTTTTTAGTTGCACTTTCAAATTTAATTTTTTTTCTGAGAATTGTATATAAATACTTGCTTTTGCTTTTTTGAATTTCTTTTATAATTTTGTTTTCAATATTTTGTAATTCTTTTAATAATCGTTCAATTTCATTCATTTACTACAAATGAATATGTGTTCAATATTGCAAGTTCTAATCCGCTATTAAAACAAACCCAGACTCTTGCCATTTATCAAACACTTAAGGGGTGCCGGAGAACTGTACACAGGTCGCAGGCAGGGGGCGAGGAAGATCGGTCTGGGTGATATCGAAAGCCCCCTTTTAAGCTGATTAAATAGTTAGCCTTTATTTAAAGCTAATATGAAAAAATAATTGCCATTACAGACTAAACATGTATCTTAGATTTACATGTATAAAAAAACGACTAAATTTCTTTATTTATTATTCTTTATTTTGATCATATCTTCCGGAGATGCTGTTGAAATTGATGATATACAAAAAAGTATAAAAGGACTAAATACCAATTTTACGGCGAGTATTTCATATTCATCAAGTACCGGCGAGCTGCATGTTGGTAAAATATACTATCAATATCCTGATAAGCTGCATCTGCAGCTTTCAGACGGCAAGGTCATTGCTACAAATGGCAAATATCTATGGACATATAATTCTGAGACGAAAATTTGCGCGCGTCAGGCCGTAACGGATGAAAACAGCGGTGGCTTGTTTTATTTCTTGCACGGCGGATATTCAGTTCAAGAAGAGAATGGCCGATATATCTTTAAAGGCCGTGGCGCGAATTTAAATGAGATTAGTATTAAAGTTGAGGACGGGAATTTAAAAAACGTACAATTTAGAACTAAAGATGATGTAATTAATGTTAGTTTTTCAAATATAATTACAGATACAAGCATGAAAGCCAGTCTTTTCAGTTATAAGCCGGATCCTGAAGCTCAGTTGATTGAAAATCCGCTGAACAAGATTGAGATGAAAGTAAATTAACACTTATAAAATTAATATATAATTGGTTTAAATGTACATATGGCAATTTAAAATTTAAGTGTACATTTAAATTAGTGGAAACAACGGAGAAAAAATTATGATATCAATGGAACAATTAGAGCACCTAGAAGGGCGAATTATAAAAGCGCTTGAGCTTATATCGGATCTCAGGCTTGAAAATAATCAACTTGAAAGCGAAATAGAAAAAATAAAATCCTCAAATGATCAGTTAAAATTAACGGCTGAAGAAAAAACATCCCTGGCTGAATCAATGAAAAGTCAGCTTGAAGCGGCAAAATCAGAGATGCTGCGTCTTCAGAATAAAGAACTTGGACTTGAAGAAAAACTAAATGATATTATATCAAAACTAGATGGTGTTAAGCCCGGAAAATCAGCTTCTGTCAAAAAAAAGAAAGAGTCACCCTCAATAGTTGAAGAGAAAGAGCCTGTCATTATTGAAGCTCCGCCTGAGCCTTTGGAATCTAAAATAACAAAAAATGATGATTCATCAACTTCATCAAATGAATTTACAATTGATGATAGCGGTGAAGATGAAATTGTATTGCTGGAAGATGAAGAAGACGAAGAAGTAATCATTACAGATGAAGATCCTGAAAATGAATCAGATCCTGATTCCATCTCATTAAAAAGCGCCGATAGCGATCTTGTTATTCACGATGACGCTGAAAGCGAAGAGGATGTTCTTGGCGTTTTTCAGGATGATGACGATGACGAACTTCTCATTGTTGAAGATGAGGATGAAGAGAAAAAAGCTTGAAAAAGTTTATTTTTAATGTTTTATTTTAAAATTCATGGGATACCAGACAAAAGTTAATATCTTAAATAGAGAATATGTTTTAACCGGAGATCTTGATTCGGAATACATTAAAGAACTTGCTGAAAAAATAGACGAACGTCTTTTGCAGATCAAGAAAAATTTAAGTAAAAAACCCGATGATGTTCATCTGTTGATACTTCTTGCGATGAATTTAATGGATGAAATTGAATTGTGCAGGGGAAAATCTTTGCAGCCATCGGAAGATGAAATTTCCAGAAAAGCAAATCGCTTGATTTCCATGCTTGAAAAGGGTCTTGTCGGATAATTTTTACAGAAAATCCTGTGTTTCTTTAGCTGGCGGGTAACGGCGCTAAAAGAGTATTTTCAACGAGATTCCTCCCTGCATGGCGAATATTTCCTGGATGATATGATTGTCGTCGGGATGTCTGTGAATATCGTATACCATTAAAAAGTCAATGATTCCCGTGACATTTTGATGAACATTGATGTCTAAAGAATTTTTTATCGAGAACTCATCGATTAAATCATTTCTTATCTTGTTAAAATAATAAACTTTATGCCGGTTAATATCCGCAGCGAGTGTCATGGAATATCGGGGGTTGTGCTCAATTTTTGATCGTATAAAGTTTTCAAGTGCATGCTTTAACCCTGCGATTTCAGTAAACCATTCCAAGGACACATTATAATTTATTAGATTTTGTACAGAATAAAGTTCTTCCATACCAAATACTTCGTTTTGTAAAGTCGGGTCAATACCGTAAGCAGTTAAATACTGATGTTTTGCAAAGGAATGTATCCCAAATCCGCTGCGAATGGAAATTCCGCTTAATACATTTCTTGGTAACGACAGCCATTTAAATTGCAAATTAATGTCGGGTTTAATGACATTTTCTTCAATGTTTGAAACAATGTACATTCGGGTATCATGCCCAAGAGCTAAAATTAAAATAGAATTATTACTTTTATTTTTCCAGTAACCAAAATTTAAAATATTCATAAGGTTAAAAATAAATTGTACATTGTTATTAAAATCACCTTCCTGTATCACTGCTGCATGGATGGCATTTCGTGAAGCTTCCTGCGAGAGTTTGCTGTCTGTGGTGATGGTTAATGAAGTATTTAACGGCCAGCGACTGTTTAGAGAAGCAAGTTCCATTAGCTGTAATGCATTGTCATATTGGCTTGCAAATCCTGTACTGTAGTCAGGTTCGATGGATAGATTTTCTTTGTTAATAAATTGCCGCCCGTTGTAAAAGTTAACTCCAGTGCCGGGCGGGCTTGAAAAAAAATACCAAAAGGGATAATTTGCCAGATTAAATGTTGTTGAACTTAATTTTGGATATACTCTGCTTATTCCAAGTTGATCATTTTCAATTGAACTTTTTGCGGTAAACGGTACTGAAAATTCCTGAAGCTTTAGCTCGCGCCGAAAACCCAGGGTTATGTTGCTACCCATGTCGTAATACAATGAATTGTCAGAGTTTGAAAAACTTTCAGTCTGTTTTAAACTTTCGCCGGAATTATCAATTACTTCTTTCTTTTTTGAACCACGAATAACGAGAGGTATCGCCAGACTAAACGCAGTCAACGTGTTTGAGTTTTTAAGCCGTTGAAAATTTTCAAAATATAATCTTTCAGGGTTGTCTCGAAAACTGTCTTCGTAGTATTTGACTTCCCATGATGCTTTAGGGGAAAATTTCCAAAGTTCGGTATATTCGGTTTCGAAATAGAGTCCGTTGTTTCTTTGTTGAATTCGATAATCGGTAGGCGGATTAATAAATGGAAAATAATATTTTCCATTTATTGGGCGGGACACTGCATAATCACCTGTATTTTTTTGAAGCAGCAATGCCTGGTTATGAATATGCGAGGTTAAGATATTTAAATTTGCAATTGATAAATGAATGGATTCATTGCTTTGCTGCCATTGATCTTTTTCTGTAATTTTATTGTCAATGATTGTCTTATTTACGGTCTGGATTTTTTCATTTGTTTCTTTATTGTAAAACGTACTTGCTGCATATAACTTATAATCTATATTTACAACTTTAATAAAAGTTGGTATCTTATGGGTAATTCTAATGTCAGGTTGATAACTGTTATTGACAGAAACTTTTTTAACAGTATCAGAGTTTACATTTGTACCTTCGTACAGGGTTTGATCAGTGTTGTAGCTTAAGCCAACGGCAACGTGTGGAACGTATTCCATGTTGTTAAAAAATTCATTTTGAGTTCGATGTTGAGTATGTAAATAAAGACCCTGTCTGTAATTTTCTGTGATGTTGTATAAACGGCTTGTATCTGATTTATAATCATCCAGACTATAACTGGTAATCCAGAATGGAACAGCTTTGGTTTTAATGTTAAAATTATTATGATCTTCCATAAATGCCGGGCCGGTTGCTGCAATACTTTGAAAGTCGTAATTACGATAAAGTCTATAATAGTTGGCGGATAGATCAGAAAACAGAGGAGTTCCTTTTTCGGTGACAAAAAGAGGTTTTGTAACGATGACTCCAGCGCCATAAGTATAGGCATAATCAGATTTAATGATGACATCAGAAACAAAAATATCATCAACCCAACTGATACCGTTTCTTGCGACGTTAGGAGAACTGTTTTGAATACCAATAGAAATAAATCTTGTTTTATTCATTTCCGGTTTTCCGCTTCTGGCACCTGGTTGATTCAGGGTTAACTCATATTTCTGCCAGCCGGTTTTATCAATTGGTTTGATAAATTCAATGTAGTTGGTATCATCATTCCCTATTCTAAAAAAAATACTCCCTCCCGATGAAGAAAATTGTCGATGGTTTACCCAGATGTTAATTTTTTTATAATAACTGATATCCATTGGTTCTGTAAATATTTTTTCAACAGTTACATAATCATGAGTTGATGGCAGGTTGTATTCCAGTTTAAGAGAACCTTCTTTAATAGTATAGATTTCATTATTTGTTTTTTTCCCATATAGTTTTTCATATTCATCTCTCTTTTTTAATAAAAAAGATTCATTTTCATATTCATCTTTAGTGTTGAAGTTATCGATATTGGTTACCTTGAAAATGGTCTGATTTGTCAGCAAGGTTTCGGAGCCTGCTGTCAATTTTTTCTTTTTTCTTTTCCATTGAGAACCTGAAAAACGAATTTGATCGATAAATATTTTTCCGCTTCCAAGTCTGCTGGCGCCGACAGGTACGGCATAAACACGTATACTTTCAATATTGCGAAATAAAAGTTTTTCCCGCTGGGTCATTAGTTCAGGATTTATAAAAATTTTAAAGTGCTGCCAGTTTCCAGGAAGAAGAACATTCGAACCGGATTCAAACTGAAGAGCAGGATTTGCGGGATCTATATTTATAACATTATCTATAACATCTAACTGTCCATTATCGTTTAAATCTACTGAGTTTAAAACTCCATTACCGATTGTAGCGGGATACCCCCTGATATCTGGACCGGCTCCCACCCTTGTGGCTGCTGACGGGCAACTCGCAGGGATAAAGGGATATCCAATATCTTCCGTAGCAACGGTATACCTGTCAAAATCAAGAACATGATTTCTTTCGCCAATGTCCCAGTGTTCTCCGGCATCTTGAATGTTATTACCATTTGTATCCCCGTCTATATGATCAAGCCCGATATCTTCTGTAGATAATTTATTGTTACCATCAGCATCTTCGTTTACAGAACCAATATCAAGGTATAAGGCCACGCCTGAGTCGACCCCTGACAGATTATCAAGTTTTGCATAAAATTCAACCTGTGAAAAAGTTGAGAAATCTGTAACCGTAGAGTTAACTTTATTTTGAATACCTATAAATGGGGTAGTATTATTTGGCGCCAGAGAAAAATTAAAATCAAGCGCCAGAGATTTTTGCTGTGTTCCCAGTGGATTATTTTGAAGAACCAGTTGCTGCATGGAAAGATGGCCGTAAGATATGTTGTAGGGGCCTGCAAGAACGTCGTATGCTGGAGATGCCGTTGGGTTTGAGGTATTTGGCAATAAGCCATATTCAAAATGCTGCGGATCATAATAATAACGATAGTAAAGCGGCGCTCTGTTGCACTGGTTTACTCCCACAAGAGAAGGAGGTATAGAAGATAATGTCCAGTCGGCGGCATTTAAGTTGATATCCATACTTTCTTGAGATGACTCCATGTTATCGATCAAGGCAAATCCCATTGTATTCATGTTGTAAAAACTGTGAGCATATTCGCCATAAGAAGTAAAGTTTACCGGTACTTTTTCGTACTTTGTTTGAAACATTTTATTAATAATTGATGTCATTGAGTTTTCATCGACATTTAAATCAAGATCCGCGCCTGTAATAAACAGTCCTCGCGGTTCATGACCGACATATTCAATTGAAAGAGGCTGAAAATCTCCGTTATAGTAAGCGGCTGTGCCGACTTTAATTTCTTTTAAAGGCTGATATTCGATACGTGAGCCGACAAAGTAACTTTCTTTCAGTTGCCCAAAAGGAGTATAACTGTAATGTATTTCAATTTTACTTGAATTATTTATAGGAGGATCATTTTGGTTTGTAAACAAAAAATATCCGGTTTGATAGTCGATGTAATATTTTGAACGATCTACTTCAATTCCGTTAAACAAAACTTTCTCGGAAGCAGGTACAATGTTCATGTGCTTTAGCTGATAACTCCTTTGAGATGCGGTGTACTCTGCTTTTAATTTTACAATTGAATTTTCATATACGCTTGAGGGCTGAACTTCAGAATAAATATTTGAAAGGTCTTTGTCGCTATAATATAGAATGCCATTGTTGTCTAGCTTTCTGAATGGTTCTCGTGCAGAAAATTCAAGAGTTCCGTTTCGATAATCTATTTTATAATATCCAAGAGAGCTTAATGATGGTATTTCCTTATACATCGGCGAATAAAGCTCAAGAGAAAAGCCGAACTGATCGATGTCGATTGCCTGTAAATCATATACGCCTCGAACCTCGTAGGCATCAAGATTAACGACCCCGTCGCGAATGATTTCAACATCATCGAAGCCGTTAAATGAAAGTACACCATCTTTTTTTGCATCTTCATTCATGGAAGTTCCATATTTGATAAATGTTTCAATTTTTCCGTCGCTAATTCTTGATGATGGATCTGTACTGAAAGTTGAACCGTTGTTGCGCGTATAACGCACGAATACTCGCGACATTTGAGGCAGTTGCCGTATAAATATAATTCGTCCTGTTTTATATAAAATTGTAAAATCTTTACCTTCGCGAAGGCGGGAGTAATTTCCTGTAAAATTACCGTTTATATATTTTGGTTGAGCGTTTAGCTGAATGTTTGTTTTACCATCGCCGGAATCCATAAAAATTTCAATGGAACCTGAATCAATATTTACAGCTGGTGTATTTACAGTTGGATTTTTTGAAGTAAAGACATTTAATGAATTAGGATTTAATCTGTCATAATCAGAAACAGAGATGGTTACGGGTCTGGAATTTTTGGAATCGTAATATAAAAAAGGTTCAAGCTGATAGTATTTTCGCGCCTGATACCGGTAATCATCAATATACGTTACCCTGTGCTTTCTTGTTCCTTCAAAAATTTCTGTCTCGCGCTGACTTTCGCTGATTGCGCCTATCGCGCTAAATTTAAAATCTCCGTATTGAAATGTTGCATTCATTCCCAGGGCTTTTATCGAATCTCTTTGATACAGAATCAGTTTTGATTTACCAAAATCAAAGTCTAAATTTCCGATTTCCAGTTTTTTTAAAAAAGCTTTTTTATCTTCCGGAGTAAATGATACATTGATTTGGTTATTGCTTAGCAGTTCTTTTTGATCAAAATCAACATTCATGTTTAACTGGTTGCCGACATTGCCCGTCATATTAAATTTAAGATCCATATCAGGAACAAGACCGTTTGAAAATGCCGGGGTTGTGGGTAAACTTGTACTGTTTAAGCGGTCTTTTTCTGTGGTATAAAAAGCCTGACCGAATTTAAAACTAAGGTCGTTTCCGCCGTAAATTTTAACATTTACATCTGGCGGTTTTTTTTCATTTTTAGCAATTGCGGGTAACTCCATAGGATCGGGTAAGTCAAGCTCAGGAATAAAATCGTCAGTTTCAATGTTGTTTGCGGGAGTATCTGCATTTTGTTGTGAAGAGTTATTGGCTGGTTTTGCCTCAGTTTCTTGTTGTGAAGTCTGACTTAAAACAATAGAGGATATTTTTGTTGCATTTGCCAAAATCCAGCCTGAAAAGACATTGATGGAAATAAAAAATCCTGTAAATAACCAGATGTTTGGAAATAACTTCATAAAAATAATTCATAAACAGGATTTTGATTTTTATTCAACTCATCAAGCATATAGTGGTAAAAAACGTATGGGGTATGCAGGTACCATGTACCGGCATCAGGGGAAAGACTTTTCCCCTTTTAATAAAAGGACGTAAGATGAGAGCATGAAATTTTTCAGGGTATAATATTTTGGTTAGTTGACATGTCATGTCGATAATATTAATTAAATATTGTGTGAGGTAGAAAATGGATAATATTAAAAAAATTACAGGATGGTTGTTAGCAAGCGTTATATGGTTTTCATATTTAAACTTGTATTCTCAAAATTTCAATCAAGGAGTCGAGATCAACCGTGCGCCTGTTTCTAAAAAAAGTATTGAAGAAGATATACAGGAATTACATAAGAAGTTACCTGAATTGATTAAAAAATTGCAACTGGACAACAAGAATGAGATCGTAACAGATATGGGCGGTAAATTAATTCCTGGAAGTAGAAACCACTATGTATATATTGAAAAAGCAAAAATAAAATTAGAAGGAGAAAATATATCGGAAGTTACATTTATTTATGATCAGTCAAATGACATGGGAAATTTTCATGAAATTAGGGAATTTATAAATAAAAACCCTTCTGATCAAAACGCCAGTGATCTTCAGGTTATCTATAAAAATTCAAGAGGGGAAAAAGAAGAAATTTCTCTAAAGGCAGTAGAAGACGAAATTCAAAAAATTCAAATACTGTTGATTTACAGGGATAACTTAAACGGTCTTGTGCGATGGTTGAATTTTTATGCAAAGAAAGATACGCTTAACCAGAAAAAAATCATTCGTAAAGTTTTAAGCGTTGGAGCAGTTTAATACTTTTATTCAGCGTCCCTGTAGATCGATGGCTTCCGTTGTATCTCTCAAAGTTTCTTCAAAACTTGGTTCCGGAGCAATTGGTATACACGACGTATCAGGATAAAGCCGCGCGCGTCGATTGTAGTTTTTTTGAATACTGAGATAATCCCATGTTTGATCTTCAGTCAGCATATTACCTGAAACGTAATGACGTCCGTTAACAAATCTGCCGTCTTCCGGGTTACAATTTGGGATAACCGTATTTAATTTACATGAGATGAAGGGGAAGAAAGATAAACTAAATATAAGTAACATACGTGCCATATATATACTATAATCGGTTAAAACGGTTCTGTACTAAAAATAGTGCAATATAAAGAGCATATATTTTGTTTTTATAAATCAAATCAGGAAGGATAAAAAAAGATTGATGATTGTGATTGTCATTTATATGAGGGGATATGAAAAATTTTATAAAATACTTTATTTTTATTACTGTAATTCTTGCCGCGTCTTGTTCCAAAAACTCGGATCAGGAACCTAAATTTTATTCTAAAGAAACACCCGGAAAATGGGATGCCCAGAAAGAAACCCATATTCCTGTAATTGAATATGACGAAGGTCTGTCTCAAGTCAAGGTCAGTGTACCGGTGACACCAAATCCAGGTCATTACATTGAGGTAATTTTATTGACCGACAAAAATCACAAAGAACTTGCTAAAAAAGCTTTAGGCAGATCACAATTAGCAGAAGCAACGTTTGAGGTTCCATTGGGATATCACGGGAAACTGTTTGTAGTGAGTAAATGCAATTTGCACGATATGTGGGAGGCTGAATTAAAAATAAAATAATACAAGATAGATTCTATTTTAAAGCGGTATTTTGTTCCATATACTTATAAAAGTGAAGGCAGATAACCTCGATTTTAGTAAAATATTTATATTTTATTGATAATTTTGTTGTAATTTTATCGATTTATTTATATATGGAGTATACAATGGTAAGAAGTTTGGCAAAAAAAATATTTATATTTTCAACGTTTTTGCTTTTAGTTACACTTTTAAATTTTAATTGTAACTCACGCGCACGTCTGGATAAATTAAACAGTGCCACCACTTGCGGCGATGGTATTTGTAACGATGGCGAAACAGCCTCATCCTGCGTTATGGATTGCGTTGCTGCGCCAACGTTAACATCCGTAACGATTGCATCAAACAATATAAATCCTGCAATTGCAAATCTAAATGATACCGTTACTTTGAGTATAACTGCCTCAGAGGCCATAAATGCACCAACTGTGATGATTGCGGGGAAGTCTGCAACCGTAAATACCATTAGTTCAACGAGCTACACTGCCTCAATTCTAGTATCGCCTCTTCATTTTAAGGGAGTTGTTGCTTTTAATATCAGCGGCTTCAGTAATATTGCGGGTAAACCTGGAAATACGGTAATTTCAACTACCAATGGATCTCAGGTAACGATATCTCTACCGCCTTCTGTAACCATTACATCTGCAGCAACCAACCCAACCAATTTAGCTGCGATTCCCATGACGGCAACGTTTAGTACGTCCGTCACCGGCTTTGTACTTGGCGGCATTACGGTAACCAATGGAACAGCTGCTTCTTTTGTAGCCGTATCTGGAACAACGTATACATTTAATGTAACCCCAACTGTTGATGGTCTTGTCAAGGTTGATATAGCGGCAGGTGTTGCATCCGATGCCGCTCTTTCCGCCAATACAGCCGCAACACAGTTTGTCATCACTTCTGATAGAACAGTTCCCACTGTAACCAGTGTAACGGTACCGGCCAATGGTTCATATAAAGCAGGTACAAATCTTGATTTTATCGTCAACTTTAGTGAAAACATCACAGTAACAAATGCCACAAGTACTCTTGGCTTAACCATTGGCGTAACAGCTAAAACAGCCACCCAGCTGTCAACAACGGCAACAAGCATTACTTATCGTTATACGGTGGCAGCCGGCGACAATGACAATAATGGAATTGCAGTCGGTGCAATTACACTAAATACAACGACTGTACTGGATGCGGCTACAAACAACGCCAACATGTTGTTAAATGCAGTTGGCAGTACTTTGTTGGTTTTGGTAGATACCACTGCTCCAACAATCACTTCGTTTAGCTCAACTACGTTAAGTGGCTCTTATGGAGCAGGAGCTGCTGTAAATATAACGGTGAATTTTTCAGAACCGGTAACTCTTGCCGGCGGTACTTTAAATTTAACCTTAAATAATGGGGTAAGTACCGTCGTTAGCATTGCCGCCATCGCTGCAGCAACAACAGCCAGCGCGACATATACGGTAGGTATTTTGGGTTCAGGGCAAACAGCTGCCGCTTTGGATATAACGGCAGTGGCTTTGTCAGCGGGCACATTGCAAGATGCGGCATTAAACAATGCTAACTTGGCAATGCCTGCTACGACTCTATCACCTACGAAGATCATTGTGATAGATACCACGGCTCCAACGATCACTTCGTTTAGTTCAACTACGTTAAGTGGCTCTTATGGAGCAGGCTCCGTGATAAATGTAACGGTGAATTTTTCAGAACCGGTAACTCTTACCGGCGGTACTTTAAATTTAACCTTAAA
>Ga0224495_10000780_pt1 | contig 24141 bp, 19 predicted proteins | sample SF_Jul11_sed_USG_FD_168128 | JGI IMG/M metagenome (GOLD analysis project Ga0224495, IMG submission 168128) | Sediment microbial communities from San Francisco Bay, California, United States - SF_Jul11_sed_USGS_4_1 | ecosystem: Environmental > Aquatic > Marine > Sediment | place: USA: California...
GTTGCAAAAACACATCAATACCGCAATGGCATCCCCGGCGGACTGGATGCCCTGGAACTACAACGACCGGTTGCAAAGCATTGGCGCCTCAAAATAATTTTTTTCAGCATTGCCGAAAACTCACGGCGTTTGCTGGATCGATAAAAAGTGAGAAATTTGATTTGACACAAGGCGTGTCAGGAGAGATAGTACGGCTTGGGTGCCGCGGTTTTACGACGCCATCCGCCGCGATTTTACTCCGCCCTTTACAAACGGTCTGCAACAAGGTTACGGCGGGTTCCTCTTTTTGGACCGCATCCAGTTTAGAGGTCACATCATCCAACTGCTGCTTAACGGCCGCGTATAATTGCAGTTCCGTGTAAAGCTGACCCCGCCAGAAGTCACAGGCATCGGCAATCGCATCCAGCGGACGGGCGTGTTCAGCCAGTTCGGCGAGTCGTTTTTGGGTCCACCCGCTTTTGCCGGCGGGCCAATCCATCGCCATGGTACATAAAATCGCCCGGATACTGTTTTTGACCTGAGTGAGACGACTGACCAGTGATTGACGATAAGTCATCAGCATCCGCTTTTGACGAATCGCTTTACGGGGAATATAAACCTCCGGGAAAAAACCCTGATGGTACATCATCGCCAACCGCAGGGCGTCTTTCTTATCACTTTTGATCGGATTGTTCGTCCATTTCCACGCCGGATCGTTGGTGTTGGCGACCTTGAAATTCAACCCCATGCCCCCAAGCATATCCGACAGCCAGCCGGCCTGATTGCCGACCTCAAACAGCACAATGGTCCCTTCGATATTCAGTTCGGTGAAAATGTCGTGAAACACCTCCGGCTGTGTGCGAACGGTACGGTATTGCGTTTTCAAAGAGCTGCGATCCATTGTACAAATAACACTCTTGCGTTTGCCCAGGTCAATTGCTACAATCGTTTCCATGCCAGATACTCCTAAAATTTATGTCCATAAATTTTTGTGCCGTCCCAGCGACGAGCACGTTACCGGGGGCAAGTATAACATACTCACGCCCCCGAGTATCTGGCTTTCATAGTTTCTATTAAATTGACCGGGCCGTTTGACATTTTCGCCAAACGGCTTTTTTAAGTCGTCAATTGTCATTGGACAATCGTCAATCCCCAAGGGTGGCTGGGTGGACGATTATCGAACCGCTTTAGCTGTCCATCCCGCCACTTTTGACCTTTCAATTGGGGCATAAATATCTGTTTTTAGGCCCAAAAACTTAATATGATTATACAGGGTGTCCAATCCTTGGGCAATCTGAATATCTGGGCTATACCTCAGTTTTTGTGATTTCTGCCAAAAATGTTTGGATTAAGCAGTACTCTATTTGGCGGGGAGGGCGAGATTCTTCGTTGCGATTTTCTTAACTCCATTATTTACAAGATATTATAGCACAAAACTTTTCTGCTAAAAAACTTACAACTTCACGCAAAATAATTGTATATCATTTATATTCATCATATATCATCCAGTTTTTTTATAAAATGTAGGCTTCGATGCGGGACATCGGTGTAGAAACCATGTTTTGAAGGTTATGGCCGTGGTTGGGGCACAAAAACTCAGTACCGATGAGTTGAGCGTATATGAGGGTATTGTTGATGAATCGAATCATAAGATATGCCTGGCCCACTGGCGTAAGAGCAAAGTAAAGAGAGTTTATGAGATATACAGACAGATAAAGATGGAAGGATTGGAGTATACCGCAAAGAATGTGTTGGAATTGTCGGCTTTGTTGCGGCTGGACCCTATGCCGCAGAAGATACCGGAGAGTATTGACAAGCTGATACGCAGATACATTAACTGCCGAAGCGGTGTTTTATGGAAGGTCAATCAGTTGTTGCAGCACATTGAACGAACATGGCACAGGGCAAACAAAGAAGGCCCCGACAGGGCCAATGACGCGACAGAGCGGCTAATCGGGTTGAATTATAAAATCAGGGTCAAGACAATGCGTGGCTTTAAGAGCTGGCCTAAAGCCGTGAATCACTATTTGTCGAAATACCTACGAGGCAGGGATAGCATCTGCGATTTGCGAAAAGTAATTTGAAAAATTGGATAATATACCTACCCCCAAAAATTCCCCCACAATCTTTGGGACGGTTATAAGTAGCACATAATACTTGCTGACATATAAGTCTTTTATTATAATGTACTTTGGCATTTTAAGGTAATCTCAATAAATGATAATGTTGACCTCATACAACACCGTTAAACAAGGGGACTGTATCTAATGATATGTCGATATATTGAAACCAAAAAACTCGTTATTTTATCGCTTACTATGATACTTATATTTTTTATGAGTTCTTGCGAATCAGCAGGTTTTGCTAAATCGTTAATACGCGATTGTGATTCCGATAGTATAGAAAATACTTTAGAGGCGAAAAATGGTAGTGACCCCAATGCGGTTGATACTGACAAAGATGGGCTTTCTGATTATGAAGAATACTATAAATATCACACTGATCCTTTAAAGATGGATAGTGATAATGATGGGAAGCCAGATGGCGATTGGGAGGAAAGGAGAGAATATGCTTATACTATTCGAGCGATATGTGAAATTAGGTATCCAGCAAATATTAAGTTTATGAACGATCTTTATCAGGACGTTCGTCTTCTTGATAACAAGACAGAGGATACAAATCTTTCAACTATAGAACTTATTATTTATCCTTTTTCAACGCCACATATCTACAGTCAACCATATCCGGTCATTTATGATAATGTTGATATGCAACGATATCTTGCACCATCAGTAGCAATGAATTTTTCACCAGGAATGGAAGAGGATGTTCAAAACATTGTTGCAGGTTCTACCACAGATGTTGAGGCGATTAAGAGGATTATACATTGGATTAGTAGTGAAACTATGCTAGTTAAATATAATCCTCACTGGGATTATTTTGATATTGTTAATAAAAAAATCATGTGGAACAAATCGTTTGGTAGTAAAAAAGAAGATGAAAAATTTCTTAATACTAATTTTTATGGTGACTCTATGTTCAAAAATAGAGTACATGGAACATGTAGTTCGTTGGCCATTTTAAGAACAAGCATGTATCGTGCTGCCGGATTGCCAGCACGTATAATCCAAACACTGCCATTAATTACTTATTATACTGGAGATATCCCTCCGTTAGTAGAGAAGTTATCTAATAGAGCTATGGCGAAAGGATATAGCTGGGGTCCCGGCAATGGTGGCGCCAATCATATGTATAATGAGATATTCCTAAACAATAGATGGGTAAGAGTTGACTACGCTATCGGAACAGGGCCTTTTGTTGACAATAAATTATTTGTTAAAGTATATTACACTGATAGTTTCAATAATTTAAAAGAAGGTTGGAATGGTAATCGTTGCTTTAGAGCTTTAGAAATTACCGACTCTTATCCTAAGCATAAATCTAAATACATTGAGACAGATCTCTCTATAACACCTGAACAATTATCGATAATAAAGAAATCTGACGGATATTTTATAGCAAGTGTTGATATTAATTATCAAGGCATAGAACAAAGTCCTTCTTTTGAAGTTTGTTTCTATTCTGGTGACCCAAATAACGGAGGGGAGAAACTATACCAAGGGAAACAGTTGGTCAAAGAGGCAATACCCAACAGAACTTTAACAGTTAAAAGTTTACCTTTCAAATTAAAACGAGGTGAACACAAAATTTATGTTGTTGTGGATTCCTCTAATGAAATTACAGAATCTAGTGAAACAAATAATAAAGCTTTTAAAACAATTGTTGTAGAAAGTAATGAATCACAGAAAACACAGAATATTTCTCTGTCTCGTAATTCTACTTCACTACCTAATATATTTGTAATGAGTCCACCTGGCTTAGGCATGTTTAAAACAATTTGTAATATCTGCAAAAATACCACATTTAATAAAACCCAACTATCTCATGCCTTGGCTTCTTATGACAAAGTATTCATTGATGGTGTCTATAATAAAAAACCTGGAGATATTGTCCTTTTGCTTTTTAGGCTGGATGCGCTAGATAGGATTCCACCTCAATATAAAGATCTGCTTCCGAAACCTTGGGAAGAAATTGAGAACACTTTAAAAACAGGAAAATCAGAAGAATTAAGCAATAAAGCTAGAGATTTGAATATAATCATTCTAGCATCACCTACCAAGTCAGAACTCAAATCGTTAATATTAAAATCTAAATTACTCAATGCTTATTGCCAAGAAAATGCTGAACAAAAACAATCACAGCACGAAACCACCTGGTACTCAAATGAACCAGTGGGTCCAGTAATTTATACTGTATCTCTAACAGAGAACGATCCATACATCGCAAAAGTAAATTGCAAAATTAATATCAAGACAGATACACCAATTGTAATGTCGATGAATAATAATGGGGCTCCACAAGTAACTGGAGGGTATGCTTACTTTATAAAGAATCTTAAGATTATAGACTCTAATAACAATGAAGTACCTTTCGAAACTATTAGCTCAGACCCTTGGAAAATTCAATTTAACACTAATGTTCCCATGGTGAAATTAGATTATGAAGTCTTGTTGAAATATGGTAATTTTAGCTTGCCATATGGCCCTGATGAAACACCCTATGTTACAGAAAATAACGTTTTCTGGACTGGCAGAGCTTTATTTGTTTGCTCAAATATGAAAGATATTACCATAAATTTTAATCTTCCTAACAAGTGGCATGTTTCAACACCATGGCAGCCTGCAGCAAGCAGTGATTTAAATTTTTTAACACTAAATAAAGAAACATTGACAAATGCTTTTATTTTCATTGGCCCACATATTCAAAAACAAATACAAATTGGTAATACTAAAATACTCTTAGCGGTAGATAATAATATACAGTCATCAACAGATGTCCTATCAAAAAATATTAAAGAGCTAATGAACGCTTACAGCAAATTATTTAGAGGAACATTAAATACTAGCACGCTGATTATTGTGTCTCCCTATGACAAAAAAGGAAGCTTTGACGGGGGTGTTTTTGGTAGCAGCATAAGTATGCTATTTGGAGATGCACCCAATGAAAAAAATACATATCAATGGATTCATTTTCTCGCCCATGAACTTTTTCACCTTTGGAACGGACAAAGTATAGTTCATAATGGACAGGAATCTTGGTTTAGCGAGGGATTTACTGATTATTATGCACTGATTACATGTGCTCGTTTAGGATTGATTAACGAGAAAGAATTTATTTATAAATTAGAAAGGGCATGTGAGCAATATTATTCTAAATCTGGCTATCCTATACGTAATTCTCGAGAATATGCTTTACAATATGCTGGTGGGTCATTAGTTGCCCTTTGTTTAGATATTCAAATAAGGAAATGCACAAATAACACCAGGTGTCTAGATGACGTTATGAATAAGTTATACTCGGATTTCGGTGGGCGTAAAAAGCAATATTCTTTAGCAGATGTAATCAGAATAACAAACGATATAGCAGGCGTACCCCTTAATAAATTTTTCGATAGATATGTTCAAGGAACTGAGGAACTGCCACTTGAAGCATGCTTTGAGCTAATGAGGCTGGACTTCAAAAAAGAAATAATACAAGAACTACCTAAGCTAGATTATGTTGTTCATGAAATGTTACGAATTCAATCACTCGGATACACATCACAAGGACTTATTATTCGACGTTCTCAAGATGCAGGCTATCAAGATGACGATTTATTGGTTGCAATCAATGGAAATTCCGTTACCACTTTCAATGATTTACGAAAAACAATAAACGGGCTCAATCCAGGAGATAAGATCAAACTTTCCCTGATTCGAAGTGGTAAGCCAATTATTCTAGATATAACATTAGCCGGAAAACTTCCAATTCCTACAGAAAAAGAAGTGGATATCCTAATAAAAAAACAGAGTACTATCAATTGTAACCAGAGGATGTTCTACGGCATTCTACAATTTTAGTTTGGTAAATGAGATACAAGTTAAGATAAAATTTAAAATTGTTTAACTTTTTACTTGAACAACATAATCCCAATGTCACCTTCTATCTTTGTTGAGCCAATTAATATACAGTTTGGTGACAAAATTTCAATTTTTTTTGTATTTTTGAGTTTAAGAAATAGATCGTTTTCCATGGTACCATAAATGTTTGAGTATCGTACGCAAATTCCATCAACATAATAATCATCTGCAAAAAAGATGCCCTGTTCTTCTGTATAAATAACCAATGATTTGAGTCGTTCTTTGTAAAGCACAGCAATTTCAGGACACTTTTTTTGCAAATAATCGAGATGTCTTTTTGCAATAGCTTTTGAGGCAGAACAGCTAAAAGAGCAAGGGAAATGGCTTAGTAAGGATGTATCGAAATACCTTAATGATCGATTATATAAAAAGTCATGTTGTTCTGTATCTTTTATGGCACATAAAACATAATCATTATTTTGGCAATTTTTTCTGTTTTTAAGAAAAAATCTAGTACAACATCTTGGATACCCTAATAGCGCACCAGTTTTGATATGGTCATTATTTGCATAGTAATATTTAAGCAATTTAGCATCTTTGTTATCACGAGCTAAAAATACGGCAAAACATCCCTCAGGTGATTCTTGTGATACACGACTGCATTTATTAGAAAACCCTCCTTTTCCTTTATCAGAAACTGGAATTATTTTATAGTCAGATAGTTCATAACAAAGACTGTTTACCTTGCAATACTTTTCCACTAAATAAAGACTGTCTGTACTTAAAAAAGAAATACAAGTCGGTTTTATTCCGCCGGCAACATATATGCAGTCAAGCATTGATAGCGCAGAACCCCATAATCCAGGAAAACGCTTATTTAGTAAACTTGTGTACTCTTCTTTATATTGAAGCATGATGCTACTTTTATCCATGATCTGTTTGCCTAGAATTAAGATGTTCTCGTCTTAATTAACTATAAGATGGTACAGTTACAGTCTTTTCGTAGGGATTGCTATCTAAGAACATTGCAAGCTTATTATGCTTATTGTCTTTCAGCCACATTTGGGTTTGCTGTAGATCGATGGCATACTTGGAAACTTCCGGAATTTGGCTATAATTATACTCGTTAAAAAACTTTATTTTCTTCTTAGCAGTTGTAGAAGTTTCAATTTCGTATCCACATCCCAAAACTCTCATCGATAATTCCGAATCCCAATGGTGGTGTTTTAATATGTGATCTTCTACTATTGGTAACCCAATACTACGAAGAATATGTCCCTTATACAGTTGGATTGATCCCGTTAATTCAGAAAAACAAGAAGTATTTTCAACAGTAAGCCGTTTCATCAAATCATCTTCTGTTGGAAAAAGTTGGGGAGCAAGTTCACTTCGCCATTTCTTTGCCACTATATATTTATGCAAATAGGAAGTGAACTTATCTTTGTGGTCATGATAATCTAGTTTCCCATGTTGTAAGCCAATGGCTCCAATTTTGGGACTGGCGTCTAGCTCTCTTATCATTTCATTTAGCCAGTCCTCTTGAATTGCACATGCATTAGCACTTAGAATAAAAATATACTTATAGCCCCAAGCTTTTGTAAGCCCCAAAGCAATTGCATATGATTTTAATTGAGGTCGACAAAGATGAATATAATTAAGAGTTCCATTGGTAGGAAAATTATCGCAGATGGAATTTACACTTCCATAATCAACGATAAATAAATCATAAGCACGTTCAGTATTAAGGTAAATACTATTTAAACAGAGTCGTAGATAAGATTCGTTATTGTTTACACCTATTACGACTGCGATATCGCTGTTACAGTTGGACACTTTACTGTCTTTATTTATGCTAATATAATCAAAGGTTTTGCGAACATCAGTAATCTCCTCTGCTATTTTCTTTATCGCTTCCCGAGTGATTTCATACTTGATGTTAGATATGCCATATTTTGATATTTCATTGAATATTATATTTTGTGCCTGCTCTAACCTGGTATTACAAAAGGAAAGTACTGAGGAGTGCAAATAGCTAAAGATGTCAGTCATGGATTTGATGATTTTTAGGTATTTTGATGTCATTTGGTATTCATATAAGAGTTTAGAAGTTGATAAAAGTACACATAAGTCTTTACACCATCCTCTTTTGTTTGTCATTGGTACAGCACCAAGTATTTCTAAAAAATTCTTACCTATCCGATCACATGTTTGCCAAATATTCTGTAACTCAACCCACGTGGTAGTTTCAGTTGCCAAATACCCTCTATTTGCAACAGGAATTCCTTGTGTTTTGCATACATCTACTATATCAAAAAGTGATTCAGGGTTCTTAGATGAGAGCGATAATGGCAAAAATTGCACTTCACATTTTACAATATTACAACACTTAAATAATTCAGTTAACAATTCTTTGCCAACATATGGTAATGTAAGTAAAAGAGTTATTTCTACATATGAATTTTGTTTACTTAGAGCACTGAGCCAAGAGACAAATCTATCTTTATCTTGCCAAATCGGGACTTTAAGTGTGTTTAGATTTATACTTATCGAGATATTATTGCACTTTAATCTTTTAAGGCGTTCATTTATAGCCTCAAAGGATTTGTGAAAATGATTGCTTTTAATTTCCATGGTCCATTCATTATTGCAAGCAGGCAAATAAGACTTCTTCTGCCGAGGTAATACTATTTCTAAACTATCCTGAATGCCAAATATTTTTAACATTGATATTAGATGATTCAACATTTCATTAGAGAAAAGATATTCTGCAGAAATAATTTCAATATCTAACTCCTGTTGGATGTGTTTACCAAAAGAATCTAAGTGGTTTTGCTTTTTAAATCCTTTTTCGAATACTTTTGCACAAGCTATTTCGATGTCTCCACCCAGATAAATAGTATATTTATTGCCCGTCATATTACGGAGTCTGTTAATTGTTTGTGTGGCGCATGTATGTCCAAAATGACTGAGTAAATTCAAAACCAATATTGCATTTGGCCTGAAATTCTTACACATGGTTTTGATTGTTTGAAAAAGATTAGTCTTTGTGGTTATATGAGTAGACGATATATTATTGTTACTAATACTATCTAAATATGATAGATTTATATAATTAGGTGCTCTGTTGTCTAAAATTGAATAGTCAATAAGTAGAATTTTTAAATCTTTCTGAAAAAAAATAGTGGACATAATGGTCTCCTATGCGGTGATTAAGTGGTTTTGCTTTTTAGATTCCCAAGGTATGTTGGATATATTTAATAACCTCTCTGTGACATTAGAGGACTTTGCTTTGAGTAACATATCGAATCCCTTGATTACGTGATCAATACGCAAGTATGCTTGCTCTGTAAAAGGTTGTAATCTGTCTATCTTTTCCAGTATTTCAGGTGCCTCCGAATGCACGTTTATAAGCATTGTTGCTCCCGTCTGTCCTTGAGGGCCATTTTTATGTGGTTCTCCACATGTAAATATACCAAGGAGAGGTTTTCCCAAATATGAAGCGGCATGCATAAGCCCGGTATCCACGCTAATCACCAACTCCGCTCCTTCCAGCATGCATATAGTTTGATACAACGAGAGTACTCCTGTACACTGATGTACACGAGAAGATTTGCCACAATAAGCATATCCATTTTCATTTATATTACTTCCTAAGATATATACATCCCATTTATCTAACTCTAACAAATACTCAATCAGCGCCGCTGCCGTGCAATCAGACATCATCCAAGCTTTAGCTGTAGCTTCTAAGCATAAAGCAATATAAGGGCTTTTGGGTGTGAATGGTAGTACCCTGTCGTCTTCCATTGGAGGCAAGGAAATTGGTTTGTATTTAAACTCTACTTCTTTACCAAATAATCTTAAAATATTTAAATGGTCATTCGCCTTCATATTATAACGCGGTTGTGGAACGTGAATATCACATCTATTATTATGTCCGATGCGTACTGCCAATTCACTGGGATAATAACTGAATAAATCAGAAATGGGATTCAAATCAAATATCACATCGGGGTTTAATCTTTTAAAATCTACCTCATAAATCATTTCTTTGAACAACACTTGATCAACATATTGGCCTATTATTTGTTTGTGAAATTCTGCGTCCCCAAGTATTCGACCAATATATGTTATTTTGGCTTGTGGGTAAAGCTGTTTAAGATTGCTTAAAAAATATATCGCATTAAATGCATCCCCTATTCTGTCCGTCAATATGACAACAAAATGCAATTCGTTTGCATTTTCATTCCAAGGCACATCAATTGGACCTATGTAATTTTCAAGAATTAAGTATTTCGACCCCATTTCTACCCACATTCGTTTTGTATTTAACATAAATTAAATCCCTTCATTTTTTTATCATTCTTAATTAAGACCATTATTTATCATTTAGGATAGTATTGCATATGACATATCCCTGCAATTTATCGCAGTTGCCTTAGGATCATATTCTTTAATGCCATAATACTCTGATACATCGAGAAATTTTTGTTTATGCAGAAAATGCGAAGTAGAACATACAATTACTTTTCCACCAAGCTCTAAATTATTTTCACATAGATATAAAAGCTTTAATACATCATCTGGATGAATATACTGGATTGGGATGACAATAACATCCCATCGTTTCCCAGAACTCCAGACATTCCATTTTGTTATATTATCGCCCCCATTAAATTGGGTATTCATAAATCCATTATTACGATAATCAATTGTCTGGAAATATGTTTTCGTTTCATTATTTTGTATGTGCTTTTTTATGGACTCTTCTGAATCACAGCATATGTAGAGGATTTTCCTGTAATCTTTTAAACACATCCCTAACAGTCTATAATGCACGGGCTGTAATTGGTCTGCTTGCATTTTAGGATCGATGGATGACAGCCTAAAGGTCTGCTCCTGGTAATTATAAAAAGATTGTCTTCTTTCTTCTTTATTATTAGTTACTCGATCAGGATAAAGCAATACCGGCAAAAGATGTTTCTTGGAATAGATACGCAACTTATCCTCAATATACTTATATAGACCATAAGTTTTTTCACAATTCTCAACATCACGATGCGATGCTACTGTCATAGGCTGGATATCCTCATTATTGCAATATTGATACTTCAGTGTACAATGAAAACATCCACCATGACAAGCTTTCCAATAGCGGCAGTTCAAGCACTTATTGCTTTTATGCTTAAATTCTTGAATTGCTTTGTCACGCTCAAGAAGTATTTTTCTTGTTGGGTGATCTCTTATTTCATGCCAGTCTTGTTTTATAAGATTTCCATAACAATATTTTTTTTCAAAATCAGCGCCAGAAAATTCGTTGCATGGGTATACGTCACCATTCCACCTAACCATATAAAAACGCACCGCACAGGCTGGGTCCATTTTGCAAACCGCTCTCTTGCCATAAAGAAGGAAATCCATTATACGTTTGAAATTACTTATTTCTACTGAATCTGACCGCTCACTCCACAAATCAAACAAATGACACATTGTATTAAGGTATTCATCAGTAGTTAACTCATGTAATGTATGTTTATCACTAGAGGATGGTGCATAATGATACGTGTTGATCTGAAAACCAACTTTTATTTCATTAAAAAAATGAAATATCTTGTCAATATCAGTAGCATTTGCTTTTGATAAAACTACTATAGCACCTGGGGTAAAATTGTATTTTTCTTTCAGGCGATTAATTCTATTAATGATAACATCGAAGGCAGATCTACCATCCTTAAAAATACGAGTTCTATCCATAATTTCTTTAGGGCCGTCTATACTCGTTCCTATGCCGACTTTATGTTTATTTAAAAACTCAAAGCGATGTTCATCAAGCAATGTCAAATTTGTTTGAATACTATTTTTGATTTTGAATGTATAATTTCCAGATTCATACACCGTTTTTTGTGTCGCAAACATTTCTTCCCACCAATTCAAAGGTAAGGTTAACACTTCTCCGCCTGACCAACACATTTCAATGTCTCCACGGGATTCTTCGTTCTGTTGCCAGTCAAACATTTTGCGAAACAGTATAGGTAACGTATCTAGAGAAAGAGATTGGCTTATATTACGTTGGTCTTGCGGCACATAGCAATATTTGCATCCCAGATTACAATAATCTGTAGCCTTCATCATAGCATACATAGTTTTACTCCGTCTTCTTATTGAAATATATAATTGAAATACTTATTTACAGAACGTCTTTGGGATAGTTTAGCTTCTAAATTTATCCCTTTAGACTCGCTTAATTGTCTGACTTCCGAAAGTCCTTCTACGGATTTTTTTGCAATTTGATTTAGATAGTCTTTATCTTGAGTGTTCATAGCACCAGACAATCCAATGTCTCCAACTTTACTGCAAAAATCAATCGCATATTGATAATATAATGCACGGTAGGGAAGTAAGCTTGTGTTATCCAATGAATGCAGCTTGGCCTTTTCAAAGAGAGCCCATGCTCTTATTTTAGCTACATCAACAGCTTCTCGCCTATTGCTAATATCAGGTTGCATATCCAATAGGTCATCTATTGGCTTGACTAATGTTAAACTTAATGTCATAGGTAATTCTGCCTGATATAATAAAGCTGTTTTGATATATGCTTCTAACTCTGTACTTGGCTTAATTTGCTGTAGCATCGCGTAATCTTTTCTCGCGGCATTAATATCCATGGATGGTATATCTTTATAAAAGCCTTTGCGACGTCGTTCAAGATCGTATTTCCATATAAGAAGCCTCACTCTTTGAAGTTTAGCATTGGTATTTTCAGAATTATATAATTTAGATTTTTCTAGCGCATTTAATGCTTTTGTTATCAAGCGATAAATCGTATTTTTGGATTCAGGGACTGAATTGTATCTCTCTGCAATACAAGTTATTAAATCAGCTAAAAGACTAATTTCCTGTGGATTATCTGTGATTTCTATATCATTCAGTAGCTTTTCGTATATTGCCTTTTCTTCTTTTGTGAAGATATCATTTACTGAGAGTTCTAATTCCAGTTGTCGTTCTGCTTCCCTTATGACATCTTTGCTTAGTTCATTTAACATTTCATCATCATCAGAATTGTTAACTTTGTTGCTATTTGATTCTTGTACTAATTTTTCGCCTTTTGGGTTTGTCTTTGTGTCATCCTTATTAGATATTTGGGGAGAAATTGCGCTCTCTTTTTTATCTGGTGATTCTTGCGTCACATCAGCATTTTTTGAATTAGTGGCAAAATCAAAGTTTGTGTTACTCCTAAAAAAGCCACCGATCACAAAATAAAGAACTAATGCGAGACTTAGTATTATAAATAGGCATACGATCGATTTTATCCTCATCTTATTTTTCCTTAAAATCATAGAAATTTGCTTCTGGAGTCAAGCGAACTAGACCTGACTCCAGAAACATAAATTCAGATACATCAAACTGCATTAACCATAACCTACCCACAACTGTCAGTATGTGGGCTCTGGTTCGTATGTGTATTATCATGGTTGCTATGAGACGGCTGATCATTATGGGTATCTGAATGGCTTGTGCAATCGGTGTAATTCGTATGATGATTTGTATGAGACACATTGTCATGATCAGGATGCCCAGAATCAGTGTGATCTGTGTGGTTAGTGTGACTTGTCGGATAGTCCTGATGGGCATCATTTGTGTGCATTGAGAAATCATCATGGGGTGGGCCCACAGTGTCAGCATGAGATGTTCCATCATCATGTGGTACATTGACATGGCAATCTTCGGCAAAGGCTGAACTAGCCATTCCTAAGGTAACCGCAGTTAAAAGTGCTCCTCCTACATTTGTCCTAATAAACCGCCTACGAGATTCTAGTGAGGTTTCAATATTTTCAATATTCTCTATATCTTCGTTCATAATGTTTTCCTTTCAAGCAAATATTCATTTGGTTATCAAAGTTTGTTTTAATTTCTACATTTCACTTAAAGCTATAATCGGGACACCTATCACCTCCTTTCCAAAAGTAATGTTTAATATGGCTTGGTACAGAAAGGCGCTTCTATCATCTAGAGTACAACCAACAGTTACGACAGTGGTAAGGACATCATCTGACAATTTACTTTGAACACCTTTTATATAAAATGGGCTTTGATCTTTCGTATTTGACGGATTAATTGCAACCGATGTAATTCCGAGAGTATCTGAATTTATTCTAACTTCGTTTAAACTCTCTTTATTATAATGACATCTTTGGAAAAAGAGCGTATTAGGTTTTAGCTCAAAATGCCCTGTAGAACTAGCTTTTATAGCCAACTTTAATTCTGGTTGTTCCTCTATGTCTGTATAAAAAACAACGACACTGTTGTACTGTCCTCTAATTTCAGGGGCAGTAAAAGTGATAGCAAAATCTCCTATACCACTTGGGTGAAAAGAATTAGAATTACTACCGTTTGAAGAATCATTTGGTTTTATTGAAATATATTTGCTGTTGTTATCCGTTTTTAGAATGTGAAAAGGAGTCTTGTCGATTCCTTGGAACAATTGAATTATGTGAGTCTTTTGTTGGCCGGGCTTAAGTTGGCCAAAATCGAGTAAATGCGTAGAAAGAACTGCGCGTTTTACAACAACTCCCCTAACAGTAAGTTTTATTTCTGGATTTTTGGTGCTATCTGTTTTAATGGTAACAACTTCTTCTTGATATCCCGATCGCGATGACCAATCAACATTAACATCAATATTGGTGTATTCACCAGGATTTATACTGTTTTTAGGTAGTTCAAAAGAAGTACATCCACAGGAACTGTGGCTCGACTGATCCAATAACCTAATAGGGTGTTTACTAGTATTTATCAAGGTGAACGAATGTAAAAGGCTGTTAGACTTATCAACGCTAATTTTCCCAAAATCGTAAACATTAGAGTCGCAGATAAGTTCGAACCCTTGTTCCGAAAAGTTCAAAAAGTCATTATTAGCAACACTGTGCCCACAACATCCAAATATGATAACATTTACAAATAATTTACATATAAACTTATTCATCTTATCTGTTATTGGTTTCTTATTTGTCGTATACATGTATTTATCTTTCTTGAAGAAAGAGTGTTTATTTACATCTACTTGTTCTCTTTAAACAATTCTAACTTTCATAAATTTCTCAATCGATTCATACATTTCCATAGCGAGTTGTTTGCTAAGTCTTAACATAATATCTCATTAGTAGACCTCATATTTTGCGATTTTCTCATTAATTGTTTTTATCGCTTCAATATACTCAGCCATCTTCATCTCCGGTGTATCACACACTTCACCACAAAGCGGCTTCTTCTTTTCATCTTCCGGATACAACAAATCATTAAAACAGTTGGTTGCAGCAATCACTACCTGTTGCAGCAAGTCCAAAACTTCAGCTCGCTGCTCATCGGTTAATTTGAACTCGCCATTATTAACTGCGAACCAGATCAGGCTTCTTGTCTCAGTTAAGTATCTGCCAGCATCTGCGGGGTATAAGTAGTAAGGCATGGCCTCAGTTCCCTTGAGGTATTTCAGCAATTGATCAAGTGCATCTAATCCGGTTGGATGCTCTGAAAGTAATGATTTATTTTGAATGAGCTTGGCTATAGGTACATTTTCCAATAACCATTCCTTGTCAAATCCATAAGAGACGACTGTTTTCAGTAAAAACTCGAAATCAGGCACAGAGAATCTGCCTGGGAACCTCTGCAAAGATACGAATTGCCAGGCATCGCCACCTTTGATTAATATCTCAGGATAATCAACTTCAATTCCTTCTCTGGCTAGTGCATCCTTGAGTTCAAAAATCCACGGGAAGTTTGTTTTGAACCAGGTTCGTTTCTCATTGACCCAATGGTCATAATTTGTTTTTGAAAGAACAATCGGGTCAGTTCTAAGCGGCAATTCAAGATACAAGTCTATATCATTTAGTTTGTCCTGAGCTAATGCAGTATTGGCTTTATAACCAGTAGCCCACGCAGTAAGTTCGTATGTATTACATGCCAATGGAATTGATGGAACAGATTGGTTAACTATCTTGGATTTCTGACCTGCTGCCACATTTACAGCACCTTTTTCTGATTCAAAGCATACGGTTCCTTCACTAACAACCAATGTGGTGCTGTCTTTTGTTGCTTTAATTTCAAAAGTAGTACCTGTAATCACAGCCTGACCATTGGCAGTATCAACGATAAAGGGATTGCCATCATGCTGGACATGAGTGTAAATCTGGCCTGAATCAAGTCTAACAAGGCAACCAATGTTGCTATGTTTTACCGTTGGTTCAATTTTAAGAACCGTGCCTACGTTCATTCTCATTTGATGCTTGCCGTTAATTAGCAGTGTTTTCAATTCCTTGTCAGCAGCAATTGTCTGACTTGCATCGATCACTATATTTCCAGCTGGTTTTACCAACTCAACTTTTACAGAAGGATCAGGTACAGTTGCAACTTGTGGAGAGACAAAGTTTTGTGAAAGAGTTTGTTGTTTCGGATTATTTGTAAATACCATCCATGTCAATACCCCCATAACCAAACAGGCTGCAACTGCACCTATGCGGAGTAAAAGCTGGAGGCTTTTTGGTTTTTCTGTACCTCCTGTAAGATCAGGACAACGCCGGCAAAGGTCTTTCCAGCCTTCCTCGACTGTCATTTTGGGTTTGTAATTTTGGCTTGATTTTTCTATAACAGCGGCAGTCTCATCGGTTATCGGCCAGTATTGTTTTGCTAATTCTATTGCAAATTTACTTTCCTCATATTCCTTGGCACATTCAGAACAGCTTTTCAGATGCTCCTGAAAATCAGTATGCTGCTGACCAGTAAGATCAGGGTCATTGGCAATGAATAATGCCATCAAAAATTGTGCTTGTTTACAATTCATATTTGCTTTCTATAGCCCTGTTTTTCGTTTTCTATTACTCCAATAAAATTGGGGCCTTCTATTACTTAATTTCAAAAATGGGCAAAATCTCACATGCGATTTTGAAGAATTTTTTATCAATATCCGTATCTTCTTGTTGTTAAAATAGTTAGGAGCTAAAATTTTTTTATTTTTGCTATTTGCACCGAGTTTTAGACGTCTTGAGTGAAACCCCACTATTCGCAGAAATTTTCTGCATGGAATCAACTTCATTCTTAGAAATAACGCTATATTTCTATGGGCAGAATTAATAGATGGAGGTTTATAAAGGACAGTGAGTCAGTGAATAATATTTTATATCTCTGATGTAAGCCTATCAATATTTCTGATGCGTATGTCGAAAGGTGGATGAGAAGAAAAGTAATTCTCAAGACCGGATCGCTTAGACGATCGGATTAGATTGCTTAGTCGCAAGAACAACTTCCTTGGAGCACGAGGGTTATAACCAGCGACGGTAACTAAGCGTACACCAAGTGTATCCGCTTCCATCTCCAAATCTTGTGAGTATGCACTTTCAAGGAATTTTATGCCAACCTTCCCCAGCCAATCTAAAAGAAAGTTTTTAGCAGAGGTAACTTTAGCACCGGCAGCGATTGCTGAGTTAGTAATGATTCGATTTATCGCATGTCCCCGGATAATATGACCCATCTCGTGCCCAAGGATAAAAGCAAGTTCACCTTGATCACATTCACAAAGTTCCAGCATTGACGTGGTCACAAAAATAAATCCACCTGGCAGAGCAAAAGCGTTTGGTTCAACTCCTTTAACAGCCTCAAAACTAAATTTGCGGAGCTTATTAGTAACGCAAGCGGATAAACTATTCCCAACTTTATTTAGTAACTGTGCCGTCTCTATATTTGGTTCGGGTTCCAACTGTAATCTAATCTCGCACGCAAGATCTTGCCCAACTTCGTACTCTTTTTGAATGGCATGGGCTTCTGTGCCAATTGCTGATTGCCATATCCATTTAATCTTGCGAATATGAGGACCTGCCATTTTACCGAGATTATAGAACAACTCACCCATTTTCTTTGTTGACCTTCTGGCGATTTGCATAATAACTTATCAATATACCAAGTTCAAATAACAAATATAGTGGTATCGCTAAAGTTATCTGGGAAACCACATCAGGTGGTGTAGCAATAGCCGATATTATGAAAATAATTAGAAGTACATATTTCCTTGACTTTGATAAAGCTTTTAGTGAAACTAAACCGGTTTTATTCAAAAAGAAAATTGCTGTAGGGGTTTGAAAGGCAAGGCCAAAGATAGATGTAAGACTTGTAATGAAAGATATGTAGTTTTTGAAGGTAAATTGCGAATTTATACCGAGCACATTCTTATTGAATTTTACTAAACAGTTTAAAGTAAGTGGTGCTACAATGTAAATAAAGAAAAGTGCACCTCCTATGAATAAAGCTGCTGAAAATGGGGCTGCAGAATAAACATATTTTTTCTCATTCGGATATAAACCGGCTGCTACAAACATCCATAGATGATAAAAGACCCAGGGTGATGACATAATAAGGCCCGTAACCAAAGATATTCCTACATATGCGATGATTCCATCAGACGGAGCAAGCGTCTGAAGAGGTGCATCAGACCCCATGACGTCAGTATAGGGTTTCTCTATGAAATTTATTATCTGTGCACCAAATACAAGGCTAATAGCTGTACAAATTACTAAACCAGCAATAGCGTATATTAACCGTCTTCTTAATTCTTCAAGATGATCACCGGTACGAAACTGTGCTTGTTTTATATTGGTGTTCTCCATTTATAAATAACGAGTGCTTTCTAAGCAGGCATTTGGAACATTAATTATTTGTAGTGTGATTAGTTACATCAGTTGTATTTTTAACTTGATTTACTAAATCATTCCCGACTTCTTTGACGTCATTTACTAGTTCTTTCTCAGTGTCTTTGGCCTCTTTAACTCCTTTTTTAAATTCAGTTAGACTTTTGCCTAAACCGCGTGCGATCTCCGGAAGTCTTTTGCCGAATACTAGTATGGCAATAATACCAATAACCACTATTTCAAGGGGCCCTGGTGCCCACATGGCCAAGGTATTAGTAAGATAGCACATAATTTAACTCCTTAATCAAAATTGTATTCTTGTTCCTTTGCTACAATATTTTCTTATCAAAACAAAATTTATAGCAAAGCCAAGTAAGTATTTGCTACAAGCCTTCTACTGCGATATATTTTGCCGATACAATACTGTTGTCCAATATAAGACTCTATCCATGTCAGTTGTGCTAGGTCGTATAAATCAAATTCAAAACCATAACCTTCTATTACTTAATTTCAAAAACTGGCAAAACCTCACATGTGATTTTAAAAAATCTTTTATCAATATCTGTATCCTATTGTTGTTGAAGTAGTTAGCCACTAAAAATTTTTTATTTTTCTTAGCCATTTGCACTAAGTTTTGGATGTCTGGCCAGTCAGAAGACTACGAAGAGTTTTCCGTGACAGATACAAATTTTGGTGAACAGAATGCAAAGAACACTTAAGCTGTTTTGCAGTTTTTTGGGGTGGCATTCCGCATAAATAAACCAGTTCAAATGCCTGTTTCTGTTTACAAGGCAGTTGGGAAATTAAATCTTCAGATAATTTGGCAGAGGTATTAATCTCATTTTCACTACAAATCCTTGCTTCAATGTCATCTAAGACGATTTTTGAGTGACTAACAAAAAGTGCATTTTCCTTATTTTTTCTCGATTTATGTTGATAGAACACATTTTTGGCGTAAGTAAATAGAAATGTTTTCAAAGTTGAAGTCGGACGATATTTTTTACGGTTATCCCAGATTTTCATGAATACATCTTGGGCAATATCTTCCGAAGCCTGGAGCCGCCCATCCAGACTTGATATAAAGCTGGTAACTACAGAAAGATACCTGACGTATATTTCAGTAAAAGCTTTTTCATCACCCTCTGATACCCTTATCATCAGTTTGGTGTCTTCATCAAGATATATCCGTTTTTCCTTATCCACTTGAATCTCATTTTCATAATAAAAACCGTCCTAAAACTGCGCAGAAACCATCCGCGTTAACCTGAACTGCCTGTATAGCGGAGTCAAACCCCTAAGTGTTGAATGACCCTGTGAAAATTGGACATGCTAAAAACGCATCTAATTCTCACAGCTTCCGCATTCATAATGACTTAGACATATTTTAATTCAAGTTTTTCGAGCATATCATGGGTTACCTCCAGACTTGTCGACAGCCCCAAAGCACCGACTGTCAGTACAAGGTATGTTTTCCCGTCGATATGGATTATCTGCCCCTCTGTATTCACCAACGGCTCGGAGATTATCCTGTGAGAATGACCTGTGAAAGGTTGCTGCCATGGCTGAAGTGCAAAACCAGCGTTCAAAGCTTTTTCTATTGCTTCAAGTTCGTTGACCAATTGTTCCTGGCTCTGCACTTCTATCATATTGGCAACACGGTTGGTTCTGAGCACTTCCAGCCTTTGCTGTTCACCCCCGCAGAAGAAGACATAGCCCGTAAAAAGCGGTAGCAGTGTTTTGAAAGTTCTATTCTTGTGTTTACGCACATTCAGACTCATAGGAAGAAAGTAGTTGATCCTTTTATGAGCCATGTGCCGGGCAAGAACCTTCTCATTTCTGCTTTTGCAGTGAACGACCCGCCATATCCCATCAAAATCCCGGATTCTTTTATCCGGCCATTTAAGCGGCGGATTTTCATTCAGCTTTAACATATATCCTTCTAAAAATAGTAACGGGTTTTGGCCTTTATCAAATTTATACTTCCTGGATAGACTCCGTCCCCGTCGGCTGTATGATTTTTTCTTATAACTCCTTGTTTGAATTTAACTTGCATCCTTGCAGGCACCATGTCAATTTGGATATTTCTATTGTTCTTCTATTTCCTTAACTGCGCAAAAACTATCCATACTAACCTGAACTATCCGCATAAGCGGAGTCGAACTGCCAAATGTTGAATGTTGGTTAGTCACACTTCATATTTTGACCATCTACATAATAGGCGTAAGAAACCGCGAAACATTAATGTAGAAAATACACCGGTCTTCAACTTGTGCCGTCGCCAAATGTTTTCAGCAATTTACGAAACAGTTATAAGCAATTAATTTTGCTTAGGCGGGCTTAAAAAACGATTAAAAGTTTAGTAAAAAAGCAAGTCGAAATGTTACTTCTTTGTTACTGCAAATAATTCTCCACACCCCTTATCTTTTCCAGCAGGTCAATTTTGCTGGAGCTTTTTTATAGATAAGGGGAAAAGTATGGAGACAACCTTACAATCCGAAAACATCAAACAAGCTGCTAAAATCTTCGAGAAAAATTCTGATATGATCCGTGTTGCGATACGTTCTCAGGTCAATGACAAATCAATAATCGATGACATCTTCCAGAGCCTGTTTGTTTCTCTTTGTCATAGTCCGATTCCATCTGATATTGAGAATGTCGAAGGTTATCTGCGGCGAGCTGTCAGAAATGATGTAATCGATACTGCAATCAAAAGAAAATACCGGCGGGCAAGAGAGCAGCGATACTCTCTTATGTATTCAGTTCGCATCAGATATTATAGTCCTGAAGACATGGCAGCCATGAGTGATGTTATGCAATATATTTTCGAGGTCATTGAAACTGAACTTCCTGCTTATGAGGCTAAAGCACTTATCCAGAAGTTTCGTTACGACAAAGATGATGCTGAAGCTGCCAGGATAATGGGTATAACCAAAAGAAGTTTTTCACACTATCTTTGTACAGGTCTCAGGAAGGCCAGATACTATATTTTACAGAACAATTCCTCGCATAATATTAATCCCCAAAATGTCGATAATAACAACATAGCCTGAAGGTCGAAAGTTGCATTACTTAAGTATTGAAGGGGTTCATGTGATGTTTACATCACCAGGAACTTCCAGAATTAATTTATTGTGTTATACAGGGATAAATATTTGGCTGGAGATAAGCAATTTCTTAATCCTGAAGAGGTCTCTGGCATATACAGGAATAATGGCCAGTTTATCCACAAGATAATACGGTTTCATCTCGGCGACTCGCCGGAAGTTGATGATGTCTTTCAAAGTTTTTTCCTGCGGCTTCTCGAAAAACCAGTCCCTAAAAAAGAAGTGCTTAATGAGCGTTCCTATCTGTACCGGATGATTACAAATAACATCGTAGATGATGTTCGTAGGACAAGAGCATACCAAAAACATATCTCGAAGTATTCGACTATTCCATATCACAGGGTTGTGCACACCCCTTGTGATAAACTGGTTCGGGAAGAAGAAATCAATTCTGTTCTTAACGCAATAGAAAAGCATTTACCAGCCCGCACCGCAGAGGCAGTGAAACTTCGCTACAAGGAAAGCTATTCCAACGACCAGATTGCTGATGCCGTTTCCGCCAAGAAAAAAACAATTATCAAATATATCAGCGATGGGGTGAAGAAGCTGAGAGAGGTGGTGAATAAAAGTCGCTCCGACGAAAATTAAACTCTTGTTATTTCAGTTTTTTCCCTTGCATTATATGGTCATGGGAGAAAGTTACTCAGTTGATGGGTTATCAGGCAAGACAGGTAGTAAATTGGGCAAGCACAACGATTGTAAGTATGGCTATGATGATGTTTTGGGATTTCATAAGGTGGTTACTTAAACTAAACGCCGTGTTCTGAAATTACATCAAGAATACCAACAATGTAATTACTTTGGAAAACCATAACTTAGTAATTCACGATAACCATCCAGAAGGCTCTTTTTCTGCTCTTTGCTCCAGCCTACTTTGCAATTAACAAAATTTCTAACCCACTCATATCTTCGTTTCATGGCTTCAGATAGTGGCTCGGATACTAAAGCTGTTATTTCAGGAATGGATTGAAGCGCAGACAACGTTCCGATTATTACCCCCATAGCCGGCGTTGGAATTAAAGCGAGAACATTTCCTAATTGCCATAGTGCATTTTCCTGTATTGCAGTATCTTTCAATCGAAGTTCATCAAAGATTTTCTCTGCAAATTGCCTTTTTAATGACCAGGCGGCGGCATTAATCTCAGATTGTTTTAATATAAGCTTCTGGGGGTCATGAATATTGACAGTACTCTTTGCCTTTCTGACAATATTATCATACTCTTCTGAAAAATAGGAATCGACAAGTGATTTTCTAATTTTGAGAATATCGAATACGGACAGCTTCATTAATCTTTCAGGCGTCAATTTAATGGCAGAATTCAAAAAGGAAATTACCGTTTCAACATATATATCCCAAAAAATAGAATCATCCGAAACAATCTTGTCACCATCCGTTACGCCCAATTTTGTTAGATTTGATTGAGGAAAATGACTTTCGGAATTGACAACGCGTGACCCCGAAATCCTATATACAAGATTGGCATAGTTACTCATATATGCGTGGATTTCTTCGCTATATCGCTTTGCAACAGCATAAACATATTCTCGTCTTAAGTACTTGTAATCATCTTGGCTTTTTTTAATCTCTTCTTCCAGCGATACTAAAAAGTCCTGAGCCATAGATTCTGTCATAGAGGTTTTTTGGCGGAGCAATGACTGTGGGTCATTCAAATGCTCATAAAATATCCGTTGGAACCAAGATGAATTTTCTTTTAGGTCCCAGGGTACCGAATGCGTAACATGCCGGATAAAAAAGGTTTTTGACGCAGTTGAGCAATTCTTGTATTTGTACCTTTGGAAAAAATCACTCGGGTTCTTAAATTCATTTCTTATTGCGGGAACAACAATACCCTGTTCAAGTGTATCAATTAAACCTTGCTCCCTTGAAAACAATTCGTAGCCGGTGTCGGAAAAAAGCGATGAAGCCGCTATCACGATTTTTTCTTTGGTTAAAATCTGAAGTTTGAGCTTCAACATTACCTGTTCGGGGGCATAAGTAGGATCATTGGGGTCTAAGTCAGTGAAAAAAGACCTTGGGCCAACAAGCTCCATGGCATTTAATTGTATTATATCTTTGCTCATTGTTATTTTTCTCAATATTATTCAACACAGCAAATGCTATAACAAACAATATGTTAAAAGGCATCCTTTCGGGGTCAACTTAATTTTCAGAACATTTAAGCAAGAATTGCACAGGCATAGCTTGCCGTGTATGAAACATTTGCATTATAATTCAGCCTTACTCTAAACATTTTTTTGAGTTTATAGTTCCCCGACCGCCACCTCGTATATTCTTTAAGTCCTTTACCAAGAATAACATATGTGATAAATCACGGGTGTTCGCTTAAGATAGTGTGCATCCGTGCCTCATCACATAACTCCAGAACTGTTGCCAGCGGCCCGTTGTTAACTTTAATGTTCGCAATGCAA
>Ga0224495_10000781_pt1 | contig 24138 bp, 23 predicted proteins | sample SF_Jul11_sed_USG_FD_168128 | JGI IMG/M metagenome (GOLD analysis project Ga0224495, IMG submission 168128) | Sediment microbial communities from San Francisco Bay, California, United States - SF_Jul11_sed_USGS_4_1 | ecosystem: Environmental > Aquatic > Marine > Sediment | place: USA: California...
GGGATAACTTCCTGAACCAGGCTCAGCAATCCCTCCTTATTGTGTGCGGCAAGCTCTGCCTCAAGTTCATAAGCCTTGTCAAAATGATCCTCTATCGCACGCTTATTGCGCCCGGTGATAAACACCATATCGGTTACCCCCGCCGCCACCGCTTCTTCAACTGCATACTGGATCAGCGGCTTGTCAACGACTGGCATCATCTCTTTCGGGCTGGCTTTTGTGGCCGGCAAGAAACGGCTGCCAAGGCCTGCAACAGGGAAAACAGCTTTTGTGACTTTCTTCATGCGCCCTCCAGTAATTTCAAAAATTGTCTTTCGTCAAGAACAGATACCCCCAGCCCACGGGCTTTTTCGAGCTTGCTTCCCGCCTCAGCACCTGCCACAACATAATCTGTCCTTGCCGAAACGCTGCCGCTGACTTTTGCACCCAACTGCTCCAGCTTTTCCTTGGCCTGCTCCCGCGTCAAGGCAGTGAGCGTTCCAGTCAGCACAAAAGTCTTCCCGGTTAACGGTAAATTCGCCATTGGTGTTGCATCGTGCTCAGCCCAATGTACCCCGCGTGCCCGCAATTGCCCGACAACCTCGAGGTTATGTGCTTCAGCCAGAAAATCAACAATGCTCTGTGCAACGACAGGGCCCACATCACGCACCTGCTGCAAGCTATCCATGTCTGCCGAGAGCAGATTATCCAACGAGCCAAAGTATTGTGCCAAATCTTTTGCGGTAGCCTCGCCGACATTGCGGATGCCTAACGCAAAAATGAACCGTGGCAGAGTTGTATGTTTGCTGAGCTCGATCGCACTTAGCAGATTATGAGCAGACTTCTCCCCCATGCGATCCATATTTGCCAACACTTCCAGATTGCATTTGGATGCATCATACAAATCAGCAGGGCTGTTCACGATCCCCATATCTACAAGCTGCTCTGCAAGTTTTTCGCCCAAGCCTTCAATATCCATCGCACGTCGGCTGGCAAAATGCAGCAAAGCCTGTTTTCGCTGTGCCGGGCAAAACAACCCTCCGGTACAGCGCCAAACCGCATCGTCTTCCTGCTTTGCAACATGCGAACCACACACAGGGCACTTATCCGGCATGATGAATTCGCGCGCAATTGCCGGGCGCTTTTCAGGTATCATGCGCACGACTTCCGGAATAACGTCACCTGCACGACGCACAATTACGGTATCGCCAATGCGCAAATCTTTACGACGAATCTCGTCCTCATTGTGCAACGTTGCATTGGCTACTGTCACGCCACCAACAAGCACTGGCTCGAGGCGCGCTACCGGAGTCAAAGCACCTGTCCGCCCGACCTGTATTTCGATGTCCAGCAGCAAGGTCATCGCCTCCTCTGCGGGAAACTTGTGTGCTATAGCCCAGCGTGGCGCACGCGACACAAATCCGATCCGCTGCTGTAGGGCAATGTCATTTACCTTGTACACCACACCGTCGATGTCGAACGGCAATCCGGAACGTTGCATACCGATATCCCGATAGTATTCAAGCAAACCTTCTACGCCACGAACCACACTGCATTGCTGTGCCACCGGCATTCCCCATTTTCGCATCAGCGCAAGCTGCAGATCATGGTTTTTTGGCAAGCTGACACCTTCGCACAGTCCGAGCCCATACGCAAAGAAACTCAGTCTACGACTGGCGGTAATGCGCGAGTCGAGTTGGCGAAGCGAGCCCGCTGCCGCATTGCGCGGGTTGGCAAATTCCTTTTCACCCCGCATACGCTGCTCTTCATTCAGCCTTGAAAAATCACGCTTGAACATCAAAACCTCGCCGCGCACTTCTGCATAGGTAATCGATTCGTTCAAGCGCAAAGGGATGGCAGGCACGGTACGAAGGTTTTCAGTCACATCTTCTCCCGTGCTTCCATCTCCACGTGTCGCGCCTTGCACAAAGATCCCGTTCCGGTATGTCAGCGTAATTGCCAGTCCATCGAATTTAGGTTCGGCTGCATATTCCATCTCTGGAACGTCAAGAGCCTCCCGGATGCGGGCATCGAAAGCGCGAATCTCTTCATCGCTGAAAGCATTATTAAGCGACAGCATCGGCGTACGGTGCTGTACCTCGGCAAATGCTTTCAGCGGCTTCCCTCCCACACGCCTGGTTGGGGAATCATCTGTCAAAAACTCCGGATATTGTGTTTCCAGGGACTGTAATTCACGGAACAGCCTGTCATATTCCGCATCTGGGATGATTGGCGCATCCAGCACATAGTAAGCATGATTGTGGCGTTCGATCTCGCTACGCAGCCAGGCAATACGTGAGACTGTATCCATCAGGAAAACAATCTGCGAGCCTGGGCGCTGCCCGGGGCAATCCCGTTGTGGATCATCTTTGCCTCCACATCGACGATCCTTTCACGGATGCGTGCAAGTCCACCTTCACTCAGTAACACACGATTGTCATCAACCAGATCAGCCTGCAGCTCATTGGCAAGCTCCTGCGCGATGCGCACCATCTGTTCAAATCTCATTGCTGGATTATCGATTCGCGGCAGGTCAAGCAATAACGTAACGCCCGCCGTGCTGACCGTCTCGAGCGAGTTGAAACGAAAAGGCTCGGATTCCAGATTAACCAGGGAAAACAAACTCTGTCTGGCCTTGCGCCGATCATTTTCTCTTGGTTTCAGAATTCGGCGGCGGTCGGTACCTTGCCAGCCACGCGCATCCGGCAAGTGAAACGCACCGTCAGATTCCAGTTTCATGCCAAACAAATCTGCAGCTTGTGCAATCTGGCTGCCAAGCAGCAAACGCCCGCCTGAAGCTACAAGGTTAATTCCGACCATCTGATCGACTTCTGCGCAGGAACTGTCAAGTTCCAATGCACGTCGATGCGCTTCATGAATATCCGGTGCAGCTGCATCGGCATTGATCCTCCTGGCAACCTCCAAAATCAGGTCGCGAAAATCCGCCAGCTTTGCCGCACTGATCGCCCCGCCCCGGTCAACCATTTGCAGTGCAACACGGAAATTGGAGTATAAGGTCTGGCTTTCTGAAATAGCACGTTCCCAGCGTGTTGAATTTAATGGCAATCCACACGCGTGCGCCAGCTTGCCAAAATCGAATTTTCTCTGCCAGAAGCCGTCAAGAGCAGCAGCAGAACTGGCTTCTTTCAGTCGCAATTCAATAATGTAATCGCTACGCACATCCAAAAGTGCGCAAGGCTCGTCCAAGGCGGACAGGGCCAATTTCCCAGCATTGCCTTCATCCGCAATGCCCTCATCTATGGCACCTTCTATCATTGGCGGTGGATGGGATTCCCAGTTTTGCGGGTCACTGCCCTCCTCAATGTAAAGGGCATCCGCATGGCTTGCTTTGAAAGCCAAACTGAATTTTTTACGATATTTCCGCTGCTGCCACCAGCCGAAAGCATACACTGCGGCGATCACACCGAAACCGATAACCAGCAGGGCTGCCTGTAATTCACTCATGTTTGTTCAAGAAAATATGCGCGATAAACGTGTGAGGTTATACATGAATTATCTCAAGCCGCACAGAAAATGAACACCACGCCAAATCAATAAGTTACTATTCCTACTGATCGAAAAGATGGCATACAACTCTTTCAACCCAGCGGTAGTTCGGCATTGCTTTTGCCAATGGTAGCGACCTCTTCCAGCGCCTTCAAAAAGTGATGCTGTTCATGTAGCTGGGGCATTGAATCAGGATGGGTTTTGCCTCGCATCTGCGCAAGGCGTGCCTTGCTGGTGGCGGGCATTTCCCAGCGCAACCCCTGCAGCAGTTCATCTGCAAATTCAGGTTTATTGCACACCAGAACCATGTCGCAACCGGCATTCAGCGCGGCCTCGGCACGTTGGACGATGTTTCCTGCGGCCGTCGCTCCCTTCATGGAGAGATCATCGCTGAAAATGCAGCCTTCAAAGCCCAAATGGCCACGCAAGATCTGCTTCAGCCAGACTGGGGAAAATCCTGCCGGGCGGCTGTCCACCCGGGGATAAATGACATGTGCGGGCATCACTGCGGTCATGCCGTAACCCACCATCTGGCGAAACGGGATCAGGTCGCACATTTCAATATCGATAAAATCACGCTCATCCACCGGGATCTCAAGATGTGAGTCCGCCTGCACATAGCCATGACCGGGGAAATGCTTGCCAACTGTGTGCATCCCGCCCTGTCTCAGTCCTATCAGCAAACTGTGCGCCAGCTCTGCAATCGCCTGCGGATCGCTGTGGAACGCACGGTCACCGATCACGCTGCTCTGCCCGAAATCCACATCAAGCACCGGTGTAAAGCTGAAATCCACGCCGCAGGCGCGCAGCTCCGCCGCCAGCACATATCCTGCCTGCTGCGCCAGATGGCGCGCACGCTGCGGGTGCGCATCCCAAATCCTGCCAAGCTCGCGCATTGCCGGAATCTTTGTGAAGCCTTCACGAAAGCGCTGCACTCGCCCACCCTCATGATCCACCGCAATCAGTAGTGGCGGTGTGCGCAACGCATGAATCGCTGCGGTCAGCTCGGTCAACTGGCCGGGCGATTCGTAGTTGCGCGAAAACAGAATCACCCCTCCGACCAGCGGATGCCGCAAACGCGTCTCATCCTCGGCAGTCAGTTGCTTCCCCAGCACATCCAGCATTACCGGCCCCAAACCCATCAACACCCCTGATTTATTTAACTGGTTTCCAAAACGACAAAAGCCACAATAAAATCGCGCTCATCGCTGACGGAAAGATGATGCCCGTTAATCCCCAATTGCGCCAAATGCTTGCGTAATTTCTCATCAAACAGCAAAACTGGCTTGCCGAGGCCATCGTGATTTACGCTGATTCGGTGCAAGCTTACCGGCTCCCTCAAGCCGCTACCGACTGCCTTGGCAAATGCCTCTTTGGCCGCAAAGCGTTTTGCCACCAGCCGCGCGGGCTTGGCCGCATTCCGGTAATCCGGAAATTCATGCCGGCTCAATACCCGCTCTGCAAGACGTTCGCCATAGCGCGACAGCATCTTTTCGATGCGTGCATATTCGACGATATCAGTTCCGATTCCGTAGATCACGCTTTGACCAGCAGCGATTTCATCTTTCTCACCGCCGCATCCAGGCCGATGAACAGAGCCTCGGAAACGATTGCATGACCGATATTGAGTTCAGCGATATTGGGAATAGGAATGATGGGCTGCACATTGTGGTAATGCAGGCCGTGCCCGGCATTCACCTGCAAGCCCTGCGCATGAGCATGTTCTGCCGCGACGCGAATACGCTCCAGCTCATGTATGAGCGCTGGCATACTGTCCGCATCGGCATATTTTCCGGTATGCAGTTCCACGGCCGGTGCACCGATGCGCCGCGCTGCATCGATCTGTTTCTGCTCCGGATCAATGAACAGCGAAACGCGAATACCTGCTGCGGCACAGCGCTCACTAGCTGATTTGACCGAATCAAAGTAACGTACCACGTCCAGTCCACCTTCGGTGGTCAGTTCCTCGCGGCGTTCCGGCACCAAACACAAGTCGTGTGGTTTGATGCGTAACGCATTCGTAATCATCTCTTCGGTTACAGCGCATTCGAGATTCATACGTGTTTGTAACATGTCACGCAGCATCTCGACGTCGCGATCCTGGATATGGCGGCGGTCTTCACGCAGATGTAGCGTGATCGCATCGGCACCAGCCTCCTCACAGATCAGGGCGGCGCGAACCACATTTGGGTAGCGCGAGCCGCGCGCCTGTCGCAACGTGGCGACGTGATCGATATTGATTCCAAGTTTGATCATAACCTCTGCAAATCCTTTATCATTTCGCGTGTATGCAATGATTTTCCACCGAGGTAGTAATTCAATAAAACCCGCATCAGCTGCTTGCTCTGCAGCGCAGTAACCGGATCAGAATAGTCATCTGCCGACATATCGAGTAATGTTTTCCCCAACACCGGATAGCCTGTTTCAATGTCACCAATGCCACGCTCACCTTCATCCGGTATTGGCCCGCGCTCAATGACATAACGATAGCAGACTTCAGGAAGTATTGCTTTCGCTGCCCCTGCTTCATGCACAAGCGTCAGCGCATAGCCCAGCTCCTGCAGTAGGTGCTTTTCAAAATACCGCAAAGTGGCAGCATGGTCAGTATTGTGTGCGAGTCGATGCAGCGTTGTGCTGTAAAAATCGAATAATTGTTCATGCGGATCATCTCGCGCCAGCAAATTAATCAGCAGCTCATTAAGATAAAACCCGCACATCAGTGCCGCACCCTGGAGATAAGGCTGCCCGCCCTGCCATTCTGCTTTTTGTAATGTGCGCACTTCACCCTTGCCGAACCAGGAAAGCAACAACGGCTGAAAACTCATTAATATTCCTCGCAAACTTGATGCAGGGCGTCTTGCTCCACGCGCCATGATCGGAAGGCGCCCGTGCCTGCGGCTGAAAACTTCAATAATCAGACTGGTTTCGCTATATGGGTAGCTGTGCAACACGAAGGCAGGTTCGTCCTGCTGCTTGTTCCGGCTGGTTACTGTCATTCGTAACCCAGTGAATGCAGCATGCGTTCGTCGTCCGCCCATCCGCTACGCAACTTGACGAACACCTCAAGGTATACTTTGCCACTGAACAGTTTCTCCATGTCCATTCGCGCCTGCGTTGCAATTTCCTTGAGCTTTTCGCCCTTACTGCCAATCAGCATTGCCTTGTGCGATTCACGATCAACCAGAATAGCCGCATGAATCCGGCGCAATTTGCCTTCCTCCTTGAATTGCTCAATAACCACGCTTGTTGAGTATGGAAGTTCATCCCCGGTATAGCGAAATATCTTTTCACGCAATATTTCCGCCGCAAAGAAACGTTCACTTCGATCTGTAATCTCGTCTTTGCCGTAAATCAATTCGCCCATTGGTAAATATCTGCGTAACACTTCGCGCAATTCTTCCAGCCCGCTGCCCCGCTTGGCGCTGACAGGTATAATTTCGGCAAATTCAAATTCCTGCGCAACACGTTCTGTGAAAGCAAACAACTGGTTTTTGTCCGCTACGGAATCGATTTTGTTGATCACCAGCACGGCAGGCTGGATATCCGGCAGCAGCCTGAGCACTTCCCGGTCTCGATCGTCAAAACGCAATGCTTCAAGGACAAAGACCACTATTTGCACATCGCGCAGGCTGTTGGCCACTACGCGATTCATGCTACGGTTCAGCGCATTTGTATGGCTGGTCTGAAAACCAGGCGTATCGATGAAGACAAATTGCGCATGCTCGTCGGTAAAAATACCGTGAACACGATGGCGCGTGGTTTGAGCCTTGCGAGATGTAATACTGATTTTCTGTCCAATCAAATGATTGAGCAGCGTAGATTTGCCTACATTTGGGCGGCCAACAATGGCAATATAGCCACTGCGAAAGCCATCTTGTTCAGTCATTAGAAACTGACAGTTGTTGGCAGGCAGCCTGAGCCGCTTGTTGCTCTGCATTGCGTCGGCTGCTGCCTTCACCGTGCGTCCGGACATTCAATGAGGGGATGTAGCATTCAACATGAAAAGATTGCGCATGCGCCTCACCTCCGACGGAGACGATGCTATAAGCAGGCAGAGAGATGCGTTTGCTTTGCAAATGCTCCTGCAACAATGTTTTCGGATCTTTTCCCAGCGATTTAACATTAACCTGGGTCAGGTAAGGCAAAAACAATCTCAATATGACGCCTTCTGCTTCTGCAAAACCGCCATCCAGCATGATGGCGCCAAACAAGGCTTCTATTGCGTCTGCAAGAATGGACGGGCGGCAGGTGCCACCACTTTTGAGTTCCCCTTCACCCAATTCCAAACAACCTCCCAAGCCGAGCTGATGTGCCAGAATCGCCAGCGTTTCCTCTTTAACCAGGTTGGAACGGAATCTTGACAGTTCGCCTTCACTCAATTGGGGATAGTTGCTGTATAAATGTTTTGCAATAACACATCCTAGAACACTGTCCCCAAGGAATTCCAGCCGTTCGTTGTGTTCCGGAGCAAAGCTTCGGTGTGTTAATGCACGCTGCAACAAATTTTCCTGCTTAAACGTATACCCCAACTGCTCGCACAGCGCACTGTTACGCTGCACAGGCTTCATGAAATCACCAGACACTGGAAATATCGTTTCAAGTTGGTTCAGCCTTATTCTTCACTGGTTGGATTGAATTCCATAAGAAGGCTGACATTACCGCCAATCGGAATTTTGACGGAGTAGCTCGTACTTAAAACCAGCCGCCCATTCTCATTGCTTATCTGAATATCCCCACCTTTGATCGACTTAAGGCCGTCTATAGATGCCCTTTTATCAAATGAGTTACGAATCTCGGTTTCAGAGGTTTGCTGGACATTCTGATCGTTGACAATCGCTCTAAACATGTTTTTAATTTGTGCGTCCTGCATGTATGCAGGGATAACTTTCAGGCTGAATATTCCGGCAATCACCAGCAGAAATGCCCCAAAAAGAATGTTTCCGAAAGTCAAACCCAGTTGCCGTGTTCGCATCGATGTCCCCATAGTAGTATTCCTCTGGTTTAGTTGATTGGTAATCCTATACGCTTTAAATCAGAAAAATTCATCCAGATAAAAAAAGCTTTTCCAACAATGTGGTCATCCGGAACAAAACCCCAATAACGGCTGTCACGACTGTTATCCCTATTGTCGCCCATCATGAAATAATGCCCCTCGGGCACCTTGCAGCGCATGACTTCATCGTCAAAGCTGCAGTTTTCGCGACCCTTGAATTCTGCAATCGCATCCAGATGCAAAGCCGGAGCCTCGGGGTTTATCAGCACTGCATGCTGCCGCTCAGCCAGCTTTTCAATGCGTTTTTCGGTATGCACAAAGTTCAAGCCAGCCTCAACGTAATTATAAACTCCATCGGCCAGTTGGCGTTGCTCCACCCCGTTGATCCAAATTCCTTTGTGGCGGTATTCAATATTGTCACCGGGTAGTGCAACCACGCGTTTGATATAGTCCAGCGAAGGATTTTCAGGGTAGTGAAACACCATAACATCGCCATGTTGCGGATTGTTCAACTGTATTAATTTCTTGTTTACGATAGGCAATCGAATACCGTAGGTGAATTTGTTCACCAGAATAAAATCACCAATCTGCAGGGTCGGAATCATCGAGCCAGACGGAATTTTGAATGGCTCCGCCAAAAATGAGCGGATGAGAAACACGATCAGAATAACCGGGAAAAAACTCTTGGCGTATTCCACCCACCATGGCTCAGCCACCTCACTTCCGCGTTTGGCTGCAAGCACAAAACGATCCAGCAGCCAAATGCCTCCAGTAGCCGTCAACAACGCAAACAAAAACAATGCAAAATCCATTGCAGCCCCTATTCTTCCACCCGCAAGATCGCCAAAAACGCCTCTTGCGGGATTTCCACACTTCCCACCTGCTTCATTCTCTTTTTGCCAGCTTTCTGCTTTTCCAATAATTTCTTCTTGCGCGAAATATCACCACCATAGCATTTTGCCAGAACATTCTTGCGTAGCGCCTTAACATTCTCTCGCGCAATGATATTCGACCCGATGGTAGCCTGTATCGCAACATCGTACATCTGACGCGGAATAAGTTCGCGCATTTTTGCTGCAACTTCGCGGCCGCGGTTCTGGCTGTTTGCTCGGTGCACGATAACAGACAGCGCATCCACTTTATCCCCGTTGATCAACATATCCACTTTTACCACGTCAGCTGCTCGATACTCCTTAAATTCATAATCCATCGAGGCATAGCCACGAGATACAGATTTAAGTCTGTCAAAAAAATCCAGCACAATCTCCGCCATCGGCATCTCGTATACTAACATTACCTGTTTTCCGTGATAGCTCATGTTAATCTGCATGCCACGTTTCTGCGTACAAAGCGTAATCACCGAGCCTACATATTCCTGCGGCATGTATAAGTTGACAGTAACTATAGGCTCGCGAATCTCATCGATCTTTGACGGGTCTGGCATTTTGGACGGGTTGTCCACCATCAACACCGAGCCGTCGCGCAATGCAACTTCGTATACCACTGTCGGCGCAGTAGTAATCAAATCCATATCAAACTCGCGCTCCAGCCGTTCTTGCACGATTTCCATATGCAACAGCCCGAGGAATCCACAACGAAAACCGAAGCCCAATGCTTGGGACACTTCCGGTTCGTAGAGCAGCGAGGCGTCATTCAACCTGAGTTTTTCCAGCGAATCACGAAGTGCCTCATACTGGTTCGATTCCACAGGAAATAGCCCCGCAAATACCTGTGGCTGAACTTCCTTAAAACCGGGCAACGCTTGCAAAGCGGGTTTAGACAAATGGGTGATAGTATCGCCCACCTTAGCAGCCTTCAATTCCTTGATTCCTGCAATAACAAAGCCGACTTGGCCTGCCTTCAAGCTTTCCAAAGACTGTGATTTTGGTGTAAACACGCCGATTTGTTCGGTTAGCTGCTGCGCCCCTGTCGCCATCAGCAGAATCTTTTCTTTGGGCTTCAATGTCCCATTAACCACCCTAACCAGCATCACCACTCCGACATAGTTATCGAACCATGAATCTATAATCAATGCCTGTAGCGGTGCCTCCGAGTCTCCTTTGGGTGGGGGGACTTTAGAAATCAATGCTTCCAGCACGTCCAAAACCCCCTCGCCTGTCTTGGCGGAACAGCGTATCGCATCATGCGCATCAATGCCGATGACTTCCTCGATCTCATTGATGGCGTTTTCCGGGTTGGACGAAGGGAGATCAATTTTGTTCAACACCGGCAAAACCTCCACACCAAGGTCAATTGCAGTGTAACAATTCGCCACGGTCTGCGCCTCTACACCTTGCGAAGCATCAACCACAAGCAGCGCTCCTTCGCATGCAGAAAGCGAACGCGACACCTCATATGAAAAATCCACATGGCCCGGTGTATCAATCAGATTGAGGTTATACAATTGGCCATCGCGCGCCTTGTAACTCAATGCCGCAGTTTGTGCCTTGATGGTAATGCCACGCTCACGCTCCAAAGCCATCGAGTCAAGCACCTGCGATTCCATTTCGCGATCAGATAGTCCGCCGCAAATTTGAATAATGCGGTCTGCCAGCGTTGATTTGCCGTGATCGATATGTGCAATGATGGAAAAATTACGGATATGTTGCATGAAGATTCAAATGAGATGCCTAAACCGGCGTTTTCGCAAAGCGCGAATTCTAGCCGATTTGGGCGGGGAACGCTGAGTTCCGATTATTTTTCGTCAAGCCTGATGGCGACATATGATGCCGCATCGCCTCGCCGAATCAGCAGCGCTACATTACGTCCCTTTGGGACTTTTCTGAGAATATCGTTGAACTGCTTCAATGTGCGAATCGGCGTATTCCCAATGGCTAACAATACATCCCCTTGCTGCAACCCTGCATCACGAGGAGCGGATCCCGTAACATCCTCAATTAACAATCCACCTTCAATTTGTAGTTCATGCAACTGCTCTTTGCTAAATTCACTGACTGCTATACCCAGACGTGAAATGGCTTTTGCGGCGTCATCAGTAAATTTTTTCGCTGCTCGCGCCAGTTTTCCGTCCTCGGACATCTCTGCGACCTCTACCGTAATTTGTTTGGACGCCCCTTTGCGCCACAAATCGATCACAACTTTATTACCAGGCTTTGTTACTGCCACGATACGAGGTAGATCCGTGGCGCTATTAATCTGTTTGCCGTCAAATTTCAGGATCACATCGCTCACTTCAATTCCAGCCCTGTCCGCTGGGCCGTTCTTTTCTACACCACTGACCAAAGCTCCTGCAGGTTTGCTCAAGCCAAACGATTCAGCCAACTCACGTGTCAGCTCCTGAATTGTTACGCCTATACGCCCGCGAGTCACCTTACCGCTGGTGCGCAGTTGATCTACCACCTGTGTCGCCACATCGATTGGGATTGCAAAAGAAAGCCCCATAGATCCACCGGAGCGTGTATAGATTTGCGAATTTATGCCAACCACTTCACCGCTCATATTAAACAATGGCCCACCTGAATTTCCTGGGTTGATTGCCACGTCTGTTTGAATGAACGGAACAAAGTTATCCTGAGGAAGAGAGCGACCTTTTGCGCTGACAATACCGGCTGTAACGCTGTTATCGAAACCAAATGGTGAACCTATTGCAACGACCCATTCGCCAACTTTGAGCTTATCTGGATCTCCCACAGTAATTTTTGGAAGACCGGTCGCCTCAATCTTTATCAAGGCCACATCGGTACGTTTGTCCGCACCAATCACTTTGGCGCCAAATTCACGCTTGTCCGTCAGACGTACAGTAATCTTGTCGGCGCTATCCACCACGTGCGCATTGGTCATAATATAACCGTCAGCACTGATGATAAATCCTGAGCCCAATGAATGCGACTCCTGCTCTCGCGGTATTTGGGGCGCAAAGCGACGCAAAAACTCGTAAATCGGGTCATTTTCAGGAATATTGGGTAATCCCTGTGCATTGCGAATGATTTGAGTGGTGCTGATGTTGACAACCGAAGAGCCTTGCTTTTCGACCAGCTCGGTAAAATCCGGCAATTCCTTGGCATAGGCAGTTGCCGCAATCGCAACCCCCAATACAATCACAATAAAGCCAGACAGTTTTTTCAGCATAATTTTTCCTTAATACTAATAAATCAATAAAGAAATTCAAGATGCCGTTTCTGAAGCATGCGTTTCTTCAATATGGAACCAGCCTAAAAAGTTCAAGCGCACCAGAAAAATTCTCATAACCTGCCAAATGCTCAGCTATTCTGGCATAAAGGTACAATATATGGCTCCCAGCAAATAGTCACCTCCGTTAAAACGCACCGAATGATAGACCTGTATCAGCGTCCTTGGAGGAACTTCTCCCACCACAGTGATCAAGTGGCTCCCTGTAACCTTGTGATAAACATTCACCGCGCCCCGACTGAACAGCCCTTCTATGTCGTCTTCATCTTTATCGTCAGGCTCAATGAATATTGAAACCGCGCTCAGCCCGTCAGAATACACCATCTGCGTCACCGGCCGATGCTTGCCGTACATGGCACGCGATATCTCTTTAGTTTTCCTAAAACCTGTCGGCATGAAATCAGCAGTCCAACCACTATTTACCTCTGTTATCCCCTTGGAATTGTCCGATGGAATGATAGATTCGACTTTTTGCTTGCCAGCCGAAACATCTCGTACAATCCATGAGCGGTCAATATTGCCGTTAAGCTGCAATTGAGTAAAAGCGTATTGCTCAACCACTTCATTCTTCTCGTTCAGCACAGATGCTTTCAATAACAGCCCTGAGTCAGTGTGCACCCAGATTTTATGTGCATAACGCAAGCTGTCGTTAGGCCGGAGAAAAATGACTTGCGTGTTATATCCCGCCACCCGCTCCATTCCAACCTCATTTGCCTGATAGTTTGCGCTTAGCGAAGACAATTGTTCTGGCAACAGATCCGCAAACCGGCTCCGCGGTGTCTGGCCCTGGCTGTTCATTTGAATCATCTTATGATTGATGTAACACCAAACCTGCCCATGGTGGCGAATGATTTCGCGCTTAGGACCATCCAGACTTTCCAGTTTTTCATATTCACCGTCCATTTCAACCACGTGGGTGATGCGTGAGGTTTCAACACGGTTGTCATACTGATAGACGAATATTCCACTGTAATCAGTTTGATGGCCAGCAAAAGCGACAACCTTGAGCCAATCAAGATCGCCCTGCTGGCTTCCAGCGTACGCATTGACAGCAGCCACCAGCACACCACAAAGGGCAGCACAGAAACGCGCCATTTGATATCGCTTCGAATTATTTTTCATCTGACCTGTAAGAAACCGTGCGGATGTAGGATGCACCTCCATTCATGTCCGTACTGGGGGAAAACTCCTGATGCGCCATCAGATAATCACTGTTATATCGCTGGATTTGTGCCTTCACTGGGCGAACTGAATTTTGCTGCATGGCCAGACTGGGTAAGGCTTCAGAGCCTATTTGCATCGACATCCATGCCACCACTCCAATAGCCGATAGCGACGCGGCGGCTGATAAAGCAAATGTGAGCATCTTTTGATTTCCAGCGTGGCCGCGCCGAACAAAAATGGTTGGCTCATCACGCATTCGTTCTCGCACCTTGGCGCTTAAATCACCATGTATGTGATCAGGTTGACGCAGCACATCACCAATCAGGTGATAAAGCTCCCAATCTTTATGCGCGTCCGAATCGCGTTCGATCCGCTTAAGAAAACCTTCTGCGTCATCCTCAAACAATTCGCCATCCATCAATGCAGAAATTTCCTGTTTCATACCTACCACCTATTACCTTTACTGGTTTCTAACAATGGCCGCAAATTCTCCGCAACAGCCTCTCTTGCTCTAAAAATCCTTGATCTTACCGTGCCGATCGGGCAGTTCATTACACTAGCGATTTCCTCGTAGCTCAATCCTTCTATTTCACGCAACGTAAGCGCACTTCTCAAGTCTTCCGGCAACTGTTGCAATGACGCCTGAACTACATCGACAACCTGCTTACTCATGAGTTCATTCTCCGGCGTGCTCACCTCGCGCAAAAGACTAGCTTCCTCAAAAGACTCCGCATCTTCCGTGTCGAAGATCGTAGTAGATGGCGCTCTTCGTTTGTTTGCCAAAAGATAATTTTTCGCTGTATTGATGCCAATACGATACAACCATGTATAAAATGCACTCTCACCACGGAAACTAGGCAAGGCACGGTAAGCCTTGATAAAGGCATCCTGCGTAACATCCTCTGCTTCTGCCGGATCACGCACAAAACGTGAAATAAGCCTTCCAAGCTTACGTTGGTATTTTGACACCAGTAAATCAAACGCATGCTTATCCCCACGCTGGACACGCTCCACTAATTGCTGATCGACTTCCTTGTCTGCCATTCCTGACTATTCCACTATTATATTTTGGCTCAGTTTTATTGTGGCCGTCAGTATAACCGCTCTGCACCTTATTCGGCAGCTCAGCCTATATAACCCGGATGAGACTTAAAAATGCAAAAATAGTTCCGTTATTTATCAAAACATGCACTGTTATTTGCAGCTCTTTTGTTATAGTGGTTGCTTATCCTGGAAACTGAGGAACCCAATTGCTGCAATTTGATACACTTATAATCGGTAGCGGACTCGCCGGATTGGCTTTAGCCTTGAAGTTAGCAGATCACCAAAAGGTGGGACTGATTACCAAAAAAGCCTTGCTCGACGGTGCAAGTGGACGTGCTCAGGGCGGAATTGCCGCAGTGCTTTCTGAAGATGACTCCCTTGATGCGCACATTCAGGATACGCTTGCAGCAGGTGCGGGGTTGTGTGATGAAACCGTCACGCATTATGTCGTTGAGCACGGCAAAGCATCCATTGATTGGCTGATTGGCCAAGGTGTAGCTTTCACTAAAGATAGCTCCAGCGGTACGGGCTACCACCTTACCCGTGAAGGTGGGCACAGCCGCAGGCGCATTATTCATGCAGCGGACGCAACCGGTCATGCAGTACAGAAAACACTTGCTGCAAATGCACTAAAGCACCCTAATATCGAAATTTTTGAAAACCATCTGTCAATCGACCTAATTACTGGAGCAAAACTTGGCTTGCAGGACAAACGCTGCTATGGCGCGTACGCTCTGAACAGCTTAAGTGAAGAAGTTATTACTATCTCTTCACGAAACACCATTCTTGCAACTGGAGGAGCAGGAAAGGTTTATCTTTACACTACAAATCCTGACACAGCAACCGGTGACGGAATTGCGATGGCATGGCGAGCAGGGTGTCGCGTAGCCAACATGGAGTTTATCCAGTTCCATCCAACATGCCTCTATCATCCACACGCAAAATCATTTCTAATCAGCGAAGCGGTGCGTGGCGAAGGCGGAATTCTGAAACTACCCGATGGAACACGCTTCATGCACTTGCATGATCCGCGTGCCGAACTTGCTCCACGAGACATAGTGGCTAGAGCAATAGATTTCGAAATGAAAAAGCATGGGCTGGATTGTGTTTATTTAGACATCTCACACCAATCTGTAGAATTTCTCCAAGAGCATTTCCCTACCATTTATGCCTACTGCCTCAGCTTGGGAATAAATATAAGCAAAGAGCCAATTCCTGTAGTTCCTGCTGCGCACTATACCTGTGGTGGTGTTGTTACTGATTTGCACGCTCGGACAGACATTGAAAACTTATATGCGGTAGGCGAAACAGCTTACAGTGGACTGCATGGAGCCAACAGGCTGGCAAGCAACTCCCTTCTTGAATGCCTTGTTTTTTCAGATGCCGCAGTCCGCGATATTTTATCCAAACCGCTCAAAGCCCCCCTTGCATTACCGCCTTGGGATGAAAGCCGAGTAACTGACGCAGACGAGCAAATCGTTATCTCGCATAACTGGGCTGAATTGCGACATTTTATGTGGGACTATGTTGGTATCGTGCGTACCAACAAACGCCTTCAGCGCGCACAGCACCGTATCCAGCTGCTACAAGACGAAATACATGAATTTTACACCAACTTTCATGTAAGCACGGACTTGCTGGAATTGCGCAATCTGGTGATGAATGCCGAGTTAATCGTGCAAAGCGCACTGTTGCGCCAAGAGAGTCGTGGCCTGCATTTCAGCAAAGATCACCCGCAAATGCTGGCAGACCCGCAACCCACCATCTTGACACCGGTTAATTGTTAATTATGTTTCAGATACGTGCAAAAATCGCGATAGTTTTCTTCTTCCAGCATATCTGAAAAAATAATTTGATTTACAGGCATGCGCCGCTTACCCTGCTTGACGCATAAAATGGCAAAATATGAAGTGACGACAGTGCTATTTTCAGTATGCACCAAAAATGTTGACCCATCTTGAGTGACGACTGACATACTGCCATTATCTATCGAAATTTCACGCCAAGACTCAGGAAAGAGTATAAATATGTAGTGCGCGAAAGAGTATAACAAACTAAGCAAAACAACAAAAAACATTACCATCTTGCCCGCCAGAATGATATCGGTCATATTAACTATAGCCGCAACTGATATATGTAGCAGCAGCAACAAAAAAGCAAAGCGCCGCGAGAATCTAATCCGCAAGATTTAGAATTGCGCGCATATCAGAATGCGAGCATTAATACTATGGCCAATAGCATCATGACTATAACTATAATCAGAAACAAGTTTCCTTTCTTTGGCTTTGCTAAGGATTCATAACGACTTTGGTCATCACTAACGCGGGGTGCTGGCGGTGGAGTTATTGGGCGCACAGTCTTTGCAATGGGAGTTACTTTAGGTGCAGCCTCAATGTTCTGAGGAGATACTTTAAGAGCTTTTGATAATTCCCCGACATCCTCCTTCGCAGTTAAAGCTGCTAAACGCATGGTTGCGGCAGACGAATCAAATGCGGGTGACAATCCTACTGGAGTCATTGATATATCTTCGTCTTCGCCAGCCATCATTTGCCCTGTCATATCAATGGCATCAGGCAATTGTCCTTTGCCAGCGGCTGGTAATTTTGTTCCCTCAACCCGCTGTGTCGAACGTTGCATAGTATCTCGGCAGGCGCGCAAATCGATAGCAAAATCCTTTGCATTCTGATAGCGATCCTCCAGCCCCTTGGCCAACGCCTTAGCAACAATAAAATTTAGCATTTCTGGCACGGCAGGGTTCAGCTTGTTAGGTGGCACTGGTGTAACATTCAGTGTCTGATACATTATTGCATTAACGTTTTCACCTACAAAAGGCGCTTGCCCAGTAAGCATTTCATAAAGCATCACACCAAGAGAAAAAATATCAGACCGATTATCTATCGTCCTGCCCATTACTTGTTCGGGCGACATGTATTTAGGTGAGCCAAGTACCATTCCTGTTTGCGTACGCACCGCTGAAGAAGCCATACGCGCAATACCGAAATCGGTAATTTTTACATGCCCATCGCGTACCACCATTATATTTGATGGCTTGACATCGCGATGAACAATATCATGTTCATGTGCATATGCTAAACCTTGTGCAACCTGCGCAGCGATATCCAGTACTTGCTCAACTGGTATCAAACCTTCCTCATCCATAATGTCACGCAATTCGCGGCCTTGCAGAAGCTCCATGGCAATATATGCCACATCGCTACTTTTACCCACGTCATAGATAGTCACAATGTTGGGATGACTAAGCCGCCCAGCTGCTTTGGCTTCCTGATAAAACCTTTCCTCGTATTCCTCTTTCTCATCCAGCGCAAGACCCAAATTGATGGTTTTGATTGCAACAACGCGATCTATCAGCGGATCTCTAGCCTTATAGACTATCCCCATAGCGCCGTGACCAAGCTCACCGAGTATTTCATAACGCCCAAGCTGGCTAATCATCACATCCACCCGAACATATAAAATTTATTATATTCATCTGCATCAATCCGGCTCATGGAGTTATTGTTACTGATTACAGAAGCTTGGGCTTAAGTGCACAGTTTTTCCCGCATCAAAAATCAAATCCTGCGCATAAACGCCATTTGCATGATTAATAATCAATGCATGTTTACCTGGAGAAACTTCAATGCTTAGTGGCGAAAGACTTGCGCGGGCTTTTCTCGCACCATCAACAAATACTTCCGCCCCATTACATTTAACCGAAATAAAAGTACCGGCACTCTTTGTATTTGGGTTTACTTTGGACATTGTTACACTTTTTGAGCGTTTTATTTTTTTATATTTTTTAGGCGTTGCTATCTTTTGGCTTTTTGGTTTTTGCTCCTCTTTGGGTTGTTCCGCAACTTGATCTTTTGTCGCTGGCTCAGCAACTGCAGATTCTACAGAAGCGGGCGCCCCAGTTTGGCCAAGTTGTTGTTTGTCAGTTGCTGACTCTTCTATAGAAACTTTAACAGCAGCTATTTCTTCATGCCGCACTTGGTTTACTATTAGCGTCATCATTAATGCCAGAGGAACAACAATCACACCAACGTACAATGCGCGTAGTTTTAGCTCAGCCTGCCGAAAACTATCAACCGGATGCTCAAGAAATGCATCCAGATTTAACGCCAAGACTCGCCATGAAGATTTAGCGCGCCCCAAAAATGAATTTTCGGTATCTTCTGCAAATACAGTTAGCGATTTTCTCCGCTGGGTTGTTTTATCACCAGGATATCCTATTGCATATACCTCATGTTCGCGAACGTGTTTGTCAGTACGCGAGCCTTGATAGTGGAACATTCCGGCATAATGCGGGGAAAGGCGCGATACGGCATCGTAATAGGATCGCGAAACAAGAATTTGCGCGGCATCAGCAAAACCCATAACTCGCTGCGCAACATTTATGCCATCACCCACAATGTTAGGTTGGCCGTTAATATCCCTGACTAGTCGAACCGGCCCAAGGTTGATTCCCATTCTTACAAGCAGGGGATGACTCACGTTTACATCTTCATTGAGCAAACTTTCACGCAGACTGAGCGCTGCTTTCAAGGCATCTTCAACATCGCCTAGAAAGTTGATCGCCGCACCATCACCAGTATCCAGAATAATCCTGTCGGTTATTGGAACATCACTGATTGCAGCAGAAAGATAGCTGTTAAATCTGTCTTTTAGGGAAATCTGGCCGGACACTGACTTCTTGGAATATTCCACAATATCCAAGAACAACACACTGCACATTATTGTTTTGTTATCGAGTTCTTCCATTAAGATTTCCAATATCCCCTCTTCTGGCACTGCACAAGCTTTCCGCACTGTATCAAAGGCCTTGTTTAGCCATACAGATTTTAGTTGCAGTCAGCGTTTTATACCAGTTTTACTTTTTTTGCTTTATGTGCATACGCTTGGCGACTCCCTGCGATGCTCGAAGGGAACGATTGCTATCATTTGGTTTGTACCGATCAGTTTCGCGGGCTATTGGCAAGTTTCCTGACAATTCTTTATTATCATCGGCTAATCCAGCCCATCTCATCAGGTGCGCCACTTCGCTCTCATTTAACTCTAATACCATACCCCGCTTCAAGCGCGGAGGCAGTTTAATAACACCGAAGCGCACGCGCATCAAACGGCTGACAGTTAGCCCTAAAGCTTCAAAAGTTCGCCGCACAACACGGTTACGCCCTTCTTTCAGTATTAAACGATACCAATGATTTAAACCCTCCCCACCTTCATCCTGCAGAATTTCATACTTAATCAAGCCATCCGTCAGCGCAACGCCTTGTTTTAACAATTGATTTATTTGTTCATCTGTCAAAGTACCTTGCAATCGGACCGCATACTCGCGTTCCACTTCAAAACGAGGGTGCATCAAGCAATTAGCCAGTTCGCCTGATGTAGTGAAAATCAGCAACCCACTGGTATTAATATCCAAACGCCCGATTGCAATCCATTTCTGGCCTCTGATTTTGGGCAATTTATCAAAAACGGTTGCACGTTTCCCGGGGTCATCACAACTAACGATTTCCCCATCCGGTTTATGGTATAACAATATCCGAGCAGGGTGATATTTTTTGCCAACACAAATAACTTGGCGATTCACCTTGATGATATCCCCATTCAATACCCGCATTCCCAAGGTCGCTAGTTCACCGTTCACGCTAACACGACCGCTTGCGATCCATTCCTCCATCATGCGTCGCGATCCAAAACCGGATTGAGCCATTACTTTCTGCAGCTTTTCTCCCCGCAACGTTCCACCACATAGCTCTTCTTTAATTGATTCTTTGGCAGATTTTCTCATGTAATCATCTCGCGCCGCTCTAGCACAGCTTGCGCCAATGTACCGCTATCAACCTGCTCCAATTCCCCACCAACCGGTAAACCGCGAGCAATTCGCGACACCTTAACACCTTGTGCATGTATTAATTTCGCCAAATAAAACGCGGTAGCGTCTCCTTCTACCGTATAGTTTGTAGCCAATATTACCTCACGAGTTTGCTCCTGCACTCGCATTAACAATCGCTCAAAATGTAACTCCTTGACGCCAATGCTATCCAGCGGTGAAAGTCGCCCCATCAAGACAAAGTACATGCCCCGATAGCATTGCGTTTGCTCCACCATCAGCAAATCGGTTGGCATTTCAACCACGCACAATAAGCTGGCATCACGCTTCGGTGACGCACACAAATCGCACACTTCATTTTCGGAAAAATTATTGCATTTATCGCAATGCCGAATATTATTTGCTGCCAAGCTCAGCGATTGAGACAAACGCAACGCTCCAGCACGGTCTCGTTGCAGCAAATGATAAGCCATACGTTGAGCCGACTTAGGGCCTACCCCCGGGAGGCAGCGCAATGATGCAATCAGATCTTCTAAATGCGATGGTATTACCATTGGAGAACACGGTGTCAGAACGGAAACTTAACTCCACCTGGCAAACCCAAGCCAGACGTAAACCCACTCATGCGTTGTTTTGAAATTGCCTCTGCTTTCTTCATCGCATCATTGAAGGCTAAAACCATCAAATCCTCCAGCATTTCCTTTTCGGCTTGCAGCACGCTATCTTCAAATATTACCCGGCGCACCTCATGCGCGCATGTCATAATTACTTTAACCATTCCTGATCCAGAAGTCCCCTCAACCTCTACATCAGCTAATTCTGCCTGAACTTTTTGCATGTTCTGCTGCATTTGCTGCGCCTGCTTCATCAATCCACCAAGTCCACCTTTTAGCATCATTTCACCTCCGTTTCTTTATATTGGTTTTATCGATTCAGTTATCAAGCTAGCTTCAAGTTCCACCTGGCTATCAAGCACAAAGCTATCTTTAACAATCAGGTCGGTTGCCTGTTTCAGCTTTAAATGCTTATCTTGCTGCTCAATCAGAGCTGGGGTATCAGCTTTAACTTCACCCAATAGAACAGTCAGCCTCAAAGGTTTTGCAAAATACTCTTCCAATGCCGCCTGCAGTTTTATCACTGCACCTTTGTTAGTATGCAAATGCTTGCATTCTTGGGACAAGCGCAATGTTATCTCCTCATCGGAAAAACTTTGCAACACGCAATGCCTTGCCAACTGTTGCGCCATACCATGCACATTTAAGTGGGCCAACAAAGCGGTCCAGTCAGGCTGTTCATTTGCTGGAATCTGGCCAAAGGATGATTTAAGTTTTAGTGCGCTATCATTAGCAAAAATTTCGCTCGTGGCAATTCCATCATCTTGTGTTTTTATCTCATTCGATGGCTTTGCATTTGTTTGCATATCAAATGCTGGCAGTCTTGGAGAATGTTGCGCTGAATCCCCATCTGGCGCGGGCGCGAACGCCAACATGCGTAGTAATGCCATAGAGAAACCCACACTTTCATCAGGGGCTAACTCGATTTCATTCCGCCCATGAATGGCAATCTGATAGAACAGCTGCACTTCTTCTGCTGACAAATCGCGCGCCAGTATTTGCAATTGTTCTCGCCAAGGCTCGTCTTCAGCAATTGCATGTGGTGTCGACTGCACCAATGCTATCCGATATATTATCTTTGCCAAATCCTGCAATGCGGCATCTAGCGCCAAGCTGCGAACAGACATGCTTTCAGCAGTTTCAAGCAACTTTTTTCCGTCCCGATCACGCAAAGCTGCCAATAAATCGTACAAACAATCCTTGTCTATCACACCCAACATAGACCTAACTGTTGCCTCATCCACTCTGCCAGCGCCAAAAGCAATGGCCTGATCTAGCAGACTTAGCGCGTCACGCATACTTCCCTGCGCTGCGCAGGCAATCAAATTAATTGCCGAAAGGTCAGATGAGATATTTTCTTGCTGGGCAACATACTTTAGGCGAGATGCAATCAATGAGTGGGGCAATTGTTTTAGGTTAAATTGCAGGCAGCGTGACAATACTGTAATTGGAATTTTTTGCGGATCCGTAGTAGCCAAAATAAACTTGACATGACCCGGGGGCTCCTCAAGAGTCTTCAGCATCGCATTAAAAGCCGATTTGGAAAGCATATGTACTTCATCAATGATATACACTTTGAACCGTCCGCTTGTCGGCGCATACAGGGAGCTCTCAAGAAGCTCTCGCATGTTATCCACTTGGGTATTGGATGCTGCGTCCAGCTCAATAAGATCGACAAAGTTCCCATTCTCGATACCCTTGCATGCACTACATTCCCCACACGGCAAATCGGTTATGCCTTTTGCACAATTCAATGACTTGGCAAAAATACGCGCAATAGTTGTCTTGCCTACCCCTCGCGTTCCGGTAAACAAGTAAGCATGGTGCAAACGATTTTGCGATAGCGCGTTACTTAAAGCACGAACGACATGCTCTTGACCGACCAGTTGTGCAAAGATTCCTGGTCGCCATTTTCGGGCAAGTACAGAAGTAGCCGACAAAATTATTCCATATTAGATTGATAGTTACATGATCGAGTAACTTTAAATTACTCGCTCCGTATTACTTATCAGCAAGATTTTCAAGTCGTATAGGGTACATTCTTCCATAGGGCCTACTTGCTCCGGATTAGGAGGCGAGCCTTACCCCGGCACTTGCGGAAATTAGTTATGGCTGCTTCCTTCCGGACCTGACCAGATTCACTATTCTGCAATGCGGGGAGACCCGCCAATTCTTAAAATCTATCTCAGTTTCTTTCACAACAACAAGCTAATCAATAGCCGTGGGATTCATATTATTAATTTCACTCCCTGACGCTGAGCGCGCAAAATAAGCTTTTAGCGCAAACTGGACTATACTCTTGTAGCATGATAGATGAAGCACTTAATAAAATCCATGCCCGCAGAAAATTTCTGTTTTACGCCAACTTATTGGCATAGACTTAACTCACTGAGTATTGGGCAAACAGGAATTGCGGTACTCTAAATTTCAAACTGATGCTTTATCAGCGTTATGCCAACACTATGGAAAAAGTTAGCCTCAAACAGGCAGCCATTTCACCTGCGGGTGATTTTTCGCTGCAAAAGCCGGTGCATCGTATCACGCGCAACACTTTGATTATTTGGTGGGCCGTGAAGGATTCGAACCTTCGACCAATGGATTAAGAGTCCACTGCTCTACCAACTGAGCTAACGACCCCCTCTGAAAGGAGAAAAACGAAACACTCTACCTGTATCGATTGATTCTCTTGCAACATGCAGATACAACACCAAAGCCCTCACAAGGAGGGCTTTGGTGTTTATAAGGAGTCTGACGATGACCTACTTTCACATGGGTAATCCACACTATCATCGGCGCAAAGTCGTTTCACTGTCCTGTTCGGGATGGGAAGGAGTGGGACCAACTCGCTATGG
>Ga0224495_10000782_pt1 | contig 24120 bp, 21 predicted proteins | sample SF_Jul11_sed_USG_FD_168128 | JGI IMG/M metagenome (GOLD analysis project Ga0224495, IMG submission 168128) | Sediment microbial communities from San Francisco Bay, California, United States - SF_Jul11_sed_USGS_4_1 | ecosystem: Environmental > Aquatic > Marine > Sediment | place: USA: California...
AGTTATCAACAGTGTTGGCCATTGTGTCAAGTGTAGCTGTAATAAATACATTATTTGCACAGGCACCGAATCAGAATCAGCAGCCGCAGCAAAACCAGACAACCGGTCAGCAACCAGCACAACAGCAAGGTCAGCAGACAAATCAAAATAACCAGGTAACACTTGAAGATGTACTTTTGAATGATTTTGAAAATTCAGAAGATTGGAGAGCATTATCGACTTCTCCCCTTGGAGATACGAAAATTAAAAAAGTTATTCAGGTTGGACCAATTCAGGATGTTTATAATCCGGGTGAGTTGACTGATGATGAAAAGAGTAGATTTACAGAAGGACAAAATAATGTTCTTGGTGTTAAAGGGTATTTTGTTGACAGAGGGTTTGATAGAGTAGAGGCCCTACCTCCTCATGAGTACATAATTTCTGGTATTGGTCGTCAATTATCTGTATGGGTATTAGGTCGTCAGTTCAAACATGAGTTGTTTGTAAAAATGAGAGATTACAAAGGGAATTTCCATAAGTTAAGAATGGGTAAACTGGATTTTTTTGGATGGAGAAAATTGACAATAGCTATACCAGGCTGGTTACCTCAGAGCACTCGATATGCGATGCTTGATAAAAACCTTCACTTTGTTTCCTTGTATGTTGTTTCTGAAAAAAGAGAGGTTCCGGGAGCTTTTTATTTTTATGTAGATGATTTAAGGATGAAAGTAGATAAAACAGATACCAATTATCCGGGAAGTCAGATAAAAGACACCTGGTAATAAATATCCGGAGGAAATTATGAAAAAAGAAGTAAGAAGAAATATATTTCAAATAATAGCTATTTCATCCATTTTATGGGGAAGTTCACTATTTGCAATTGAGACAAGTGTTGGTGATGACGTTGATGCAATGGAGCTTCGATCTATTGTTGTTGAAGGATGGGAGCAGACTCCATGGAAAATCACTTCAGAGCCCGGAAACCCGATAGGCAAAGTTGAGGTTAAACTTGTAGATGGACTACCGAAGAATTTAATGGTGGATTCGGGTAATAAGAAATCCATGGCAGTTCGTTTTCAGTTTGTGTACCCTGGAAATAATACTATCGTTATGGTTCCGCCAGATGATAGAGTTGTAGTTAGAGAGCTTCCTGTATTGGATGAAAAAACAGGTGCGAAAAAAAGTTACAATATTCAAGGGATAAAATTGCCTGGAAAGGTAAAAGCCTTAAGTGTTTGGGTTCTTGGAAGAGGAAACGAGTACAATATGGAAGCCTGGATTGAGGACTGGAAAGGAGATACGCACATTTATCAATTCGGTTCACTTGACTTTGTGGGCTGGAAACCTTTAACTGTTGTAATTCCTGAAGGTGTTCCACAGGATGTTGAATCTTATCCACAGACAAAAAATCTGGTTTTAAAAAAGCTGGTTATACGTTCTACACCGAAAACAAGCAATGAAAAAGTTGTTCTTTTCTTTGATAGCTTAAAGGTTTTAACTGATATGTATGATGTTTTCTTTGATGGTGCAGATATGAACTTTGATGAGGCTGACAAAGCTGAAAAAGAGGCCATGAAGAGATATGAAGAGCAGTTAAAAAATTCAGCTCAGGGAAGCGGTAACAGCGGTAGTGGAGCAGCACCAAAATAAGATTCGTAGTTTATAAATACAGGCGCCTCGATAAATTATATCGGGGTGTCCGAACTGTTTTTAAAAAAAGTCCAAGCAGAAATTCTCAAAACATTAAAATAGCATCAAGAGAAACTTTTTAAATATATTTTTTTATTACTGGTAAGGGTAACTCTATAAATTTTCATTATCTTGAAGGTATTTATAAACGTTAATGTTTACAATGGTAAAAAAAACAAGCGCTCGCAACGCTGAATTGTTCTTAAAAAGTACTCGACCAGATTATGTTATGAACAAAATTTCTAAAATTAAAAAAATAACTTGACAGCAACCCTTTTTTTGCTTAAATTCTTTAAGCATTCATATACGCAATTGTTTTTAAAAATATTTTTAATAGAAAAGGAAAATACATGGAAAATACAACTTCTTCACCCGTAGAGAATAAAGATAATATAGAGGTTAAAATCAATAGCCAGTTTAATGAAGAGAAGTGGACAAGAGTTGGTCCAAAAGATGTCAGTATATCAAGATTTAGTTTATTAGATACTATTTTGCAGCAGGCAAAAAATGAGCATTTTCTGGATAAATTGAAAGAGTTATCCATTGCTCATCTGGAAGACTATGAACAGTCGGTGGCAGCGCGCTATTTTCTGGGAATGATTGCTTTAAAAAAGAATCTTCCAGATGAGACTATATATTTAAAGCAATTATTGGATCAATTTCAGGAAATTTCAAAATGGGCTGTAGTTGAATATCTTGCTGATCAAATGCTTCAGGTTTCAGAAAACCGTACCATTTTACGTGCCAAAGCAACGGCTTTAGAGAAATTGGGTAAAAGTAAAGAGGTAATTCCGGTTCTTGAAAAACTGGCAAAAATTGATAGAAAAAATCCTGACATTGCAATGAAGTATGCGGATGCTATTATCAATGAGGATGTTGATAAAGCTGTGTTGTTTTACAAGCAGGCGGCAGAGGCCTATACGAAATCTCTTCAGTTTGAAAAATTAAAAATTGTATGGAATAAACTTGCGGATCTTACACCAGAGGATTTACCATTTTTTAAAAAAATTGAGAGAATTTTAAGTGGTCATCGCCAGAAAGAGATTTTGTCAGAATTATATGCGCAATTGACCATTCATTATATTGAAAAAGATGATCTGGATAATATAATCAATCTTTCTAAGAAAGTATTGGAGTATAATCCAAATTATTTACGCTTCAAGAAAGAGCTGGTAGAAGCTTACAAGAAAAAATATAAAGACCACTCACTTCTGGAAGATTTTGTTCGCTATAGTAATCTTTTAAATAACAAGAAAAATATTTTAAATGCCATCCAGGATTTTGAAACAAATATTGTTTTTGATAAAGGAAATTATGTTTTTCATCGTTCGTGGGGAGTTGGTAAAATCAAGGAATTAAATACATCTGAAATGATTATTGATTTTAAAGATAAAGAGGCCCATCGAATGGATATTCAAATGGCTTTAAAATCGTTAAAACCTTTAACAGAGGATCACTTCTGGGTTGTTCAATTTGAAAAACCTAAAGAACTGGAGAATATGTTTAAGACTGATATTTTATCATTTTTCAAGCTTATGTTATCCTCATTTGGGAACAAAGTATCAGTGAATGATATAAAAGTGGAGTTGATGGACAAATATGTTCCCACAAAAGATTGGTCTAAATGGTGGACTAAAACCAGGAACCAGTTATTAAAGGATAATCTTATTAATATTTCACCTCAAAAGAAAGATATTATAGAGTTGTATGAAACACCTGTTACACCATCAGATCAGTTTATCGAGAAATTTCAGGTTGCCCAGGGTTTTGATGAGCGTGCGGCTGTTTTTATTGCTACGATGAAAAATCCGGACGAGGCAATGGATGCGCTCGAGTATATGCAACCATTTTTCAAAGAGTCTCTTCGTTCTTTTGATTATATTGTAAGAATCTCAAGTATTTTCATTCTTGATTTAATGCAAGAGGTTATGGGTGATGATGAGCATTATTATGCACCAGAAATTTTAAGAGATATTGTTTCTGATCTTAAAAAAATGAATGTTGTGGAAGCAGCAATGGTCGGAGACAAGCTAAAATATACAGATTTAAAAAAATCCTTTTCAAGTCTGGTAAAGGCAAATCATCCGGATTGGCAGAAAATTTTTGTTGAGCTTCTTTTGCAAACACCCGTAAAAATTCATAAATTGTTATTTAGCGATCTTGTAGAGTTTGGAAATCCTGCAAATATTCAGGAATTTTTTAACCGGATTCGAAAAGATGCCAGAGGTAATGTCGAGGTTTTTTTATGGGCTATGAAAAACCTTTTAACAGGCGGAATACATGTTGAAAATTTGCCAATGGAAGAACAACTGCTTAGTTTTTTTCGCGTATTAAAATTGATTCCAAAACTGGAGCCAAAGGGTACTAAATTAAAAAATGCAGCCAAAGAAATTTTTCTGGGTGCAACACATGAAGATTTAATTAAAAACATAACCTTGTATGCGAAGGGTTCAATCAGAAAATTTATTTCACTTTCAAAAGATATTACTTTTTTTTCTGATTATGAAAAAGAACAGGTTTACCAGTATTTGAAAGCAATTAATCCGGAGCTTGTTGATGAGGACGTAGATTCTAAACAATCTGTGCATACAGCTTTTGATGCAATTATAAAATCGGGTGGTACTTTTGCAAGTCAGGATGCAATTGATGCGATGCAAAAAGAGCTTGATCATATTGTAAAAGTGGAGATGCCTGCAAATTCTAAAGAGATTGGTTTGGCACAGGAAAAGGGTGATCTACGCGAAAACTCAGAATATAAAGCAGCTCTTGAGCATCAAATCATATTACAGGCTACTATTACGAGACTCGAAAATCAGTTAAAAACTGTAAATCTTCTGGCTGCAAATCAAGTTAATGTCGATGAAATCAGAATTGGTACAAAGGTTAAGTTAAAAGATATGAAAACAGATGATATCTTTGTGTATTCCATTATGGATCAATGGGATGCTGATGTAGATAAAGGAATCATTTCTTATAAATCTCCACTAGGTAACTCATTGATGAAAGGTAAAAAAGGCGAAAAAGTAGCTTTTGGATCGGGCGATTCAGAGCAGCATTTTGAAATTCTTTCTATTGATAAAGCTCTTGATAATGAAGGCAGGTTAATTTGATTTTTTTAAATAAATGGAAATGGACGATATTAATAAGTTACTTATTAATCAACCTTTAATATTTATAGATAAAAATTATTTTACGCGTTTTTTAAGTGGTGGAGAATCACTTCAATTATCGCCCGAAGACTTAAGACATTACAGGAAAGTATTGCGCTTGACGAATGATTTTCATGTTACGATTTCCAATGGTGAGGGATTAATTGCTGTAGCTGTTGTAAATGGTCAAAATCGCTTAACCTTGCTGGATAAAGAGCTTTATTATTTTTCACGAAGTCGTAAAACCAGGCTTATTATGCCTTTTATTAAAAAAAAGGGGCTTGAAATTATGATACAAAAATTAACAGAAACCGGGGTAGATGAAATAGAGTTTATTCAGTCTGATCACCAGGTTCTTGAATATGAAAAACTTGACAGATTAATCTACATTGCACAAAATGCATGTGCTCAGTCCAAAAACCCGGTGATTCCTGCTATAAAAATCTCCAAGTTCAGTTTGCTAGATTATCCATTTGATCAAAATAGTACATATATTTGGGGAGATTATTTGTCTAAAGGATATTTTGAAAGTATACATATTGACAAAGAAAGTAGTAAAGATCTTGTATTTATTAATGGTCCTGAAGGAGGATGGTCTTCATCGGAAAAAATGTTTTTAGAAAATAAGTTTCTTGCTGTTACATTGTCACAAAATATTCTAAAAGCAGAGACTGCTGCCGTATGTGCGATATATGAGTTAAAAAAATATTCAAATAGTTTAATCGTAAGAAAAAGATGATAGTAAATGGCGAAAATATAAAATTATCGGTTCTTGAGAAACCGGATATAGATTCTCTGTTAAAATATTTCAAGTTAAGTTCAGTGCGTGTAGCCATTGAATGGAATGGTCATATAATTAAAAAAAATACTTTTAAAGATATTATATTAAATGAACAGGATGTAATAGAAATAATTCATTTTGTTGGTGGTGGAAAATAAGTTTGTTATGAGTAATATTGAAATATCACTGAACACTTTTGGTCATCTGCCTTATTCGATTCCTGTAGCTTTTATACTTCTGGCAGGGCGGGAATGGTTTGTTCATTTTATATTATTCAGTTCAATTAAAATTGGTGATAGTTTTTATCAGAAAGAAAATTTTAATATTCTGAATTCTATCGATTTATTTGCATTTGGCACTTTATCATTATATGGTCTTTCCTGGGGTGGATTACTTCAAATACAAAAAGGAAAAATAAAAATCATTGAATTTATTGTAGCTCAAGTATGGTTGATAATTCTAATCGTGATATCGGTATTATTTTTAAAAATAAAAGAATTTCAGCCAGGAAGCTATTCTGATCTGTTTTTTAAAGAGCTGTTTTGTCAGGCATGGGCGGTACACATTTTGAATTACATTCCTTTTCCTCCATTTGATGTAATTGCTGTTACAAATCTTTTACTGGGCAAACTGATTTTAATAGCGAAAATTATTTTTTTTATAGCCCTTATGAATGGAGTTTCTGATTTAACTTTTATAAACGGCTTGTTGGCAATGGATTGGTTTGATCTTAAAATATGAAAACTCGAAAACGTGTACTAAGCGGAATGCAACCTACAGGACAATTGCATTTAGGTCATTATCTGGGTGTTTTGAAAAACTATGTTTTGCTTCAAAAGGAGTATGATTGTTTTTTTATGATAGCAAACTGGCACTCTATGACAGTTTTCTATAATAATTACAAGCAGGCTCATTCTTATATTGCTCCAATGGTTTCTGACTGGATTGCTGCAGGCATTGACCCCGAGAAGGCAACGATTTTTCTTCAATCTGAAATAATTCAGCATGCCGAATTAAACCTTTTATTATCAATGTATACGCCTGTTTCCTGGTTATTGCGGAATCCTACATATAAAGAAAAGCAGGATAATATTGAAAAAGAGATTGATTCATTTGGGTTTTTAGGTTACCCTGTTCTTCAGGCTGCTGATATTTTATTATATGATGGTGAAATTGTTCCTATTGGAGAGGATCAATTACCCCATCTGGAATTATCAAGGGAGATTGCCCGAAGGTATAATTTTATAAATAATTTGAATGAAGCAGATGGTTTAACTATACCTCAGGCAAAACTTTCAGCTCATCCCAAGGTTCTGGGAACCGATGGAAGAAAGATGAGTAAATCATATGGAAATACAATTGGTTTATCGGAATCAAAAGAGGCGATAGAAAAAAAACTTAAAGAGATGAAAACAGATTCTGGGCGTGTAAGACGAAATGATCCAGGAAATCCGGATAATTGTCCGTTGTTTTCTTTTTATGACTATTTTTACCCTGAACTTAAAAGTGAAATAAATAGTGAGTGTAGAAAAGCCGGAATTGGCTGTGTGGATTGTAAGGGTAAAATTATAGATAAAGTATTGATAGAAACAGAACCTTTCAGGTTTACTTTGGAAAAATTCCGGTCAAATAGCGATGAGTTAAATCAAATCATTGAGGCCGGAACTGAAAAGGCCAGAAAGATAGCGATTGAGACACTAAATAAATTAAAATCTAATATTGGTTTGACAGGTAAATTGTCAATAAAGTAGAAGTGGACCAAGTGCTCTTAGAAAAAAATGAAAAGTTTTTTGTACATTTTATTACCAAAGATGGTGATGAAAAAAATGGACCGATGGCTTTATTATGGCATTTAATTGAAAGTTACGAGGTAGATATCTTTGAGGTATCTTTAGCGAGAATAACAGAAGATTTTTTGAAATATATCGAACATTTTGCCGTAACATTAGACGAAGAGTCAGAGTTTGTCGTCATGGCATCAAAGTTATTATTTTACAAGTCAAGGTTGCTGCTTCCAAATCCTGGATTTAATGATGATAGCAATGATAGTGATACACTTCCGATAGAATTGATTGACCAGCTTCTCGAATATAAAAAATTCCAGATGATCAGTGAAACATTGAAAGAATATGAACTTCAAAATCAGCAATCTTTTACAAGATCAAGTTCGTGGGACCAATATGAGGAAGGACTTGATTTTTTTGAGGTGGATCTTGTCAGATTTTTAAAAACGTATAAAGATTTTCTAGAAAAAATTGATAATCAGACTTCTTTGAAAATAGAAGCAGAAGAAATTACGATTGAAATTATGATGGAAGAGATAAGAAGAATTATTGAAACGAGTATTAACATTTCATTGTTTGCCATTATCAAGGACAGCTCTTTTATGAAAGTGGTAGTAACTTTTCTTGCCATTTTAGAATTAATAAGATTGCGCGTAATCAGGGCTGAACAAAATGAAGAGTTTGATGATATTATTATAAACAAGCTTACTGAAAGATTATAATATGGAAAATAATGATTATCAAAAATTAAAATCAAGTGTAGAATCTTTGCTGTTTGTATCAGGAGAAGGTTTGTCGCTAAAAGATATTTGCCTTGGGGTAAGTATTGAGATGGAATTAGTCGAAACCATTATAAATTCTTTAATTGATGATTATCATGAACGTGATGGTGGAATTTTTATTAAGGAAGTTAATGGTAAATATCAGTTTATAACCAGGCCAGAAAGTTCTGAGGTAATACAAAAATATCTTCAGATAAAAAAGAAAAATACTCTGTCAAAATCCATGATGGAAACTCTGGCAATAATAACTTATAAACAACCGATAACGCTTCATGAAATTGATGAAATCAGGGGAATCAGTTCACGTTCCATTATCAGCGGGTTATCTAATCGAAAACTTATTAAGATAAATGGACAAAAAAATATGCCAGGTAAGCCTTCTACATACGGCACTACAAAAGAATTTTTAGAATATTTTGGAATTAACAGTTTAAAAGAGTTGCCTCCGCCAAAAGATATTAAAACATTAAACTTTGATGAGTTTTAGAAATTATGTTAGAAGAAGTTAGAAAAAAGATCAATAAAGTCGACGAACAATTGTTAAAACTGATATCGGAAAGAGTAGAGCTGGGGAAAGAGGTTGCCCTTGCTAAAAAAGGTGAAGATAATATTTATTTTCGTCCAGATCGTGAACAGGAGGTTTTGAATCGTATTCAGGAAATTAATCCAGGAGTCCTTGAAAATGGCAGGGTACTAAATATTTTTCGGGAAATAATGAGCGCAACTCTTGATATTCAGCACTCATTAAAAATCGGATACCTTGGACCAGCGGGTTCATTTACTCATCAGGCAGCAGTAAAAAAGTTCGGGCATTCGCTAAGTTTACATCTTTGTAAAAATTTTGATGACGTATTTGACCTTGTACAAAAAAAAGAGTGCAATTATGGAATTATACCAATTGAAAATTCTACAGAGGGAATAGTTAATGCTACCTTAGATAGCTTGTTAAAATATGATTTAAATATAATTTCAGAAGTTCATTTAACTATTCATAATAACTTATTATCGTATGCGAAATCATTTAATGAAATACAGAAAATTTATTCACATCCGCAGGCACTTGGACAATGTAGAAATTGGATTCAGGCTAATTTGAAACATGCTGAGATTCTTGAAGTGGCCTCAACATCTTATGCAGCACAAATGGTTTCAGAACTAAAAAAGTCTGATTCCGCTGCAATTTCCCCAGCGCTTGCTTCGACGATATATAAGCTTCCAATTGTAGCGGCTAATATTGAAGATTACAGTAAAAATTATACCCGTTTTATTGTAATAAGCAGTGAAACTGCAAGACCTGCAAAATTTAATCGAACATCTATTATATTTTCAATTTCAGATAAACCTGGTAGTTTGATTGAAACTTTAAAACCTGTTATGGAAGCAGGTATAAATATGACCAGTATAGAATCAAGACCATCACGTTCAAAGGCTGCGGACTATTTTTTTTATGTAGATCTTTTGGGCCATTCTGAGCAGGAGCCTTTAAAAAGCACGCTTGCAAAAATCGCAGATAAAACTCCTTTTTTCAGGATTTTAGGTTCTTACCCTGTTGATCAGGATCTCTCTTGAAGAGTTAAAGAGTGCGATATTTTCATCGAGCAAAATTTCGGACCACACATTGAGCAAAATTCTGCACTTTTAAAACTGTCCTGGGGCAATGTTTCATCATGCATTTCACGGGCTTTTTCAGGATCAAGTGAAAGTTCAAATTGTTTTTTCCAGTCAAAGTCATATCGTGCTTTTGATAATTCATCATCACGGTCTCTTGCTTTATACCTTTTTCTTGCAACATCAGCGGCATGCGCAGCAATTTTATAGGCAATCACCCCATCTCTTACATCATTCATATCAGGTAGACCTAAATGTTCTTTAGGAGTAACATAGCATAACATACTTGCACCACTATATGCAGCATGTGTAGCTCCGATAGCGCTGGTAATGTGATCATATCCTGGTGCAATATCAGTGACAAGAGGTCCCAGAACATAGAAGGGAGCTTCATAGCAAACCTCTATCTCTTTTTTAATATTGCTGTCAATCTGATCAAGGGGAACATGACCGGGCCCTTCAATCATAACTTGTATATTTTCATCCCAACATTTTAAAGTAAGTTCTCCCAGGGTCTTAAGCTCAGCAAATTGTGCTTTGTCAGAAGCATCATGCGTTGATCCTGGTCGCATAGCATCTCCCAGACTTAAAACGACATCATGTTTTGCACAGATTTTCAATATATCACTCCAATTATCATAAAAAGGATTTTGCTTATGATGTTCTTCCATCCACTGGGCAATAATAGCTCCACCTCTTGATACAATACCTGTAATTCGCGAAATTACAAGAGGTATATGTTCCCATAAAATACCGGCATGAATAGTCATATAATCTACTCCCTGAGATGCCTGCTCTTCGATTACTTCCAATATAAGGTTACGGTTTAGATCTTTAATATTTTTAATTCGACTAAGCATTTCATAAATTGGTACTGTACCAATTGGAACCTCAGAAGCTGCAATAATGGATTTTCTAATTTCGCTAATATCTCCTCCTGTTGACAAGTCCATAACTGTGTCAGCTCCATATTTAATAGAATAAAGTAGTTTATCAACTTCAGTACTTAAGTTACTTTCTAATTGTGAATTACCTATATTGGCATTAATTTTTGTTCTTGTTTGTATTCCAATACCCATTGGTTTTAAATTAATATGGTTAATATTTGCTGGTATAACCATTCTTCCCCGGGCAACTTCTCTTCGCACCAGTTCAGGTTGAATGTTTTCAGAATCGGCTACACAATTCATTTCCTGGGTGATGATTCCTTTTCGGGCATAAAACATCTGGGTAACGTTTTGGTCTCCATACAAATCAGTTCTTTCTTTAATATAGTTTCTTTCAATTTGTTTATCTTCTCGATTTGCTGCAGTTGTTAATGACATATTGTACGTACCTTTAAATTATTTTATTATCTGTAGTCATTGTAGTTATATTTTGGCAAGCATCTTTTAATGTTTCGATATTATAATTGTCATCCAAAACATTCATGTAAAGGCGTATAAATGGGTTTGTTTTCCATGTTATCTTTTTTTCCCAAATGTTTTTAATTGAAGCCAGGGAATTGAAATTAGCGTAAAATTTATTGCGAATTATTTTTTCTATATAAAAAAAACCATTTCCTATGTGAATTCGAGCGTACTCAAATAATATTTCCAGTTCAAAATGAAAATATGGTATTTGACCTAATGATATAATATTCCCTGAGATTTTTTCATGTTGCAATAAAATATTGTGCACATTCATTTTTTTGTTATAAATCAAATATTTTGAATTTTCCCGGCCAAATAAAAAATAAATCAAATCAAGCAGGTGTGTAGAATCATGAAGCAATATTCCTTCGTTTTCTTTCTTGGATAGCATGCTCTTATTATTACTGCAAAAAGTTCCATTGTAATAAAGAGCTTTTCCCCAGGGTTTTGATTCTATAATCATTTTTTGAAGTTTTAAGTATTTCGGGTGGTATCTTCTTTCATAATTTATCCATATCTTTGCTTTTTTTTTAGTTGCAAGTTTTAAAATATTGTCAGCTTCTTCCTTTTTCATTGCAATGGGCTTCTCAAGAACAATTTTTTTAACATTTTTTTTCAATGCATATTCTGTAATAAAAAAATGAGAGTATGTATTTGTTGCAATAACTACAAGATCAGGATTTAAATCAATAGCATTTTTATAATTATTGGTCAAAACTGTTTTTGATTCCAGTTTTAATTCTCTGGTAACAATATGTGCTTTTTCTATATCAAGATCACAAAAGGACTGAAAATTAACGGGATATTTTTTTTTCTTTAATAAGGCTAAAGCTCCAATATGGGTGCAAGGCGAATAACGAATAGGGTCTTTTTCCAGGAAATAGGCGATTCTTCCGGTACCAATTATTGCGGTATTCATTTATTTTCTCTAAATGTAATTACATTTAAAAAAGAGGCTAATGAACAAGCATAAACAGAAAAAAGAGTTTTATTATATTGAATCGATTGAATTAAATCATTGCCTGAAATTAATTGATAATAAATTGATTGGTCATTGTTTAATGCTAATGATATTCCCAAAATGTATAGTAAATTAGATGATATTTTTATAAATACAGGGACCCTGATAAACTTAATATTAAACAAATATATCGGTAAAAGTATGGTAATAATTGCTAAATTAAAATATGCCAGGATAGACGATGTAACTGTAAATACTAATAAACTACCGGTAATACTTTCGTTGATAATAAAGTATTTTTTAGTGATGTTATATAAAAATTTATCTACAATAAACAAAAGAGGTATAAACAGTGCCCACATTATTGAATGAAAGTAGCCATATGCGTAAAAAATTGAAAAAATAATAAAAATAATTACCTGGATAATATAATATTGAAATATTATTGTAGCATTGTGTAAAAGTAATATATTTTCATTATAAAAATACAGTCTATTTATGAGAGGTATAAATAATAATAAAATCAATAATATTTTTATCAGCAGCAATGCATTTTTGTTTAAATATAATTTATCATTTAACCAAAAGGAATTTGCATAAATTTTATTTATATTAATTTCCTCAAGCATCACCATGGTGCGATAGATATTTTGTAAAAAATAATCAGAAGTTTCATTTTTATTGTTCAACTTTGCATATTTCCAGCCAATAGAATTCTTAAAATTATCCAGAATATATTTTGATGTAGAAAAAATATTTAAATTTATTTGTTGTAATATTTGTGATAATAAAATATTTTCTCTATTATTTTCAAAGGGAAATATGTTTAACCAGTTTACAGAACTGATTTTTCCAGAGTTTGCGGCAATATTGAGCTGATTTTTATTTTTTTCTCCGGGTATAATATCTATTATTATTGAATCAGGCCAATCTTTTAAAAAACTTTTTATAAAATAATTATTTCCCTGACAGGTTTCATTTGTATCATAAAGTAGAATATAATATGATAATTTTAATTGGTCTCCGTTTACATTATTAAGTATAGATGCAATAGCTGTTCTATGCGGAAAATTTTCATCTGGAAGAAGCATGAATATTTTTTCTTTGCTTTTTTCTTTGTTGGTATAAATATGATTAGTACATTTTTTTTTATCAGCAAGGTAGTCTTGAGAAATATATTTCCAATTATTTAAACTGAATAAAGTATTGAATTCTGCCCAAAGATTATGGTTACTTGAGTTTTCAAAAAAAGAGTTGGTAAACAAGGGAATTTTTTTCAAATCTCGAGGATTTTTAGCAATATCAATTTTTTCAGTCCCCCCAAAAAAAATATAAAATGAAATAATTATAAAAATTCCAAACCATAAGGTATAAAGCTGCTTTTCAGGTTGAATTTGAAATTTTTTTTTATAAAATATTCTGGATTCTTTCATATATTCATGTGCATAAATGTTAAACTTCCGGCCATATTTTATCTTTCGGCTTAAATTTTAAATTAGTTAACTATTGTATAAAGGGCTTTTAATTATTTTAGAAATTAAATAATTAATTTTTGCTGCAGCAAGATACATACTTTTATAAAAATTGGTCTGATTATTGAGTAGATCATTCTTTGCTTCATTAATATTCAGTATAATAGATTGTGCCTCTATTGAAATGATATGGTTCCCGGTAATATATTGTTCTATGGTTTTATCATTTTTATCTAATTGTAATATTAAATTTTGGGCGGAAGCAGAATTTACATTCTTTTTCAGATTCCGGGATGTAACGTAACTGTTTTGATAAATTTGATTTAATTTTTTTATCTCATAGTTTATGGTTTTCAATTCTTCTATAAAATTATTTAAACTTGAATTTATGGCAGGGATAGAAACTTCAATATTTTGACTTCGTCTATTTTCACAATTTGAAAAAATTTGTTTCAATGGTATATGTTTAAAATGCTTTAATTTGACACCAGAAACTGATGCATTGATAATATTCAGGTTTTGCTTTTCTTGTAAAATTAATGATCGATGTTCAAACCATTCAATAAATATTTTTAGTTTTGCGTTTGTTTTTACAAAATCATTTTCATTTTGAATAGAAGGGTATTTAATAGGTTCAAGAGCAGTCATTTGCTTGTGATTATGATAAGAAGCACTATAAAAGCGGCTATATTTAAAAAATATTTTTTCTTCCAGTGCAGCTCCTTTTGTATGGGCAGTATTATCTGGAAATGATAAATCCTGACCAACAAGTATAATTTTTTCAGGATTTAATTGTGCTGCCAAATCAAATGCGTTGGTACTTACCGATCCTCCGTGAGCTATATTACCCCGGTCACCTGTATACTTTTGCAATATTTTGTCATAATAAAAGGGGTTGTTCCACCAGTACATAGCAGCTTTGTTTTTCTGCAAAAAATGAGGAATCAGATAACACACTACAGGATCAAGTATCCAGATTGATTGATTAACTATAGGTGTATGAACATAGTATCCATTAATAAACTGAGGATCCGAGGCTAAAACTAAATCAGGAATAATTTTGTTTTTAACCAGTGGTATATATGCTGTATCTGCAGCAATTAGTAAAAACTGGTTTCTATAGAGTTGAAGATCCTTAAAACTTTCTTGCAGGGAAGGACCAGCTCCTGCAATAATAATATTCTGATGCAGTCCATGATATTTCTGGATAAAATCATTTAAAGTCCTTCCTTGAAAAATAGCAAAACTGTTTAAAATTATATTTTTATTCCAGATATCCTGAAATTTAATAATTGTTGCCTGATTTACTGCTCGTTTTTCTAATAGTTTGTTAATAGTATTTTTCAAGCTGGTATATCTTTCAGGATAGGCCTGAAAAGAGGGCCTGTGATTAAATATTGTTATTTCACTGGCAACTTTGCTTTGAAAATAGGGCAATATTGTTTCAAGATCATCATTTGGTTTTATACAACAATAAAGATGAATTTTTTTACCGGATTTTAAAAGTAAAGAATCTTCTTTTATCAAAGAAATCAAATAAAAAAATATTTCAGGATCAGGTTCTATTAAAAGTACAGACATTATTGTGCTATGATTTAATGCATCTGATAAAAGATATCCCAGACCTGCTCCACAAAAAATAATATGCTTTGAATCATTTTTTATCGCCTCATCTATTTGTCGGGATGATTCCCTTTCAGGATCACGTTTGGAATGATATGAAACAGAATTGCGTGTAATACTATACTGCTCATTTGAATTTTCTTCAAGATTTTGATATGATTTATAGTTTTGCTGAATAAACTGATTCAGCTCATCGATATTATTGAATAAAATATTTTTTTCATTTAATTTGTAAATATTATTCAGGTAGGTAGTATATAAATTTTCGTTTGTCATGAAAAAGAATTACCAATTGTTTTCTTCATTAAAACCCTTTCCTGGTTTTCATGCAAATTTATTTTTTTTTCGATTGAAAATCCTGATGACAGAAAAAGCTTTTCAGAAAGTATATTTCCAGGAATTAAATACGCATATACTTCGTCTATTTCTAAATATAATGCTCTTTTTTCCCATTGGTTGTATAGAGTTTTTCCAATTCCCTTATTTCTGAATGTATCTCGTGTTGCAAAAAGATAAATGAAAGCCCGGTTATTTCGATATAGCGCATAAATATAGCTACAAATAATGTTTTCTATTACAGCAATGGTTGATAAATCAGAAAACAAAAAAGGGAATATATAATGATGATATGGTTTTATAGTATTGCTTGCAGATCCCCAAAATAAATTTAGATTCGATATAATTTCTTTATGCGCAGCTTCATTTAAATTTAAAAAAGTAATTTGGGAATTATTTTCCAGTTTATTCAGCCTTTATTATTTTATTATTATCATCAACCAATACTACTACCGGTTTATGAAGTTTGGCTTCACCTTCCGAAAAATTGGCATATGTAATTATAATAATTTTATCTCCTCTATGGCCAAGTCGCGCCGCTGCTCCATTTAAACAGATAATACCACTTCCTCTTTTTCCAGTTATTAAATAAGTAATCAGTCTATGCCCGTTGTTTATGTTGACCACATGGACTTTTTCATAGGCTAACATATTTGCCTTTTCCATGATTTCTTCATCAACTGTCAAACTTCCTTCATAAAAAAGGTCAGCATCTGTGATAGTAGCACGATGAATTTTTGATTTCATTAATGATATTTGCACTTAATTCTCCAGATTATTTAATAACTTACCGCTTGTATTCTCTTTTTATATAATATTAGTTTACATAGTATCATTTGACAATTATTTTTTACATTAAAAAGTTCGATGCTAAAAAAGTTATTATATAGTAGTTTTCATTTTTTGACATTAAGATACATTCTTATATCAATTTTATACAATTCAATATATTTATTTATCTTTTTTTATTATTTTATTTCGTATCCGGGAAATCCTATTGTTCTGACAATAATTTTTTTACTTTCGTATATAATTATAGCACAGCCTTTAAAGGATTTTATTTTTTTTTCTCTGCTTATGAAGCCTGCAAATAATATATCTGACCAATTTGCGCCAATTGATCAAAAAATTCCATCACTTTATAATAAAATGGACCTTATTCAATACATGAATAATTTAAATCGAGAATTAAATTGTTCTGAAATATTTTTGCTTTCTTCAGATCCTGAGCAAAAGGCAATTATTTCTTATATAAATAATACCTACTTAGAAAAAAACATGAAATCAAGCCATATGGGGGAAATTTGTAATGCAATACAATTTTCTGTAACACCGATACAATGGATTGATTTTCCGCCTATTGTTCAGACTATTTTAAAAAATTATAACTGGCAAGTGATAATACCTTTATTTTTTAGAGACCATCTCAGTGGATTTCTGGCATTTAGTTGCTTAGTAAATAAAAAAAATATTGCGGCCATTCAAAAAGTATCTTACAGATTTGCTTTGTTACTGGAAAATGAAGTATTACTTTCAAAAGCAATGAAAAACCGTTTTTTTATTAAAGAGTTCCGGACAGCACGAAAAATAGAATCTTTGTTGATTACGGATACCAGAATTGTAATTAAAGACAGAATAATCAATTATATCAATAATTTTGATGGTGTGACCAGATACTATCCTCTTTTATATGAAAAAAGTTTTAATAAAGAAAATTCGAAAGTAGTTTATTTTATTTTATCTAAAATATCCAGTACTATGGCCCGAAAAAAATCAATATTGCTTTTTGATCTGCAAGGCTACTTTTTAGTACATAGTAAAAATGCAAATTCACTGCAAAGTCTTGCCCAGATGTTAAATAAAAGTATATGTTTTTCATCTTTAAAGTATTTTATTGAGGGATATCTTTTTGAAATAAATCAAAATGGAAATTTTTCTTATATATCTTTTGGAAAAAATCTCTCAATCGAAGCAGATATGAAACATCATTTAATTCCAGAAAACCTTTATCTTGGACAGCACAAAAATTCGATTTTTAAAAAAACAAGTATAAAATATAATAATGATATTATAATAAAAATAGAAAATAACTCTTTTATTCAAATATCAAGGTTAAAATGAAAAAATATTTATTAATCCCTATTCTGTTAGTGTTGCTTTTGGTATTGTTAAACGAAATATATCAAGTAATATCCATTATTAATATATATCCTGTATCAACATTATCTTCTCCTTTCGGAAATACCATTTTGGGTATTTCAAGATCTATACCTGAAGGTTTTTATTATTTTCATTCAGATATTATTCCTTTGCAGATTCAGAAACAGACTCACTTTACAATATATGCACTGAGCCCAGCTCTTGCAGCTGTTATATTTTTTATTTTATCTTCGCTATTTCTCATAATTTATGCCCGAATAAAAAGACTTGAAAAATCATATATAATATTTTCGTTTATAATTTCAATTCAGTATATTTCTTTTATTGATTACATTTTAAATTATAACTATTTATATTTGTTTTATTTCACATCTTTTTTGATAAATATTTCTTTTTTAAAATTTTATATGGCACTTTTTGATAAAACAATTCGGTTAAGGTATATTATTCTTTCCATTTTTTTCTCTATGATTCTTGTAATAGGTTTATATCCGGAAAATGCTTCAGAAGAAAGAAAATTAATATTTTTAATTGGTTTGTTTCATTTCGTAACTTTTATTTATGCAGCCTGGTTACTGTTTTCTGATTATAATGCAACTGATCAAAATATTAAACAAACAGGTATAAAAAGGGTTCTTGCCATGCTTGCTCTCTTGATTATTTTTATTCCTGCAATGAGTTATACTATTCCTCTAATAATTAAAATTCCTGTTTTTCTCAATTTAAATGTTTTATTTTTCATTCCAACTACATTTCCGATGTTGCTGATATTTGTAAGTTTAAAATATGGATGTATTTCGTTTGAAAGACCAGTTAAAAACTGGTTTATCAGAGTGGTTTATTTTATTTTTTTTGCATTTGTATACTGGTTTCTAATTGGCTTTCAAATGGAATCATTAATTTATAATAAAACAAATATCTGGTTACATCTTTTTTTGTCTGTATTTTTTATTTTTGCATTTGATATGATCAGATCAATTACATATTTTAATATAAATCAATATGATATTTTCAGACGATTTACTCAGGATATCAAGTGGCGTGAGGTTTTAACCCAGTTTGAAAACACAAAACAGTTGGGACTTTTTTTAGAACGTTTTATTCATATGTTAAAAAGCAGTCTTGAGGTTCAGGATATTTTTATTATTGTTGAGCATAGTATCTTAGAGGGATGGAGTATCAGTAAATCATATTTACATTCTTATTCTGCAGTTCACCCGATCTGGTATCAACTTGATAAAAAAAAGGAAAAAAATCCATATACATATTTACTCGCAACCGATAAAGATTCGGCTGAAAATATTATAAAGAAAACAGATACTTTTATAATTATTCCTTTCCATCAATTCAAGGCAGCAATTGTATTATCCGAACGTAATAAAGGAATTCCATTTTTTATAGATGATATAAAATTTGTTCATAGTGCAATAAAGCATATTGAACCCATATTAACAAATTTTAGATTACTGGTTCAATCCATACAGACAAGAAAAATGGAAAAAGAGCTGGAAATTGTTTCCAATATGCAATATAATATGCAGTTACCGGTTTTAAACAGTTCTGACTGTCAAATTCATTTGTATCGGAGACCTTTTAGACAGGTAACGGGTGATTATATTGATGTAATACCGGTAAATAATAATGCACATTACATTTTTTTAGGCGATGTTACAGGGCACGGTCTTGCAAGTGGGTATTTGTTAACTATGGTTCGATCCACTATTTATGGATCAATTGAGTACAAAAATTACCAGCTGTCTGATATATTTTTTAATATTAATTCAGCATTGTCGCATAAAAATAGTTCCTCAAGTTTGATGACATTATGTGGTATATTTATAAATAAATCGGTAATTGAAAAAGAAAAATATATTTCAATAAGCTTTATAAACGCCGGTCAGCATGCTGCTTTAATTTATCAAAAACAAAGCGGAAAAATAATTAAACTGGAACGTGAGTATGGTGTATTAGGTGTAACTTTAACAGAATTTAAAGCAAAAAGTTTTCAGTTTCAGGAAGATATTAAATTAATAATTCTTTCTGATGGGGCATTTGAGGTTTTCAACGAAAAAGATGAAATGCTTGGAGAAGAGAAATTGACAAATTATATACTAAGTACTATAAAACAAGAGTCAGGTACGCATACCCAATCAATTATAAAATATATTTTTGAATACAGTAGTAAAGCTGGTATTCACGATGACATCTCAATTTTAATGGTAGATTACAATTTATAAATTAATTATTTTTTTTTGGTTCCTGTTCGCCTATTTTCATGACGGGATATTTCAGTTTTGTTATTTCGAACATGCTGCTATACATTGTACCAAGATGCATATTTTTTATTTCTTCATTATTAGTTTCAGCTGATTTATTTTCATCAGCAATTTTTCTATCCAGTATCGTTACGACAAAAATATCTGTACCTATGTTCCATGGTTTCATATTTTGATTTAATTTAGCGGTAAATATATTCTCAATCAATGGATTGTAATCATCAAGTTGAGAAAGGATGATTCCTCTTTCGCCAGGGTGTTGCCTGTTTAACGCTGCAGAAAGGTTGGAATTTAAATCAACATTCAAAAGACGAATGGTTTTACCTTGATATTTTTTTGCAAGCATTGAAGACGACATGGACTCAGTATCTTTTGTCAGGTTATTGAACCAATCAGTTTCAAATTTTCCTTTTCGCTCATTAAGTATTGAATTTTCAATAGCTTCTCTTTTAATATCCGTCAGTTTTTCATCTTTATTTTTTGCCAGGTATTCAGTTTTAAATTTTTCCTGAATGTCCTGCTCTGTAATTCCAATTAAATTTTTAAGCGATTTTTTCTTTGCCTCATCACTCAGGTAAAATATTTCATAGGAAATAGTGGAGTTTTTTAATAAATAGTCATCATTTATTTCTCTTTTTCCTGAATATGCCAGTTTTCTTAATAATTCGTCATTTTTTTGCAATCCATACTCCCATAGGGCCATATTTTTTATATCTGAAAAGGCAAGTTGGTTAGGTGTAAGTATCTCTTTTTCAAAGGTTTTAAAATCATATCCATTTTCATTCTGATATTTTAAAAAGTTTACCTCTAAAAATCGGGCAGTAAGTTTATTAAATGCCTTGCTTAAGGGATATAATCCACCATCCTTGGAAATAATAATAAAAAGTTTTTGTCGGATTGCCTGATCCATTGCCTGTTGGTTAATATAATTTAACAACTGGCCTGATACGTTTTCATTTTTAAATTGATTTTTTATAATGTTATCTTTTATATTGGAAATTTCCTTTTTAGTGATAACTTCACTACCAATTCGGGCAGCAATATACCTGTCAGCAGAGGAGGATGAACCCATATAGTCGGGCATGCCAAAGGTTAAAATAACCAATCCAATAATAAGCAGTATAAAAAAGTAGCTGAACCATTTGTATAATTTATTCATAATTTCCATATGGTCACTTTCCTCTTTACAAATACACATACAAATATTTTTCATATAAATAGGAATCTCTGAAGTCAGTTTTTATCTAGAATGTTTAAAATCATACTTTTCGATATGTCTTCTTTTTTAATATCATATAATAGATGAAAAAAGTAGCTTTACTGGTGTTTTTGTGTTTAGAAATTTTTTGCTACAAAAAAAGTTCAATTCATAATGATAATAATGAATTAAAAAAAACTTATAAGCGTATTCTAACGGCTAATTTATTCTCTTCTGAAATTGTTTATTACCTCGGAGATGACGCTGTAGGCAAACTTATAGGGGTATCAGCTCTGGTGGATGACAAGACATTCTCAAATACAGTAAATTATTGGCCTTCTACACTAAAAAGGTTTAACGGTAAATTTGAAGAATTGTTTGTTTTGCAGCCAGATTTAATAATTGTAGCAGATTTTCAGGATATTTACCAAAAATACAATATGGATAAGTATAATTTTAACCATTTACTATTAAAACCTTTGACGGGGTATGAAAATTATTTTGAAAATATTCGATTAATAGCTGCTGCGTTTCAAAATCAGGTAAAGGGTGAAATGTTAATTTCTGGTTTTATAAAAAAGGAAAAAAGAATAAAAAACAGAGTCAGGCATATACAAAAGCACAAAACAATTGTAACTTACATATCGGGTTATACAGCCGGTGCCCAAACAACATTTAATGATATTGCTGAAACTGCAGGTTTTATAAATATGGCAGCTGAAAATGGTTTTATTCAACATAAACTATTATCCTTTGAAAAACTTATTCTCTGGAATCCAGATATTGTTGTACTTTCTGCAGATAAAAATAATTTAACTGAAGCAGAAAATCAATTCAGGAAACTTCCAGGGGTAAACCATATGAGCGCTGTAAAAAATCAGGGTGTTATAGCAATTCCAATGAATTTACTCGGTTCAACGGATGAACGAATGCTGGATGTTGCAGAAATATTACAAAATCGTGTTTATTTAAATGAAAAATAAAAAAAATATTTTAATTTATGTTTTATACAGCACTATTTTCATTTCTATATTTTTTATTTCTCTGATGACCGGTCCCGGTAATATTTCCTTATCAAAAGTTTTTAGTATATTTTTTTTCATTTCACCTCCATCTGGGGAGGATTTTATAAATTATACACTTTTGCAGCAATTAAGAATTCCAAGAACCATAATGGTGCTATTGTCAGGGGCCGCCCTTTCTGTTGCGGGAGTTATTACCCAGGCAATATTTAGAAACTCTTTATCTTCTCCGGGTATTTTAGGAATCAGTTCTGGAGCAGCTCTCTTTTCCGTATTATCCATGTACTTTGGTCTGGAAGTCTATTCATTTTATGTTGTTCCGTTTGCTTCTTTTTTAGGTTCATTTTTGGTTTTTTTTATTCTTATAATGCTTTCAGATAAGTTAAGCGGTATGAGCTCATTGCTTTTAACAGGTCTGGCATTAAGTGCTTTTTTTAATTCCATTACAACGCTACTTTTAAATGCAGGTCTGGAAAGGCTTGATTTTGCAGCAAAAGTACTCCGTTGGATGATGGGCAGCTTTGAGGGTATAGGCTGGTTTCATATCTACTGGACTATAATTCCGGTTATTATTTCTGTTTTTCTTGCAATCTGGATAGCCCGGGATCTTGATACACTTCATCTGGGTATTGATACTGCGATAACTCTTGGAGTAAATTATCGTATGCTTGTTATCATTGGAATTATTATAATTTCACTTTTAGTTGGAATTATTACAGCAATTGTGGGAATTATTGGATTTGTGGGTTTGATTATACCTCATGTGGTTAGAATGGTCACAGGGGCAGGTCATAAACGGTTAATTTTACATTCCATAGTTGTGGGGGCAAATTTTTTACTTTTGGTTGATATAGTAGTGAGAAAATTTGATACCATTGCATTGGCCCCCGGAGTAATTACCGGATTATTTGGTGCCCCTTTTTTTCTATGGTTAATTATAAAAACCAGGTATAGTGAATGACATTTAATCTTGAAAATATTTCCATGAATTATTCGCCAGTGAGAGATGAGGGTGTACTTTTCAAAAATATCAAAATTGATTTTCCAACCTCATCAATCGTAACATTGGTAGGTCCAAATGGAAGCGGAAAATCAAGTTTGTTAAAAATCATGGCTGGTTTAATCAAACCCCTGACCGGAAATATAGTAATAAATGGAAAAAATATTCTGGATTATTCGTACAAGGAAAGAGCTGATTTAATAGCATATTTACCTCAAACTACCCCTCTATATTACAATTTAACAGTAAAAGAGCTGGTACAGCTTGGTAGAAGAAGAAAAATATTATCTTTTGATTCAGATTTTCGAATATCAGATGAGTTGGTTATGTATTCGCTGGAAAGGGTAAATATGCAACTTTTTGCGAATAGAAAAATATTTTCTCTCAGCGGGGGGGAGCTTCAAAGGGTTTTGATAGCAAGAGTATTAATGGGAAATGCACAAATTGTGTTACTTGATGAAATAACAACTTCATTAGATATTGAGCACGTTTTACAAATTATGGATATAATAAAAGAGCTTGCAACAAACGGAAAGCTGGTTATATTTTCAATGCATGACTTTCACTTTGCATCAGAATATAGTGAATTTACCCTTCTTTTGGGTTATCATAATGAGAACAGATATTTCTATGACCGTAGTAGTCAGGTAATGATACCCTCCATACTTGAAAAAACTTTTAATGTTAAAATTGAACTTACTAAAGAGAGTTATAGATTTAGACGACATAATTAGATAGTAATATGTTAGTACGATTTTGGGGTGTTCGTGGTTCGGTTGCTTCTGCAATAAATTCTGATGCAATTAAGTCCAAAATTGTCAAAATTCTTGAATATGCTACTCCAGCAGATATCATGACGCCAGAAAATATAAATAGTTTTGTAAATTC
>Ga0224495_10000784_pt1 | contig 24086 bp, 16 predicted proteins | sample SF_Jul11_sed_USG_FD_168128 | JGI IMG/M metagenome (GOLD analysis project Ga0224495, IMG submission 168128) | Sediment microbial communities from San Francisco Bay, California, United States - SF_Jul11_sed_USGS_4_1 | ecosystem: Environmental > Aquatic > Marine > Sediment | place: USA: California...
TGGAGGCTTTCCAACTGCACGGAAGTGGCGCTCCTGCAAAGAGGCCGAAGGTTCACCAAGGTATGTCATTTGCAACGGTGACGAGGGAGATCCGGGCGCTTTTATGGACCGTGCTATTATGGAGGGAAATCCTCACTCGGTCATCGAGGGTATGCTCATCGGGGCATACGCCATAGGCTCCTGTGACGGTTATATTTATGTTCGTAACGAATACCCTCTTTCGGTGGAACGCCTAAAGCTGGCAATTGAACAGGCAAAAGAGCTCGGTCTTCTTGGCGAAAACATCCTGGGCAGCTCTTTTTGCTTCGATATCCGCATCAACCGCGGCGCAGGCGCATTTGTCTGCGGGGAGTCCACAGCATTGATGGCATCATTGCAGGGCAGGACCGGCGAGCCGAGGGCAAAGTATATCCATACCGTGGAAAGCGGCCTCTGGGAAAAACCCACCAATCTCAACAACGTGGAGACATGGGCAAACGTACCCGCTATTATTAACGGGGGCGGAAAATCCTTCGCCGGCATCGGGACGGAGAATTCCAAGGGAACAAAAGTTTTCAGCCTCGTCGGAAAAGTGGTTAATACCGGGCTTGTGGAAGTGCCTATGGGCATGACACTTAGACAGATCATTAACGAGATTGGTGGAGGAATAGCCGGCGGAAAACGTTTTAAGGCGGTCCAGACAGGAGGTCCATCCGGTGGATGCATACCTGAAGAGCACCTCGATGCGCGTGTGGACTTCGACGAGCTCACAAAGCTGGGCTCGATGATGGGCTCCGGTGGTATGATTGTCATGGACGAGGACACCTGCATGGTCAACGTCGCGAAGTACTTCACCAACTTTCTTAAGGAAGAATCCTGCGGTAAATGCACCCCCTGCCGGGAAGGCCTGGCCCAGATGCTGTATGTTCTCGACCGTATAACCGATGGAGAGGGACAGGCCGGAGATGTGAAGAGGCTTGAGGAGTTAGCCGAGCTGCTGGAAGGAACGGCCCTATGCGCCCTCGGTAAGACCGCCGCAAACCCAACTATGTCTACCATACGCTATTTCCGTGATGAATATGACGCACATATTAAAGAAAAACGCTGCCCGGCAAAGGAGTGTCGCGGCCTGTTCCGTTATGAAATAGATTCGGAAGCCTGCAAGGCCTGCGGTATCTGTATGAAGAACTGCCCGGTGGACGCAATTACCGGTGAAAAGAAGGTTCCCCACGTAATTGACCAGGAAAAATGCACACTCTGCGGGACCTGCTGGGAAAAATGCCCGTTTGCAGCGGTGTTAAAGGTATAAGGAAGGATGATCCAGTGCCAACAGTAACGATAGATGGATGTAAGGTCAGGGTCAAAAAGGACGCGACGATTCTTGATGCTGCAAGAAAGGCCGGAATCTGGATTCCTACGCTGTGCTACCACCCGGCTGTTTCAGTCGACGCATCCTGCCGGCTTTGCATGGTTGAGCTTGACCGCGGTGACTGGAGACAGCTTGTTACGGCCTGTAATTACCCTGTACGCCGTGATATTGTCGTGTATACTAACAGTGAGAGGGCACAGCATGCCCGTCGCGGTGTTATGGAGCTATTGCTCGCACGAGCACCGGAGAGCCAGGAGCTAAAGGTATTGGCCAAGCGCATGGGTGTGAAAGAAACGCGTTACCCGAAGGTCACGGAGAGTCAGCGAAACTGCATCCTGTGCGGCTTATGCGTTCAGGTCTGTGAGGAGATAATAGGCAAGTCTGCTATCGGATTTGCCGGACGCGGCGTGGACAAGGCCGTTGCGGCACCCTTCCGGCAGCCTTCCGAGGATTGTATCGGATGCGGGGCGTGTGCCGCCATCTGTCCGGTCGGGACTATCAAAGTGAGGTTCCACGAAGAAGAGCAGGAAATAGAGATATCCCCCTTCAAGTCGCGGGCAAAACTGCTTGTCTGCCAGGAATGTGGAGCGCTTATAGCCAGCGCACAGGTAAATAAAGAAGCTCTGGAGAAGGTCGATTTAAAAAGTGAAAGATTCCGTCGAAGTCTGCAGTTGTGTCCGAAATGCAGAAGATTGCAGACCGTTGCACAGCTTGGAGCTGTCACATTTCGCAAAAAATAAGGTAGTCACTGTGATAAGCAGCCGGCCATAAGCCATCGGCTGCTTGAAACACGGAACCAAATATGGTATAAGAATTGTTTTTCAAGTTATTGAGGTTAAGTAATTACAGAGGAATTGTTTATGGATTCGAAAAAACGTAGTAGCGACAAAGCAGCGCAGGAGATGATAAGCCGGATGGCTGAATCCAACCAGCAAAATGCCTGGGACAGGCTTGATGCTCAGTCACCACAGTGCGGCTTCGGCAAACTTGGGGTATGCTGCCGTATCTGCACGATGGGGCCATGTAGAATTGATCCTTTCGGAGAAGGACCACAGGTTGGAGTCTGCGGCGCTGATGCTGATACAATTGTAGCGCGCAACTTTCTAAGGGCGGTAGCTGCCGGTGCCAGTGCCCATAGCGACCACGGCCGAGGCGTGGCGGAAGTATTTATCGCCGCAGCCAAGGGTGAGGCCCCGGATTACCAATTCAAAGATACGACCAAACTGTATAAGCTGGCTGAGGAGCTGGGCGTTGAAACAAAGGACCGCCAGATAAACGAAATTGCCGAAGAGATCGGCAAGATTGCACTGGCTGAATTCGGCAAGCCGGAAGGTAATCAGTTGATGGCACGCCGTGCTCCCAAGCCCCGCCAGGAAATCTGGAAAAAACTGGGGATTACCCCTCGCGCTGTCGACCGAGAGGTCGTCGAAGCACTGCACCGCAGTACAATGGGTGTGGACCAGGATTACAAGAACATCATTTTACACGCCAGCCGAACGGCACTTGCAGACGGGTGGGGTGGTTCTATGCTGGCGACCGAATTGCAGGACATTCTTTTCGGGACGCCTTATCCTGGGCGAGGCGAGGTGAATCTGGGCGTCCTGAAGAAAGACGAGATAAACATCATAGTCCACGGGCATGAGCCTCTGCTATCGGAGATGATAGTTGCGGCATCTATGGATAAAGACCTGCTGGCTGAGGCGAAGAAGGTCGGGGCCAAAGGAATCAATGTAGCGGGCATTTGCTGTACGGCCAATGAGCTGCTGATGAGGCATGGAGTTCCCATCGCGGGCAACTTCCTTAACCAGGAACTGGCCGTCGCTACCGGCGCGGTGGAGGTGATGGCGGTCGATGTTCAGTGCGTGATGCAGGGGCTGAGCGAAATCACCAAATGTTTCCATACGAAGCTGATTACTACGGCCGATAAGGCAAAAATGCTGGGCGTTGAGCACGTTGCAATGGAAGAGAAAACAGCACTCAAAACCGCCAAGGAGGTAGTTAAAAAGGCCGTCGAAAACTACAAAAACCGAGGCCAAGTGCACATACCTTCGGAAAAACAGCCGGCAGTTATAGGCTTCAGTCATGAATCAATCAATTACATGCTCGGTGGCAAGTTCCGTGCCAGCTATCGGCCTTTGAACGACAATATTATCAATGGTCGAATCCGAGGTATCGGGGCGATTGTGGGCTGTACAAATCCCAAAATCCAACAGGACTATACACATACAAACCTTGCGAAAGAGCTAATCAAAAGGGACGTGCTGGTAGTAACTACAGGCTGCGCCACTATCGCATGTGGCAAGCAGGCTTTGTTGAATCCGAAAGAGGCGCTGGCACTGGCAGGCCCCGGACTGCGGGAAGTGTGCGAAACCGTTGGAATCGCACCGGTGCTGGCGTGCGGCAGTTGTGTAGATAACAGCCGGCTGCTTGTGGCGTGTTCGGCGATTGTCAAAGAAGGAGGCTTAGGTGAAGACCTGGCCGATTTACCGGTGGCGGGGGCTTGTCTGGAATCAATCACCGAGAAGGCATTTGCCATCGGGCAATACTTCGTTGCCAGCGGAGTGTTAGTTATCTTTGCAAAAGAGCTTTTCCCATTTGTAGGCAGCAAGAATGTCTACAATTACCTATTCAATGAAATCGAAAAAGACATGGGCGGCCGATGGGCGGTAGAAACTGATCCGGTCAAGGCCGCCGACATGATGCTCGAACGTATTGAAGCCAAACGCGAGGCGCTTGGAATAAACGTTGAGAAAGAACGCAAGCTCTACGATATGGAAGAGCGCCGGGCATTGACTGTTTAAGAGCTTAAAAACCAAAGGTTATATCAGGAATAAGGAGACTTGTGAATGTCAAGAATCATTGCGACAAGCGCGATAAACGGGGCTTACAAGATAGTTGAGCAGGCCAAAGACATGCTGGCCAAAGCTATCGAGCAAAAAGGAAAAGACTGCAAGGTCGAGTTTCCGAACACCGGTTACTACATACCGATTATTTATTCCATGACCGGGCGAGCAGTAGAAACCCTTGCCGATTTTGAGAAGGTGATGGAAGAGGAAATCAAGCCTCTGATGCCCGAGCCGGTTTCCGAAGATATGTGGCTGCCATACCTTGGTCCAACACTTGATGCGGGTATGGCCACTCTCTTTGCTGAAGAGATTATCGAAGCCTGCAAGTATCTAATCGGGCCTAATCCGGTGGACGGCATCTGGCTGGGAGCGGCAGACGACGTGATTATGCGGGAGCGCGGTATTCAGTTTGTGGATGGATCGGCACCCGGTTTTGCAGCGATCGTAGGTGCAGCCCCGGACGTGCAAACGGCAGTTGACATAGCCCGGAAACTTCAGGAACGATGCCTGTACGTCTTTATGCACTCGCACAATAATGGCACTACTTTCGCTGAGCAGCTTGTTGAAGGCGGCGTACAGTTAGGCTGGGACACACGGCTGGTACCTTTCGGTCCGGACATCACATCAGCAATATACGCCCTTGGTTTTGCCAGCCGGGCGGCACTTAGCTTTGGGGGTGTTCAACCCGGCGATTTCCGGCGCAACCTGCTCTACAACAAAAACCGCGTTTTTGCATTCGTGATGGCGCTCGGCGAAGTCACCGATGAATGGTACGCCACGGCGGCCGGGGCAATCAATTACGGCTTCCCGACAATCGCCGATTCCGACATTCCGGAAATCCTTCCTACCGGCGTATGCACTTACGAACATGTCGTCTCGAATGTTCCACACGACCAGATTGTGGAAAAAGCCATCGAGGTCCGCGGCCTGAAGATAAAGGTAGCACACGTGGATATTCCCGTCGCGCACAGCCCGGCATTCGAAGGTGAGCGTATTCGCAAAGAAGATATGCACTGCGAGTTCGGCGGGCAAAGGACGCCGGCCTTTGAATGGCTTCGGATGCAGGACATTGCCGCCGTTGAAGACGGAAAGATAACCGTAGATGGGCCGGATGTCGATTCGCTTGAAGCGGGAGGAAAGATGCCGCTGGGGATTCTGGTCGAAGTTGCGGGAAGAAAAATGCAGCCTGACTTCGAACCTGTGCTGGAACGCCAGATACATACATTTATGAATGAGGCACAGGGCCTGTGGCACATGGGCCAGCGGGACGGTAACTGGATGCGAATCAGCAAGGACGCCTTCAAGGCGGGCTTCAGACTTGAACATATCGGGAAACTGCTGCATGCAATGTTCCACGAGCACTTCTCGAGCATTATAGACAAGGTGCAGATTAAGCTATACAGCAATGAAAAAGAAGTCCTGAAACTGCAGGAGCAGGCCCAGGTGGTCTACGCGGAGCGTGATGCGAGATTGGCGGGCATGGTGGATGAAGACATAGACACGTTTTATTCGTGCACACTGTGCCAGAGTTTTGCACCGAATCATTTATGTGTAGTTTCTCCGGAGAGACCCGGCTTATGCGGAGCTTATAGCTGGCTGGACTGCCGTGCGGCATACGAAATAACTCCCTCGGGTCCAAACCAGCCCATCTCGAAAGGTAACTGTATTGAGCCTAAGATTGGTCAATGGGACAAGGTGAACGCGTTTGTTCTAAAAACCAGCGGCGGCGGCGTCGAGCGAATGAGCCAGTACAGCATGATAACCGACCCAATGACTTCCTGCGGCTGCTTCGAATGCATCGCGGCCGTGCTGCCCTCGACAGGCGGAATAATGATTGTCAACAGAGAGTATGCTGAGATGACTCCGTGCGGAATGAAGTTTTCAACACTGGCTGGCACCGTGGGGGGAGGCAATCAGACGCCCGGCTTCATCGGACATTCGAAGCACTACATCAACTCGAAAAAGTTCATCGCCGCAGAAGGTGGAATTAAACGAATTGTGTGGCTGCCCAAAATGCTGAAAGAGGAAATCAAAGACACATTCGTCAAAAGAGCCGAAGAACTCGGACTCGGCGGCGAGGAATTTCTGAATAAGATCGCTGATGAAACCTCAGCTACTACAGAAGAAGAGGTCCTGGAGTTTATTACCAAAGCCGGCCACCCAATAACGGCTTTGGAACCTATGTTCTGATATTTCGTAGGGTGGGGATTGCCCCACCGCAAAAAAATGGTGGGCTAAAGCCCGCCCTACATTATAAAAGCGTATTTCAAATAAAGGACAAATATCATGGCACTAACAGGATTAGAAATCTTCAAACTCCTACCAAAAACCAACTGTAAAAAGTGCGGCATGCCTACCTGTCTGGCCTTTGCCATGCAGCTCGCTCAGAAACGCGCCAAGCTCGACGACTGCCCCGACGTTTCGGAAGAAGCCAAACAAAAGCTCGCAGCCGCTGCCGCCCCGCCAATATGCCTGGTACAGTTTGGCACCGGAGACAATCAAGTCCAGGCTGGGCAGGAAACAGTGATGTTCCGACACGAAGAGAAATTTTACAATCCGACGGTTTTGGCTGTAACGGTATCGGACAAACTTGCCGGTCAGGAATTAAAGGAACGCATCGAGGCCATAAATAAACTGCAATTTGAGCGCATCGGTTTACATATTGGAGTAAACGCTATAGCCGTTACAAATGACAGCGGTTCAGCCGATGCTTTTGCCACTGCTGCCGCAGCCGTAAAAGATAACAGCAAGCCCCCACTGGCCATAATCCTCGTTTCAGACTCGCCTGATGCAGTCGCCGCGGCGGTCGCCAAGACAGGTGAAAGCTGCCCGTTAATAGGCAAGGCTACGCCGGATACAGCCCAGGCTATGGCCAAAATCGCCAAGGAAAATAAGTGTCCGCTACTCGCTGCTGCCGATTCAATTGATGCCCTTGCTGAACTGACTGAAAAAATCAAAGCCGAAGGTGTCGAGAATATGGTATTAAGCCTTGAGGGATTAAACTTGCGGGACCAATTGTACCATCTCTCAAAGATAAGGACGCTGGCACTGAAAAAAACCTTCAGACCGTTAGGTTATCCGACGATGTCCCTTGTTCCTGACGGCGACGCAGACCAACAAACAGCCTACGGAACAAGCCTGATTTGCAAGCACTCCAGTATCGTCGTGGTCAATACGGTTGAGCCATATGCGTTCTTACCCATGCTGACTGCAAGGATGAATGTCTTCAGCGACCCACAAAAACCCATACAGGTAGAACCGAAAGTATATCCCATCGGGGAACCGGACGCGAATGCTCCTTTGATGTTTACAACCAACTTCTCACTGACATACTACACCGTGGAATCGGATGTCGAGGCCAGCAGGGTGCCAAGCTATATCCTTGTCGTTGATACGGAAGGGACAAGTGTGTTGACGTCTTATTCAGGAGACAAGCTCAACGAAAAGACCGTAGCCGACGCCATGACAAAATTTGAGGCGGAAAACCTGGTTAAGCACCGTAAACTGATAATCCCCGGTTACGTTGCGGTGATGAGCGGCAAACTCGAAGAGGCTACAGGCTGGGAAATCATAGTGGGTCCAAGAGAGTCATCGATGATACCAAAGTTTCTGCAGGAAGTCTGGAAGTAAAAGTGTCTAAAGTGAGCTTAAATACCTAAAGTGAACTAAAGTGAAAAAAATAATCCATAACTTTAGGCATTTTAGTCACTTCAACCTTTAGGCACTTCGATATCGAGTATCGAGAATGGACGGGAAACCGAAAAAATGCACAGTGTGTTTTGAGCCGAGCGGCCTTAAAACCGAAGTCCCTGCCGGGACGATTCTCCTTGAGGCGGCCCGTAAAGCCGGCGTCTATTTAAGCAGCATTTGCGGGGGAGACGGGTATTGCGGTAAATGCAAAGTAGTAATCGACAAAGGACAATCCGAGAGCAGACCCACCACCCTACTTACACCGGATGAGGCACGCGAAAATATGGTTCTCGCCTGCCAAACAAAGGTCCTTTCGGACATGACAATAACCGTTCCGAAGTCCCACACCATCGAAACAAGTCAAATCCTGATGGACTCCGACGCCCATAGATTTAGCGAGCTTGCCGGTGAAGTGCAGGAAGGCGTGTTTGAGTTCGACCCGTTGGTTCGAAAGCTTGCCGTTGAGATGTCGGAACCCACGGTAAACGACCATACGGCCGACCACGAGCGTCTGTATGTGGCGATACGCGAGCAGATTGACGCCCCAATAATGCAAACCGGCTTTCGCATCCTTCAGGGACTCTCGAAGGTGCTTCGTATAACCAATTACAAGGTTGCCGTAACTATTGGCCGGCGAAGCGGAACCACGGAAGTAATAGAGGTCGAGCCGATTAAACGATGTGAGAAGAATTTTGCCGTGGCCGTTGATCTGGGTACTACGACGGTTGTGGCCCATCTTCTTGACCTGACCAATGCAAAAACAATGGATACGGAGGCCATATATAACAGCCAGATAAACTTTGGCGAGGACTATATTCGCCGAATCATCTACGCTGAAGAAAACAACGCCTTCGATGAGATGCAAAACCGAATCGTGCATGACGTAAACAACCTAATCGTAACGCTGGCATCAAGGCAGAAAATCGAATTGCATGAGTTAACCGCAGTAATATGTTCCGGCAATACGGCCATGGTGCATTTCTTACTGAATTTAGACCCTACACGAATACGCCGAGAGCCATACGTGGCCTCGGCCAGCTTTGTACCGCCTATCCGGGCGGCGGAAGTAGGTGTCCAGATTAACAAGCGAGGTCTACTTTACTGCCTGCCCAGCGTGGCAGCTTACGTGGGCAGCGACATAGTGGCAGGCGTCTTAACCACACGAATTTATACAAAAAAAGAGGTTTCGCTTTTTGTTGATATCGGAACAAACGGCGAGGTGGTTCTCGGCAACCGCGACTGGCTGGTTTGTGCTTCAAGTTCGGCAGGCCCTGCATTTGAAGGCAGCGGCGTCAGGCATGGCATGAGGGCCGGAGCCGGAGCTATCGAAAAACTAAACATTGCCCCGGACGGCTCCATCGAGTTCAAGACAATCGGCAATACTCATCCTGCCGGTATTTGCGGTTCAGGCCTCCTGGACACAATAGCCGAATTGTTTCTAAACGGCATCATAGACCGGACCGGCCGGTTCAAAACCAACGGGGACACAAGATTGACGGAAGGTGACGAGGGAGTCCAATTCCAGTTGGTACCGGCGGCCAATGAACATCAGGAAATAGTAATCACCCAGGCCGATATCGACAATTTGGTCCGTTCCAAGGCAGGGGTATTTGCAGCGATTAGAGTTCTTATGAACTCGACACAAACTAAAGTAGAAGACATCGACGCCATTTACATCGCCGGCGGCTTCGGAAATTTCATGAACGTTCAACAGGCCGTTACCGTGGGAATGCTGCCCGATGTGCCCGTAGAGAAGATTCGGTTTGTGGGAAATACTTCAATCGCGGGAGCAAAAACGGTCCTGTTGAGTCAAAAAGCCCTTGAAACAGCCGAAAAAATCGCCAACAGTATGACGTATTTTGATTTGATGAGCCATTCGGGCTATATGGACGAATTCGTGAGAGCAAGTTTTCTGCCACATACGGATTTATCCTTGTTCCCGTCGGTGGCGAGTGTAAAAAGTGTCTAAAGTGAGCTAAAAGATATGGCAACAACAATTGCTATAAGTGGAAAAGGCGGCACCGGCAAAACAACGCTGGCGGCCATGATTATCAGGCTTCTGTGCAGCCAATCTCAAGGCGCAATACTTGCGGTAGATGCCGATCCCAATGCGTGTCTCGGACAGATGTTGGGAGTTCAACCAGAGGAGACCATTGCGGAAATCCGCGAGCAAACCCGTCAAAAGCAGCCAGGCAATGAAGGTACGGACCGATTGCGCTCTCTTGAATACGGTCTTCAGCAGGCAATAACAGAGGCCGCCGGCTTCGATTTGCTCACCATGGGTCGGCCTGAAGGGCCAAGCTGCTACTGTGCCGTAAATAATATGCTGCGAACATTCCTGGACAAACTAAGCTCGCAGTATCAATATGTAATTATCGATAATGAGGCGGGAATGGAGCACCTGTCCCGCCGAACCACTAATAATGTGGACCTGCTCTGCATCGTAGCGGAACCAACTGCTGTCGGTGACCTCACCGCCCGGAGGATTTTTGAGCTTGCCAAACAACTGCCGATATCCGTAAAAGAAACCGGTGTCATTTGGAACAGAACCGAAAGCAGCAAGAAACTGGAGGGGATAGAAACCTTCGGGCATATACCTCAGGACAAAACCATATTTGATGCAGCAATGCAGGGTAAAACAATCTTCGAGCTCGAAGAAAACAGTACCGCACTTTCGGCGGTACGGAAAATACTCGAATCCAAACTAAACCATAGTTTTCAGTTAACTAAAAACCAAAACTAAAATCTAAGTTATTCTTGGAGGATTTCAAATGCCAGTTCCTGAAGTCAAGGAGAGCTTTGCCGGTTCGGTAAATCGCGTTACACTTGGGGCGACCAAAGACAGCGGCGGTACTCGAACCTCAACAGTGACCGTTGGAGGGGCACGTAATGTAGTCTACGGCGGCTCCATAGAGGAAGCCGGAGAGAAACCGATTATCGCAATGGACGTTCTCGACAGCAGGCCGGACGATTGGCCCGATGCCCTGGCTGAAAATTATCAAGACGTGATGGACAGCCCCGCCGACTGGGCCAAAAAGTGCATAGAGCAATTCGGAGCAGATTTGATCTGCGTAAAATTCGACGGCATCCACCCCGACAAGCAAGATTTAGACGCCGCTCATGCCGTTAATGTCACTAAGGAAGTGTTGAAAGCGGTCGGCGTTCCTCTTATTCTGTGGAGCAGCGGAAACGATGAAAAGGACAATCAGGTTATGCCGAAGGTAAGCGAAGCCGCCAAGGGAGAAAACGTTCTGATAGGCACCGTTAAAGAGGACAATTACAAGGCCCTGACGGCCATTGCCCTGGCTGACGGCCATCACCTTATCACCCACGCTCCTTTGGATATCAACATTGCCAAACAGATCAATATTTTAGTTTCTGATATGGGCTTTCCGCTGGAAAAGGTTGTAACATTTCAAGCCACGGGAGCATTAGGTTACGGCATCGAGTATGCCTATTCGATTCAGGAACGCCAGCGTCTGGCTGCACTTGGCGGTGATAAAATGATGGCAATGCCCGCTATCTGTGACGTGGGTTATGAGTCCTGGCGGGCAAAAGAGAGCAAGCTTGCGGACGCCCCGGGCTGGGGAGACGTTAAAGACCGCGGGCCAATGTGGGAGGCTACTACTGCAATCTGTCTGTTACAGGCCGGCGTCGACATAATCCGGATGCGACACCCGCGGGCCGTCGCGACTGTTAAGAACTTCATCAATCAAATCTGGCAATAGGAACTATAATCTTCATATCGCAAGGAGACTGTTATGATAATCATCGGAGAACGAATTAACGGAATGTTTACAGATGTTAAGGATGCAATCGCATCCAAAAACAAGCAGCCCGTTCAGGAGCTGGCCAAAAAGCAAACCGAAGCAGGCGCCACATATCTGGACGTCAATGTTGGCACCGCCGCCGCAGACCAGGAAGGCACTATCCAGTGGCTGGTTGAAACCATCCAGGAAACCTGCTCTACACCACTATGCCTCGATTCTCAAAAACCCAGCGTTATTGCAGCGGGATTAAAGGTCGTTAATGCCGAGAACGGCCTTCTTCTGAACTCCACGCCATTGAATAAAAAATCTGATGAAGAGGTCTTTGATAAATACATGGAAATGGCCGATCAGGCCGGGCCAAAGGCGAATATTATCACGCTCACTATGGACAAAAATGGCGTGCCTCAGGATGTGGATACACGCGTGGCGATAGCAGCAGAAATCGTACAGAAAGCAATGGAGAAAGGCTTTGACACGCAGCGTTTATTTATCGACCCTATCGCCCTGCCGGTGAAAGTGCCAAATGCCCAGGTTCAGGTAGGCAATATCCTGAATGCAATGGACCAGATAAAATATTTAGCTGACCCTGCGCCGCATATGACTATAGGCCTGTCAAATGTCTCTCAGGGCACAAGCGAAAGAAGTCTGATAAATCGAATATTTTTGGCCATGGCCATGTCGCACGGCCTGGACTCGGCAATCGCTGATGCCCTTGATGAAAAACTGATGAATGTTGTAGCCACCTCCGATATGCTGATGAACAAACAGATATATTCGGATAGTTTCCTAAAAGTCTACACAGCCGCCAATAAAGCGTGAACTCTGTAAAAAATCCCCGCCCCGTTGGAAATTCTACACAGAGTAATCTGATAGCAATTTCTAACGGGGCCTGGAACCATCATACCTCAAGCCGAGCATTAATTTCTATATACCTTCCTGCAAACACAGCGCATTTGTGCTTCCGGGGGGCGTATGACGTTCTGATGGCATTTGATTTTACGGACAAAATCCGATGAAAACCTACAATAAATCACTTTTCCGGAGCGTCATTACAGATTAGAATGCAAGTGGGTATAAGTCCGAATAGGGATTCCCGCCGTGGGGACCCTCAGATTGGTGGCCCGTAAAACCTTTTTCAGGAGGACATTACCATGAGAAAACGTTTCATCGCCTCCACAATCATTTTACTGCTCAATGTAATTGGAGTATTGGGTGCAAATTCGGATATCCGCCTGAATTCTCTGGGCTTTCTTCCCCGGATGCAGAAGAAAGCAACAATCATTACCGAATGTTCCAATTTCTCTGTGAAAAAAGCGGCGAATGATGAAACGGTTTATTCCGGCAAGGCAACGGGACCGCTGCACCAGGATGACGTAAACCAGGATGTGTGGATTGCTGATTTCTCCAAAGTCACTGAAAAAGGCAAATTCTACCTGGACGTGCAGGGAGTGGGGAGATCTATTGATTTTGAAATAGGTGATAAGGTCTACGACTTTGCACTTTATACAGCTATGAGAGGATTTTATCTCTGGCGCTGCGGCACTGCTGTGCAGGGTGAACATAACGGCCGGCATTACTCGCATACCCTCTGTCATACGGAGGACGGATACCAGGATTACATTGGTGTTAAAAATTCCAAACGAGACGGCACAGGCGGCTGGCATGATGCCGGTGATTATGGCAAATACACGGTCAATGCAGGCGCAACGGTGGGTGTATTATTTTTGGCCTGGGACCATTTTCAAGACCAACTCAAAAACGTTTCCCTCGACATTCCCGATACTGCGCCGGGATACCCCGATTTCCTTAAAGAACTCAAATGGGAGACGGACTGGCTATTGAAAATGCAATACCCGGACGGTTCGGGAAAAGTCTCACACAAACTGACCCGCTTGAACTTCTCGGCTTTTATCATGCCGGAAAAAGATTCAGAAAAGAGATATTTCACGGACTGGAGTTCGGCAGCAACGGCTGACTTTACAGCTATGCTGGCCATAGCGGCAAGGTATTTTAAACCCTATGATGCCGAATATGCAAAAACCTGCCTACAAGCTGCAACCAAGAGTTACACATTCTTAAAAAACAACCCGGACAACAAAAGGGCCAATCTAAAGGCCTTTAGAACGGGAGCTTATAGTACCGGTGACGACGATGACCGGCTGTGGGCTGCGGCGGAGATGTGGCAGACTACGAGCGAATCCCAGTACTTAAAGGATTTTGAAGAAAAAGCCGGCACTTCCCGAAACAAGATAGATGAGAATTGGGATTGGGGAAATGTCAGAAATCTGGGGATGTTCACTTATCTCTTGTCTGAAAGGAAAGGAAAGAACGCCGATATCCTAAAAGATGTGCGTGGAGATTTGCTCTCGACAGCGGATGCCATCGTTGCCAAAGGGAATAAGGATGTCTACGGCAGGCCCCTGAGCGGCAGGTATTACTGGGGATGTAATGGGGCAGTCGCCAGGCAGACATTGGTACTCCAGATTGCTAATAGAATATCTACAAAGCCTGATTATGTTAATACCACCCTTGATATTGTAGGGCATTTATTCGGGAGGAATTTTTACGGCCGTTCCTATGTCACCGGATTGGGACACCAACCGCCCCTAAATCCCCATGACAGACGTTCAGGCGCAGATGATATCAAAGAGCCCTGGCCGGGCTATCTTGTGGGAGGCGGGCATTCCGCGAGGGGCTGGAACGACGCTCAGAAAGACTACAGGACCAATGAAATCGCCATCAACTGGCAGGCAGCTTTGGTCTATGCGCTCGCGGGATTTGCCAATACCCATACATCCGCTCCCGCCGGCGAGAACATTCAAGTCGCCGAACGGAAGCCCGACGTAATTTTTGTGCCGACGCCGCAGGAAGTGGTGGACAAAATGCTGGAAATGGCGGAAATCAAAACCGGAGATATACTATATGACCTGGGATGCGGCGACGGTCGAATCGTGGTGACGGCCGCAAAACGGTACGGCATCAAAGCCTTCGGCTTCGACATTGACCCGAAGCGTGTCAGAGAATCGCTGGCAAATGTGAAATCAAAGAAAGTGGAGCACCTGGTGACCATAAAACAGAAGGATATATTCACACTGGACCTTCGCCAAGCAAATGTTGTCACGCTATACCTGCTGCCCGAACTGAACGTCAAACTGATGCCGCAGCTTGCGCAGCTCAAACCCGGCTCACGTATTCTTTCCCACGACTTCAGTATGCGCGGCGCCAAACCGGTGCAGGTATATCATATGAAGCTGGCGAGAGAAAAAGACAGTAAGGAAGATAACAAGAATAAGGAGGATAATTTCAGGGAGATTTTTAAGGAAGTTTTTGAAGAGGATTTCGGGGAAACTGTTGAAGATATTTTTTGGGATAAACAACACACGATTTACAAGTGGATTGTCCCCTGGGAAAAGGAGGCCACCACACCGAGCGACGAGGAATAAACAAAAGTAAAACATAATTATTGAAACGAAATAGTCATGAGCAAAAAAGTTATACTAATTCTGTTGTTGATTTGCACCGCCGCTTCTACGCTAATCGCAGAAGACCCGAAAGAGCGACAATATTTTACCCCTGCGCTCAATCCGAAGCACAAGGACAAGCCTCAAGTAACGGGCTGGGCCCAACATCGGATTGATGAGAAAATCAATCGTGGAATGTCGGCCACGCCGGACAAGGAGGGTAAGGTCTATCTGGGATGGCGTCTTCTCAAGAGTGATGCCAAAGGAACGGCCTTCAATGTCTACCGCTCGGTCGAGGGCGGCAATCCGGTTAGGCTGAATAAGGAGCCCGTGGTCGCCACCACCGACTTCATCGACACGAAACCTGTCATGGGGCGCGAGAGCACCTACTGGGTCAAGCCGGTAATGAATGGCAGGGAGCTTGAACCCTCTGAAAAGGCGCTGCTGAAGCCGGACGCCAAAGATAAGCCATATTATGCCTCTATCAAGTTCCAGGGTGATTACAGGCCCCAGAGGATCGCCGTTGCAGACCTCAACGGCGACGGCGCGTATGACTTCGTCATCAAGCAGCCGTCCCAAGGCATCGATCCTGCGGGCAGGCCCAATACTGACGGCCTCACCTACAAGCTGGAGGCCTACCTCAACGATGGCACCTTCCTGTGGCGCAAGGACCTTGGACCCGGCATCGAGCCGGGCATCTGGTATTCGCCGTTCGTTGTTTACGATTTTGACGGCGATGGCAAGGCCGAGGTGGCTGCCAAAACCGGCCCCGATGACGCGAGAGAATCCGATGGCCGCGTTCACAAGGGACCGGAATGGTGTTCAATATTGGATGGTATGACCGGTGCTGAAATCACCCGCGCCGACTGGCCGCCACGCGACCCGCGCCTCGGCGATTATAACCGGACCAACCGAAACCAGATGGGCATGGCCTACCTGGACGGCAAAACCCCGTGCCTGCTGGTAGCCCGCGGAACATACAAGCTGATGGTAGTTGACGCCTACCAGTATCACAATCACAAGCTTGAGCGACTCTGGCACTGGGAGGGTGACGATGAGACTCCAATCATTCGCAGCCAGGGATCTCACGGTATGCACTCAGCCGATGTAGACGGGGACGGCCGGGACGAGGTCATCCTTGGCTCGGTCGTGCTGGACGATAACGGGACTTGCCTGTGGTCGACCGGTCTGGGCCACCCCGATAAATGCTTTGTGACCGATGTGGACCCGACCCGACCCGGCATGGAAATATTCTACGCTATCGAGCCCTGGCACGATGACGGCAAAGGCGTCTGCCTGGTCGAGGCCAAGACAGGAAAAATCATCTGGAGCATCGGTCATCGCACTTATCACGTAGGTGACGGTATGGTTGCCGACATCGACCCGGCGATCCCCGGGCTGGAATGTTTTGCGACTGAAGACTCCAAAGGCGGCTCGAGAGACCGGTATATGTTTTCCTCCGACGGCAAGCGGCTCGGCACGAGAGAAGATGTTCCCGGCTGCAGGAACTGGATCTTCTGGGATGCCGACCTGCTGCGAGAAACATTCGGACGCGGCGGCGCAATGGGGGGCGGAAGATTCGGTAGCAGCAGATCCATCTCCATCGTCAAGTACAAGGGACCAACCCTGAACTCCGATATCGAGGGCAGTATTATGATGATGGCCGATATCCTCGGCGATTGGCGCGAGGAACTGGTCACCATCTTAGCCGGCGAACTGCGCATCTACACGACGACCATCCCGGCGAAAGACCGGCGAGTCTGCCTGATGCAGGACCCGGTCTATCGTGCGGAAGTGGCACACCGGTCAATGGGTTACGAGCAATCACCGGTGACCGGTTACTACCTCGGTGAAAGGGCAACCGACTAAGCCAAAATAAATTCCCACAATCATAAATGATACATATACCCCAAGAAGATCTCAGGACGGCTGGTATTTGACAGGGACGAATTGGATAAGGTAATTGCCAACGGAGATCACAAGAGGGGGAGAGGTAGACCGAGGAAGGGGTAGGTTCAATACAGTTTTTTAGTAATCCTTATGCCCGTAACGCCTTAGTTCTTTTTTGGCTTTTTTGACGAATTTTCCAAATCGGCTGTTTTTTTGCTTTTTCTCAAGTTCAGTCATCTCGTAGTATTCGGCTTCTTTCTTCAGACCGAGGTAATTATTGTATCTATCTTCATCCAACCGCCCGGACTTTATGGCAGAAAGCACTGCACACCCCGGCTCATGGATATGGGTGCAGTCAACGTATTTACATTTCCGGGCAAGCGAGGTTATTTCATCAAACAAGCTGTCTATACCATCCCCCACATCAGTCATTCCCACTTCTCTCATTCCCGGATTGTCGATTACGATACCGCCGTTTTCAAGAAAATACATTTCCCGGCTTGTGGTGGTATGTCTTCCTCTGTCGGTGTGAGTGCTTATCTGGCTAGTTTTTATAACCTCTTTTCCAATCAGCTTATTGATCAAAGACGATTTTCCCACGCCGGAAGACCCTAAAAAGCAATAGGTATTTCCTTTTACAATGTACGCCTTTAACTCATCCAGACCTTCATTGTTCACAGTACTGGTCGTGATAAAATCAATATCGCCAAACCTGTTTTTTATTTGATCTATCCTCGATTCAAGTTCTTCATTGGAAATCAAATCGATTTTATTCAGAATAATAGCCGGTATAATACCGCCGTCTCTGGCAATGGCAAAATATCTTTCAAAACGGTTCAGGTTGTAGTCCCTGTCTACAGATTCTATAACAAAAGCCACATCAATGTTGGCAGCGATTACCTGAATGTCATTTTTCCCGCTGGCTTTTCTTTTGATGATTGTTTTTCGTGGTAAAATCTGATGTATGACTGCCTTCTGCTCTCCCAAATCGGTGATTGTCACCCAATCACCGACAGCAGGATAATCTTCGCGTGACAAAGCGTTAAACATTTGTTTGCCGGTTATTTTTGCCAGATACTCGCCATCGGTATTTTTCACTCGATACGCTTCCTTGTGTTCAGCAAGTGTACGTGCAACGGGTAGAGCATCTGTCCCGCGGTTGGATTCAAAAAAATCCCCGTATCCTAAATCTTCTAATTCTATTTTGTCATCCATTTACAATATTTGCCGTATAGGTTTTGATCCAGAATTCTTTCAATTTCCACAACGAAAAAAATCTTTTTCACTCTCAATGGCTCTTCAATGTGAAGTCTATATTTGAGTTGCACAATTATACTTTACAAGTAAAGTCATTACAAACAAATCTCAGGTCGATTGTGTTTCGACAGGGAAGAAATTAACAAGGTTCTTGCCAATGGTGATCACAAGAGGGGCAGAGGGAGACCGAGGGGGAGGTAGAGCAACTAAGCACAGGTTCAGTAGGAAGATGTTGGGGAGGAAGTGTAAATAGTTATTAAGAACTGTCGCGGTTGTTAATCATTTCCTAACTGCTTCAAAGTAAACGCCCAATTTCATATTCAACTGTCTCTTGATATTGAACCCCTCAAGATATGAACCGACATCGTCCTTGGTGAAGAATGGGGGATTAAAGCAACCTTTTGGAACACCAAAGAGCTTTACGAACCAGTCACACCGCCAACTATCGCCTTTGGTATAACAAGAGGCAACAAGTGAGCCGTCTGGGTGAAGGACTCTCCCCATCTCAGCTACTGCCGCCTGCTTATCAGGAAATGCATGTAGCCCAGCCATCGATAGCACAATATTGACTGCACCATCTATTACTGGCAGTTTCGCTACATCGGCCCTGATGAGACAGATGTTATTTAAACCCTGTTTTTCGAATCGCTTCTTGGCTTGTTGCAGCATGCCCATGGAATAGTCGGCAGCTATAATGGTGGCATTGGGATATCGGGCATAAAGCGAGTCGGTGAATACTCCTGTTCCCACAGGAACATCGAGTAGAACTCCATCGAACTCTGCTGGCAGATAAGACAACACCTGTTTTGCGGCTTCAAAATCGGAATCAGTTCCCCAAAAGAGCATGTTGAACAGCTTCATGGATAGGCTCGATGAAGTCATATAGGAATCATAAATTGAGGCAAATCCATCGTAGGATGCAGAGATCCTATCCTCTGCTTCTGGACAGAAATCCACAATGCCATCGTTTATGGGATATGTAATTGGGGAGTCCTCGACAACCACGACCGAATTGGCAACATCGAATCGAAGCTTATTGCCAGTCTTTGGGCATTTGAGAACTTTCGTTACTTCCATGGCTTATCACCTTTACAAAATACGTTCTTAACTCGACAAGAATACCACGAAATCCCTACAGGAGCAAGGTGTCGATAGAGCTTGTGTGGGGAGCAAGAAGCTGGTACAATTTGGAGAATTTAGCTGACTAGAATATGTAACTCAAATATATGGAGTCACAGAACATGAAGAAGACAACGGTTTTTCTATTCTTAACGATTTTCATCGCCATTTGCGGCGGCACGGTTATGGCCGCACCTCAAAAGACTTGTCCAACCAATGGCAAGTTGAAGATATTCATCCTATCGGGCCAGTCAAACATGGTCGGCTTTGGCCAACTCAGAGGTGAGACGGGGACCATGGAGGCGTATCTCAAAAGTAATCCGAAAGACTACGGCCACCTCGTGGATGATGACGGCAAATATGTCGTTCGTGATGATGTCTGGATCGTGAACCTGTCTTATAAAGACAAAGAGCAACAGGGTTGGCTTACCACCGGCTATGGAGCAAGCTCCGACCATATCGGCCCCGAATACGGTTTCGGCTTTGTTGTTGGTGACTATCTCGAAGACCCGGTGCTGCTCATCAAATCGGCATGGGGCGGAAGGTCACTGTCTAAGAACTTCTTGTCTCCCAGTTCGGCAGACTATCCAGAACCCAAGGCAGATGGGGATACCGGTTTTCAATACGCAGAAATCCTCAGGCATGTAAAAGAGATTACGGGCAATCTGAAGAAATACTTTCCCAGTTACTCAGGCAAGGGATATGAGATAGTCGGCTTCGGATGGCACCAGGGCTGGAATGACCGCATCAATCAGCAAGCGGTGGACGCATATGAAAAGAACATAGAGAACTTCATAAAGGACATCAGAAAGGATCTTGGCATTGAAAAGCTGCCGTTTGTGATCGCCAATACGGGTATGGGCGGATGGGATATTCCACCCACAGCAAGATACAAGAAAAGGGTCGAGAAGTTGATGATTGCCCAGCTTGCTCTTGCTGATCCTGAGAAATACCCCGAATTCAAAGGCAATGTAGGCGGCGTTGAAACACGCGATTTTCAGAGGCCGACGGAAGAATCCCCTTCACGTCAGGGTTATCATTGGAATCGCAACTGGGAAACCCTCTATCTTATAGGCAAAGGAATGGGAGACCGCATGGTTGACCTTTTGTCCCGCAAACCGATGGCCCAAGCCCTCCCAATAGGTGATCTCGCACAACTGCTTCTCCAGCAATAGCAATCCCATGCTCCAATTTGTACGCAGAATGCTCAAACTCCCCCATTTCCCCTGTCGAAATTCGATACAAACTACACAAGAACAGGACCATTCAGTAAGTCTGAATTGAGTGTATAGATTGTTTAGTTATTGACAAATCACTTGAAAATGGTTAAGATTGATATTGAATTAGGGCTTCTTAAGGGAGGTAAACCAATGAGAAGATTGGCTTTCATATTGTCAGTTTTGATGCTCTTCAACGTTTTTGTTCAGGCAACACCCATAACTATCGAGATTTCAGGTGTTGTTACCAGCATTAGAGATTTGGAGGATTATCCATATGATGAAATTATCAAAATAGGCGATACTTTTAGTGGAACCTATACTTATGATTCTGCAACAGCCAATTCAAGTTCTTCCCCCAGCAGGGGGAGCTATAAGCATGACTCACCCTATGGATTCGATGTATCGTTGGGAGGGTTTGAATTCATAACTGTAGAAAGCCACCTTGGAGAATTCAATATTTCAGTTTACAATGACCACTCTTTACAAAATTATGATAGGCTCATAATTGAAAGCAATCTTAATTCTCCTTTATCAACAGGCATAAGTGTAGACCGTATTGCTTGGTCTCTTTATGATTCTACTCATACTGCAATTTCTTCGATTAATTTGCCAACCGATGCTCCAGATTTACATGCATGGGGGGGGGGAACTTTTACCATTTTCTGTGGCGGCGGTCCCAATGCCTCTTTTGCTATTTGGGGGGTGGTTACTCATGCAGAACTCATTCCCGAACCTGCCACCCTCCTCCTACTCGGAGTAGGCGGATTGACTGTTCTAAAAAGAAGGAAATTATAAGTAGTGGAGCAGAGTCGATACTCCTAATGCTCAACCCAACTTCGACCTACTCATAGTAGGTGGTAGGAGCAATCCTACTGCCCTTGTTTCTCCCTACTCCTACTCTCCCAATCCAATGCTCTATTTTCTACGCACTTTGCCCTTCCAGTCCCTTTTCACCCCCCAAACTACACACAAATTCAACACTAAAAACTCCAAACTGCGTAGAAACTGCGTAGAAATAAATACCGTTAATTCGGGAATTAATTTGGGAGGAGTTGTAAGTTATTGAAACAAAAAGAGTTAAATAACTCCCCGAGTAGGACTCGAAGCTTTGGGCCTAACAATTCTCTAAAGATTTCCTTAACATCTGTTTAAGCGTGGATTTTCCTTTTGTTGTTTTAAAATATCGCTCTCTTCTCATGGCATCAGCTTTAGATAAGTGGGCTTCATAGTAAAGAAGTTCTAAGGGCGATCTTGGCTTTGTGCTGATGTTTTTTCCTGAATTGTGTTCTTTTAGCCTTCTTTTTAAGTCATTAGTAAAACCGATATAGAACTTTTGATCTTTCGAACTAAGTAGCACATAGACGTAATACATAGGCTATTACAGGAAAGACCTCTCTAAATGCAATTTACCCCGAACCACGTTGGGTTCAGGGGTGTGAACCCAACGTGGTTCACACCTCCCCGAGTAGGACTCGAACCTACAACCTAGCGGTTAACAGCCGCTCGCTCTACCAATTGAGCTATCGGGGAAACTGTACCAATTGGCCCAGGCCAATCTCTCAAACGCTCAAAGCTATCCACGTCCAAATCAGTTTCAGACATTATCCGAATTTCAACAAGTTTGTCAAGATGCATCTTTTCTTTACAGCCAATATAACAAAAAAACGCAACTGTGCTGGACAAATAGCCGATTATTGTGTAAAATAGTAGCTTTACAAAGGCCGGCTGAATTGTGCCGGGGTTCTATGAAAAAATGATTTTGGGCGTACGTGCAGCGCCTCTATCACTAAAAAATGCAAAATTAACTGAACAGAAGGCATGTTTGGCGCATCTTACAAAAAGGTAGTGAAATATCCATAGAGTGCTGAATTCCGGGTTCTTGGTGATATGGCTAAAAATATACTCAACGTTGGCGGTTTTACCATAAAAAAACGCATCGGAACCGGTGCCCGCAGCACAATCTATCTGGCAACCGACCACCAGACCAACACTGATATCGCCCTGAAACGAATCATCTTTGAAAGACCGGAAGACGCGAGGGTCTTCGAGCAGACAGAGAATGAATATAAAGTGGCCCAGCGAATAAACCACCCCTATATCCGCAAGTGCTACAAGCTTAAGAAAATACGCACGATGCTCAAATTAAATGAGATGCTGCTTTCTATGGAACTGTTCGATGGTAAGTCCCTCGAAGACAGCGCCACCTTGAGTCTGGTCGATGTGTTGCTTGTATTCAGGATGGTCGCAACCGGCCTTAATGCTATGCACAGAGAAGGATTCATTCACTGCGATATAAAGCCCAATAATATTCTTATGAGCAAGGCCGGCTCAATCAAAATTATAGACCTTGGCCAGAGCTGCAAAATCGGAACGACCAAACGCCGTATACAGGGCACGCCGGCCTACATCGCACCTGAACAGGTCAGGCGAAAGCCACTTGGCCCGGGAACGGATGTCTTCAATCTCGGTGCCACAATGTACTGGGCCCTCACCGGCAAGAACGTCCCTACCTTGATACACAAAAGAAATGAACCTATTATATCCCAAAGAAATGGTCCTGCCGGCATTGTTATTCAAAGAAAATATCCTGCACCTCACGAACTGAAAAAAGGTATACCGATAGGAATCTCAAGTCTTGTGATGGACTGTGTAAAAGACAAACCAACGCAACGCCCCCCAAATATGATGACGCTTATATCCAGACTGGACATGATGATACACAGCTTATTGGGCAGCAAGATAAAAACGAAGAAAAATGCCTCAAACAATAATTGATCTGCTGAACAAGGCTGGCCAGGCCTGCAACACGGATAGATTTCGACGCGGTAATTTGATTCATTTGCCTGCCGAAGGCAATCTGATTATAACCGGTGACATCCACGGACATCGGCGAAATTTCGAAAGAATAGTCACTTTCTCCGATTTGGACGACAATCCCGACAGACACGTCGTCCTGCAGGAAATCATACACGGGGGCCCTCAGGACTCCGAAGGCGGCTGTCTATCTTATAAATTGTTGTTCGACGTCGCCCGCTATAAATTAAGCTTTCCCGACCAGGTCCATATCATCATGGGAAACCACGATACTACTTTCATCAACGATAGCCAGGTGATGAAAAATGGCAAAGAAATGAACCAGCCAATGAACCTGGCCCTGGACCGGGAATTCCGGCAGGCCAGCGATGATATCAAAATGGCAATAAGGCAATTTCTCCTTTCGCAGCCGTTAGCTGTCAGATGTGATAACAGAATATGGCTTTCGCACTCGCTCCCCGGCAATCTGTACGTCAAGATATTCGATAAGCAGATACTGCACAGGCCGTTGGAAATCGGCGATTGTGAAAAACCGGGCTCAGCCTACCTTTTAACCTGGGGCAGAAGACATAGTCAGGACACACTCGACAAAATGGCCGAGCTCTTTGATGTGGATACTTTTATCCTCGGCCATCAACCACAACCACAGGGATGGAGCCGGGCCGGCAATA
>Ga0224495_10000785_pt1 | contig 24083 bp, 17 predicted proteins | sample SF_Jul11_sed_USG_FD_168128 | JGI IMG/M metagenome (GOLD analysis project Ga0224495, IMG submission 168128) | Sediment microbial communities from San Francisco Bay, California, United States - SF_Jul11_sed_USGS_4_1 | ecosystem: Environmental > Aquatic > Marine > Sediment | place: USA: California...
CCCATGTTTGCAGCCGCCTGCAAAGCGGAAGCTGCGCCGGTGCTGGCACCGAAATAGCCGATGCGCAAATTTCTTGTCGCCGGGTTTTGCTGTATCCACCCGGTTGCTGATAGCAGGCGTTGCGTGAGCAGCGGAATGTCGAAGCGCGTCTCGTAATCGCGGTCTTCCTCGCGGGTCAGCAGATCGAACAGCAGGGTGCCGACACAGCGCTGTTGCAATACTTCGGCAACATAGTTGTTGCGCGGGCTGAAACGGCTGCTGCCGCTGCCGTGCGCGAACAGCACCACTCCTTTAGCGGATGGAGGCAAAATCAGTTCGCCGTCGAGTTCAATGTATTTTCCATCCGGTTCTACGGGGGTAGCGGGAATGTGCACTGTGCTCATGATGTTCCTCCTGTGTTGTCAGGAATAATGCTGTCAGTAGCAAGGGCCTGCACCCGTGAATTTTCCTGTGGTTTTTGAAGCAAGACGGGTGAGGGTGGGGGCGATAAAAACAGCCTGTGTATAATAGTATCAGCGATCCACTGGTGGAAACATTAGTTTTAACAACTTGGGATCTTTCCTCGCGAATGCCAGCGCAGGCAGCAGAAATTTACAGGATCGGGCGTTAAGCCTTATTCCCGCAAGCGAAAACGAATTCAGCCGGATTCGTTTTTAAGACAAACCCGACACTCCGGCGAGTTGTATCTTTTGCAGTTAGTACAGTTAGTGTAGCCTGAAAATTAATTGACGGGAGTCACACCAAATGCCACTGAATTTCAAGAATTACGACACGGAAAATTTTTACGATGAGCTGATCCAGCCATCAGGTGCACCGCACCCGGGAGCTAGGATACTGGTCGAGCGCATTGAGTCTTTGCCGGATGGCGAGATCATCGCGCGCCAGAAAGCGGCCGAGGCGGCGATGTACAACATGGGTATTACGTTCACGGTGTACGGTAGCGACGAGGGCACCGAGAAGATATTCCCGTTCGATATCGTGCCGCGCATCGTGGAGGCAAGTGACTGGGAATATATCGAGCGTGGCCTGAAGCAGCGCATTCATGCGCTAAACCTGTTCCTTGACGATATTTACCACGAGCAGAAAATCCTCAAGGACAAGGTCATTCCCTCGGACATGATCCTCTCGGCGAGCTCGTTTCGGCCGCAATGCGTCGGCATCGATGTGCCGCGCGGGATCTGGTGCCATATCACGGGTACCGACCTGGTTCGCGACCGCGATGGTCAGTATTACGTGCTGGAAGACAACCTGCGCTGTCCCTCGGGTGTGTCTTATGTGCTGGAGAACCGGCAGGTGCTCAAGCGTACCCTGCCGGTGGCATTCGAGGCATCCCGTGTGCGTGCCGTGGACAATTACCCCGCCCGGCTGTTGGAAACACTGCAGTACCTCGCGCCCGATAACGTGTCAGCGCCTACCGTGGTGGTGTTGACGCCAGGGATGTACAACTCGGCCTATTTCGAGCACTCGTTCCTTGCACAGCAGATGGGCGTGGAGCTGGTGGAGGGCAGCGACCTGGTGGTGATGGACGGCTTTGTCCACATGCGCACCACGCATGGTTTCCAGCGCGTGGATGTGATCTACCGCAGGATCGATGACGACTTTATCGACCCGCAGGCATTTCGTGCCGATTCGGTGCTGGGCGTGCCCGGCCTGATGGAGGTATACCGGAACGGCCGCGTGGCGCTCGCCAATGCGCCGGGTACGGGCATCGCGGACGACAAGGCGGTGTATGCCTATCTGCCGCAGATCGTTAAGTACTATCTGGGCGAGGACATGATATTGCCCAACGTGCCGACCCGTATCTGCGCCGACGAAAAGGAACGGGAGTATGTGCTGGCCAATCTCGATAAGCTGGTGGTGAAGGCCACCAACGAGTCCGGCGGCTACGGCATGCTGGTAGGCCCGCATTCCACGAAGGCACAGCAGGTGGAATTTTCGGAATTGATCCGCAAGAATCCGCGCAACTACATCGCACAACCCACACTGGCGTTATCCCGTGCACCGGTACTGGTGGGCGATCATTTCGAGGGGCGGCATATCGACCTGCGTCCCTACATTCTCTATGGCAGGGATATATACGTGGTGCCCGGCGGCTTGACCCGTGTCGCGCTGAAGAAGGGGTCGCTGGTGGTTAATTCGTCACAGGGCGGGGGCAGTAAGGACACCTGGGTGTTGAGCCAGTAGCCCCGGGAACGGGATAAAGGAAGGAGTAGGACAGTATGCTAAGCCGTGTTGCCAATTCGATCTACTGGATGAGTCGCTATCTCGAGCGGGCGGAAAACGTCGCACGTTTCATCGATGTCAATCTTCACTTGAGCCTGGATATGCCAGAGAACTATGGTGAGCAGTGGGCGCCGCTGGTGAACATCAGCGGTGACCTGGATGAGTTCAGCAGGCGTTATGGCGAGCCGACTCGCGAGAATGTCATGCACTTCCTCACGTTCGACCGGGAGAACCCGAACTCGATCCTGAGCTGCGTGCGCCATGCGCGCGAGAATGCGCGCTCGGTGCGCGAGATCATCTCTTCAGAGATGTGGGAGCAGGCGAACCACTTTTACCTGATGGTGAAGGGTGCTGCCGCGAACCAATCCTCCTTCGAGAATCCGCACGATTTTTATACGGCAGTGAAGATGGAGAGCCATCTTTTCGACGGCATCACCGAGGCCACCATGTCACACGGCGAAGCCTGGCATTTCCTGCAGGTGGGTGAACTGCTGGAGCGCGCCGACAAGACGTCGCGCATCCTGGACGTGAAATACTTTATCCTGCTGCCCGATGAGCAGGTTCTCGGCGCGACCGTGGACAACATCCAGTGGTCGGCACTGTTGAAGTCGGCCAGTGCGCTGGAGATGTACCGCAAGCACGCCAAACAGATCAGCCCGACCAGGGTGGCCGAGTTCCTGCTGCTGAATCGTGAATTTCCGCGTTCGGTACAATCCTGCCTGGGGCGCGCGGCGTACTCATTGCATGCGATCACCGGTTCGCAGCGCGATGCTTTCAGCAACGTGACCGAAAAGCGACTGGGTAAGCTGCTGGCGGAATTGAATTATACCCATATAGACGAGATAATCGCCGGCGGACTGCACGAGTTTCTCGATAGTCTGCAAACAAGGCTGAACCAGATCGACGATGCCATCTTCGAATCCTATTTCACGCTGCGCCCGCTCACCGGCATCAGTTCCACTCTAACAATGGAGCAATAAGACACATGACATTCTGCGCGGCAATCAAGATCGAGGAAGGCCTGGTCGGCATTTCCGACACACGCCTGACTTCAGGTACGGAGCGCACCACGGCGCGAAAGGTGACGATACACCAGCACGGCGAACATTCGATGTTCCTGATGACTTCGGGTCTGCGTTCGGTACGAGACAAGGCGCTGACCTATTTCGAGGAGGTGATCGAGCAGCAGGACACCAACTTCGACAAGTTGTACAAGGCGGTCAATGCGTTCGCCGACCAGGTGCGTATCGTTGCGAACGAGGATAAGGAAGCACTAAAGGAGAGCGGGCTGGATTTTAACCTGTACTCGATTATCGGCGGCCAGCTGGAGAAGGACAAGGAGCACAAGCTCTATATGCTCTATCCGCAGGGGAACTGGGTGGAGGTCGGGAAAGGATCGCCTTACTTCCTGATCGGCGAGTCGAGCTACGGCAAGCCGATCATTGACCGTGTGCTCCGATACGACTCCCCGATGGACATGGCGATCAAGGTGGCCTACCTCGCATTCGATTCGACCCGCATCAGTGCAGTTGATGTCGATTTTCCGATCGATGTGGTGTTGTACAAGCGCGACACCTTTGACATCGTCCAGCACCGGTTTGAACGCGAGGATCTCCAGCACCTGCCCGAGCTATGGCAGGAGAGCCTGCGCAAGTCGGTGGAAGAGATGCCAGATGAATGGGTGGATGTGGCGCTTGCCAAGCTGGCTAAATAACGGTCTGTTACGGCAATGTTGCTGAAGATCACCCATCGCACCCGCTACCGCTACAGCGCCCCGGTGTTTCTGGAACCTTTTACCGTCAGACTCAGGCCGCGCTGCGATGCCGGCCAGACCCTGCGCAGCTACAGTATCGATGTTACCCCCGATCCTGGAGGGATGACGCACTGCACGGGTCTGTACGGCAACAACAGCGAGACGATCTGGTTCAACGGCTTGCATGACAACCTGCTGATTGAAGTCCGGTTAGTGGTGGAGACCCACCGGGGTAACCCGTTCGATTTCTTTGTCACCGATCCGGCGGCACTGACGTTGCCGCTGGTATACCAGCCGGATCTGGCCGGAGCGCTCGCGCACTATCTGGTTTCCGAAGGAGGGCATGCCCACTTGGCAGGATTTGCGCAGGAGATCATGCAGGCGTCGAATCGCGAGACCATCCCTTTTTTGAGCGGACTTGCGGAGCAGATATACCGGCACTATGAATACACGCTGCGTGTGGATGGCGACGCATGGACATCCGCGGAGACGATGAGACAGGGGAAGGGTTCCTGCCGGGATTTCGCGATGTTGTTCGTCGATGTCTGCCGCAGTGTCGGTATCGCCGCCCGGTTTGTCAGCGGCTATTGTCTCGGGGATGATGCGGCCAACAGTGGCGATATGCATGCCTGGGCCGAGGTGTACCTGCCGGGCGCAGGCTGGCGCGGGTTCGATCCGAGCCGTGGTCTGGCCGTCAATGACGATTATGTTACGGTGGCTGCGGGGCAACACCCGCGCGATGCGTCACCGACATACGGGAATTTTCGAGGGAATGCAACCTCCACGATGGATGCCGAGATTTCAATCAGCATGATGGAAGACGATACCGATGCACAGCAAATAGTCTTCTAGACTGCCATCAGCAGATGGTGGTGCAACTAACTGTATTGCTGATGCATGAGAAATACCTATATGGTTCTGCTCATCACAACAGGAATGCGCTGCGCACCGAATGCCTTGACAAACTTTTCAAAATGACCGGCAATCAAGGTGTGGCATTCGGGGCAGTGACCGTCCGCTGTGAGCCGGTAGTCGTTGATCTCGTACCAGTTGCGCACGATCAGTCCTGCATGGCAGGATGGACAGAAGGTGGTGTCGCCTTCAATGTTGTGTACGTTGCCGGTGTAGACATAGTGCAACCCGGCATCCATCGCGATCCTGCGCGCGCGGACCAGTGTCGCCGGAGGCGTGGCGGGGACATCGGCCATCTTCCAGTCCGGATGGAACGCGGAGAAGTGCAGCGGCACGTCCGGTCCCAGTTCCTGTGCCACCCATTTCGATAATTCAATGAGTTCGGCATCGCTGTCGTTGTGGCCGGGGATCAGCAGCGTGGTGAGTTCCAGCCAGCAATCGGTCTCGTGATGCACATAGGCGATCGTGTCGAGGATGGGCTTGAGGTGCGAGCCGGTGAGCTTGAGGTAGAAATCCTCGGTGAAGCCCTTGAGGTCGATGTTGGCCGCATCCATCTTCGCATAGAACTCGCGACGCGGCGCATCGTGCATGTAGCCAGCCGTCACCGCGACGGTCTTGATGCCGAGCGCGTGGCAGGCATCCGCCGCATCTAGCGCGTATTCGAAGAACACCACCGGGTCGTTGTAGGTGAATGCCACACTCTTGCTGCCGTACTGTTTTGCCGCCTGCGCAATGGTCTCGGGCGAGGCGCTGTCCATCAGCCGGTCCATTTCACGCGACTTGGAGATGTCCCAGTTCTGGCAGAATTTGCAGGCGAGGTTGCAGCCGGCGGTGCCAAACGAGAATACGCTGGAGCCGGGGTAGTAATGGTTGAACGGCTTTTTCTCGATCGGGTCGATGCAGAAACCGGAGGAGCGACCGTAGGTGGTAAGCACCATCTGCCCGTCGGCGACACCGCGCACGAAACAGGAACCGCGCTGCCCCTCGTGCATCTTGCAGTCGCGCGGGCAAATATCGCACTGGATGCGGCTGTCGTCCAGCTTGTGCCAGTATTTGGCGGGGTGGCGTTCGGAGATGCCGATGGGTTCGTCCATGATGATCCCTCTCTATACATATGCCCATTGTCCGCCATGAAAAAACATGGTGTTTTCACGTTTTAAAATTCATGCTGCCTTCTTGCCCAGATCTTTTTCACTCCACTTTGTGACGGTGTAGCGTGATAATTTTACGCCTTGTGCCCAGAAATCGTCAGGCAATCCTGACTTGCGCCTGAGCATGGCGAGAAAGTCGCGAGGCTGCGGCAAATTTTCCCATACCTGCGGCAGGAAAGTGCTGCGATAGCGCTCGAACTCGAACACGATGCCGTCGATACCGGGTCTCATCTGTGTAAGCGCGTCAGCCTCGTCGCGCACTTCCATCGGTTCGGTGGCCGAAAGCAGGGATACTTCAATGTTGGTGGCATATAGTTCCATCGCGGTTAGCGGCGGGAAGCGCGGATCGTGCAATGCGGCAGCCACCGCATTTTCCCGGACGTCATCCAACAGTGAGCGGTGTGGTTGCAACGTACCGATGCAGCCGCGCAACTCGCCGTTCTGTGTCAGCGTGACAAAGCATGCACCGTACTCGGCCAGCCAAGGTGCCGACTCATCCGCGATAAATGGAACTTTCAGCGCGCGCGAAATTGCCGCGCGCGCTATCGGCAATAATACTGCGCCCCGTTGATCCAATGTTTGATCCTGCATACTCAATCGCCCCTGAAAATCAGCTACTGGGGGTAAATGCAAATGCACCATACCCCACCACTTGGTCGTGAGACCCCGCAGTGTCGCCAGAGTTTCGTAAATCAAGCAGATGCGGGACGAGATGGTGCTGTTGCGCTGCAAGAATCAGGCCGCTGACCGGTGTGCCGCCGCAGGCTTGGTCGTGCGGAATCGGTTGCTGCAGTTTCAGGATGGCTTGCGCTGTTCCCTTGTCCACACGCTGGGCGGTGGCATAAGGCAGGTAATGCGACAGATCTGAGCTGATCACGAATAGGGTTTCGCAGCCGCCCCACAGGGCCTCAAGCACCTCGGAAACTTCCCCGGCGCTGGCCATGCCCACTGCCAGCGGAAGCAGCGTGAAGTCGGCCAACACGCTTTGCAGGAACGGCAGCTGCACTTCCAAAGAATGCTCCAGTGCGTGCGCCTCTGCGCTGATGCCGACCTGTGGGAAACGGGCAACGACACGGGCCGCATCCGTATCCAGTTTTACCCGCCCCAGCGGGGTATCGAAGGCATCCTCGCCGGGCAGTGCCAGACCACGCACCGCAACACGGTGGGTGGGGCCGAGCAAAATAACGCGGCGGATACGCGAGGCGATGGGTTCAAGAGTGGCGTAAGCCGTGGCGGCAATCGGGCCGGAATAGATATATCCGGCATGCGGCACGATCAGGGCCTTGGGCGTCAGATGGTAATGGCGTGCTCCGGCAAGGTATTGCTGCACGTCATGCGCAAGCTGCCGCGCATCGGCGGGATAGAACATGCCTGCAACAGCAGGTGGGCGGACGGTAGACATGGCAACCTCCTTTCCTCAGGTGCTTATTATAAATCAGGATGAATGGGAATCGTCAGGACGCATAATCGCAGCAGGAAAACCTGAACAAGTGATTTCAATAACAAAAAACCGCCTGATTTTCGTCAGGCGGCTTTTGCGACTAGTAAAATTTACGCTTGAGGACGCTGAGTCTCGATTTGTACCAGAGGCTCGTTCTCCACATACACCTCACGCTGACGGGTGCGGCGGCGCGGTGCATGTCTTTCCGGCTGGCTGGGTATAGACAGGGCAATCTGTCCGACCTTGGTTGGATCGGTCTCGATCTGGATCAAACTTGGATCCGATGTTGCAAGCGGAGCAGGTGCTGCCGACACTGGGAATGGTGCCTGCGCGGAAGGTGCGACAACGGGGGGCACAATTTGAGCCGGTTGCGGAACGATGGTCGGCATCGCGATGTACTCAGTCGGACGAACAAATCCTTCGGGGAAAGCGATATATTCGCTGGGTTTGACACTGACTGGTGCTGCTATCGCATGCGTGCGATTTTGTTGTACTGCTATCGGTACGTCTTCGTGTGCCGATGCCGAGGCGGCTTGTGCAACAGCAGCCTCACGGTTTTCCCGTTCGCGTTTGCCACCACGTCGACCACGGCGACGGGATGAACCACTTTCGCGTGGCGTGGCACCGTTTTCACCCTGCTCTGGAGTGGCGGTGACTTTGTTTTCCAGCGCAGGTTTTTCTTCGGCTACACGTGGCTGGCGTGGCGGTTTTGGCTGGCGTGGTTCTCGTGCTTCCTTCGGTTGCTGAGTGGCTGCTTCGGTTTGTGCCGGCTTTTGCCCGTCACGCGCTTCGTTGCGGTCTTCGCGGTCTCCACGGCCGCGGCCGCCGCGTTCACGGCGCTTTCCGCCTTCTCCGCGATCTGGACGCTGCCCGTGGCGTTGCTTTGCGGCAACCGGCTTGGTGGCCTTGTGCTGTTCATTTTCACCAAGCGATTTTATCCAGCCAAAGAATTTTGAGAGCAGTGAAGGTGAAGATGTCTCGGTTTGCTTCGGGGCCGGTTGCGCCGGGGTGATGCCTTGGACGACGGCTTTCGCGCGTGTGGCCTTGTGCTGTTCCTGAGTTGCGGTGAGCGGCCTTTCTTCAGTGGGTTTCTCGACCAGTTTGTAGCTGGCTTGCAATGATTCGCTGCTCAACTCGTCATGACGCAGGCGGTTGATGGTGTAATTCGGCGTTTCCATGTACGGATTGGGGATCAACGTGATGGATACTTTCAGGCGCGATTCGATGCGGTGGATATCCGAGCGCTTCTCGTTGAGCAGGAAAGTGGCAACATCAACCGGAACCTGCACATGTATCGCTGCACTGGTTTCTTTCATGGCCTCCTCCTGGATGATACGCAGGATATGCAGTGCAGATGAATCCGTGCCGCGTATGTGGCCGATGCCGCTGCAGCGAGGGCAGGGAATATAATTACCTTCTCCCAGGCTGGGTGCCAGGCGCTGGCGCGACAGTTCCAACAAACCGAAGCGCGATATTTTTGCAGTTTGCACACGGGCGCGGTCATAGCGTAGTGAGTCGCGCAAGCGGTCTTCCACGTCACGTTGATTGCGGTTGCTTTCCATGTCAATAAAGTCGATCACGATCAGGCCGCCCAAGTCGCGCAGGCGCAACTGGCGTGCAATCTCTTCCGCCGCTTCCAGGTTGGTGTGGAACGCGGTTGCTTCGATGTCTGAGCCCTTGGTGGCGCGTGCCGAGTTGATGTCGATGGAGGTCAGTGCTTCGGTGTGGTCGATTACAATTACGCCACCGGATGGCAGGCGTACCTCTCGTGCGTGTGCCGATTCGATCTGGTGTTCGATCTGGAAGCGCGAGAACAATGGCACATCGTCCACATAACGCTTGATGCGATCGACATTGTTTGGCATTACCGTACTCATGAAAGCCAGGGCTTGCTGATAGACATCTTCAGTGTCGATCAATATCTCGCCAATCTCCGGGTTGAAATAGTCGCGTATCGCGCGAACCACCAGACTGCTTTCAAGATAGATCAGTGATGGGGCCTTTTCTCCCGACGCTGCGCCTTCGATCGCATCCCACAACTGTTTGAGGTAATCGAGATCCCACTGCAACTCTTCCTGGTTGCGACCGATACCGGCCGTGCGGGCGATGATGCTCATGCCTTGCGGTACGTCAACCTGTGATAGAACTTGACGCAATTCGTCTCGCTCCTGGCCTTCGATGCGACGCGATACGCCTCCGCCGCTCGGGTTATTCGGCATCAAAACGATATAGCGACCGGCCAGGCTGATGAATGTGGTTAAGGCTGCGCCTTTGTTGCCGCGCTCGTCTTTTTCAACCTGTACGAGCAATTCCTGCCCCTCGCGCAGGGCATCCTTGATTGATGGGCGGTTGCCGCTGCCGGTCTGGTAGTACTGGGGAGCGACTTCCTTGAAGGGCAGAAAACCGTGCCTGTTGCCGCCGTATTCGACGAAGCAAGCCTCAAGACTGGGTTCCAGGCGGGTAATGACTGCTTTGTAAATGTTGCTCTTGCGTTGTTCTTTGCCGGCGGTTTCAATGTCAAGGTCAATTAATTTTTGACCATCGACAATGGCGACACGGAGTTCTTCCGGTTGTGTCGCATTGAATAACATGCGTTTCATAATTTATTGTCTCCCGCGCTCTGACACGGGCGAGACGAGCTACTCGCGGTTAGGCGAGCGAGTTGGGCAATCGTGCAAACAGTCTTGTATTGTGCAAACGGTTGTTCAAATCGGTTCTCTGTCAGTAGCCAGTCTTATAAAATCGTTCTTTGGAACTTCCTCATCGGTGGTTGCGTTTGCTGCTTGTTCGCTATGCCGGCCGATACGGTTGTTTCCTCGGGGTGGGCCAGCCAAGGGCTGACTCACGAAAATCCACAGGTGCTTTGAGCGCGTAAATCAATTACTATCACTGCTGGTTCCGGTGAGTGATATTAACCGGGCTGCGGCTGGAAGGGGGCGGCGGTGTTCGCCGTCGCTTTTGCCAAAAATTCTTTCGGTGGGATATTAATCCCTGAGTTACCCGAATCCAAAAACGCACGAGCGGCGAAGTATATTCAAAATGAATGGTTTAAGCAAAGATTCTGTCGCTTATATTGAAATCGACGAAAGCGGCGAGTTCCAGCGCATCGATAATTTCCTGTTCAAACAGCTGAAAGGCGTGCCCAAAAGCCATGTTTACCGCATTTTGCGAGGCGGCGAGGTGCGGGTGAACAAGAAGCGCGTCAACCAGACCTATCGCCTGCAATTGGGGGATCTGCTGCGCATCCCGCCGATCCGGGTGGCGGAAAAGCACGAGACCGAACAGGTGCATATCCCGGCGGCGGAATTTCCGATCATCTATGAGGACGATGCGCTGCTGGCGGTGAATAAACCCGCCGGCATGGCGGTACACGGGGGTAGCGGGGTCAGTTTCGGCGTTATCGAGCAACTGCGCAGGGCGCGGCCACAGGCCAAGTTCCTCGAGCTGGTGCACAGGCTGGATCGCGAGACCTCGGGCGTACTGCTGGTGGCGAAAAAACGCTCGGCGCTGACCGTGATGCACGAGATCATGCGAGAGGGAAACAGCGACAAGCGCTATTACGCACTGGTGACGGGGCAATGGAAGAATGTAAAACAGCACGTCAAGTTGCCGCTGCACAAGTTCGATACCCCGCAGGGCGAAAAGCGCGTAATGGTCAGGGAGGACGGCCAATCCTCGCATACCATCTTTACCCTGCAAAAGAGCTGGGCACCACAAAATATCGAAACCGGATTCAGCCTGCTCGAGGCGCAGCTCAAGACCGGCCGTACCCACCAGATCCGCGTGCACTTGGCGCATCTAGGTTTTCCCATCGCCGGCGACGACAAGTACGGCGATTTCGCGCGTAACAAGGCGCTGGTGAAAGAGGGGTTGAAACGCATGTTCCTGCACGCGCACAGCATTGCGTTCGCACACCCGCTTACCGGCGAGGCAATGCACCTGACCGCGCCGTTGCCGAAAGAGCTGGAGAGTTTTATTGCAAGGCTGGATGCGGGTTTAAGATTGTAAATTAATTATGGATTTCGGATTATGTTGAACAAGCTGTCATGGTGCCTGTCACAATTGACTAAGGGATGCTTTACAATGTTGCACAAGCTGAAGGAGGTACAAGAAATGACCAGTTTCCCGCGCAGTTTTATTGGTTTGCTAGCAGTTGTAGCTTTGCTGTTTACCGCATGTGCCATGACCCAGGTGACTGGTGTGTGGAAAGATACTGCCTATCAGGCACGTCCTGACAGGATAATGGTTATTGGGGTTTCCAAAAATCCCCTTAACCGCAGGTTGTTTGAGGATGAGTTCGTTGCTCAACTCAAGGCAAAGGGCACAACTGCTATTGCAAGCTATACAGTTCTTTCAGATAAGCAACAAGAGGATCAGGAGGTTATTGCCGCCAAGGTATCGGAGTTGGGAGCGGATACAGTTCTAATTACGAGATTGGTAAGCAAAAAAACTGTTCAGGTCTATGTGCCTGGAACTGCCTATTATCCGCCCCCGTTTTACAGTACTTGGCCTGATTATTACGGATATGGATACCGGTACATGTATTCGCCGGGCTATATTAGCGAGGACGAATACGCGATCATTGAAACTAACCTGTATAAAACCGACGATGACAAACTGATTTGGGCTGCATCATCCGAAACAGGCATGAACGGAACAGACCAGAATCTGATCAAATCTTATATCGAAATAATGGTAGAGAGTATGGCCGAGAACGGTTTACTTGCCAGATAAATCATTATTTGTCGATGCTTCATGCAGTTTCCTCGTGACAGTTGGACTTATTCAGTAAAAGGCAAGCATGGCAAGGGCAAAAACGATCTACAACTGCATCGAGTGCGGAGGGCAGACGCCAAAGTGGCAGGGACAGTGCCCACATTGTATGGAATGGAACACGCTGGTTGAGTCGGTCGCGGAGACGACCGTTTCCAGTGGCAAGAATCGTTTCAACGCGCTGGCGGCGAGTGGCAAGGTACAGATGCTTGCCGATGTGGAGGCTGCCGAAGTACCGCGCACTCCGACAGGAATTGAGGAATTTGACCGCGTACTCGGTGGCGGACTGGTGTCGGGAGGAGTTGTGTTGATCGGCGGTGATCCGGGCATTGGCAAGTCGACGTTGCTACTGCAGGTCTTGGCTCATCTCTCGAAACAGCAAAAGACGCTCTATGTTAGCGGTGAAGAATCGGCGCAACAGATTGCGCTGAGAGCCAAGCGTCTGTCACTGGATGCGCAAGGCTTGCGATTATTGCCCGAGATTCAGCTTGAAAAAATTCAGGCAGCTATTGCAGCAGATAAACCCGACGTGGTGGTGATTGATTCTATCCAGACGGTGTATTCCGAACAATTAACTTCGGCACCGGGATCGGTGGCGCAGGTGCGCGAGTGTGCCGCACAGCTGACACGCATTGCCAAGGCCAACAACATCACGATGATCCTGGTGGGCCACGTCACCAAGGAAGGAGCGCTGGCCGGTCCACGCGTGCTGGAGCACATCGTCGATACGGTACTGTACTTCGAGGGTGACACCCATTCCAGTTTTCGCCTGATTCGTGCTTTCAAGAATCGCTTTGGTGCTGTCAACGAGCTTGGCGTGTTCGCCATGACAGACAAAGGCCTGCGCGAAGTGAGCAATCCTTCAGCATTATTCTTGTCGCAACACGGAGAGCAAGTTGCAGGTACCTGCGTGATGGTGACGCAGGAAGGCACCCGCCCGTTGCTGGTCGAGATACAGGCGCTGCTCGACGAGGCGCATTCGCCCAATGTCAGAAGGCTGTCGCTGGGGCTGGAGCAGAACCGCCTCGCGATGCTGCTTGCGGTGTTGCACCGTCATGCGGGTATCGCCTGCTTCGATCAGGATGTATTCATCAACGCTGTAGGTGGCGTTAAAATCACCGAGCCGGGCGCCGACCTTGCGGTAATTCTCGCAATGGTTTCCAGTCTGCGCAACAAACCGTTGCCGGAGAAGCTGGTGGTATTCGGCGAAATCGGGCTGGCTGGCGAGGTACGTCCGGTACAGCGCGGTCAGGAGCGCCTGAGGGAAGCAGCCAAATTGGGTTTCACACAGGCAATTATTCCTAAAGCCAACGCGCCAAAGCAGAAAATAGCGGGAATGGAGATTATTGCAGTTGAGCGAGTTGAACAGGCGGTTGCCCGGCTGCGTTAGAGATGAGTACGGTGCCCCAACTAAGGTTGTGCGGTTCGTTTTATAGCGTTAAAGTGCAGGTGCAGGGATAAGCGATATAACAGGAGAGCATATATCATGGCGTTAACTGTTCTGGCCGCACTGGTGACACTCATATTGCTCGCATTTTTTCGCGTTTCAATCACCAGTTGGGTGATGGCGGTGATCGTAATCGTACCCATTATCTCGATACAGGCGAGCTTTCCGGATGATGTGCTTTGGGTAATCGGCGTTGCATTGCTATTGTTCATCGTATTTTTCGGCATCCCTTTCGTGCGACGCACCATTGTAAGCGGTGCGGTACTCAAACTCTTCCGCAAGGTATTGCCCCAAATTTCCGCCACCGAGCAGGAGGCGATCGATGCCGGTACGGTATGGTGGGATGGCGAATTGTTTGGAGGTAACCCGAACTGGAATAAGTTGCTGGCATTCCCGAAATGCGAGCTGAGTCAGAGCGAACAGGCGTTCCTCGACAATGAGGTCGAGCAGTTGTGCTCGATGCTGGACGACTGGGATATCACCCACAACCGCGCCGACCTGCCCCCCGAGGTATGGCAGTTCATCAAGGACAAGGGTTTTTTCGGCATGATCATTCCAAAGCGTTACGGCGGGCTGGAATTTTCCGCGCAGGCGCATTCTGCGGTGGTGGCAAAAGTGGCTTCGCGCAGCGGAACGGCTGCCGTCACGGTGATGGTGCCCAACTCGTTGGGACCGGCTGAATTGCTGTTGCACTATGGAACGGAACAGCAGAAGGAGCAGTATTTGCACCGTTTGGCCAAAGGGCAGGAGGTGCCGTGCTTCGCGCTGACAGGGCCATTCGCCGGGTCGGATGCGGGAGCAATTCCGGATTACGGCATAGTGTGTCACGGTGAATTTGCCGGTCGGCAGAATGTGCTGGGTTTGCGCTTGACCTGGGAAAAACGCTATATCACGCTGGCACCGCAGGCGACGCTGCTCGGCCTTGCATTCAAGTTATATGATCCCGAGCACCTGCTCGGTGGTGAAGCCAGTCGAGGCATCACGCTCGCGCTGATTCCCACCGATACGCCCGGCGTGCAGGTGGGGCGCCGCCACTTTCCACTGAATTCGGCCTTCCTGAATGGCCCGACCCAGGGAAAAGATGTCTTTATACCTATGGATTACATCATCGGAGGTCCGTTACGCGTGGGGCAGGGTTGGCGCATGCTGATGGAGTGTCTGGCTGCGGGGCGTTCGATTTCACTGCCTGCCAGCAGCATCGGTGGGATGAAGCTGGTTGTGCGCACCTGTGGGGCATATGGCCGCGTGCGCAAACAGTTCAAGGTGCCGATCGGAAAATTCGAGGGTGTGGAAGAACCGTTGGCACGCATCGGCGGATACACTTACATGGTCGATTCGGCACGCCGTTTTACCGCGCTGGCGGTTGATCTGGGCGAGAAGCCCTCGGTGATTTCGGCTATCATCAAATATCACGCTACCGAACTTTGCCGTGTAGCGATCAATGACGCGATGGACGTGCATGGCGGCAAGGGTATTTGTCTTGGGCCGGACAATTATCTGGGGCGTTTCTATCAGCAAATGCCTATTGCGATCACCGTGGAAGGTGCGAATATTCTGACGCGTACGCTGATGATATTCGGCCAGGGCGCAATTCGTTCCCACCCCTATGTGCTGAAGGAAATTGCTGCAACAAAGGATCACGATCACCGGCGCGCACTGATCCAGTTCGATGCAGCTCTGTTCGGACATATCGCATTCGCGCTGAGCAATGCCGCACGCAGCTTTGTGTTTGGGTTGACCGGCGGAGTTGGCATAAGCACACCCAAGGGGCGCTCAACCCGCCGCTATTACCAGCAACTGACATGCTTTTCGTCTTCTTTTGCACTAAGTGCAGATATCGCCATGGCAGTCATGGGGGGCACATTGAAGCGGCACGAAAAAATCTCTGCACGCCTGGGCGACGTACTGAGCCAGTTGTACCTGTGTTCGGCGACATTGAAGCGTTTCGAGGACGACGGGCGCCCCGATGATGACCAGCCTTTGCTGGATTGGTCGATGCAGGATGCGCTATACAAAATACAGCAGGCTTTCGATGGGGTGATACAGAACTTTCCCAATCGGCTGGTGCGCAGGTTGCTGAGTGCGTTGATTTTTCCGCTGGGAAAACGGCTGTCGCCGCCATCCGATCATCTGGGACATAAGGTTGCCGGCCTATTGATGCAACCCGGTGCTGTTCGCGACCGCCTGACTGCGGGCGCATATATTCCAGCCGACGAGATGGATGCGGTGGGTGCGCTTGAAGCGGCGCTTGCCAGCACGCTGGCCTGCGAGCCGATACAGCAAAAGGTGGATGAAGCCCGCAAGGCAAAAAAACTTCAGGCATTGGACGAGTTGGAGCGCATATCCGAAGCACGAGACAAAGGTATCATCAATGCCGAAGAAGCGTTGCTGCTGGATCGTGACTTCGCGCTACGGCGCAAGGTCATCATGGTGGATGATTTTACTCCCGGGCAATTGCGGGCTAACCCGACATGAGTTCGATGCGCGACAAAGTGGTGTTCATCACCGGCTCCAGTCGCGGTATAGGGCGTGAGATCGCGCTACGTTGCGCGCGTGATGGCGCAAAGGTGGTGATTACCGGCAAGACAGCGGAGCCGCATGAAAAGTTGCCCGGTACGATACACAGTGTTGCTGAAGAGGTGATACAGGCGGGGGGAAAGGCATTGGCAATCAGGCTGGATGTGCGGGACGAGCAGGCGGTGCAGGCAGCGGTTGCACGGGCCGTTGAAACATTCGGCGGTATAGATGTGCTGGTCAATAATGCCAGCGCGATCAGTTTGAGCGGAACGCTGGATACTCCCGCCAAAAAGCTTGATCGGATGTGGGATGTGAATATGCGTGCCACCTTTCTTGCTTCGCAAGCGTGTGTTCCGTTCCTTAAACAGGCGGTAAACCCCCATATCCTGACTCTGTCGCCCCCACTGAATCTGGATCCGAAATGGTTTTCACCCCATCTTGCCTATACCATTTCAAAATACGGCATGAGTATGTGCACGTTGGGGATGGCGCACGAATTTGCGCCTGAAGGCATTGCGGTAAATTGCCTGTGGCCGCGTACGACGATAGCCACGGCCGCAATAGAATTCAATTTCCCCACCGAGATATTGCAGGCTTCTCGCAAGCCGTCTATCGTGGCGGATGCGGCATATACGATATTACTGCGCGACAGTACAACATGCAGCGGCAACTTTTTTATCGATGAAGAGGTGCTGCGTACTGCCGGAATAACCGATTTCGGGGAATATGCGGCATTTTCTGGGAAACAGCTGTTTGGCGATTTGTTCATTGATTGACCTGTAACTAAAAAATTGTTTGGGAGGCAGAAATGCAGATGGAAAAAAATAACAACGTGATCACTCCGGAACAGGCGGTTACACTGCACGGTATATATATCGAGCGGGTGAAGCGTACACCGGACGTTATAGCGTACCGTTATTTCGACGTGCGCCAGGATAAATGGTTGACGATGACTTGGGCGCAATCTCTGGAGCAGATGTCACGCTGGCAATCTGCTTTGGCCCGGGAGGGGCTGAAAGCCGGTGATCGGGTCGCACTGATGCTGCGCAATTGCCCGGAATGGATACTGTTCGAACAAGCGTCGATGTCGCTGGGTCTGGTGGTCGTGCCACTATATACCGTGGACCGGCCCGACAACGTGGCCTACATCATTAACGATGCCGATGTGAAAGTGCTGCTGTTCGAAACCGGCGAACAGTGGCAGGAATTGAGCAGCGTGCGCGATCAGCTTGGTAGCGTAAAGCGGATTATCAGCCTCCACAAGATACAGGCGGATGATGAACCGCGTCTGAAATGTGCCGACGAATGGCTGCCTGAAAAGGCCGAAATGGGCTGGGAGCGGGTACGCGACCGAGATGCGCTGGCCACGATCATCTACACCTCGGGCACCACAGGCAAGCCGAAGGGCGTGATGCTGTCGCACCACAACATTGTCTACAACGCCTATGCCTCATATCAGGTTTTCCCGGTTGACCAGCATGATTGCGCGCTGTCCTTTTTGCCGTTGTCCCACACCTTCGAACGCACCGCCGGATACTGGCAGATGCTGGGAGGCGCGACCGTGGCCTACGCGCGTTCGATTCCGCTGCTGGCGGACGACTTGAAGCTTATCCGCCCAACCGTTCTTATTGCCGTGCCGCGTATCTTCGAGCGCATCTACAACGCGATCCACGCCAAGCTGGAAGAAGGGCCGCCGCTGCGCCGCAAGCTGTTTACTCTTACCGTGGATGTCGGCTGGGACCGCTTCGAATACCTGCAGGGTCGCGGATCGTGGACGGCGAAACAGCTGCTGTGGCCGGTGCTCAAGCACCTGGTCGCGGCCAAGGTACTGGATCGGCTGGGCGGGCGTATCCGCATTTGCGTCAGTGGCGGCGCCGCATTGCCGCCCAAGGTTTCGCGCCTGTTCATTGCACTCGGCCTGCCGCTGGTGCAGGGCTACGGCATGACCGAGACCAGCCCTGTGGTGAGCGCGAACCACATCGACAACAACTATCCGTCCAGCGTCGGCGTGGCGCTGCCCGGCATCGAGGTATGCCTCGGCGACCAGGAAGCACTTCTGGTGCGAGGGCCTTCCAACATGCTGGGCTATTGGCATAACCCGGAAGCGACCCACGCCATGATCGACAGGAACGGTTGGCTTAACACCGGAGACACCGCACGCATCAGCGAGACCGGGCATATCTACATCACCGGCCGGTTGAAGGAGATCATCGTCATGTCAAACGGCGAGAAGGTACCGCCTGCCGACATGGAAGAAGCGATCATGCGCGACCACCTGTTCGACCAGGTGATGGTACATGGCGAGGGCCATCCCGCACTGGTAGTACTCGCGGTAGTGAACCCTGACAAGTGGAAGGAATTTGCGCAGCAACTGGGCATTAATGCCGACATGCCGGAATCGCTGTGCGACAGCCGTGTTGAAGCGAAGGTACTGGCTCGCATCGCCGAACAGATCAGGGAATTTCCCGGTTATGCCAAGGTGAAGCGTGCGCTGCTGCTGACCGAGCCGTGGACGATAGAGAACGGCCTGCTCACGCCGACACTCAAACTGAAGCGCCCAAAAGTGGTCGAGCGGTTCGCCGAACAGATCAAGGCACTCTACGAGAAGCCCTGATATGGGCGAAACCGACTTGAACATAACTTTACCGCAGCGCGAGCCGACCATCCGTGTTGCCGCGATGCCGTCGGATGCCAACTTTACCGGCGACATCTTCGGCGGCTGGCTGATGGGGCAGGTGGACATCGCCGGCAGCATCCCTGCCGTGCATCGCGCTAAAGGAAGAGTGGCGACTGTTGCGGTGAATTCCTTCGTGTTCAAGCAGCCGATCTTCGTCGGCGATGTGGTCAGTTTTTACACGCGCATCCTGAAGGTCGGCAATACCTCGATCACGGTCGAGGTTGAGGTCTATGTGCAGCGCGACCCCGAGAATCCGAGCTGCCATAAAGTGACCGAGGCGACGCTGACCTATGTTGCGGTCGGAGAGGATCGCAAACCCAGGCCGGTGCCGCCGGAAAAATGATTTGTATGGCTTCCAGCCCTGCCTGTCTTCGGCAGGACCGGGAGGAAGTGGTAAGTGATATGGGTTCTGTTAATACAACTTAGGGAGAGGGCAGATGCGACATTTAAAATTGGGTGTGGTGATCCTGGCGGCAGCGATACTGACCGCTTGCGGCGGCGGAGGCAGCGATGTGCCGGCCAAGCCGAAGTTTACTTCGCAGGTGTCGTTCGGCGACAGCCTGAGCGATGTTGGGTCGTATAAGGAAGGGGTGGTCGCCACGGTGGGAGGTGGGCAGTTTACGATCAATATCGCGGGTACGCCGACCAACTGGACAGAGCTGACAGCTGCGCAATTCGGCTTGCCCGCACCCTGTGCTGCCCGGACAGGACTGAATGATGGAACTGCGGGTACGGTTCCCGCTACTGTGGGTGTCACATATGTCATGCCAGTCACTGATCATGCAGGATGCACCAGCTACGCCCAGGGTGGGTCGCGTGTAACAAGCCAACCTGGAATTGGTAACGCTGCATTAGGTGGAATCGCATTAACCGAGCCTGTAGCGACACAGATATCCAATCACCTTGCTGCGAATGGTGGCAGCTTCAATGGTAGTGAGATCGTCTTTGTAATGGCGGGTGCCAATGATGTGTTTTTTCAAATTGCACTGTTGACGCCGGGTGCGACAGCCGCGGCTACTGCAGCTGTGACTGCAGCAGTTCCTGCTCAGGTGCCACTTGAAATAGCTGCGGGCAATTGTACGCTGGCGGAAGCCAGCACTGTATGTGTGACTGCGGCGGTTGCTACATTAACTCCAACTGTAGGCGCCACAGCATTTGATGATTACATTGACGCTAACAAGGCTGCTGCTGTGCCTGCGCTTGATGCGGCGGCAACCGATTTACTGACCGATGTGAACACGCTCATTTTGGCTAATGGCGCCAAATATGTAACCGTAGTGAATATACCGGATATAGGCTCGACACCACAGGCCGCACTCATGGGACCTAAGACAAAAACTCTGGTTAATTCAATGGTGGATACATTTAATACCACACTGAAAAATGGCTTGGCGGGTACGGCCAATGTATTGCTGGTGGATGCATATTCCGCCAGCAAGGACGAGGTCGCCAACCCGGCCAAATACAACCTGACAAATGTGACCGATACTGCTTGCGACTTATCTTTCGGGGTAAATCCATTGGCAACTTCGACAGCAGAAGGATCTTCGCTGGCCTGCAATTCCGGCAACCTCAAAACCGGTGTCGCGGCAAGCGACCATTACCTGTTCGCGGACAAGGTTCACCCGACACCATACGGCCATGCGCTGTTTGCCACCTATGTATTGCAGCAAATGGTCAGCAAGGGCTGGTTCTGATTAAGCAGACAATTCCAAATTCAGGAGAAATAGATCATGAAGTCCAAACAATCAAAGATGAGCAGGTCAGTGGCATGTGCCATATTGGGGATGGCAGGGCTGGCGATGTCAGGGGTGGCTTCGGCCTCCGGTTTTGCGCTGATCGAGCAGAACGCAAGCGGCATAGGTAATGCCTTCGCGGGCGGTGCCGCGATCGCGGATGACGCGAGTACCGTGTTTTTCAATCCGGCAGGCATGACCCGCCTGGAAGGAAAGCAGGTAGTGGTCGCGGCGCATTACATCAAACCTTCAATGAAGTTTTCCGGGACGGGGATGAACAGCAACATGGGCGGTGATGCAGGCAGCCCGGCGATCGTGCCCAATGCCTATTTTGCGATGGAGATGGATTCCGGAATGAAATTCGGCCTCGGGCTGAACGCGCCGTTCGGTTTGCAGACAGAGTATGACGCCGCATGGGCCGGCCAGCACCAGGCGATCAAGTCGAAGATCGAAACCATCAACATCAATCCCTCGATCGCCTACCGGATGAACGACGACTTGAGCGTCGGTGCAGGGATAGACTACCAGCGTATCAGCGGCGTGCTAAGCAACTACGGCGGGGCAGTGCTAGGCACGACAACGGTGAAGGGGGACGACACGGGTTGGGGGTATAACTTCGGCCTGCTCTACAACATCAACCAGAACTCCAGGCTCGGCATGTCTTATCGTTCCGCGATCATGTATACGCTGAGCGGCACCGTGGAGACCTCGCTGCCGTTTGCCGACGGCCCGGCATCGCTGGATATCGAACTGCCGGATACATTATCGATGAGCATGTTCCACAGGCTGGCCGATAACCTCGACGTGATGGGCGACATCTCTTATACCGGCTGGAGCTCGTTCAAGCAGGTCAAGGTGCTGGATGCATCCGGCACGGTGATCTCGAACACTGTCGAGAACTGGAAGAACACCTGGCGCCTCTCGGTCGGGGCCACCCTTCATTACAGCGAGCAGTGGTCCTCGCGCATCGGCGTGGCCTACGACCAGTCGCCGGTAACCGACGAATTCCGCACCGCGCGCGTGCCGGATAGCGACCGTACCTGGCTGGCACTGGGCGGGCAGTACAAGATGGATGCCGCCAGCGCGATCGATTTCGGCTATGCGCACCTGTTCGTAAAAAACTCCACGATCAATTCAACCTCGCCGGCACCGGCGCTGACGGGAAATTACAAAAGCTCGGTGGACATCCTGAGCGTGCAGTACACGCATAATATGTAAGCGGTAAAACAAACAGTGAGGAACCGCCGATGCGGTTACTCACTGTTACAGGAGGAATGCAATGAGCAAAAATTTCCACATTCGCAAAGTCGCCGTGCTCGGTGCCGGGGTGATGGGCGCGCAGATCGCCGCGCACATGGTCAATGCCAATGTCGAGACGCTGCTGTTCGAGTTGCCCGCGAAAGACGGCGATCCGAACGGCAACGTCAACAAGGCGCTCGACAACCTGAAGAAGCTCGACCCCGCGCCGATCTCCAGTCCTTCGAAAATCACCTTCATCCAGCCGGCCAACTACGAACAGCATCTCGAGTTGCTGCGCGGTTGCGACCTGATCATCGAGGCCATCGCCGAGCGCATCGACTGGAAGTCCGACCTGTACCGCAAGGTCGCGCCGTTCGTGGGCGAGCAGGCGATCTTCGCGACCAACACCTCCGGCCTGTCGATCAACACGCTGGCGGAAGCCTTTCCCGAGAACCTGCGCCACCGCTTCTGCGGCGTGCACTTTTTCAATCCGCCGCGCTACATGCACCTGGTCGAGCTGATCCCGTGCAGGGGTACCGAGGCAGCGCTGCTCGACCACCTGGAGGAATTCCTCGTCTCCACGCTGGGCAAGGGCGTGGTGCGCGCCAATGATACTCCCAACTTCATCGCCAACCGCGTCGGCGTGTTCTCCATGCTCGCCACCAGGCACCACGCTGCCGCGTTCAAGCTCGGCTTCGACCTGGTGGACGCGCTCACCGGCCGCTACCTCGGCCGCCCCAAGAGCGCGACGTTCCGTACGCTGGACATCGTCGGCCTCGACGTGTTCGCGCATGTGGTCAACACCATGCAGGAGAACCTGACCGAAGACCCATGGCACAAGCATTACGAATTGCCCGAGTGGTTCAAGTACCTGATCGACCAGGGCGCACTGGGACAGAAGACCAAGAAGGGCATCTACCAGAAGATCGGCAAGGAGATCCACGTGCTCGATCTCGGCACCAAAGAGTACAAACTGTCCGATGCGAAAGTGGACGACGGCGTGAAGGAGATCCTGCGCGAGCGCGACTGGGCGAAGAAGCTCGCCGGGCTGCGCAACAGTTCCCATCCGCAGGCGCAGTTCCTGTGGGCGGTGTTCCGCGACGTGTTCCACTACTGCGCGCTCAACCTGCAATTGATCGCCGGCAACGCGCGCGACCTCGACTTCGCGGTGCGCTGGGGCTTCGGCTGGGACGCCGGCCCGTTCGAGATCTGGCAGGCGGCGGGCTGGCAGCAGGTGGCGGGCTGGATCGCGGCGGACATCAAGGCCGGCAAGGCGATGGCCGACATGCCGCTGCCGGAATGGGTTACCGACCCGGTGCGCACCGAGGTGCACAATTTCCAGGGCTCCTATGCGCCGCTGATGAAGACCCAGCAGCCGCGCTCCACGCTCTCCGTCTACGAACGCCAGCTGTTCCCCGACAAGCTGCTCGGCGAAACGCGCGACTACGGCAAGACCGTATTCGAGACCGACCAGGTGCGGCTGTGGCACATGGGTGACGGTATCGCCATCCTCAGCTTCAAGACCAAGATGCACACCGTCGACAACGAGGTGCTGGACGGCGTGCTGCGCGCGGTGGACGAGGCCGAGGCCAACTTCAAGGCGCTGATCCTGTGGCAGACCGAGCCGCCGTTCTCCTACGGTGCCAACCTGCTGCAACTGATGCAGGGCGTGCAGGACACCGCTGATACCGGCCTGTTCGGCAAGCTCAAGGGCGCGGTCACCCGCGCCAAGTACACCGTGGCAGGCAAGGGCAGCATGGGTGACCTGTTCGATGCCGTCACCGGCAACGTGCCGAAAGTGGAAGCGGTGGTCGCCAAATTCCAGCAGGCCTCGCAGCGGCTCAAATACGCACAGGTGCCCACCATCGCCGCGGTGGACGGCCTCGCGCTCGGCGGCGGCTGCGAATTCTCGATCCATTGTGCGCGCATCGTCGCCACGCTGGAGACCTACATCGGCCTGGTCGAGGTCGGCGTCGGCGTGCTGCCCGCGGGCGGCGGCTGCAAGGAGATGGCGCAACGCGCCGCGCAGGAAGCGCAGCGTTTCGCCAGCGACAACCGCGCCGACATCTTCCCCTTCATGCGCCGCTACTTCCAGCAGATCGCGATGGGCGAGGTCGCCAAGAGCGCCGAGCTGGCGCGCGAGATGGGCTATTTAAGGCAGAGCGACCGCATCGTGATGAACCGCTTCGAGCTGCTGCACATCGCGATCGAGGA
>Ga0224495_10000786_pt1 | contig 24035 bp, 23 predicted proteins | sample SF_Jul11_sed_USG_FD_168128 | JGI IMG/M metagenome (GOLD analysis project Ga0224495, IMG submission 168128) | Sediment microbial communities from San Francisco Bay, California, United States - SF_Jul11_sed_USGS_4_1 | ecosystem: Environmental > Aquatic > Marine > Sediment | place: USA: California...
CCTCTCCTGCTCCATCGGGATGATTCCTGCTCCTTCTCCATCATTAGAAGAAAGGCTTCTGCCACAGGATCGATGAACTCCAGATCATTGATGTGAGCGTCCAGTTCTATCACGGGTACCGAAGGATCGAGATTGGTTTTTAATGAATGGATAAATGCCTGGTTTCCCTCCGGCTCCCAGTGGGGTAAGTTTTCTCTATCCGGATAAGAAAAGCCCTTTAGCGGAATGAACACCCGGGTCGGTCCTTTAGCCCGATTAAGTTTTTCCGCCACGAGCTTTCCTACCTCTGCAAGCTCATCTGGGCTCAGTCGAACTAAGGTCAGACTCGGGTTATGAACGATCAGCTTACGGGACCTCCACTTCGGGGCAAGACTGTTCAAAGGTCCCAGGACCACGTAATTGATGCTTCCCGGAGCTACCACCTGGGGAATGCCAACCTCACCAGCGGCCTCCAGGCGGTCCTCTCTGATGGCTCCGTGCAATCCACCCACAAACCGGTCTCCAATCTCATGGAGATTTAGATCGAGTACCCCTTGGAAGGCTCCATCGCGGATCATCTCCTCCATGGCAATTCCCCCCGTACCATTCTGATGGAAGGTTACCACCTCGTAGCCCCGGGCCTCCAGAATCTTTTTGCAACGTAAAGCGCCTGGCGTTGTCGTACCCAACATGGATAAGGCTACCGGAATTCCCTCGGGCCTTATCGAATTCTCTTCGAAGTCCTTCATCATTCCGCAAATGGCGCCTGCCGCATTTTCAAGAATGCGCTTGCTTAAGAAGTTTAATCCCTGCATGTCTGCTACAGAATGCATCATCGTGATGTCTTTGGTTCCCACATAAGGACCAAAGGTGGCTTGGCCTGAAGCCACGGTGGAAACCATGAGTCGAGGGACGCCTACAGGGAGGGAACGCATTGCCGAACAACCGATTTCTGTTCCCTGGGCACCCCCGATACCGATGACGCCACGAATACGTCCCTGGTCATAGAGCTGTTTGCAAATGATCCGAGCCCCCTGGATCATGTTGAAAATGCATTTTCCTTTGTCACCGGTGGCTATGATTTCCTGAAGCGGGACCCCCCCGCTAAGGGCAACCTGTCGCTGATCGATATCCACCGGAACACGAGGGGGAGCAAGAATTCCGGCATCCATCGTTATGACCGAAAACCCTCTCGCCTCTATCCTTTTTTTAAGGAAAAAGGCTTCTTCCTCCTTGGTATCAAAAGTTGCAATGAGGAGGACCTTCTTCTCCATTACTTCCATTCTAACTCCTTACCCAGCCAGAGGGCTACTATTGCCCTTAGGGCTTGATCAGAACCTTGATGGCTCCGCCTTCTCGTTCATTAAAGACTCGGAATCCCTCCCTGATCTGGGAAAGGGGAAAGTGATGTGTAATCAAAGGACGCGCCTTGATCTTACTCTGCCGCATGAGCGAGATGGCCCGTGCACAATTGGCACGACCCTCTCCTCTCACACTGTACATGTGAATATTATTGATCCCCATATAATTAAAATCGGCAGGCGCGGGATGATGCGGAAATCCAATCAGCAGAACCTTTCCCATTCTTCTACATAAATGCAATGCCAGGTCAGGCCCTTCATTCGCACCCGAAGTCTCAACCACGACATCCGCCCCTCGTCCTTTCGTGTGATCCTTGACAAAGGCGATGGGGTCTGTTTCTCGAACATTGACTAAATGATCTGCACCAACTTCTAAACCTACTCTCAAACGGTCTGGCCGTGTTCCTAGGAGGACGACCTCATCTGCTCCCAGGGCTTTTGAGACCTGAACCGACATGAGACCCAAGGGACCAGGCCCTATCACCACCACGACGTCGCCTGCAACCAGCCCTCCGATTGACTCAAAGCCGTAGACCACACATCCGGCGTTGGTTACCAAAGAGGCCTCTTCCAAAGAGATCGTGTCGGGAAGAAGGTAAACTGTATTAATATGATTAACCACATATTCAGCGTACCCTCCGTTCGTGGTAAATCCATTCGCCCGGTGGCCCTTGGCCCGATTCCCGTAATTGAGACAGGAGGTATAGTCCCCTCGGCGACAGTTGAGGCACCGGCCACACCCATAATGAGCCTCCACAGCCACCCGATCTCCCAGTCGAAACTCGTCGACCGTCTCACCCAATTCCACCACCACTCCCGAATATTCATGACCTGGAATGAACGCACCGTAAGGAAGTTGACCTGGCCAGGGATGGGCCATCAAACTTACATCGCTACCGCAAATAGCGCAAGCGTCGACCTTGATTAAAACATCTGCAGGGCCAGGCTGTGGAGTGGCGACTTCGTTAATTTCTAGGGTATCTGGGGCCACCAGCACGGCGGCCTTCATCTTTTTCGGAACATTCAAGAGTTTTCCTCCTCATCCTCTCTCCTTCAGGCCCGGTTATTAAATTCCCGGTTTGTTGCTTTGATGGGAAACTCTTTCACTTCTTCCAAAAAGGCTGCCAGGTGTTTGGCGCTGAACTCAAAATATCTCATCCCTTTTTCCTTGCTTCCACGGAAGGGATTTCCAATGGTAGAGGTGTCCGAGTACTCATGATGTTCCATGGGTACCCATGCCTGCTCCGTGTCCATGAATTCGACCATTCCCGAGCCATCCCTTTTCGAAAAGGCCGAGCCCATCCATTTGGGTGCATGAGTCCGGTCCTGTTTCGCCAGGCTCATGTCTACCAAAGTCTCGTCATAAGCGAGGCAGGTGGCTGTTTCGATCTCTCCGGAGTGCCACCCAGGGGTTTCTTCAGGCGGCCCCTCGATGATTCCCTTTAAAGCGTTATACTCCCGCTCCGTGGGCGTTTTGTACCAGCAGGTGAAGGCTCCGCTTTCATACCGAATCTTACGGAGAATCTCATCGACGACCTTGGAGTTGGACCCATGGTGGGTGACGAAGACCACTTTGTTAAACCCGTGATAGACGAGCGATTTAGCTATGTCATAGACGACCCGGCGGTAAGTCTCCCCGGAGAGGGTAATGGTACCGGTCCCTTCGCCAATGAGGTGCATGTGGTGAGGGGAGTATCCATAGGGAATAATGGGGGTATAGATAACTTTCGCTATTCCCGCTGCTCGAGTAACAACACCCCACGTCGTTAGGGCATCGCAGCCCAAGGGGATATGGGCTCCATGGCGTTCCAAACTCCCCATGGGAACCATGACGACGTCACACGCCTTGAGATAGTCAGCAACCTCCAAGTAGGACATATCATGAAGATAGAATCTCTCTCGTTTTGCCATTGTCAATCTCCCTCCTGTCTCTTTTCTGATCAAACTTCTAGAAACCCTGAAGCGACGAGATCTTCCTGCAGTTTCTTTTTCTCCTCCGGAGTCAGCGGTAAAAGAGGTTCCCGGGGAGGACCTCCGTAAAATCCTGCAAAGTCCATCGCCGCCTTGACCCCTGCCACACCGAATTTCCCGGATACCCTCTGATTGAGTTCCATGAGCTGAAATTGGAGTTCGCGGCCCTCTTTCAATTTGCCCTTCACCCCCAAATCATAAAGCTTGCAACAGGGTTCTGGAAAAGCATCGGCTAGCGAGAGGACGCCTCCCACTGCACCCATTAGCAGTCCTGTAAAGAAGAAATTGGCTGATCCCGCCAATAGAGAAAACTGCGGTTTGGAATTTAGGATATAGGCGCTCAGATTTCCAGGAGAACTATCCTTCATCCCTACAATCCTTGGGTGTGAAGAAACCTCCCTCACGACAGTCGTGGACATGGTGATACCTGTTACCCCAGGATTATTGTACAGAAGGACGGGAATCGGCGACTTTTCTGCCACCTGAATAAAATGCTGAATCAATGCAGCATCCGACATTTTCTTAGCAAAAAAGAACGGGGTGATCAAACTCCCATAGTGGGCACCGATCTCTGCTGCTTGGTGACAGAGTTCGATAGAAACCTTAGTGGATTCCGCACCGGTTCCGGCCATAATGACTTTATCGGACGAAGCTGTTTTGACGACCGTTTTGAGCACCTCCACCTGTTCATGAGCGGACAGGCTGCGAAATTCACCATTTGTCCCTAAGACCAGGTAGCCCCGGAGCCGGCTTGAATTGAGCCTCTCGATATTGGAGGAAAGTTCCTCTGAGAGGAGATCCCCCTCTTTATTAAATGGCGTGGTAATAGGAGCAAAGACCCCAGACAGTTTCTCTCGGTGCATTGTCCCCTCTGGCATAGAATTAAGTTTACAATCTGTTTTTTAATTCAACACTTAAGCCTTCGTGTGTTCGTCTATTTATCTGACAGAAATATTTTATCCTTTGGATTTTGTCAAGACTTCTTCTTTCCTTCCCTGGCTCAAAACTTTCCCTTTTTGGAGTCGCATCACATGAGTGATGGAATCCAAAATTTCTTCTTTGTGATTGGTTATATAGAGAAGATGGGTGGGTGTCTCTCCAATCATTTCGATGACTTCTAGTATTCTTCTGCGATTTGAAATGTCTAGGCCATGACAAGGCTCATCTAAGATGAGCAGAGCAGGTGACTTCACCATTGCTCGTGCAAGCAGGATCATTCGCTTCTGGCCGTAGGAGAGCTGATGGAAAGCTTGACCGGCGATATCCTCAATGCAAAGAAGCTGAACCCATTGATCAACGATCTTCTTCTCGTCCGGTGTCGGGTATTGATACAATCCTATGGAATCATAAAACCCTGAAGCGATCACATCGTAAGCACTCATTTTTTTGCGATACTGGATCTGCAATTCCGACGAAACCACTCCAATCTGCTTCTTGATCTCCCATAATGTTTCGCCTGAACCCTTTCGTTTTCCAAAAAGCATAATCTGATTCGCATAGCCCTGAAGGTTATCCCCGAGAAGCAACCTTACAATCGTCGATTTGCCAGACCCATTTGGTCCAAGAATAACCCAGTTTTCTCCTCGCTTCATCGACCAGGTTAGGTGATCGAGGACGACCAAATCATTATATTTAACCGTTGTATCCTTCATCTCGATCAAAACCTCTGGGACGTCCTGAAGAGGGTCTCTGGCTAAGATCGTTTTGCCCGCTTTGTCACACTTCTCTGCCTCATGGGAGACATGGTATCCCTGATTCGTTTTTTCCAAACGGAGATTAAATCCGTACAGGTTGCTGATATTGTCAGAGGTTAAGACTTCGTCTTTGGGACCTCGCATGAACAGTTGGCCCTCCTTGACCAGGAGCACGTGGGTGATGTTGGGTACAATTTCCTCCAATCGATGCACCACCAGGATCACCCGCATGGATCCCGTCATGAGACGATTGATCGATTCTGCCAGGGTTGCTCGGGATCTTCCGTCCAGTCCGTCAAAGGGTTCATCCAGAATCAAGAGCTTTGGACTTTTGATTAAAGCACGGGCGATCAGGGCTTTACGCATCTCTCCTGTCGATAAAGAGGTGACGCCCCTCAGGAGTAAATTCTGAATACCTAATTGATCAACGATTGCACGAAATCTTTCTTCATCCTCAGGGGTGACTGACCGGTTCGCCAAAATTCCGGAGAAGATCGCGTCCCTTGCCGTGGTCACTTCCTCCGCCTTTCCGGCATATTCTCGTAAGTCCTCCTGGAGTGCCTCATACTCCATCAAACTCTGATGCAGCTCGAAAGAGACGTAGCCGATTTCATCCTTCTGGGGGGCAAGTTGAGTTTGGGCCTCCTGGCTGACGAACTCAAAGAAGATACGGCCGCTCTGGACTGGAACCCCGCCCCAAAGAGAGCGCACCAAGGTTGATTTTCCAGATCCATTCGGCCCCAGGATGGCCCAATGCTCGTCCGAATGGATCTGCCAAGAGCTATTGTTCAAAATCAGCCGATCGCGCAAACGGACGGTGATCTTTTCGACTGTTAAGAAAGGCCTGTGGCTGTGCATCTGAGGGTCAGCGGTTTCTGAGGAGTTTTCTTTTATAAAAGGATTTGTCCTGCCCATGTTGAAAGAAGGAGATATTCATTCCTGGTCTCCCGGACCGACTTAGGCTTCCTTTTTCCAGTTTTCTGGGCGGAGCTCACGTACTTTCGCCCCTGCCTGCCACATCTCGGAGTTTCCCATCTCAGCGAGCTCGGCGTCCAATTTTTGTCGGTAATCGGGCTGACTGTTTTTTTCAAGCACGATTTTGGCCTCGGTTCCATTGGCCACGCGTTCGTACAGGTCGGAAAACAGAGGAGCCACGGCATCCCTGAATTTTCCTTTCCAATCCAAAGCACCCCGCTGAGCAGTCGTGCTGCAGTTCGCGTACAACCAGTCCATCCCTTTTTCGGCTGCAAGTTTAATCAAACTCTGGGTGAACTCTTCCACCGTCTCATTGAAAGCTTCACTGGGACTGTGCCCATGTTTTCTCAACTCATGATACTGGGCCTCCATAATCCCCGCAATCGCCCCCATCAAAACACCCCTCTCTCCGGTCAAATCGCTAAAGACTTCTTTTTCGAAGGTTGTTTCAAAGAGGTAGCCTGACCCCATCGCCACACCGAGGGCAAGCGTTTTTTCTTCGGCCTTTCCCGTGTAATTCTGAAAGATTGCGTAACTACTATTGATTCCGCTGCCTTCAAGGAAATTCCGTCGAACGGAAAGTCCGGATCCTTTAGGAGCCACCATGACGACGTCAATATTCTTCGGAGGAATGACGTCCGTTAAATCTCTGTATGTGATCCCAAAGCCATGCGAAAAGAAAAGGGTTTTGCCTTCGGTGAGAAGAGGTTTGAGAGTGGGCCAGAATGCCTTTTGACCTGCATCTGAAAGCAGATATTCAATCACCGTTCCCTTTGCAGCCGCTTCCTCCAAGGGGAATAGTGTGAAACCAGGCACCCAGCCATCCTTTAAAGCTTTATCCCACGAAGGGGTATTCCTTCGCTGACCGACGATGACGCGGATTCCATTATCCCTCATATTGAGACTCTGTCCGGGTCCCTGGACACCATATCCGAGGACCACAACGGTTTCTTTTCTGAGAACTTCTTGTGCCCTTGAAAGCGGAAATTCATCACGCGTGATGACTCTCTCTTCAGTCCCACCAAAGTTGATCAATGACATAATAGATCCTCCTGGGTTAAATTATTCCTGAATTCTAAAGCATTTGAAGGATAAAGGCAACTTTCTTCAGGGTTTAGTTCCCAATAAATCTAGATCAATTCGGACAGGTTTCCTATTGCAATTGGGAACCAAATCCGATTAAATTATAAGATAAATTCGGTAAACCGGGAAAGATCGGGGGATGATCAATGAAAAGGAAGAAATCAATAGCAGTCTATCGACGGGCATTGGAGATGATTCCGGGAGGGGTGGACAGCCCGGTCAGAGCCTTTAAAGCCATCGGCATTTCTCCCACCTTTATTGACCGAGCGAAAGGATCAAAGATCTGGGATATAGACGGTAATGAATATATCGACTATGTCGGTTCCTGGGGCCCCATGATTCTGGGCCATGCTCATCCAGGAGTTGTGGCCGCATTGAAAAAGGCGATTCCAAAAGGGACGAGTTACGGTGCACCAACCTTTCTGGAAGTTGAGCTCGCCGCTAAGGTGAAGAAAGCCTTTCCTTCTATGGAATTGGTGAGGATGGTTAGCTCCGGTACGGAAGCAGTGATGAGTGTCATTCGGTTGGCCAGGGGATGTACGGGAAGGGACAAGATCATCAAATTCGAAGGGTGCTACCATGGCCATGGGGACAGCCTCCTTGTAAAGGCGGGCTCCGGAGCCACAACTTTTGGAATTCCAGATAGCCTCGGTGTTCCGGAAGATCTGGCAAAGCATACGCTGACGGCATCCTATAATGATCTGGAGGGCGTAAAATCTCTTGTTCGCCAATACTTTGGACAGATTGCCTGTATCATTGTTGAACCGATTGCAGGGAATATGGGGGTGGTCCTGCCGGAAAAAGAATTCTTAGAGGGACTGAGGAAGATCTGCAATGGGGAAGGAATCATCCTTGTCTTTGATGAAGTCATTTCTGGATTTCGTGTAGCCTACGGAGGGGCCCAAGAGCTTTACCAAATCGAGGCCGATCTCACCTGCCTAGGGAAGATAATTGGTGGAGGTCTTCCGGTTGGGGCTTATGGTGGAAAGAGGGAAATCATGGAGAGAATCGCTCCCCTTGGAGGCGTATATCAGGCCGGTACGCTCTCTGGAAATCCTCTGGCCATGACCGCAGGAATGGTGACGTTGGAACTCCTCAGATCGAAAAAGGTCTATCAGGACCTGGAAAAGAAGACTTCTTATTTGACCGAGGCTATTTCAGAGAAGGCCGAAGATAAGGGGATTTCCATCACGATCAATCGTGGAACCGGAATGTTCACCCTCTTTTTTACAGCCGGTCCTGTGAGAGATTATCGGACAGCTAAGACGAGCGACACGAAACGCTTCGCCCAGTTCTTTATCGAAATGATGGAGCAGGGAATCTATCTTCCACCTTCCCAATTCGAGGCATGGTTCCTTTCTCTTGCTCACACCCAGAAAGATCTGGATCAAACCATTGAAGCCTGCGATACCGCTTTTAAGAAGATGTGATCTTTGAACGATACGGGCTTGCGAACAAAAAGGCAGAGTCCTCATGGACTCTGCCTTCAACACTTCGGAACCTTAATTCAACAAAAAGTGCTTCCGCCAGTGTGGGACCGAAGGAATTCCTGACTTTAATTTTGTGCCATTTTTTTCGCCATCGACTCAGACCTTACATAATAATCTCCAAATTTTGAATTTTCATCATATTTTAAGGACATGATCACATTCTTTCCAACCCACAGATATTCTTCTCGATTCGTGAAAGGCTTTGCACCTTCTCCAAATTTCTTAAAGACAGCGTCTTTAAGAGCATTAAATTCTTCCGGTCCTTTTGTAGTGACCACGGCCACATAGAATTTCTCTTTCCAGAAACCATATTGAACCGCTTTATGTTTTCCATTTTCTAATTTAAACGTATCGCCCTCCCTGACGTAAAACTCTATGCCTCCGTGATGTGGGTCTGTTCGCGTATGTTTCATCCTTTCAAGAGTGGATAACTTTGTTTCCCAGATGATACCATTATAACCCTCTGGCTCGGCCCCGGCCTTAAAAGAAACGAGTTTACAGTTTGGATTGGTTACGTAGGTCGGACATTCACTTTTAGACGTAGCGCAACCAAAAACGGCCGCAAGAGAGAAAGCACATAAAATGACCATTAGCTTCTTCATAACGTACCCTCCTTTTTGTTTAGAATAAATCTGTTTTACCCAGAAAAGGTTCCTTTGGTCTTGAACTTCAAAAAGAATGCCAAATAGAATTTCTGTTAAATCGAAACAAATCGTGCAAAATACACCAAAATACGGATAAATCATTTTTTGGAAAAGAGACTTTCGATGGACACTTTTTATCCTAAATCTGACAAAATTAGAATTGCTTGCAGTATATGGTTCTCCTCTTCAACAAAGTCATGATGGGGGGGAGTGGCCTATCGAGGGCCCAGAAGCCTTGATGGCATACATGCAGATCTCACCTGCATCCGAAAGATCATTTCCTGGGTCTTAAGAGCGAGGAAATATTTATACCCTATTGCAAGTAAGGAGAAAAACATTTTAGACTACGTTTGTCTCAAAATCAGATGCCCTGAGAAGGCCTGGGTTTTTAACCCGAAGGGGGAAAGAGATGTTTTCAAATTGAGCAAGATATACATCGCGCGGCACGGGGAGACGACGTGGAATGAGGAGGGGAGGATTCAAGGGCGAAGCGATCCGGGACTTAGTTCAAAGGGTGTTTCTCAAAGTTTTGCCCTCCTTAATCAACTGAAAGACCGTCCCCTCTCCGCCATCTACACAAGCACTCTCCAGAGATCGATTGTTACGGCTCAGCCGATCTCAAACCATCTCGGCCTCTCCATTCAGATACAACCGGAATTGGATGAGATTGCCTTCGGAATTTTGGAAGCAAAGCTTCTTTTCCATTTTGATGAAGAAATGAAGGCGGAGTGGAATCGGTTTAAAGATAATCGGTTTACTTATCGCATCCCCGACGCCGAAAATTATGCCGACGTCGCCAACCGGGTTCAACCCTTCTCAGAGAAACTTCTGCGGGATCATCAAGGTCAGGAGGTTCTGGTTGTTGGCCACCGCGTGGTGAATCGATTATTGATCGGGATGCTGATGAAGTATCCAGTAGAGAAGGTTTTGAAGATCGAGCAGACGAACGATATGCTCTATCTGATTCAGAAGAATGGTGAGGCTAAGATTTTTCATTACGTGGATGGGCAGGTCAGGGAAGGGCTTGTCCTGCTAGGCCAGGAAGTGATCTTATAAGTTATACTGGACGACTATATAATCCCCCTGAATCCCCCTTTAGGAAAGGGGGGATTTCATTTCTCCTCCCTTTTGTAAAGGGAGGTGGGGAGGGATTATGAAGGTCATACGTTTAAACAATATAGACATTTATGAATCCCCAAATCCCAAAATGGAAGATCCATTGCGTCATTTACGATTGTGACGGAGTCCTCTTCGATTCCATCGAAGCGAATAAGAAGTTGTATAATGACCTGTGTGCTTTGGTGGGCAGGACCCCCTTAAGCGAGGAAGAGGTCAAATATGTTCATATGCATACGGTTTACGAGACGATCCACCTCATTTTTAGGAAAGAGAATGGCTTGGAGAAAAAGGCCCTGGAATTATTAAAAGAGATTGACTGGAAAGACTACATCACCTACCTGAGAATGGAACCCTATCTCCTTCAAATCCTGAATCTTCTAAAGACGAATGGCATCCTACGGGTTATTAACACCAATAGGACAACTTCGATGAAGTATATCATGGAGCATTTCCATCTTTGGCCCTTTTTCGATATGGTCGTCACAGCACTGGATGTCAAAAACCCCAAACCCCACCCGGAGTCGATCGAGAAGATCCTTCAAAGCCTCAACCTGAAGAAAGAAGAGGCCGTCTTTGTGGGAGATTCTGAGGTTGACCAACAGACAGCAAAATCGTCAGGCATCAGATTTGTTGCCTATAAGAACAGGGAAATTGCCAACGACGCTTATCTCGATGACCATCTTGATCTGCTCGATCTTCTTTAGTCTTCTTACCAGCGGCCGAAGTACAAGCGGTCCCTTAATTTAGGTGAAAAGATAATGCTTCCATCTTTATCCACAATGAGGCAATCCACGCCTTCAAGTCTTTGGCAGAGGGAGTATCCTTTTTCGGGGCCGAGGACGAAGATGGCGGTGGCAAGGGCATCAGCTGTTACCCCTTCCTTGTGGAGAACGGTGACACTCTGGCACTCCTCTGCGGGAAAACCGTTTCTTGGATCTAAAATGTGATGATATCTTTTGCCCTGATGGATGAAGAATCTTTCGTAATCTCCGGAAGTGGCGACTCCTGTATCTGATACCGAAATGCGGGCCATCATCTTTTCAGGATCCCTGGGATGCTGAATCCCAATCAACCAGGGACCCTCTGGTTTGGATCCTCCAACCCTCAAATCTCCGCCGGCATTCACAACCAAATTTCTATATCCAAAGCTTTTCAGAAGCTCAAAGGCTCTGTCCACTGCATAACCTTTGGCAATTCCTCCGAGATCGATGGCCATCCCCTTCTTTCTCAATAATACCTTTCTTCCATAGAGAGTCTTCAAATTTCTGAAATTAACCCAATTAAGGGTTTCTTTAACCTCTTCCATTTCAGGGGGCTTGCCCCTCTCTCTCGCTTTTCTCCAGAGTTGAATGAGGGGACCGACGGTGATATCAAATCCACCCTCTGAAAGTTTGGAGACTTCCTGGACCCTCTTGATGACTTCCAAAGTCTCTGGAGACACTTTCACTCCATCGTTCCCTGCAGATCGGTTGATGCGGTTCACGTCGCTCGACTCGATCCAGGGGCTCATTAAGTGTTCAATCCTTTTTATTTCCTGAAAAGCCTGGAGAGCGGCCTTTTGGGCCGATTCTTCACTTTCACCTGTAAGGGTAATTTCAACGACTGTCCCCATGGCCACCTGATGGAATTTATAAAGGCCAGATGAAAACACCGATGTGGGGTGCACAAGAAAGACGAGGGCAAAAAGGAAAGGGAGGTATGCAACTCCCCCTTTCCTAAAGGGGGACAAAGGGAGATTACTTAACATATCCTTCCTTCTTCAACTTTTCAAAGATCACGTTGGCTTTATCCAGACTGTCAAACACCAGGGCTGCCGTGATGGTAGCTCCTGAGACGGAATCGACGGCAGGATCGAAAGAGAAAGGTTTAAGAATGGACCTGCCTAGGGTGCGGGCTTTCAACTTTTCAATATCTTCGTCGGTCCAGGTAAGATTATCTATTTTTGTGAGCTGAACGGGGACGATATCGATTACCTTCCCATCAGGGTCGAAGGTGTAGATGAAAAATGTATCATGGCAGATATCGCACACGGCCCGCCTGCTTGCCAATTTTGAAAAGAGATTCTTCTGGTGCGTCCCAAAATCGACCTTTCCAATGTAAATCCAATCTTTATCCTCTAAGGATATTTTTTCAAAATGCAGGACCTTTCCTCCGGATGCCTCCATTCCTGCTTTTGCTTTCAACACCAGTTCTTCTTCGGGGATTGAAGGTTTTAATGCATCCCCTTCATAAATGGCTCCTTTCTTTGGTTTCAGAAGGGCGAGGTTATATTGAAGGACGGCCCTTGTTTCACCCAGCGCGCTCTTGACCGATTCGATCAGACCCAGATGGGTACTCACGACAATAGAATTCCTCTGGGCATCTCTTCTCACCCAAATTGAAAAAGGCGTCCGAGGGCTTCCGGCGGCTGTATGGGCATCAAATCCTGCATCGCTTAGAATAGGGTAGGGGATGTGATAGGCCTTCTTAAAAATTTGAACTTCGTTAAGATTGTTCCCGGCGGCAATCCCAATCATCTTCACCTTTCCCTTCAATCTGGGATCGCGCTCAATTGATGAGTAGAGTTCATTGAAAATGGGAGCCTGCCTCTGACAATTGATACAGTAGATGCTGAGAAATTCAACCAGAATCAGATTCCCGGTGATCTCTCCGAAGGAGAAGACCTTTTTGGGAGGCAATCCAAGGTAATTCTGTTCTTCTCTGGAGAGGGACTGAGTAAATAATAAATCTGGGAAGGGGACAGCAAACCCGAGGGGTTTCTTCTGCCCCAGAGCAGGCCCATAGGATAATGAGATTGACAGAAAGAGGATAAAAGCTAAAATGAATTTTCTCCTTCCCATAAACCTTCCTTTCTCTCCTGAAGATGAGCAAAGCATGAATCATTTGCTTATGATTCTTAGTATTATCTCAGATATATTTTTCATGAACAAGGCGCTGATGCTCCATGCGAAAGGCAACCAGACAGGAATAAGATAAAAGGGTTTTGAATATTCCCAGGCCCCGGCGTAGACTGCCACAAATTCTCCTGAGGAGCCAAGGATGAAAGCCACAACATAAAAGAAGGTATCTTTTTGGTATGCCATTTGGCAAATAAGATCAGACTCATCAAAACATAACAGAGCATTAACAAAATAGGTTGACGCCAAAGGACGGCAACTAGAGTAACGCATATTGCGTACATCGCTAATGCAAAGAGGAATTCTTTTTTCATTGAACTTCCTCCTTTACCCTCAATCTACCCTAAAAAAGAAGTCCATGGTTACTTCTTCACAAGATCAGAAGGATCTTTCTCTGATTGAGGGACATGGCATTGAAGACAGTTATATCTCACTCCTATCACCTGATCCTTCGTCTGTTCACCGGTATATTCATTGACATAATGGGAGGGTGGAACTTTTGTGGCGATGTGTCCCTTTTCAATCTCTATTCCCTCGGAGTGGCAGGCGAGGCAGTCATTGCCAGACCGGGTAATTCCCAATCCCTCTAAGCTATGAGGAATGAGGGGAGGTGCTCCCTGGTAAGGCCTTTCTAGCTTCTTCGTTTGGCCTGGTGGGCTGGTTGGGTAAGTGTTCATTCCGGGTTGACTTATGGCTTCTCCGTTCCCAAAAAGAATTCCATAAGATAAGAAGGTAGAAGCGACCAAAATGCTTAGGAAACTCAGGGAAAATAGTTTTGATTGTTTTAGAAAAGTCATGACTCCTCCAGTTTTTCTTCAGACTTTCTCTATTTTCACAGCACATTTCTTGAAATCGGCTTGTTTGGAGATGGGACAGAAGGCGTCTAAAGTGACTTTGTTGATCATTACCTCCTCGTCAAACCATGGGACATAGACCATCCCCTCTTGAGGAGTAACCCTCCCCCCCACCTCAACATAAAGGACGACCTCCCCTCTTCTTGATGAAATTCTGGCCTTATCACCGCTCTTTAACCCAAGTTTTTGACCATCCTTTGGATGCAGATTCGCCGTCGCATGCGGGTACGCCTTGTAAAGGGCCTTAACCCGTCTGGACATCGTGCCGGAATGCCAGTGTTCGAGAACTCTTCCCGTGCAGAGCCAGAATGGATATTCCGCATCGGGTTGCTCGGCGGCTGCCTCATACGGCCGAAACCAGATGATGGCCCTATCCTTTTCCTTTTTATTCCCGTAGAACTGGAGACCCTTCCCTTTTTCAACGTAGGGGTCAGAGCCTTCTCTGTATCGGATGAGCGTCTCCTTACCGTTTACCACAGGCCATCTCAAGCCTCTCGTTTGATGATACAGATCAAAAGGCGCCAGATCGTGGCCGTGATGCATCCCAAACTGTCGATACTCTTCCCATAGCGCTTTCTCAATATACAATCCAGCGGATTCGCTCGCATCGGAGGCCTTATGGCCAGGGGGGAGGGGATAATCTGATTTTGGATACTCGAATAGTTTGCCAAGTCCCATCCTTCTCGCAAATTCAACAATCTGCCAGAGATCCGATTTAGACTCGCCTGGTGCGTCCACCATCTTCTTCCAAAAATGGGTCCGTCGCTCGGCATTTCCAAAGGCCCCTTCTTTTTCAACCCACATGGCACTGGGCAAAACCACATCGGCGACTTCCGTTGAACGGGTGGGATAGACATCTGAAACAATGATAAAACGTCCTTCTTTCAAGGCCCCCTCTTTGTAGCGGTTGAGGTTCGGATAATCTTGAAAGGGGTTGGCGGTCATACTCCAAAATACCCTTATCTCCCCGCGATCGAGTGCCCGGACCATCTCTACAGCGTGGTAGGTAGGTTTGGTTGGAATTGTTCCTGGCGGAAGCTTCCAGATCTTCTCTGAAACAGCACGATGCTCGGGGTTGGTGACCACCCTGTCTGCCGGCAGACGGTGGGTGAAGGTGCCCACCTCGCGACATGTCCCACAGGCACTGGGCTGTCCTGTCAGAGAATAAGGCTGATTGCCCGGCTCGGATATTTTACCCGTTAGGAGGTGGAGATTGTTTATCAAGTTATTCATCCACGTTCCCCGGGTATGTTGGTTCACCCCCATGGTCCAGAAAGAAATGACTTTCAGCTTTGGGTCACCATACAGTTGGGATAAATCATTGAGATCAGAAATCGAAACACCGCTAATCCTTTCCACATACTCCGGGGTATATCGTGAAACATGTTTCTTGTAAGTCTCAAAATCGATCGTTTTTGCATCTTCCTCAAACGTAAATTTGTCTTCGAGGCCATAACCAATGTTCTCTTTTCCCCTCTTGAACAAGGTATGTTTATTTACAAACGGTTCGTTAATCAACCCTTTTTTGATCAAAAGGTTGGCAATCCCATTGGCAATAGCGAGATCAGATTGGGGCTTGAAGAGAATCTCCTTGGCCGCCATTTGAGAGCTACGATTCGATAGGGTCGTAAGATTAATCAGCAGGGCATTCTTGTTGGAGAGGAGTCGATCCGTCACCTTGGAAAAAAGGATGGGATGCATCTCGGCCATGTTTGCTCCCCAAAGAACGAATGCGTCTGCCTCCAAAAAATCTTCATAGGTGCCCATGGGTTCATCCATGCCAAAGGAGGTCATGAAGCCTGCGACAGCACTGGCCATGCAGTGGCGGGCGTTAACCTCCAGGCTGTTGGACCGCAAGCCCCCTTTCCAGAGTTTGGCTGCTGCATACCCCTCCCAAATCGTCCATTGCCCGGAACCAAACATGGCCACAGAGGTGGGTCCTTTCTCTTTGATCGCCTCTTGTGCCTTTGTTGCGACAAGGGCCATGGCCTCGTCCCAGGAGGTCTCGGTCAGTTCTCCACGTTTGTCATAGTGTCCATTTCTCTTTCTGACCAGCGGCCGGGTTAATCGGTCCTTTCCATATTGAATAAATGGGAGGGAGTAGCCCTTTATACAGAGCGTACCACGATTAACGGATGATCGTGGGTCTCCTTTAACAGCCATGATCTTTCCTTCTTTCACACCGACAAGGACGCTACACCCGGTCCCGCAGAAGCGGCATGGAGCCTTGTCCCATAGGAGATCTTTTTCTGGATCACCGGCAAATACCTCATAAGGATTGAGGTAAAACCCTGCTCCAAGGGTACAAAGGGCCAAAGAACTCTTTCTGATAAATTTCCTTCGCGTTAAATTATTCATGGTGTTTTCTCCTCCAGTCGAAGATATCCCTCTCTCTTAAGCTCTTGCGCCCTGTACCCAAAAGTGGAAATACTCTTTCCCTTTCTACCTCTTTTCAGGATTGCGCATAAATTCCAGAAGATCCCCCATCTCACCCCTCTTGAACTGTGGCCATGGAAAACCTGCCTCTCCCACAGCCTTCTGAATCTCAGCACTGTGATTCCACATACTCGCGACGATCTCCGTCGGGGGTTTGTTCTGATATTTGGAGAGATCGATATACATGAGTTTACCGCGTCTCCCATCCAGACCATGACATTGTGAGCACCCCATTTCCGAAAACAGCCTTTTCCCGTTCGTTGTATTTCCAGGTTCATCGATGAAATGGAGGAAGTAAAGATAGGCGAGAAGATCCACCATTTCCTTCGAGGTAAACTTGTTCATACCGAATTGGATCTGAGCCATCCTGACCAAAAGGGTAGGCCCTTTATTCCACATCGTAGAAACAATCTGGGAAGGGCTTGTATAAAAAGTTTTGGCTATCTTGCCCAGATCAACCCCTCCCCTTGCACCTTCGCCGTGGATGGAATGACATTGGTTACATCCCTTATCCGTGAAGACCCGTTTTCCTTCATTTGGATTGCCGGGTTTGAAGAAGGCAATTTCCTCTGGCGCATTTGCCTTGGTCTTGATATATTCCAAAAGATCCATCATCTCTGTTCCCCTAAATTTGGGCCACCTCATTCCGGTTTCAACCATGCGGGCCATCATCTCCAGGCTATGGTTCCAGATCGCCTGGGCCAGGAAAGCGGGTGATAGATTTTTTGGAAATTCATCGAGGCCTGGTGCACCTTCTTTGCTTTTGCCTGAGACCTGGTGGCAGAAATGGCAACCTTTTTCAGTAAAGACAGATCTTCCTTGGGTTGGCTTTCCCGGCTCCTCGAAGAATTTGAGAAAGTAGAGATAGGCTGAAATCTCAGTAAATTCCTGCCCAGTCAATGTAGCCTTGGTCATTCCTGCCCTCCCCATCTCGATATTCATGGAAGGGGCATGGTTCCAAATCATTCCAGCCAGATCCAATTGGGTATCCCCCAAATCTATCCTGCCCAGATCGGGTCCAATCTTACCTCCCACACCGTTTAGGGCATGGCATTTCACACACCCTTTGCTTATAAAGAGCTGGCCTCCCCTAGATGGATCTTCAGGCAGGACCTGGGCAAAGACAAATGAGCCTGATAAGCATAGAAAGGTGATGAGTATTCCCATTGAGATGATTGTTTTTGTGTTCATGATAAACTCCGATCATGATTGAGAGCTGGCGTACTAAAATTCTTGAATCCTGAAGACCTAACATCGAAATCTTTTGGTAGGTTCCCCGCCCGTGCCATTGTGAATGGCTGAACCATACCCGAATCCTGTGCCCCAACTAAAGTCCGGGGAATATTTCTTTTGAACTAATTCTAACCTATCGGATAGGAGAAAGAATTGACTTAGGTCAAATCGGATTGATTTAATCAATATTGGAGAAGGGTTTTCCCGGTGAGAACTGTTCCACCAGGAGAACGGATTGTTCTGAATATTCAGGCTTCTAAATACACATTTTCTTCTACACTACCGTCAAAGTAACCCACCTTCTTCAAGGTGACCCTCTATTTTTTTCCTGAATGGCTTTATGTCTAGAACCCAACCCACAATGCCCAATGAAAAAGGTAAAGAACTGGAATTTCTTACGCAAAACCTTTTATTGTCTTCCAGTTTCCCTGGGCTTCGCCTGACCAATCGTCCCATTAATAAACCAGCAAAGATTCCCAGCCCGGAATTCCCACGCAGGGCAGTTTCATTTAATCTCAATAGGGCACGGGCACTTGCGAATCGCCCAGCAAGGTCTGTTCTTTTTAGGTTGGGGACTCTTCATAGATAGAGTAATAATACCTGACGTTCCGTATGGACTGGGATCTTTCTCCACCCCTGCTCAAAACTCTGGACAGCTTTTGGAGAGGTGCCCAATAATTGGGCCATTTGGTTTTGCGTTTTTCCCAAATGGTGTCGAATCTCAGAAAATTCCCTTTTGTTCATCTTAAAATTCTCTTCGATCGCTCCTTCTATCTTTTGTAAAATCCCATTTCTCAAGGGTCCTTCTCTGTGCCAAATCAACGAACCCTGCGAAAGACTCCCTTGGGACGCTTAAAATAGAAAATACTTTCGAAACCTATCTCACTTCCACCTCAGCCTTCCCCTGGTGACACGTATTGCATGTGTAATTTTTCCCCTCTTTCTGGTTAATGTACAACATATCGCCCAGCATGGCTCTTGCGATTCGCTGATGTACAAGGGCGCTTAACTCCTCCTTGCTGGCCGTTTTCCCCGCCAGATCCTTGTAGGTCTGGCTGCGATTCGCGGTGTGGCAGAAGTCGCACTTCACTCCCAGTGCCTTGTTCCATTCAATCATGGTTTTAGTAACTTCTTCCTTTTTCAGATACTTGGGTTCTGCATGGATACTGTTAGCAAGAACCATGACCGTAGTGAGAATTCCAATGACAAACATCGCGAGAGCAATCTTTTTCACGATTTCCTCCTCCCTCTACAAAGTTATTGTGAAACGATCCTTTATACCACAAAGTGGTAGCTTCTGTCAAATCTCATTGTCAGTCCGACTCTATTAAACATTGGGAAACATCCTGGTTAGGGCAATTTGGAACCTAACTTTGGGCAGGACCACGGCTAAACGCTACCCTCGATTTGAGTTAGAGGTGTTAGTTATTTTGAACCCTCTTGTATCCGGAGTTATACGCTCTTGCAGTCATCTGTCTTATTGGTGGTGAAGGAGGCGGTCAGCGGGTACGGCGGGGAAGGGATTTCTTCGGCTCGCTTGGTCATGATTGCATGAAGTCAGAAAGGAACGAGTAGAACTCTTGCGGTTGACCAATCATGGGCCAATCGAAACTGGCTCAAATTGCTCATATCGCCTCATTGAATTCATCACGATATTTTGCAACTCCGGAAACATGATTCATCATTGTTTTGTCGAGCCACAGAATCATGAGTGCACGATCTGGTACGCCCTCCCATTGGCTTTTGATTTTGTATCGAGAGGCTGGCTCAAAACCAAATCGTGGATAGTATTCTGGATGTCCGAGAACAATCATAAACGGGCATCCGGATGTCTTGAGGATTTCTATTCCTGCTTTAGCTAACTTCGTTCCAACACCCTGTCTGTGAACTTCCGGTAAAACGGCCATGGGGGCAAGTCCCATGCCTTTAAGCATGCCGAAGCTGCCCTCGATGGTGACAGGGCTAAAGAGAATGTGGCCAATGATTTTTTCATCCTGGAGAGCAACGAGTGAGAGCAACCCATCACAATTCGTCCGCAATCTGTCTACGATATTTGCTTCTTGAAGCTGACCGAATGCCTGTTCATTTATCGTTCGAATCGCGTCAAGGTCTCCAAAAATTTCTCCCCTGATCTTAATGTCTTTCATCTGGCTGAATAGCAAGAAAGCACTTTAGTACGTCTTGACTGTTCCAATCTGACAGGAATCTTTCAGCGAGCTCAATGGCTTCTTCTCTCTACACGACCTCCTCGTTCCGGCTCTTTGGGCCGGCACTCAAAAATATTGTCCGTTTAACATTAATTCCTATGTTGAACAAAATAGCTTAATAGAATCAGGTCCTGCAGTACAAGATTTCTTTATTTCTTATTGTGGCCACGCTCCACAGAAACGTTGCCTTCTCCATGTAGCGAAGCAAGAGTTTTCTGATGTACGATTGCATGACTCCCCCGACACTTCTATTAGCCCCAACCGAATGGATGATCTCCAACGAAAGCCGATTGCACGTGGATAAGTGGGTTGCCTTGTCTGGTTAATTTATGTAGGACTGAATCGTTTTTTCCAACGGAGGAACGGCTTTTCGATAACATGATACGAAAGGGCTGTCAACAATAATGAAAGAATCAGCACTGTCGCTAACTGGGCGACCGAAGCAGGAAGTATTTTCTTTTGATAGATAAACTCACGAACAGGCCAGTGCCAAAGATAAAGTCCGTAAGAAATGCGCCCGATCCAGACCAGCGGTGTAAATTTTTGAACCAAGAGGACCCACTTAGGCGGCCAGACGATCAGGACGACAATAAGAGGTGCCACCGAGAGTGCGACCAATGTATAGCCGCCGTAGAGATATAATTTCAAATCTGTCCAAGACGCAGTGCCCACCATATATCCGAAATAAATAGCTCCGACTGCCGCCAAGAATTTCATGGAGATTTTAAACATTTTATGTTGAGGCAATAATTTCCACGAAACTAAAAGGCCGACGAGGCAACCGACCAGGAGCGCATCCGCGCGAGTGTCCGAGGCATAATAGACGCGTAAGACGTTCGCGCCTTCCATCACGAGTATTTTGCGGTACAAAGGGATCAATGCGATCGCAAGGACCAAAATATAAAGAATCCAACGGCGCCCCAATTTAAATCTAAGGGAAAGGCCGAGGCACAGAGGCCAGGTGAGATAAAATTGCTCCTCGATGGCGAGAGACCATGTTATTCCTAAGGGGTTGCTTGCGGAGAAATATCCAAGTGCATAGAGCCAATTCGAGGCGTAAGACAAGGTCAACCAAATACCTTGATAAGTTTCGATTGCTCGCTTCTTATCCAAGAAGATAAGAGCAAAACCTCCTATGATTAGGATGAAGAAAAGTAGCGCTGGCATCAGGCGCAAGGCTCGCCGAATATAAAAATCTTTAAGACTGATCGAACCCTCTCGGTCCCACTCTTCTACGAGTAAAGACGTAATTAAAAAGCCGCTTAGTACAAAGAAAATATCTACTCCAAGAAATCCCCCCGGCATCAGGGGATAATATAAATGATGAAGGAAAACAAGCAGGATCGATATACCACGGAGGGCATCCAGTTCCGGGCGATAACCGAGTTTTAATGCAGGCGTTGCTGCGGACCGGTACTGTTCTTTAACGATTGTTGGGTCACCGGAGATTCTATCCACGGGATTGAATTTTCACCTCCGGTTTCTATATTCCTTGGGCATCTTTTGCTGGTGTAACATAAATTGTTTTGTACAAATATGGGTGACCCTTTCCCTTGCGTAGTTCATATCCTTTTCCTGCTGGGCTATTAAGTTCTTTTGCGACAAAAAGTAAAAACGTTAAGAGTAGGGATCGACATATTAAGTTCCTGATTGACAGTGCTTAGTTTCGGCTAATCCCACTTGTCCTTACGCTAAGGAATAACCCTTTTTTTGAGCAAGAATTGTGCCAATAGATGTCCATTTGTAACATATTAAAATTGTTAAATATAGTTGATTTTATTTGAGCCTTAGGATCAGATGGTGAAAAGTTTTTATTCAGTCTTTGATCTTTTTGTTGGGGAAATATTGGAAAAGTGGGAAAAAAAATTGTTAAGAGGAGTACCGGGGCCGAACGTTATCGGTGACCCGTTCGGCGGAGCGCCCTCGGCCTGAACTCGGGGAAGAACAGGCGGCGGCATTTATACCCGAAAGTGGAAGGGCTGACTTTGCTTGAAACACTTTGCGCATTTAAATGTTGCATAGGTATTACAAGAAAGGTCATCTTTCTTGTTTTCTGGCTGGGTTGAATCCTTTAAGAAATCCCCTAACAATCCGATAGGTTTCAGGAGTGGGGATCCTTTGGCATTAAACTTGCTGTTCTTTGAATGTCCCGATTCACCTAAGGGGAGGTGGGTTTGATGTCGACAGTTAGAGGATGCTCATTTTATCGAGATTCCGGGATTGCGTATTGTGATCTTGATGGCAACCAAACCACTTGCAATGGAGATCTCAACTCCTGTGAGGATGTCAAATTCTCCGAGACATCTGATGATGTGACGCAGTACCTCCAGGGGAAACTAGACGAATGTTCGATCGCAGAGGACAAAGGGGAGTAAGGATTTCAGAAATCTTTTTTATATCTGCCTAATCGAGCCTTTCTAACGGCCTCCGTAGAAAAGACCTTTGCATCGACGTGGTAACTGAACTCAGCGCGGGGTATTATGCATCCGCTGGAGTGAGTTGGGCTGACTTTTTGGCCGGAAAGTACAGCGTCCCGCCCGAGCGGGATAGGCGGGGTCAAGGGGCACAATTTAAATGACTATTACATTACCGGGAAGCCCCGGCGTGCCTTTCCCGCCCTAGCGGGATGGCCGGGGAGCTTCATTTTGCGATTTTGAATCAGGATCAGGGTCGTCCCCAGTACCCCGGCAACGACGAGCCCGTAGTCTTGAGGAACTCGCAAGTTCAGAGCTGCGCTCATGCCGATGATAGACCAAAGGAAAGGAATGACGACCAGATAGGCGGATACTGATTTCGTCGCCCACAGCAAAATGCCGAAGGTGAAGATAGTTGTAGGACACGGAGCGACACCAAATAGAGGAACCCTGGGATACGAATGGCCAAAAGCGAAACCCAGAAGAGGGTTAGTAACCACCGCATAAAGATTGAAGCATACTCTAAGAATTGGGAGAAATTTGTAATTGAACCGGAAGGAGAGTCTCCCACGGATTGTGCCGGTCAGGAGAAAGAGCACCCCTTGAAGAATATAGACGTGCCCGAAGATTAGAGCCGCCGGATTGATAACGCTGAAATGGGCTATATGATAAAACACTCCACTCCAGATCCAGAAGAGGGCAAGAATTCCTTAGATAATCCCGGAGGACGGTTTGTTTTCGTTTAAGGCCAGCCCGAGAGCAATGAGGCCGAAGATATACGCTACCACCTGCGCGGGCCAGATGACGGTGTTGTAGGCTCCGAAAATGTTGAAGAACTGCTCAACAGTAAACGGTATCTTCACAGAGGTTCTTTCATCGTCTTTAAATAACAAAAGTTAGAACTTATTTTTTGACCGTCCCCAATCCTTTTATAATGTTAAATGGTTACCTTGGTCCGACCCAAGCCACAGTGGAAAAACCCTATGGGGCGAGCAGCACTTGATCACCAAATCGCTCTGACAGTGAGGTTGAAAGGGCATCAAGCGCTTTTTGATCGGTAAACTCCACCATCAACTCACCTTTTTCGCCCACCACAAGCCTACCGTGCTCCTCAAGAATATCCAGAACATCAGAAGGTTCAACAGTCCACCAGCCCCGTGTCCGCAAGAGCAGTTCCCGGCCTTTGAGTTTTTGGGGCGTGACGAGATCGATGGTGCGAAACCAGGCGTCCCACCCGATTTCCGCTGGGGCCTTTAAGACCGGGCTTACCGGATCATGATAGATGCGGCAGCGGCCGAACAGACGCAAACGGATCATGAAAAGACCTCCTTGAAAATCCTTTCTGCACTTTTTGTCTCAGGCAAGGTGCCTTCAGGAATGTTGATTCGTTCCGCACCCATGACCTTCGCAAGACAATGGACATAGACCGCAGATGCCGTGTGTTCATCCATGGTGATACCGATCCGATTTGCAATGCCGCAGGCTCTCTCGAAGAGGGCAAGTGCTTGGTCGCGCCACCTCCTGATTCGTGGGTCATAGGGCATGATATCCAGCCGGTTGAGGAATTCATGCTGGGCTTTTTCCATCCCCTTGAAAACCTTTCGCATGATCTGCACCGAAGGATCCTTTCCCCATTCATCCATATCCGTCACTTTCGATACGTCCTTCTATTTTTTTG
>Ga0224495_10000787_pt1 | contig 24013 bp, 14 predicted proteins | sample SF_Jul11_sed_USG_FD_168128 | JGI IMG/M metagenome (GOLD analysis project Ga0224495, IMG submission 168128) | Sediment microbial communities from San Francisco Bay, California, United States - SF_Jul11_sed_USGS_4_1 | ecosystem: Environmental > Aquatic > Marine > Sediment | place: USA: California...
AGTTCTTTACCGAAACCTCAATGACTTCCGAAAGGCTTTTCAAAGCATTTTGTTTGGCGGTGGCGATGCGTTCCGATAATGATGCGTCTGGATCGGCAGATACACCGGCCGCATAAAAGTACTCGGATGTGACAGATTCTGGGCTATCCACCCATTCTGGTCTCGGGCCGCTTCCGGAACATTGTGAGGCAAATGCTGCCGGAGCAAGCAGGAGGTAAACCAGTAAAGAGAGTATTGGGGTGCGTGAATTCATAGGTTGTTACCGTCCACAAATAATGTCGGTTCGATAACGCCAGGCTGATCAGTGCTATTCGCGTACGATCTGGTAGTAAAGCCGGCGTCCGCCTTCACTGACTGCCAGGTAATCATTTTCACCAGCATGGAAGTGCGTCAAAGAAGGATTGTCAAAAGGCGTATCAAAATATATCCGTCCGAGTTCAACACCTCGCTCGGTATCGGCAAATATCAAATGGCTTTGTGAGACCGCTGATACGTACCGCCAGCTGTGCAAAAACCTGCAATCAGTGATTTTGGAGCCGCCTCTCTGGTAGCGCGGGTCCTTGATCGACACATCAAAGCGCTCGACCTCGCTTTGAGCATCAGCATCAACCACGTGCAAAGCCGAAGCGTAAGAACGCTTCGGACGCCCGAAGCTGAATTCTGTTTTCATGATGTATGTTCCAACGGCACCCATTCTTCCATCGGGCGAGGCCCTTACACAGGTGGGCTCCTCGGATGTCCACGAGTCATCCTGAATTTTTGCGTAATGCACCATGCTATCGCCATTCGTTTTTAGCGGGGGCGCGGAAATTTCAGTACTGATTGCCGGAACCGAAGAAACCTCCTTGAGTGCGTAATGTACCAGCCGGGGATTGGTGATATCCATGATTTTGAATCCCAGCTTCTCGGCAGCTATATCCGTTGCTCGCTGAATTGCATTGTTGACGGCTGCCGATTCAGTCAGGCCGTCCGAAGGAGGCATTCCTTTAGTGCCCATGGGTAACGAAGCTGAAGCCTTGACCAAAGCATCCTCGTCGACAAAACGAATGTCAGTGACAGCTGTGGCTGTGTAGATAGAAGCCAGGCCTTGCGTTTTTCCTACGCCAAGATAGACCCGATATATCCCTGAAATCTTGAATTTCGAGGCATGTTCGATAAAGTCCTCGGCGGTGATCAATGCACCGGGATCGCTCAATTCTTTCCAGGAATTTTTGAGTTCCTCGGATTTCTGCTGGTCTATCACGATGTAGCCATTGTCATTAAGCAATTGCTCCATACGTGTTTGGGCGACGCGCAAATATTTTTCGGCAGTAACATCCTGCCCAAAAACCATTACGGCGACCTTTTCCTGATCGGCATGAGCCGGCAAGTGAAAGTGCAGCAGAAGCAGCAAAAATAGGGAGCGGAAAAGCATTCAGGTTCTCACGTTACAGGGCAAAGTACTGGAAAACAGACAAGCCGCGATTCGCGGCTTGTTGATAGATTGTTACTGCCGGACAGTAATTCCAAAAAGCATTCTCGTGCCGGATTGCTCGAGAGTAAATCCGTTGATCTCAAAGCTTTGCGAGTAGGCTTTTAAGGTGATATCCATCGATACGTCTTCCGTTACGAAATTTGATACGCCGATGCCATATTGGGTTCCCAAGCCTGTGCCATCGGAAGTGGAAAAGCCCGAAGTGGCGCTATACATCATTGCATTCATATCACCAACTACAAAGGGTACCCATGCACCTTTTGAAGACTGCATGAAATAAAATTTGATACCGCCTCCAAGTCCAAGTGTTGTAGACGAGTTGGTTCCGTCGTCAGTTCCCATCATCAAATAGTTGAACTTGCCAACCAGATAGGGTGAGAAATATTTCCCAAGCTCCATGTTCACCATAATGGTGGATGAGTCGCTGCCGTTTGAAGTCGTGTTATCCAGCAAGCCATTGATTGTCATTTCAGTTTGCCCTTCCGCAGCCATGGCGGAAGTGGCTGCAAAAAGTAAGCCCGAGGTAATCATACCGATCATGCGTGTTTTCATTTTCTGATCCCTAAAAGTACAAGTTAATAAATACGGATGCCATCACAATGCTCAAAAATTTCCAAAGCGTAGCCATGTTATGACAATCATTTTGGAATGTAAACTGATGATTGGCGAGAAGGTTATTGTGGATTTTTCGAAACAAGTTCCGGCAAGCTTTCGGGGCGTCTGCGGCAAAAAATGATCGAGATAAGGGTAGCGAAGGGGCTATTTTGACAAGCCTGAATGGTATGATGCACTCTTTATTTTAGTCGCGCCCCCAATTGATTGAATACTGTATGGTGAATAGATGAAGAGTAGTGAAATCCGCCAGAAATTTCTGGATTTTTTTGCATCCAAAGGGCATGCGGTTATCGCATCCAGCTCGTTGGTGCCACATGAAGACCCAACGCTGTTGTTTACCAATGCGGGGATGAACCAGTTCAAGGACGTGTTCCTCGGCTTTGACAAGCGCCCCTACACCCGTGCTGCATCGTCGCAAAAATGTGTGCGTGCCGGTGGCAAGCACAACGATCTGGAGAACGTCGGCTACACCGCGCGCCACCATACCTTCTTCGAGATGCTGGGCAACTTCAGTTTCGGCGATTACTTCAAGCAGGATGCGATCAAGTATGCGTGGGAGCTGCTGACCGAGGTATTCAAGCTGCCCAAGGAAAAGCTTTACGTCACCGTGTATGCCGAGGACGACGAGGCATACGACATCTGGACTAAAGAAGTGGGCGTACCTGCCGACCGCGTGATCCGCATTGGCGACAACAAGGGTGCGCGTTACGCCTCAGACAACTTCTGGATGATGGGCGACACCGGCCCCTGCGGCCCCTGCACCGAGATATTCTACGACCACGGCGAGCATATTCCGGGCGGGCTGCCCGGTACGCCAGAGGAAGACGGCGACCGTTACATCGAAATCTGGAACAACGTGTTTATGCAGTTCAACCGCGACGAGGCGGGCGTGATGCATCCGCTGCCCAAGCCTTCGGTGGACACCGGCATGGGGCTGGAGCGCATCTCGGCGGTGTTGCAGGGCGTGCATGCTAACTACGAGATCGATTTGTTTGCAGAGTTGATAAATGCAGCTTACCGAAAAGTTTATAACGCTCATCCGTCAATGTCTGTGCCTCAACTGCCGGGAGAGTCTTGGGAGCAGTGGAATCAGCGCGTTTGGAACGAGGCAGATACTCGTATTGATTTGGCTTCGCCTAGTTTGAAGGTCATTGCTGACCACATTCGCGCCTGCTCCTTCCTGATCGCCGATGGTGTGATTCCCGGCAACGAAGGCCGCGGCTATGTGTTGCGCCGCATCATCCGCCGCGCGATCCGCCACGGCTACAAGCTGGGGGCGCGTTATGCCTTTTTCTACGAAATGGTGCCGGTCTTGGTCGAACAGATGGGCGCAGCCTATCCCGAACTGACCGCCGCGCAAGTGCGCGTGATGGACATCCTCAAACAGGAAGAGGAGCGCTTCTTCGCGACCATCGAGCACGGCATGGCGATCCTCGAAGCCGATCTGGCCGAGATGGAAAAGGCCGGCGTGAAAGTATTCAACGGCGAGACTGCGTTCAAGCTGCACGACACCTATGGCTTCCCGCTGGATCTGACCGCCGACATCTGCCGTGAACGCGGCGTGACCGTGGACGATGCAGCGTTCAATGCGGCGATGGCGAACCAGAAACAAATGGCGCGATCCGCAGGCAAGTTTAAAATGGCGGCGAACCTCGAATACTCCGGCCCGGCGACTACCTTCCACGGCTACGACACGCTGGAGCATCAGGGCAACGTGCTTGCGCTATACAAGGACGGTGTGGAAGTGAACGAACTGAATGAGGGTGACATCGGCGTGGTGGTGCTGGACGATACCCCGTTCTATGCCGAGTCCGGCGGCCAGGTCGGCGACAGCGGCGAGCTGCGTAGCGTGCGCGGTATCTTCGCGGTCGAGGATACGCAGAAGATACAGGCCAGTGTGTTTGGCCATCACGGCGTGGTGAAGACCGGCAAGCTGACCGTTGGTAACGGCGTCAATGCACGGGTGGACATGCAGGCCCGTGTGCGAACCGAGCGCAACCATTCGGTGACGCACCTGATGCACAAGGCGTTGCGCGAGGTGCTGGGCGCGCATGTGCAGCAGAAGGGGTCGCAGGTTGATCCCGACAAAACGCGTTTCGACTTCGTGCAAAACCAGCCGATGACGGATGCGGAGATACGCAGGGTAGAGTCCATCGTCAACGCGGAAATCCTCGCCAACAGCGCGACGGATGCCAGCGTGATGGGCATCGAGGATGCGCAGAAGTCCGGCGCAATGATGCTGTTCGGCGAGAAGTACGGCGACGAAGTGCGCGTGCTGTCCATCGGCAGTTCGAAGGAATTGTGCGGCGGCACCCATGTGAAACGTACCGGCGATATCGGCCTGTTCAAGATTGTTGCCGAGAGCGGCGTAGCGGCTGGCGTACGTCGTGTCGAGGCGGTGACGGGCGAAGGCGCTCTGGCGTTGATTCAGCGGCAGGAGCAGCAATTGCAGGAGGTTGCCGACGCGGTGAAGGCTCAGCCTCAGGAAGCCGCATCGCGTATCGCGCAGATACTTGATAACGTGAAGTCGCTGGAAAAAGAATTGGCCGCGCTGAAGTCCAAGCTGGCTTCCTCGCAGGGCGATGACCTGGTGAATCAGGCGCAGGACATCAACGGCGTGAAAGTGCTGGCCGCAAAACTGGAAGGTGCGGATGTGGCGACTCTGCGCGAGACCATGGACAAGCTCAAAGACAAACTCAAGTCTGCGACGATCGTGCTGGCTTCGGTGAGCGACGGAAAAGTGAGTTTGATCGCGGGTGTGACTGCAGATGCCACTTCCAAAGTGAAGGCGGGCGAACTGGTTAACTTCGTCGCCCAGCAGGTTGGCGGCAAGGGAGGGGGCAGGCCGGACATGGCTCAGGCGGGTGGGACGCAACCTGAGCATCTGCCGAAGGCGCTGTCCGGTGTTGCGGATTGGATCAAAGCCAAACTCTAAATTAATTGGTTTGACCAAGAAATAAAAAGGCATCCCGTTTTCAGGATGCCTTTTGTATTTTGGATTGCTCTTAAATTCAGAACGGCAATTTCATACTTGGATTCGCCGCCAGCAATACTCTCCTGCAGTCGTCCTGTATCCGTTTTAACGCAGTCGCATCGTCCGCTTCGAAGCGCAGTACGATCACCGGTGTGGTGTTGGAGGCGCGCATCAGGCCGAAGCCGTCGGCGTACTCAACGCGCAGGCCATCGATGGTGATGACTTCTTTGGCGTCAGTGAATGTTGCCTCCTTGGCGAGGCGCGCGATCAGCGCATGGTTCTCGCCTTCTTGCAGCTTGATGTGTAGCTCGGGTGTGCTGACCGCATCGGGCAGGGCGTTCAGCGTCGCATTCGGGTCGGCAACCTTGCTCAGGATCTCCAGCAGGCGTGCACCGGTATACAGCCCGTCGTCAAAACCATACCAGCGTTCCTTGAAGAACACGTGGCCGCTCATCTCGCCCGCCAGTAGCGCACCGGTTTCTTTCATCTTGGCCTTGATCAGTGAGTGGCCGGTCTTCCACAGTAGCGGCTTGCCACCGTGCTCGCGTATCCATGCAAACAGGTTGCGCGTGGATTTCACGTCGAAAATGATGTCCGCGCCGGGGTTGCGCTCCAGCACGTCGGCGGCGAACAGCATCAATTGGCGGTCCGGGTAGATGATCTTGCCGTCCTTGGTTACCACTCCCAACCGGTCGCCGTCACCGTCAAAGGCGAGGCCGAGCTCGCTGTCGTTCTTCGACAGTGCGGCGATCAGGTCTTCGAGGTTGTGCGGGTCGGAAGGGTCTGGATGGTGGTTGGGGAAGTTGCCATCCACCTCGCAGAATAGTTCTGTGACTTCACAGCCGAGGCCGCGGTACAGCTTTGCCGCAAAGTCTCCCGCCACGCCGTTGCCGCAGTCCACGGTGATTCTCATGGGTCGCGCGAGCTTGATGTCGCCGACGATGCGCGCGATGTATTCCGGCGCGATGTCGTATTGCGAGTAGCTGCCGTTGCCGTGCGCGAGATCGCCGGTCTCGATGCGTGTGCGCAACGACTGGATGGTGTCGCCGGCCAGCGTTTCGCCCGCCAGCACCATCTTCAGGCCGTTGTAGTCGGGCGGGTTGTGGCTGCCGGTGATCATTACCGCGCAATCGGTTTTCAGCTGGAATGCGGCGTAGTAGGTCATCGGCGTTGCAACCATGCCGACGTCGATGACATTGATGCCACTCTTCTGGATGCCGCGCGCGAGTGCCTTGGCGAACTCGGGGCCGGATAAGCGTCCGTCGCGTCCGATGGCGATGCTGTGCTGCTTGCGTGCTACAGCTTCGGATCCTAGCGCATGGCCAATGGCTTCGACGATCTCGGATGTTAAAGATTTACCGACGATACCGCGGATGTCGTAGGCCTTGAAGATTTCTTTTGGAAGATTTTTTAACATGAAGAGATACCTGATAATGAAACTACATTTGCTCGATTTTTTTCCAGACCAGATCCGGGGTGAGTTGCATCATGCAGTTGAAATGTCCAAGCGGACACTCGCGCTTGAAGCACGGGCTGCATTTGATATCGAGTTTAACAACCTCTGCTTTGGGCGAAAGGGGCGGGGTGAATTGTGGACTGCTGGAGCCGAACAGCGCGAGCATCGGGCGATCCAGCGCGGCAGCCAGATGCATCAACCCCGAGTCGTTACTGATAACCAGTTCGGCGCAGGAAAGCAGCGCGATTGCATCGCCCAGATCCGTGCTGCCGCACAGGTTCCGGCATGCATGGTTGCCCAGAGAAACGATCTTTTCCGCCTGCTCTTTGTCCTTGCCGGAGCCAAGCAACCAGACTGCAAAACCGTGTTGCTGTAGTCGCTGTGCTATTTCGGCGAAATAGGATACAGGCCAGCGCTTGGCAGAGCCGTATTCGGCTCCCGGACAGAAGATCGCGACGGGTTTGTCAAGATTCAAGTCCAGTTTTTGCAGTGAAGTGTTGAGACTGGACTGGGAAACATTCAGCCTTGGATTCGGCAAAGGGCGGGGAATGTCATGTCCCGGAGGCTCGGCAAGCTGTGCAAAGCGCTCCACCATCAAGGGCAATCTTCTCTTGTCCAGGCTGCGAGCATCGTTGAGCAGGCCATAACGCATTTCCCCGACAAAACCTGTGCGCAACGGGATTTTTGCAAAGTAGGGGACAAGGGCCGACTTTAACGAGTTCGGCAATACAATGGCTTGGTCATATCCATCTTTGCGCAACTCGCTGCCAAGCTTGAAACGATCCTTCAATTGCAATGAACCGTGTGGAAAAGGATTGAAAATGACTTCGTTTACTTCGGGCATGGACAACAAAAGCTGATCTGTCCATGGCGGCGCGATTACGTCAATCAGGCTTTCGGGGTGATGTTGTTTCAGGCGCATCAGCATCGGCTGCATCAGCATCGTATCGCCGACCCAACTGGGACCGATGATCAGTATCTTGTACATTGCGCCGTCGGCTTGATCAGTGGTGGCCGCGGGGCAATTCACCCTTGAAACGGTACATCGTGCCGCAATACGGGCAGAGTGCTTCTCCGCCGTGATTGAGCGGGATGGATACTTTGGGATGAGCGTTCCATACATTCATATCCGGCATCGGGCAGGTCAAGGGTAAATCTTTGGCGGTGACCTCGATGTAACGCTGAGTAATATTCTGTTTGCTCATACTGCTCCCCTTAGATGTAACTCAACCAGCTGGCATGTTGCGGATGTTTGCCTGCGACACAGTCGAAATAAGCCTGTTGAAGTTTGGTGGTAATCGGACCACGTGAACCGCTGCCTATTGTGCGGCGATCAAGCTCACGGATCGGTGTGACCTCAGCAGCAGTACCGGTAAAAAATGCTTCTTCAGCACAATAAACCTCGTCTCGAGTGATACGCTTTTCAATGATTTCGATACCCATTTCCCTTGCAAGCGTGAAAATGGAATCGCGGGTAATACCTTCAAGACAAGAGGTCAGGTCGGGTGTGTAAAGTTTACCTTTTTTGACAATGAAAATATTTTCGCCCGCACCTTCGGCTACATATCCGTCTACATCCAGCAGAAGTGCCTCGTCGTAGTCTTCGTTGGCAACTTCCTGGTGGGCCAGTATCGAATTGGCATAAGTTGTTACTGATTTCGCACGGCACATATTTACGTTGACATGATGACGGGTAAAACTGGAGGTCTTGATGCGGATACCTTTTTGCATACCCTCCTCGCCCAGATAAGAACCCCAAGGCCATGCGGCTATCGCAATATTGGTTGATAGCGTGTTGGCGGCTATGCCCATTGCTTCGGAACCGTAAAAAGCAATCGGGCGAATATAGCCGGAAGTGAGCTTGTTGGAACGAATCACTTCAAGATGGGCTTCCATGATGGTTTTTTTGTCGTATGGCATTTTCATCTGGAAGATGTGCGCGGAATTGAACAGGCGATCTGTATGCTCCTGCAGCCTGAATATCGCGGTTCCATTTTTTGCCTCGTATGCCCTGAGGCCCTCGAATACACCCATGCCGTAATGTAATGTGTGTGTCAGCACATGCGTTGTGGCATCCCGCCATGGCACGAGCTTGCCGTTGTACCAGATAAAACCGTCGCGATCAGACATCGACATAATTTGACTTCCTTAGTTGTACTGTATGTAAAGTATGAATTCTAGCTTTTTCTACCTGATTTATGAAGGCGTGTGATGAAATCACAGCCAAAATGTGGTGTTTAAATCACGGATAATTCGGGTATGATAACCTCGTTCTAAAAGTCAGGTATTCGAAATGGCTTTTGTTCTGGACAACTTCGTTAGAAATTCAGGCACTAAGATGGACACGCATCCAAAACTCATCGATGACCACAACTATTCCCAAGAGGATAGGTTACACAAGGACCTCTTGATTTTTGCCAGCGCATTTATGAATCTGGCTGTCGTGCTGTGGCTGGCGATCTACTGGTTGATGGGCCTGAACTTCTCTGCCAATGTGCCATTGATATATCAACTGATATCGGTAGCGTCACTGATACATTACTTCAGGACCAAAAAGTTTCACGTATTTCGTTTCGTGCAGTTAAGTCTGTTCCTGTTCGTGCCTTTTATTATGCAATGGAGTATCGGCAGCGCTGTCACTGCAAGTGGAGTGATGCTTTGGGCATTGATGGCCCCGATAGCATCCCTCGTGGTTTCCGGCTGGAGAGATTCCGTACCCTGGTTTGTGGCATACATGGTGATGACTGCGGTGTCCGGATTCTTTGATTATTATCTGGCACCCGTTGATTCTTCTGGCGTGTCAATGAAATCCATTGGCTTCTTTTTTGCACTCAACTTTGCAGCCATGTCCTCTATTATCTATTTTCTGGTTCGACATTTCGTACTGGAAATGGACAAGATCAAGTGTCAGCTTGATCAGCAGCATCAATTGCTTGCCGAGGAGCAGAAAAAGTCAGAGCGCGTTTTGCTTAATGTCCTGCCCAGCAGTATTGCGCAAAGGTTAAAGGATCGCCACGGATTGATAGCCGATGGTCATGCTGATGTAACCGTGATGTTTGCTGATCTTGTAAACTTTACCCAGTTGACGGAGGCGCTTTCTCCCGAGCAGATGGTTGGTTTACTGAATACGATTTTCTCCGGATTTGATGAGTTGTGCGAAAAATACGGGGTGGAGAAAATAAAGACAATAGGAGATGCGTATATGGCTGTGGGGGGGCTGAATCGTGAAAGAGGTGATTACACCTGCGATATTGCCGATATGGCCATTGAGATGCGTAACCTTGTTGCTACTCACCCCGATCTTGCTACTTTCGGTTTGGGAATACATGCTGGTATTGCAACCGGTCCTGCAGTTGCGGGAGTGATAGGCACCAAAAGATTTATATACGATCTTTGGGGGGACACTGTTAATGTGGCGAGCCGCCTGACTGATGAGGCAACGCAGGATGTGATCCAGGTGGACAAGATGACTTATAACCGGATTCGCCACAGTTATGCTTTTGAGCCTCCTGCAACAATACACGTCAAGGGTAAGGGCGAGATGGTCATGTATCGCCTGACAGAAAAGCTGAAAAATTCCCCGGTAAGGTTTTCATCAACGGGCAGTTTCGGTTCTGTCAATTCCATGGGCGCACCCGAACAGCCATCCCCATAGTTCGAGACATGGGGCTGTATCTATCGAGCCCCGTTCCACCCTGCAGGGAGATTGGTTATCGAGACGTATTCGATGCTGGGTTTGGCGCAACATGCGATAGAGATCCCCCGTTTCTTCTGCAATGCCAGCAGGAATCAGTCCCAATTGGCCGGATAGCCTGAGCAGTGCCAGATTGCCGATGTTGGCAGTAAGTTCCGCGTTTTGGTGGGAGTATGCCAGAACCAGATATTGCACAATGAACTCGATGTCTACCATACCACCGCTGTCATGCTTGATATCGAACAGGTCGCTGTCGTTGGGGTGTCCATCGTGCATTTTTTGTCGCATTGACAGAACTTCTTCGCGAAGTTTTTCAAGATCGCGTTTCTGGCATAGTACTTGTTTCCTGATTCTTTCAAAGGATGCACCCACGTTGCTGTCTCCCGCACTGTAGCGTGCGCGAGTGAGTGCCTGATGCTCCCAAACCCAGGCTTGGGTTTGTTGATACTCGGAAAACGCATCCACTGCGCTTACCAGCAGGCCGCTTGCCCCGTTGGGACGCAAACGAAGGTCGGTTTCATACAAGCGTCCGGATGAAGTATAGCTGCTGAGTATGGTGTTTATTTTCTGGGCCAGGCGGGAATAATTCTCTTGCGCTTCTGGATGGTCGTCGTCGTATAAAAAAATCAGGTCAAGGTCGGACGCATACCCCAATTCTCTGCCGCCTTGTTTCCCATACGCAATAATGGCAAAAAGAGGCTGATCACAATGACGTTTTCTTGCGGTTTCCCAGCTTAGCTTTAAAACGTGTCGCAATAACAAATCGGCCAGATCGCTCAAGTGGTCGCTCAGCTTTTCCAGTGGCAGCAGGTTCTGCAGATCCATTGCCAGCAAATGGAAGGTTTGCTCCTGTTTGATATGCCGCAATACATCCAGCTGTCGCTCAGTATCACCGGAGCAGTCGTCAAGTTGTGTTTTCAGATCGATATTTATTTGTTGCCAGTCGGGAGGTTGGTATATCTCGCGGGCATCCAGCAATTCATCGAGCAATGCCGGATGCTGAGTCATATATTCTGCAGCCCAGCCACTGGTTGCCACCAATCTTGTTAGGCGCTCGAGTGTCTCCGGATACTCAGCAAGAAAAGCGAGGTAGACGGCGCGCCGGCTGATGCTTTCCAGCAAGGAAAGAAGCCGGGAAAGTGTTGCATCGGGATCGCGCTGAAGGGAGCTGAGCTGGATGAATTTCGGGATCAAATTATCTAGACGCTGACGGCTAAGATCGGGCAATTGCTGGTAGCGGTTGCTGACACGTAACTGAACCAGGCGTTTTGCGCTGTCTTCAGCTGTATGGAACGCTATGTTTTTGAGATTTTCGGTCAATTCATCCTCGGTAAGACCATCACGCCAAAATTTTGTGTCGTTCTCCCCAATTTCATGTTCGCCGAATATTTGTTCAAATTGCCTGCTGACTATGATGCGATGGTGATCAAGCTGTTCGAGAAATTCGGCGTAGTTCGGGTAGCCCATTGCTTGCGCGATAATCTGCTGGTCGTCAGTGTTTTCAGGTAGCTCCTGGGTTTGTTGGTCATCCAGATATTGCAGGCGGTGTTCCAGATTGCGCAGGAATACGTATGCCTCGTCGAGTTTGATCACGATTTTGGTATCCATTTGTCCGTTGGAAGCAAGTGCTTTCAGCACTTGTTGGGTTGGCCGAATGCGCAATTGCTGGTCGCGACCACCGCGGATAAGCTGGAAAACCTGTGCGATGAATTCAATTTCCCGTATCCCTCCCGGGCCGAGTTTGATGTTGTTTAGCCGGTCGCGACGCTGCACTTCCTGGCGTATCTGCGCGTGCAATTTTCGCATCGAATCGATTGCGCCGAAATCGAGGTATTTTCTAAAAATGAAGGGTCTGGTTAACTTGGTAAGCTCTGTGATCTGACTATGCTGTTGCGGTGCAACGGTCCTGGCTTTAATCCATGCATAACGCTCCCATTCCCTGCCTTGGCTGACCAGATATTCCTCCAGGGCAGCAAAACTCATTACCAGTGGCCCGCTGTCCCCGTAGGGACGCAGTCTCATGTCTACCCGGAATACATAGCCATCCCCGGTCGTTTCGTTGATAAGAGCGATTAATCGTCGTCCCAGTTTGGTAAAAAATTCGTGGTTGCTTAGTGTTCGTTCGCCATCGGTGTCGCCGTCTTCCGGGTAGACAAAGATCAAGTCTATATCCGATGAGACATTAAGCTCACCTCCGCCCAGTTTACCCATTCCAATGATCATCAGCTCTTGACGAACCGAATTGATTTCTCCAAGTGGTGTTCCGTACTGCTGTTGAAGCAACTTTGATAAACAATCCAGCGAGCTCTGAATGCAGATTTCCGCCAGTGAGGTCATGGCTTGCATAACCTCGTTCAAATCAGCCAGGCCGTTAAGGTCGCGCAGGATAAGTTTGATCATTACCTGTTTGCGCAAACGGCGTATCGCACGTGAAAGTTCTGCTTCATTGTTCAGGTCGAATCCCGAGTTTTTCAACAGCGACTGTATTTCCTTCTTTTCGCAAGGGTGACTGTAATTATTTCTTAGCCATTCAAGCAGAACGGGATCCATGTCCAATGTATGCTTGGCATAGCGGCTACAGTGAAGCAACTTGTCTATATAACCGTCGTAGAGTTGTGAGTTTGCTGTGTTCATGGCAATGGCTTCAAGTTAAAATGCGAGCAGTCATTCGATTATAAATCTCCGGGCATAAATGGCGCATTTGCGCGAAACTTTCGATGTTTAATTCCCTGTCTATCCGGTTTCACTGGCGTGATCTGAACAAATTGACTCGGTTATTCATCGAGATCGCCGCTTTAATTTCGGTTTTGATTTCAGTGTCCGTAATCGTGTTGCGATATGTTTTATTGCCCAGCATAGAACAATATCACAGCGTGATCGTTGATTCCCTCTCGACTGCGGTTGGCTATCCGGTCACCTTAGGCCGAATCAATGGCAGTTGGCAGGGATTTCAGCCACATATCACCCTGAATGATGTGCGCATCCTGAACGAGAATGCTCAGCCGGCACTGGTATTCAGCAAAATTGATGCAAGTATTGCGTGGTGGTCACTTTTAGTTGGGGATATCCGCTTGGCCAATCTTGAGATATCCAAGCCGGAGTTGCTTGTGCGACGTGACGAGCAGGGTGGGTTTTATTTCGGAGACTTGATGGTATCGGGTCAATCCTCCGATAACACCTTGTCGGAATGGTTATTGAAACAGTCGCGAATTGTAGTTCGGGATGCGCTTATTGTCTGGGTTGATGAGCAGCGGGGAGCTCCACCGCTGGTGATGCAGAAGGTAAATTTGCGTGTTGAAAATTTCTTTAATCGACACAGTTTTGCGTTGCATGCGGTGCCGCCAGATGAATTATCCACATCACTTGATTTTCGCGGGGATTTTAGTGGGCCGGACGTTAATGATTGGACATCATGGCGTGGACAGGTATATACCAGGCTTGACTATACCGATGTAGCGGATTGGCGGCCCTGGCTGGATCTGCCTGCCGGCTTCAAACAGGGTCGTGGTGCATTACGTGGATGGATAGGATTTGAAAATGGCAAGGCGTCAAAAATTGTTGCCGATCTTGATTTACGTGATTTAGTAACCAATTTGTCTGGCGATGTTCCGGAAATGGTGGTATCGAAGTTGCGTGGAAGAGTTTTATGGAACGGCTTTCGTGATGGTTTGGAAGTTTCCACACGGGAGCTTTCCGTGGTCATGCAAGATGGCCTTCAGTTCAATCCGACGGACTTATATTTTCGGGCTACTAGCGGGGCAAGTCATCAGGAGTTCAGCTATCAGATACGGGTTAATTTTCTCCAGTTGGAAGATGCCGCGAGCCTGATGAAGTTTGCTCCGCTGGATTCGAATTTGCAAAAAAGTATCGAAGCCTACTCGCCGAGAGGAAAAGTCACTGGTCTGAATGTGAGGTGGAAAAGTACCCCTGATGGAAATGATAAATTCACGATTAGGGGAAAATTCGAAGACGTTGCTTTACAGCAGGTCGGTAAGGCACCGGGTTTTTCAGGATTTACCGGGGATATCGATGGAAATGAAGAGAAAGGGCGACTGAACATTACCTCCCATCAGTTGCGTGTTGACGCGCCAGGTATCATGCGTGAAGAATTATTTTTCAGTATATTGACTGGCCAGGTCAGATGGAGAAATGAAAAAGAAAATATCACGGTTAACGTTGATAACGTGACAGTAGCCAATAGCGATTTGGCTGGAAATATGTATGGCAGTTACAGTTGGCAAGCTGGTACAACGGGTATGCTGGATCTCACTGCACGATTGACCCGTGGAGACATAAGCCGCGCAGCGAGATATACCCCGCTGATCGCATTGCATCAGGACGGGAATGATTGGCTTAACGGAGCTTTGTTGGCTGGACATACTGAAGATTTGCGCATACGAATCAAGGGAAATCTGAGTGACTTTCCAATCAGGGATGAGAGTCAGGGTGTGCTGTTTAAAATTGGCGGTCATGCCCGGGATGGAGTGCTTGAGTTTGCCAAGGATTGGCCTCGTATTGAGGATATCAACGGCGAATTCCTGATTAAAGGCAGCAAGATGGAGGTGATTGTTCCAACAGCGACTATGGCCGGTGCGCGTTTGCATAATGTTGTCGTTTCCCTTCCCGATATGACAAGCAGTAACTTGGCGCTAAAAGTCAACGGAGAGGCTGATGCCGAGAACGACACATTCCTGAAGTTTATCCGGCAGAGTCCTGTGCGGGGTTACATAAACGGCTTTACTGACAATGTTCACGCAACGGGAAGCGGACATCTGACGTTATTTTTGAGCATTCCATTAGGTGGTGGAGTGGATGATGAAGGAGTCGTCGCGACCGAAAAAGTCGAAGTGCGGGTTGCCAAAATGCTTGAGGTGAATACGGTAAGCGATGAGACTCTTGATGTTGCGGAAAAGCCGCGTGTCCAGGTGTCGGGCAATTTTCATGTTCGAGGCAGTGATATCGATCTGGGGCCAGGCATACCATGGTTGCGCGACACCAGCGGCGTGCTGATGTTTACGGAGTCCGGCATGCAGGCCCAAAGGGTGTCGGCGAGAATATTGGGGGGTGCGGCGCTGCTTGATGTTCAGACTGGTGTGGGAGATACAGTTCATGCGAATGTAAGCGGTAAAAGCAATGTGGACTACTGGCGGAAGAATAACCCGCATCCCGTGTTGAATTATTTGTCTGGTGGTGCTTCATGGGATGCGGATATCAGGCTGGTTAATAAACAAGCGCAAGTGATGTTCAATTCCGACTTAATGGGCCTGGGTTCAAGATTGCCGGCCCCTTTTGACAAGCATGCTGAAAAGGCGATTCCGTTACATTTAGAGAAGACAATAATTGCTGAAGATCAGGATCTTATTGCAGTCAATTTCGGAAAAGTGCTCAGTGCCCGTTTGGAACGAACTCAAAAGAACGGGGAGATGAGCTTCAAAAGAGGGATACTGCACTTTGGTAAGGCAGAGGAGGCGCTTGACTACACGAAAAAAGGTAAGCGCTCACGCAGTAAGACTGGGTTGTGGATAACCGGGGATGTGCCTGTATTATCGATGGAAGGCTGGGGAGATATTTTCAGTTCGTCCTCGAAGTCGGGTGCAACTTTCCCCATCGCAGGAATCAATTTGTCTGTTGGTGAAGTTGCCGGTTATGGGAAGACCATCGGTAGTGTTCGGATAAAGGGTTCAAAACTGAAGGATGGACTGACGTTAAACTTCACGGGTGATTCATTGAGCGGGAAATTGTCCTGGCTACCTAAAGGGTATAACAAAGGTGGGCAAATCAGCCTGCAATTGAGTAATCTTGATTTGTCTGAAGACAGCCATGCGGTAAAAACCCCGAAGCCTGTTTATGAACGAAAATTTTCCGAAAAAACTGTTCAAAAAGACATGCAGCCAAGTAACTTGCCAGCAGTGGAAATTTCAGTCGAGCGTTTGCAGCTAAAGGGAAGTCCTGTCGGACGGTTTGAGTTGGTAGGATATCCGGAAGGAGCAGATTGGCTTCTACGGCGATTGAATATAACCAATCCGGACGGGAAGCTGTCTGGAGATGGAGCTTGGCGCGTGGTAACGGGCGGTACTCAGAGCGAGGCAAAATTTCAGTTGTCAATCAATGATGCCGGTAACACTCTGGCACGCTATGGTTACCCTGATACCGTGAAAGGTGGGACGGGAATACTTTCAGCAAACATGTATTGGGAAGGAGCTCCGGGTCAATTTAAATATTCTTCATTGAACGGGATGCTTAAGTTGGATACTGGAAAGGGCCGCTTTCTGAAAATGGATCCTGGCGCGGGAAAATTGCTCAGTGTATTGAGTTTGCAGGCATTACCCAAGCATCTTTTTGGAGACTTTGATGACGTGTTCAGTGCAGGGTTTCAATTTGACAAGATCAATGGCAGCGCAACAATTAATCAAGGTGTGATTGATACACAGGATCTTGCAATTGAAGGCACGGCAGCCAAGGTGACCATGAAAGGTAATATTGATATGAACAGTGAGACACAGAACATGCGGGTCAGGGTACTTCCTGCCGTGGGAGCCGGTGTGTCTTTGATAGGCGCATTTGCAGCAGGTCCGGCCGTGGGTGTGGGCGCACTCATTGTAAACAAGGTTCTGGGTGATCCTCTCGATAAGTTGGTGTCGTTTGAATACAATGTCGACGGGGCATGGAGCAATCCCAATGTTGTCAAAATTGCCCGTCCACAGGCAAAGCTACCCGAATAACAGAAACCGATAGGAAGAAAACACAATGTCACTAGGTGATTCAACACAAAAACGTATAGCTGCACAGGCCAATGCTTTCAAAGTCGCCGCCGTTCAAATGGCATCGGGGCCGAATGTTTCAGGCAACCTCAGCGAGGCGCGCCGTCTGATTGCTTCCGCTGCTGAAAAGGGCGCGCGCCTAGTGGTGTTACCGGAATTTTTTGCCATCATGGGGATGACGGATCAGGACAAGATCGCAGTGCGGGAGCAGCCTAGCACCGGACAGATTCAGGAGTTTCTCAGTGAAACTGCACGCAAATACGGAATCTGGATTGTAGGTGGATCAATCCCGCTTGAAGCAAGTTCCCCCAACAAGGTGCTGAATAGTTGCCTTGTGTTTGATGAGACGGGAGCGCAGGTTGCACGGTACGACAAGATCCATCTTTTTAATTTGGAACTTGGCAACGAAAAATATCAGGAAGCAAATACCATCGAGCCGGGAGGTCAGGTGATTGTCGTCGATAGCCCGTTCGGACGTATTGGTCTGGCAGTGTGCTACGACCTGCGTTTCCCTGAACTGTTCCGTGCGATGAAAGGCGTCGATATCATCGTGCTGCCTTCAGCGTTTACCGACACCACGGGTAAGATGCACTGGGAAGTGCTGGTTCGGGCCCGCGCGATCGAAAATCTAGCCTATGTGATTGCCGCAGCGCAGGGCGGCTACCACGTAAACGGACGCGAAACCCATGGCAATAGCATGATCGTCGATCCGTGGGGAAGGGTGTTGGACAGGTTGCCGCGTGGTTCAGGTGTTGTGGTCGCCGATGTGAACCCTTCCTATCAGGCCAGCTTGCGTGCCAGCCTTCCGGCGTTGTCGCACCGTGTTCTGTTCAGTTGTTAATGGTATGAAAACATCCTCATCAGCAGTCAGAACAACCACATTCGATAACTTGTATGTGACGGCACAGCAATCATTGCTGACACCCTTTTCGATTGAGTCGAAACATATCGAACAAGTATTCGCCAGCATGATGGCGCATCGTCTCGATTACGCCGATCTGTATTTTCAATACAGCCGTGCCGAGAGCTGGTCGCTGGAAGAGGGCATCGTCAAATCCGGTAGTTTCAGCATCGACCAGGGGGTTGGAGTGCGTGCAGTGAGTGGTGAAAAGACTGCCTTTGCCTATTCCGATGATATCAGCATGAATGCGCTTGAAAGTGCGGCAAACGCCACGCGAGCCATTGCCAAGCAGGGTGGAAATCAGACCGCGCCGCTTATCCATCATGGTTCGCGCCGCGAAATCTATCTGCCGCACGATCCTATAGCCAGCCTCAAGGATGCCGAAAAGGTCGCGCTGCTCGAGCGCATTGAAGGTTATGCGCGCTCCCTCGACCCGCGCGTTGTGCAAGTGATGGCGAGCATGGCGGGCGAATACGAAGTGGTAATGGTGGCTCGCAGCGATGGATTGATGAACGCAGATATCCGCCCACTGGTTCGTCTGTCGATCACGGTAATTATTGAAAGTAACGGCAAGCGCGAACAGGGATCGGCAGGTGGAGGCGGGCGTTTCGATTACGGTTATTTCGACGACGCGATGCTGCGCAAATATGCCGCTCAGGCGGTGCATCAGGCGACAACAAATCTGGATGCCGCACCCGCGCCGGCGGGAAACATGACGGTTGTATTGGGTAACGGCTGGCCTGGCATCCTGCTGCACGAAGCCATCGGCCACGGGCTGGAAGGCGACTTTAACCGTAAGGGCAGCTCGGCGTTTTCTGGACGCGTCGGTGAACGCGTCGCTGCAGAAGGAGTTACAGTTGTTGACGATGGCACCATCGCGAGTCGGCGCGGTTCGCTACAGATGGATGACGAGGGTAATTCAACACAATGCACTACACTGATCGAAAATGGCATCCTTAAAGGATACTTGCAAGATTCGTTGAATGCGCGACTCATGGGTGTTCCGGTAACGGGAAATGCCCGCCGCGAATCCTATGCGCACCTGCCGATGCCGCGTATGACCAATACTTATATGCTCAATGGCAACAAAGATCCGCAGGAAATAATCGCCTCAGTGAAGCATGGCTTGTATGCGGTGAATTTCGGCGGCGGACAGGTCGACATAACCAGCGGGAAATTTGTTTTTTCGACCTCGGAAGCCTATATGATCGAAGACGGGAAAATTACCCACCCTGTAAAAGGGGCGACGCTGATCGGCAATGGTCCCGACGTCCTGACACGCATTTCAATGATAGGCAACGATATGGCACTAGATCCCGGTGTTGGGACATGCGGCAAGGAAGGGCAAAGTGTTCCAGTCGGTGTTGGGCAGCCTACGGTGAAAATAGACGGACTGACTGTGGGCGGAACCGCCTGAAGTTCTTTTGCATCAGTTCATACCAGCACTATGTCAATGCTGGTATGAACACAATTTTCTCATCAAGACTTCTGATTCCGCTTCAATCGCTGCATCCGATGCTTCAAATATGACGGGCCTTGCTGCAGTAACTTTTTGCTTCTCCGTTCCGACTTCCTGTAACTGTAAACCTGCCAAGTCTACTGCGGGGTTCCAGCCGGCAAGCAATATTTCTTCACCGTACTCGATTGCAGTTTCATCCTGCTCTATTTCATAGCTGCTCATGTTTATCGTGGTAATCATGGCACACCTCCATCGGTATTAAATTTCGGCCTATGTCTGCCGAGATCGAATTATCTCCCTGAATTATTGATACGCATATTGCATGCCATACTATTAAAATAGTGCTTTATGCCTATATAAATAAGGGCATGAGGATTTTTATGCAGGACATTACGAGAGTGGTTGAATATCGAAATTGGCAAAAAGCCAACAGCTTGAGTCTTGTTTTTGACAATAGTTTTGGTTAGTTTTTCGGATTTTTTCCAGCGATATATCTGGCTGTCACAAAATCCATCATTCCGACGTGCTGGACAAACCAGCCGATTACTGCTTTTTCAAGATAATTTCTCAAGGCGGCCGCATCGCGATCCTGATTCCATTGTGCGATGCGATTCTGCATATCTTCCAGCACGCGGTCATGCTCCATTTTGTGCACAGGGAATGGAGGAAATTCAGCTTCCTGCATGTGTCGCTCTTCTTCTTTGAAGTGGCGGCGGGTGTGTTCCACAAATTCGTTCAATGTTGTATCCACTTCAGTATCGGGGGCTTGCTTGTGCAGCAGGTCAAGCAGTTTTTCGTGCAGCGCGATAAATTCGGCATGATCGCGATTCATGAAGTCCAATGCCACTTGCGGGTAATCGATCATGTTGTTTTCCTCGTATCCAGTTAAGCGTTAATCGGTCATCTCACGGTATAATTCGACCGCTATGCATATTCTACGCGGACTTTACTCCCCAGACTCTCATCCTGTTGCGCTCACCATCGGTAATTTCGACGGTGTTCATCAGGGACATCAGACATTGCTGAATGAATTGCGTACGGCAGCAAAAGAACGCGGGTTGCCTACCTCTGTAGTGATTTTTGAGCCGCATCCGCTTGAATTCTTCGCTCCAGACAAGGCGCCTGCCAGGCTGACCAGCTTGCGTGAGAAACTGGAATTCTTCGCTTCGATGGAGATAGACCGCGTGCATGTGTGCCGCTTCAATGAGCATTTCGCACATATGAGTGCTACCGACTTTATTCATGCATTGGATGAAAAGCTGTCTGCAAAATTCGTGCTTATAGGCGACGATTTTCGTTTTGGCAAAGGTCGGGTGGGCGATTTTGCACTGATGGAAAAAATCGGTTCGCAGTGTGGATTTTCCGTACAGGTGATGCACAGCGTTGTGCATGACGGTGTGCGCGTATCCAGCACGGCGGTGAGAGCGGCCTTGCGGGCCGGGCAGTTGCGCGAGGCACATCGATATCTGGGTCGTCCCTACAGTATCAGCGGACGCGTGGTGCACGGCGACGGATTGGGCGGCAAGATCGGCTTCCCCACTGCCAATGTACAACTCAAGCACAATCGTCCGCCGCTGGATGGAATCTACGTCATTCAGGCTCATGCAGAAGGACTGGGTGTATTACAGGGGGTGGCCAGTCTGGGGGTGCGCCCGACAGTAAAGCAGGACAACAAGCCGGTTCTGGAAGCTCACTTGTTTGAGTTTTCCCAAAAAATTTACGGCAAGCATTTTCGCATTGAGTTTTTGCAAAAACTGAGAGAAGAAAAAAAATACCCCGATGTGGATACGCTGACAAAGCAAATTGCATTGGATGTTGAAAACGCAAAGAAATGGTTCGAACAACACGATTGATTATCCGAATTTACTGAATTAAACGAAATGACTGATTACAAAGCCACACTAAACCTTACCGATACTCCATTCCCGATGCGCGGCGACCTTGCCAAGCGCGAGCCGCAGATGCTTGCCCGCTGGCAGGAGCAGCAGCGTTACAAAAAGATCCGCGCGGCGAAACAAGGCAAGCCGAAATTTATTCTGCACGACGGTCCGCCCTATGCGAATGGTGACATCCATATCGGCCATGCGGTGAACAAGATACTCAAGGACATCATCGTTAAATCGAAAACGCTTGAGGGCTACGATGCGCCTTACGTGCCGGGCTGGGATTGTCACGGATTACCGATCGAGTTGCAGGTGGAGAAGAAGCACGGCAAGGCAATTCCGCCGGGGCAATTCCGCGAACTGTGCCGCGCCTATGCGAAGGAACAAATCGAACGGCAGAAAAAGGATTTCATCCGTCTCGGTGTTGCGGGAGACTGGGATCATCCCTACCTAACGATGGACTACAGGACAGAGGCAGACATCATCCGTGCCTTGGGCCAAATTTACGAGCGTGGTTACCTGTACCAGGGCTACAAGCCGGTGAACTGGTGCCTGGATTGCCAGTCGGCACTGGCCGAGGCTGAAGTGGAGTATGAGGACAAGACCTCGCCCGCGATCGACGTGGGCTTCGAGGTTAAAGACAAGGCTGCCTTGAACAAGGCGTTCGGTGTGTCGCTTCCGGCCGATGCCAAGGTGTATGCGGTGATCTGGACCACGACACCGTGGACGCTGCCGGCGAACCAGGCGGTGTGTGTGCATCCCGATCTCCAGTACGACCTGATCAAGACGGCCAAGGGTTACCTGATACTTGCGTTTGATCTCGCGACCCAGTGCCTGGCCCGCTACGAACTGGGCGGCAGCAACGATCGCGGCGACGGTATGGCGGCGACATGCAAGGGATCGGCACTGGAAGGTTTGTTGCTGCAGCATCCATTCTACGAGCGTAGCGTACAGATCATCTGCGGCGACCACGTCACATTGGAAGCCGGTACCGGGCTGGTGCATACCGCTCCGGCGCATGGACTGGACGATTATTTTGTAGGGCAAAAATACAAGCTGCCAACCGATAACCCGGTCGGCGACGACGGAAAATTTGTGGCAAACCTGCCGCTGGTCGGCGGGCTGTTCGTCTGGAAAGCCAACGATGTGGTGATCACTGCGATACGGGATAGCGGACATCTGTTGCACATGGAAAAGATGCTGCACAGTTATCCGCATTGCTGGCGGCACAAGACCCCGATCATCTTCCGTTCAACACCGCAATGGTTTATTGGCATGGAGAATCTCGGGTCTGGCGGTTCAACGGAAGCGGAACAACTGGTGCAGGAAAAACGTTCGCATTCTGGCAAGCCCGAAAAGCGCGATGGTATCGCCCTGCGCGACCTGGCCAACCAGGCGGTAGACCAGACCGAGTTTTTTCCGGCATGGGGGCGTGCACGTCTCGAGGCGATGATCAGAAATCGTCCAGACTGGTGCGTATCGCGCCAGCGCAACTGGGGTGTGCCGATGCCGTTTTTTGTGCACAGGGAAACCGGGCAATTGCATCCACGTACGCCGGAACTGCTCGAGCAGGTTGCCAAACTGGTAGAACGCGACGGTATCGAAGCATGGTTCAGCCTGAACTCGGTCGATCTGCTGGGCGCTGAAGCCGACCACTACAAAAAACTGACCCATACGCTGGATGTCTGGTTCGATTCCGGTGCGACCCATGCGGCGGTATTGCAGCGCCGCGCGGAACTGGGTTCGCCGGCTGACTTGTATCTGGAAGGATCAGACCAACATCGCGGGTGGTTCCAGTCCAGTCTGCTGACCGGGTGTGCGATCAATGGACGTGCGCCGTTCAAGGCCCTGCTGACACACGGTTTCGTTGTTGACGGCAGCGGCCACAAGATGTCCAAGTCCAAGGGCAACGTCATCGCACCGCAGAAAATTTTCGATACTATGGGTGCCGATATTTTGCGGCTGTGGGTCGCATCTACCGACTACTCGGGTGAACTGACTATCTCGGATGAAATCCTGAAGCGCGTGGTGGAAAGCTACCGGCGTATCCGCAACACCTTGCGTTTCCTGCTGGCCAATACTTCTGATTTTGATCCGGCACAGCACAAGTTGCCGACGAGCGAGTGGCTTGAGATTGACCGTTACGCGCTGGTGATGATTGAAAATCTGCAGAAGGAGATCGTCGCGGATTACGCCCGTTACGAATTCCACCAGATTGCGCACAAACTGCAGATATTCTGTTCGGAGGATCTGGGCGGTTTCTATCTGGATATTCTCAAGGATCGTTTGTATACCGCCGGAGCAGATTCATTCGCGCGCCGTTCGGCTCAGAATGCGCTGTATCACATCACCCAAAGTCTGGTGAGACTGATTGCGCCTGTCCTGACCTTTACCGCCGAGGAGGCATGGGAAGTGATGAGCGGCAAGTCAGATGCAAGCGTGTTCCTCGGCGAATGGCACACACTGCCCGATGCAAAAATGAACGCGGAAGCAGTTGCATCCTGGATGAAGATCGAGGAATGGCGCGCGAAGGCCAATAAGCAACTGGAAGAAGCGCGCGCCGCAGGGTTGATCGGTTCCGCGCTGGCTGCAGAAGTGGACGTATATGTAGCCGGGCAGGATTACGAGATGCTGACGAGACTGGGTGACGATCTGCGCTTTGTGTTTATCACCTCGCGCGCCACGGTGCATCGCGTCGCGACCGAAGCCGACCAGCATATCGACGTTTCTGCCAGTTTGCACGACAAGTGCGAACGCTGCTGGCACTACCGCAGTGATGTCGGTGCGGATGAGACT
>Ga0224495_10000788_pt1 | contig 24012 bp, 22 predicted proteins | sample SF_Jul11_sed_USG_FD_168128 | JGI IMG/M metagenome (GOLD analysis project Ga0224495, IMG submission 168128) | Sediment microbial communities from San Francisco Bay, California, United States - SF_Jul11_sed_USGS_4_1 | ecosystem: Environmental > Aquatic > Marine > Sediment | place: USA: California...
GGCTTCTCCTCAATACTTGTTTTGGCTAAATCAGCATTGATTGAAGCCCCGTTTTCAGAGCAACAAAAAAGTAACATATCTCCCCGGACTGAATAATAACCAGTACATTAAGTGCTTGACATTATGTTGACCAGATAGATTATTGTAGATAGAGAGGAGAAGTGGCTAAGGCCGCTTTTTTTTTTGTATTAAATGAAATTTGAGATGAAAAGTTTAGAAACAGTTATAAGTGAAATTGCGTATCGGGAGCTGGAAGAGAATTTTGATATTTATGAGATCAAGATTGGCTTTTCAAAGACTGGCCTGAAAATCGGAATTTTTCTTGATAATCTTCTTCATTCAACAGGTTCTCCCAATATATCTGATTGCGAAAGGTACGCAAAAAAGCTGAACACTGCTTTCGAGAATCTGGAAATTGATGGTGAGAAACTGGAAAACTATTTTCTGGAAGTCTCTTCGCCTGGAGCTGAGCGCCGATTAAGAAATCCAAACGACTGGATACGGTTTAAAGATTTGCCGATGAAGGTTGTTTTTAGAGATGAAAAAAATAGTATATATAGCAGAGTGGTGCATTTAATTGATGTTTCCAATGAAATGAGTGAGTGGTCCGTTGATAATATAGTATATAATAAAAATCAGGGTTTAATTTTCAAGGGAAAGAATGATAATAAATTAAAAATCGAGATTGATAAAATTGAGAGCGTAAATTTATATATAAATATTTAAAGCAAAGTGCAAATGGAGAGTTGAAGATGGTGAAGAAAAAAGTAAGTACAAGTGTTACTAAAAATTTATTTGATACAGTCAATAGTATTGTTGCTGACAAGGGATTTGATCGAGATGAAATAATATCTATCATTGAAAGTGGTATTATTGCAGCCTATAAAAGAAAATATAAAACAATTGATAATGTAAATGTTACTATTGATAAAGAGAAAGAACAGATTTATGTTACATCGATGAGAAGAGTAGTGAATGATGTGATAATGCCTGGTATGCAGATTGCGTTGTCCGATGCATTGAAAATTGACAATAATGCCAAGATTGATGATGAAATTGAAGTAAGAGAAACACCTGATGAATTCGGAAGAATTGCTATTCAGACTGCAATTCAAGTTGTAGCTCAGAAATTGAGAAATCTGGAGCAGAACAGGATTCGGGATGAGTATAGTGGAAAAATTGGCGAATTGATTAACGGTTATATTTTAAGAAAGCGTGGGGATACGGTTTTTGTAGATCTTGGAAAAGTTGAGGCAATTATGCCTGTAAAATATCAGATCCCGGCAGAGAGATACCGCATAGAAGATAAAATTAAAGTAATTATTCATTCCATAGAAGATGATCCTTACGGAAATGGAATAAGAGTTCTTGTGAGCCGTGCCGACAAAAAGTTTGTTCAAAAACTTTTTGAAATGGAAGTTCCGGAGATTTATGATGGCATAGTGTCGATTAAAAATATAGGTAGAATTGCGGGTATTCGAACAAAAGTGGTTGTGACATCGAATCGTTCGGATGTAGACCCGGTCGGAGCCTGTGTTGGCGTGCGCGGCGTTAGAATTCAGGCTATTGTTCGCGAGTTGGGAAATGAGAGAATTGACATTGTAGAGTACTCAGACAACCCAAGAGATTTTATTATGAATGCACTTTCTCCCGCTGTACCATCTATGGTAAAAGTAGACATGCAGAATAAAGAGGCTCTTGCAGTGGTAGGTGACAGAGACTTGTCGGTGGCGATAGGGAAAGATGGTTCCAATGTAAAAATTGCATCTATCATAACCGGTTTTAAAATTGATGTAAAAAGTGAAAGCCAGTTTTCAACCGATATGACATCACCTGAAGCCCGTGAACGACTGGATAGTCTGTTTTCTGGCAAGAAAATAACTGAGGAAGAAGAAGGTACGCCTTTGTCAGAGCTTCCCGGCTTAACAAGGAGAATTATTTCCATTCTCAATGATGCGAACATATATTTTCTGGAAGATTTAATTAACCTTGAAGAAAAAGATTTAATAAATATCGAAGGTGTGGGTGAAGCCACTGCAAAGAAAATAATGGAGATCATATCTGAGAACGTTGAGTTTGAGGAAGAGGCGCCCGAAGAGGCATCAGAAAACGAAGATTCTTCAGCGGAGAATGGAAATATAAATTAAAGAGATAGTTGACTCTGCATTAGGGATAAGATTTGTTGGTATAGTTAATGAGTGATAATAGTAAAAAGAAAAAACTGGTTTTAAAAAAAGGCAATATGGGTGGAAAGTCCATTGCTGATAAAATAGTGCAGCATCATCAAGCACAGGATAAACAACAGGAAAAGGATGCACAAATTGAAAAGGAGAGACAATCTCTCACCAAGAAAAATCTTTTTGAAGCAGAAAAACCTGAAAAAGCAACAACTGAACCAGGTGAAACCAAGATCACTATACCAGTAGAGAAATCTCCTGAAACTCCCGAGGAGCGGCTGGCCGCAAAAGAGAAAAGTAAAACTTCAAAAGGTTACTTACGTGAAGATATTTTAAAAAAAGAAGAGCATAAAAAGTTTTTTATAAAAGCCCAATCGGGAAAGAGTCCAAGAGCTCCTGGTGATGTATCAATCAGTACCCCTGTACCCAAACATATAAAAATAACAGAGTATGTTCGTGTCGGTGATCTTGCTAAAAAACTAAATTTAAAAACATCTGATATTATCGCTAAACTTATGAGAATGGGTGTAATGGCGACGATTACACAATCTGTAGATGCTGAAACGGCAAGCCTTGTCTGTGCAGAATATGGATGCACAGCAGAAGTCGTGTCATTATATGAAGAGACCTTAATTGAAGAAGAGTCAGATAACAAAGAGCATTTGATAATCAAGCCGCCGGTGGTTACTATTATGGGACATGTTGACCATGGAAAAACGAAACTTCTTGATGCATTGCGGGAGACTGATATTGCCTCGGGAGAGGCAGGTGGAATAACGCAGCATATTGGAGCCTATCAGGTGGTAACTCCGAAAGGTCGAATTACATTTTTAGATACTCCAGGCCATGAGGCATTTACAGCAATGCGGGCACGTGGAGCACAGGTAACTGATATAGTAGTTCTTGTTGTTGCTGCAAATGATGGAGTTATGCCTCAGACTGTTGAGGCGATCAAGCATGCTCAGGATGCAAAAGTTCCTATTATTGTAGCAATAAATAAAATAGATCTTCCTGAAGCTAATCAGGAGAGAGTGATTCAGCAGCTGGGTAATTATAATATTGTTCCTGAAGAGTGGGGTGGAAGTTCTCCTATGGTTGGAATATCTGCTTTGAAAAAAATAAATCTTGATAAGTTGGAAGATACGATTTTAACTGTCGCAGAAATGTTACAGTTAAAGGCTGATCCGGAAAAGAGAGCTGTCGGTACCGTCATAGAGGCAAAACTCGATCAAGGCAGAGGACCAGTAGCAACAGTTTTAATTTCTGCTGGAACAATCAGTATGGGATCTCCTTTTATCGCAGGAATGGAAAGCGGAAGAATACGCGCAATATTTAATGACCGTGGGGAAAAAATTAAAACGGCAGGCCCGGCTACTCCTGTTGAGATTCTTGGTTTGAGTGGTGTGCCCAATGCAGGTGACCCATTTCATGTATTAGCTTCGGAAAAAGAGGCTAAAACAATAATGGAAAAAAGGCAGGAGTTGAATCGTCAGCAACAGGCTCAAAAAATTAAAAAAGTAAAACTGGAAAATTTAAGTGAAGTAATCCGTGATGGCAAGATTGAGGATTTTAAAGTTATTATCAAAGCAGATGTTCGTGGTTCTGTAGAAGCAATAAAAGAATCGCTTGAGAAATTAACCTCATCAGAAATTAAAGTTACCGTGATATATGATGGAGCAGGAGAGATTACAGAGTCAGATGTTATGCTGGCATCCGCTGCAAATGCATTAATTATTGCTTTCAATACCAGGGCAAATTCGAAAGTTCGTGATGTTGCTGATCGTGAGGGTGTAGAAATACGGCACTATAATATTATCTATCAGGTTCTCGATGATGTAAAAATGGCCCTTGTGGGAATGTTGTCTCCGGATATTTCTGAAAAAAATACTGGCGAACTTGAGGTTCGTGAAACATACAAAATTTCCAGTATTGGGGTTATTGCAGGTTGTATGGTTAAATCAGGAGTAATAAAAAGAAACTCAATGATAAGGGTAATTCGGGGTGGCTCGGTAATATACACTGGAAAATTGAAAAGCTTAAAGCGCTTTAAAGAGGATGTTGCCGAGGTAAAAGAGAGTTATGAGTGCGGTATTCTTATCGATGGTTATAACGATATTAAAGTGGAAGATATAATTGAGGTTTATGAGAAAGTGGAAACTGCCCGAACTCTTGATGATCTTATCGACAAAAAGAAATCAACTGAGAACAGTTAGATAAATAAATGAATGAAACATATAGAAAGCGGTTGGAAAAACGCATCTTGCGTTTAATCGCAGAATTGACTCATAAGAGTTTAAAAGATCCTGATATTGGTTTTACCACTTTTACAAAATGTGAACTTTCTTCCGATGGAGCCTATGCAAAAGTATATTTGTCTGTATATGAAAAAAAAGAAGATCAGATGAAGACTATTAAAGCACTCAGTCGGGGAGAGGGTTTTATCAGACATCGGATTGCAAAAAATATTCCCATGCGCATTATACCCAGGATCAGTTTTTTTCTGGATGAATCGTTTGATGTTGCGGATAAAATTAATGACATGATAGACGGTAATATTCAGAATCAGACAGAAGAAGAGTGACTTTCAATATAGGATTTCAATATCAGGTGAGCAGCCATGGAATCCAGTTCTTTCTTTTTTTTAGTTTGAGATTTTTTTGATAATAAAGGTCGGTTACCCGATAGTGTCTTCAGGATATTTTCAGCTTCAACTGAGCTGTAAGATTCATCATGAAAGACAACATTGGCCAGGCTTATTTTTTTTATGTGTTTAGAAAAGTCGATAATTTCATTGTGCAAATTTGTTGTATTCTCTGTTTGTGTATAAGGCATTCCGATAACAATCGTTTCGGGCATGTACTGCAAAATTATATTTTTTAGATTATTCCAGAAACTTTGTTTTTGGGTTTCAAGTTGTGGTAATCGTGTAATTGCAATGTGCGATTCATCACTTATTGCCAACCCAACTCTTTTTCGACCGTAATCAATGGCCAGAATTCGACCCATTGAACTCCTTTTCCAGTAATTTTAACCTTTTTAAAGCATCAGGCAGTTGTCCCCAACTAGATATTATTTTATGCATTTCCCGGACAGGTCTTGCGGGAATCCCGAAATAGACGACACCCTCTTTTGTATCCTCCTGGATTCCTGTAAAGGCAAGTATTACCGTTTTGGGGGCAATGTTAATGTGATCAGCAATTCCACACCCACCAGCTAAAATCGAGAAATCACCTACTGTTACGGAACCTGCCATAGAGGCTTTACCGGCAATATAAACATATTTACCCACCTGGCAATTATGGGCAATTTGTACCTGGTTATCAATTTTGGTATAATCCCCGATGTAAGTGCTTTCTATCGTTGCCCTGTCTATCGTTGTGCATGCACCTATTTCCACATGATCTCCTAAAATAACATTTCCGATTTGAGGAATTTTGTAGCGTATTCCATTTTGATCGTGGTGACCGAATCCATCACTGCCTATGACACTGTTTTCATAAATAATACAGTTTCCACCAATAACACAATGATGTCCGATAATTGCTCCTGATTTAATAATGCTTCCTTTTCCAATGATAGCTCCGGTTTCAATTACGGCATTGGGATAAATTGTCACATTTTCTGCGATGATAGCATCATCCATAATGATTGCGCCTGGATATACAACAACACTCTGGTCGATAAATCGGGATCGACTCTCTTCAGATTTATTCAGATGATCTTTTGTAAGTATACTTTTTTTTTCAAATAATGAGAGTAGCTCAATAAATTTAATTTTTAAATTAGAAAAGTCAGTTTGTAAAATGTTCAATTGAGGGTTTTGTGCATCGGTATCTGCCAAAAAATTCCCACGGGTAAATTCTTCTATTTTTCTGGATAGCTTGTTTTTTTTTTCAAAGTAGTACAATTTTCCCGACTCTGGCTGGGAATGTTCCGGCAATCGGTTTAAATCTGCAAGAGAAGTTATCTCTTCATTTCGATTACCCGATAATTGAATCTGTAATTTATCAGCAATCAGACCAAGATTCATAAATAAGGTTACTTGGTATTGGTGATTACTTTGTTGCCGTTTCGGCTTTCCACTGTTAATTTCACAGATAGTTGTTTATTCACTAATTCCTGCATGAAATCCTTTGTCTGTCCTTTGTAAACTACGTGCAATACCTTTTTTTTGTTTTGAATATCCTTTTCCAGGACATCTTCGACACCCCGAAGGTTGTCGCGAAGATCATTTTCAAGTTTGTAGAGATTATCGTAACTCATGTTGCCATTAATTTCGAGAATAATCACCTTTCCGTTTCCATACTCTTTTTTCCATTTGGAAAGCATTTGTTTAAAGATGTCCTCATTTACATAGTTTAGTGCCCGATCAATAGCTTGATTACAAGCCGTATTGATATCAAGGTGGGCTGCAGCACCATTATGCGTAGAGGAGGCAATCAGCATTCCCGTATGAATATCCACAACTGAAAGTGTTATATTTGCCTGGCCAGAGAGCAGGTTTGAATTCATGACTTTGCCTGCATTGTTACATGAGCTGGTTCCGTAAAAGATCAATTCAAAATCGGGTGTTGTTTTTTCAGATAATTCCATAAAATATCCAGGATCATAACTGCTATTTTTGTTTAAATCCTTTTGCCATTTACTTGTTTTTTGTATAAAAAAACCTTTGTCATTAAAAAATTTTGACATGGCTCCGATTGTACTATTGTCATATTTGTTTTTAGATGTTCCCGTTATTGTTTCATCAATGATAGGGAAAATTACAGGCTTTTCCCAGTCACTCAAAAGGCTTTCAACCATGCTACTTACAGCTGATTCTGTAACATAGGCATTGATGCTGATAAAATAACTATCTGCACCAGCCCTTTCAGAAAGTACCTGATAATCTTTTACCAAGCCCTCACTTTTTGCAACAACTTCTCCTTTTACCCAGACACCGCTATCGACAACCGATTTACTCGTAATCATCTCTCCAAGTTTGCGGGCAACTGCATCTTTTTTTGCTTCTCTTAAAGCACGATCACGCGCAAGTGCATTGTCCTGTTGATAAATTTGAGCTACGCCATCACCTTTAGTCCAGTTGGAATCGGTCGTTGCTTTTTTTTGGGGTTGTGTAGATCCGCAAAATGTTAGTAAAAAAACTAAAAAAACCGCTTTGAAATTGTCCATGTTATACCTCTGTTTTATTAAAAAAATATTAAAATAAATATTTGATTCCTGCTCTGGTCTGATACTGGTCAAAATCAATATAAATCATCTGGTAATTTTTCGGCAGTAAAAAATAGGCTAGCCAGCCGGCTGATACTCCCGCCATAACTCCTACTCCGGTATATTTTAAAATGTCATCACTATTTCCTGAGGAGGAATATGGAATTGCACCAGCTACTCCACCAACAAGTGCTCCTGCTATTGCACCGTACCAGCTATTTTCAAATAGTCCTGCTCCATATTTAAACGGTTTATCCTTTATGGTCTCAATTACAGCTGTTACAATACCTGTAGTCGCTCCGACTCCACCTAGTATTCCCGCAAATTTATAAATATTATTTTTTGATATATCTTTTTGAGTAGAGTCGTAAGCGTATAGCCCAACTCCTGAACCAATCGCCCCACCTGATACAGCACCATACAAAAAGCCAATAAAAAGGCGATCAAAAAATGTATAAGAAAATGAGGTTGAATCAAGATATTGTTTTTCCATTTCATTTGTTCTTAACTGCAATTTTTCCTGTTTTTTAGGTTTCTGATCTTCGTCATCGGCTATTACCACTCCTGATTTTTTTCTGGGAGCGGTTTCAGGTGAAGCAGTTTCGACAGGGGCTTCCTCTTTTTTTTGAGTGCTGGCCTCTTCAGATGAATTCTTGGTTTCGCTATTTTGAATTATTTCTGTAGTCACAGGTTCTACCGGATTTTCCGCTTGTTGAGCATAACTTGAATTGAATGATAATATGTATAGCGCAGAGAATATTATAAACCCCTTCCTATAACTTTGCTTATTCATTTTCTGTATTAAATTTAATTCCATTAATGCCAACAAATATATCTAATCATACTTTGAAAAGTATAAAACTGCTTTGTTTCTATAGAATGGCTCCTCTTGCGCAGTTGTATGTAAAATTTAATTGCCTTATTTCAAAGCAGGCTTTTTAGAATTTTAAACATTTCCAATGGAATTAATTCAGAAGGTTGACAATATGTCATCAATATTAGACATGTCAATCTATAATATGAAAGAACTCGAAATCAGCAAAGTCTTAAATTTAACCAAAACTCAAAAGTATGAGATGGCATGTGCAACTTTTGATCTTGTTGATCATATATTTAAAGTGGATATTCCAAGATCCTTAAAACACCGAAAACTTGCCGTTCAGGCGATATCACTTCTTTCTGATGGACTTATCCAATATGGGTATGAAGATCAAACAGTTTCTTCTACACCTGTTATTCCAGAATAACCGTACCGTTTACCTTTCGAAGTGGGTTAAGTTAAAAGAAATACCTTCAACAAGGTTAAAGTTATGATCAGCCGCACCTATAATGATAATATATGGAGTGCTGGGCAGGTTTAATTGAATAATTCCGGGTTTGATATTTTTAAAATGAATACAATAAAAATTTTTTCTGTTAAAAGTGTAGTATATACTGCATTGATTTAATCCGATTTCTGATTTTATAAAAACCGAGTTTTCAATGTTTCCCAAAGTGCGAACAGGTGAGTATTTGTTTAACCAATTATTTTGTTGCTGGATCAGGTTTAAGTTTTTCAGTTCTCCCTTCGGGTCTATTTCGAAAAAAATAATCTCTTTATCGACAATCAGATCAATTGTGCATTCTTTTCTTTCTCTATACCATGATTCGATATAGTTCCATGCGGGCGTTTTTGTTAAAGAGGAGGAACCGGGTATGTTTTGGGTACCATTCGTATTTTTTACCAACTCATTATAACGATTTTTGGAAATGTATTGTGCATAAAGTTTTTTCAGATCCGGGGAGAGGTTGCTTATGGAGTGAATGATTTCATCAGGGGCATTATACAGAATTTGCTGAACTTCACGTGCGTCCATATAGGAAAGGAGATCATCGCTGAATATATTTTCCATGATATCATTAAATAAAGGTTTGTCATGTAAAAATATAGATGAGAGTATTTTTTGCTCGTCAGAAAAATCTGCCGCTCGAATAATATTCAGCAACTTTTTCATTTTATAGGAGCTGGCTGTTTTTAATTGATATTTCTTTTCATTAATACTTTGAATTAATCGTTCCAGTCCGTGATCTGAATCGAGAATATTTTTCAGGGAGAGATAATTAAACTCGATGGTGCTGTTTACTGTTTGGAGGCGGAAGTGGTTTTGCGGCCTAATTTCAAATTTCTCCAATAAGTAATAAAAGTCATCTTGTCTTAAAAGAAGAGTAAAGTCGGATTTGATTATCGAAGTATCAAGAGAGAAGCTTTCCTTGTGTTTATTAATTTGAAATCTTTGTTTTTTGTTTTGGGTAATGAGAACCAACTCACTATCGATTTCCAAACGTAATTCTATTGCTTTAATGCTGATATTGTTATTATTTCTGCTATATTTAACCAGAGGAGGGTAGTTTAAGATATTTTTATATTCTCTTCCTTTTTCGTCATGTGTCTGAGATACAAAATAGATAAATGCTGGTATTAGAATTAACTGGTTAACAATAATAGATTTTTCTTTTAGATCATTATTGCCCATATGGTATATATTGTACGGGTAAAGGTAAACCTGTTCAGGTGGTGATGGTATTTTGCCTGGGGAAGTTATTGGTTGAAAATAGTAGAAATAACGCCCTTTGGAGAGCACATTTATCTCACAAGCTTAACAATCATTTCATACTTTTCTGCAATTTCCATAATATCATTGATTTTGTTCTTGTTTATCAGTATTGCGGTCGGAGAAAGTTCTTTTTTTATAATTTTTTTACCTTTAATCTGCCCGGTTAAAAGTTCCATCATTTTTTCATTGGTGGTTTCAAGTAATATAACCCCCTCTTCAATGGTCACAATGGGGAGATCTTCGCTCCACTCGTTCATTAAAAATTTCAGGTTTTGCGGAACCCGATTTTTAGATATCCGATCTAAAAATTCAATGAAAGTATCCACGCTGTTTCCCAGCATCAATCCTTCCTGAAGAGACTCTTTTGTAATCTGAAAATTATAAACCTTGTCATAATCTTTTAAAACTGCAAATGACTTTAGTAGATGTAATCCATAGATAGAAAGCTTGTCGGGCATGGCAATTATGGTTGCATCCGGATTTATGATTATGGCCCCCGGCTTATCTTCAGAATTCAGTTCTTTGCCAAAAAAATAGTGCTCACCGAGTTGTGATAACTTGATAAATCGCTTGGGGTATTCTACTTCCATTAATCCAAATGAATGAACATAAAAAAGTGCAGAGACAATGGCAGTCCTGTTTTCAATATACAGGTTTTTAAAATTTTTCACCTGAAAGCCTGGGGCAAAGACTACCCATTCACGAATCAGTTCTGCGACGATTACTTTTGCGTAGATTCCATTATTATCTGTAATAATTTTAATGCATTTTTCAAGGATCTCCTTTTTAAAAAAAGGTATATCCATTGGTAAAAAAACATCATTTCCAACCATTCTTTTTTCTGCCGCTTCCGATGTGATTTTTATAAACTCTTTAATTAATTCGAGCGGTTCTCTTTTTAAAAATTCTTCGTAATGTTCCTGTAAAATTACATCTTCTCCACGTAGGTTAACAAGGTTAAATAGTTTCATGATAGGGAGAATTATTTCAATTAAGTGAACCTGGCTTTTTTCAATAAACAACCTAAGATCCATTTCAATGATTGCTTCTTCACTTTTTTTAATATCCGCCTGCTTGATTTTTTCTGACTGGGCCAGTGTTAAGCCACGATTAGAGATAAAAAGAAGAAGTTTTTTAACGTTTAAAACAAAGTCAAATTCATTGGTAACAGTTCTTTGCTGCAATTCTTTAATTCCGCTTGCTTTGGGAAATACAGGATTGATTTTTAAATAATCAAACAATTCAACAGGAATAACCAATACGCGTACAAATCGTTCATCAATATAATAAATATCTTTTAATATATTAAAATTATGCAGTTTGAGCAGAGTTTTATCGATGATCATTTTTTTCTCATCCATAATGACGCGTGCGGCATTAATTTCTATTATTCCACCATTTGAAAAAGCTTCATCAAGGAGATATAACTCGCCATCGCTTAGTGATTCGCATAAAGTTGAGAATGTCTGATTTGTGGAACATTTTTTTAAAAGGTCTTTTTTATCTTTTGCTTCGACAAGTTTGAGGTATGCAGTATCTATATTTTCAAACTCGCTGGAATCGATATCCTTGTTAATTGAGTACCTTAAACGATCTCCATTTTCATTGTAGTCAATTTTTACAACATCTTGTATCGTTTCAAAGGGGTAGTATTTGTCCAGATTGCTGGTTATACGTTCTCTGTTTTTGCGCTGGTATACAAGCATCAAATGCTTTAAAACGGATAATTCCTTTTCGACATTGATCGGAAGAAGTCTTATTTTTCTGGATATTTCGCCCAGTGTGAGTATAGTTTTACTTGTTACAATAATAGCATAAATGGTCACCTGTAAAGGGGTTAATTTCTCAAGCACCCCTTTCAGGTAATATTCATCAATGGCAATATTGGCCAGGTTTTGTATAAGTGCTTTTTTATCTTGAGGTACTTTCGTCAGTCCCCAGATAGAAGCGATTCGTTTTATTTGTTCAATATCAAGTTTGTTTAATTCTTCAGTGATCATTTAATAATTCGCTTTTTGATAATTTTTTTTGGGACCATAACAGTTAAATAAGTTTGAGTCAATTTGTAAAATAAGTTTTATGTTGATATGAGCTATTTTCAATTTCATTCAAAAACAGGTACCTTTTTTCAGGACTTTGGGCTTCAGGCAAAACTGTTTTTGGTTTATAAAAAATGAATATCATGATTTTGTGCTTAACAGTGTGTGAAAGGGCAGAATAACTGTAAACAATGCCCTGGGGCAGGATTTCCGGGAGTTTTAAGATATGTTTCAGTCAAAAGTTGCTTTTCTTTACAGTAAAATTAAATTTTATTTATTAATTATGCTTTTAATTGTATTCTCATTTTTTGTCTCAATATTTTTCAAGGCTTATTTTTTACAATTTTATGTTGTAAATCAAAAATCGATGCTTCCTGTAATATCTCCGGGAGACAGGGTTCTTGTGGAAAAGATTTCCGTAAATATCAATAAATTTATACATATGTTGGCGATAAAGTATCCTTATTTGTTCAATGATTCAGAAAGAATCAATTTTTTAAAAATCAGAGACATTATAATTTTTAAACATAGCGGGAATGAGGATATTGTCATTAAAAGGATAACAAAAATTGATGGTAATGAATACTTTGTAGAGGGGGATAATTCACTTCATTCGGTAGATTCAAGGATATATGGTACGATTGCTGAGGAAAATATTATAGGCAGAGTATGTTGGATCAATCATTTGTTCAAATAACACAAAAATGTATACTAAAAAATTAAATTTATTTATCGGTTTTTTTATTTTTTGCTTTATTGTTTTTATTTTTCGTGCATATCAGTTAGCGAAGTATCCTACGCTGCCGATCTCTTTGATTTCACCCGTTGAAGAAATCAGAAGAGGGACGATTTACGACTCCTTGAATCATGAGCTTGCGATATCGCTTGATACAGTTTCCGTGGCCATAAGGCCGGCTGAAATAGTTAATCGAAAACAGACAGTTTTTTTGCTGGCACAGGCTTTGAATATGCCAGAAGCGGAGATAATAGAAAAAATTGATAGTGATACCCGATTTGTCTGGTTAAAAAGAAAAATATCCCTTGATAGTGTGAAGGAATTAAAGCAATTAAAGGTGCCTGGTCTGATCTTAAAGAAAGAGGCTTCCAGATATTATCCCAATAAAAGATTGGCAGCAAATATTATTGGTTTTACAGGCATAGATAATGAAGGGCTTGCCGGTATTGAGTATCAGTATAATGATGAGCTTACCAAAAGTAGTGATACATTTTATGCTGGCAACAATGTATATTTGACAATAAACTCTTATATTCAGTATCAGTTGGAGCGTGCCCTGCATGACGGTTTAATTGCAAGCAAATCCAGGGCTGCGGTGGGTGTTATTTCCAATGTTCATAACGGTAAAATTCTTGCAATGGCCTCGCTTCCTGATTTTGATCCCAACCATCCGCTTGATTTTCCGGAATCATCGAGGAGAAACAGGGCAATATCAGAAAATCTGGAGCCAGGATCGACATTCAAAATATTTACGCTTACATCAGTCATGAGTGAAAATATGCTGGAGAGGGGTGCCACCTATTTTTGTCCTGGATTTTTTGAATATAAAGGAATAAAATTGCATTGCACGCACTCGCATCAAAAACAAACGGTAATGGATATATTAAAAAACTCTTGTAATACGGGAATGGTTGAAATTACATGGAAGTTACCTGTAAATAAATTTTATAACCATTTGCGTTCATTTGGTTTCAGTATGAGTACTGGCATTGAGTTGCCTGGTGAGGAAAAGGGTTTTTTGCCTGCCCCTGCACAATGGGATATCTATCGCAAGATGAGTATTCCAATTGGCCACGGATTAAGTGTGACGCCTGTTCAGATGATTGCTGCAGCCAACAGTATTGCAAATGGTGGTAATTTGCTAAAGCCGACAATAATTGAAAAAGTAACCAGCTCTGAGGGGGAGATTTTATATGGATCAAAGCTTGAAAACAGGTTTTCACCGGTTTCTGAAGAGATCAGTAAGGAGATGCTCTCTTATCTTCAGCATGTTGTGAGTAAAGGAGGAACAGGTTTTCTTGCGGCTGTCCCAGAGTTTAGTGTCGCCGGGAAAACAGGAACTGCTATGAAATCTACAGCTCATGGATATAATCCAGACAAGTACCAGGCCTCTTTTTTAGGTTTTTTTCCGGGTAACCAACCCGAAATTGCAGTTTTTGTATGGTATGATGAACCGGGTGAAGAGACTTATCATGGGGGAACAGTCGCTGCACCGGTGTTTAAAAATATTTTATTGGATATTATTCCTATCATTTATAGAGGCACCCAGAATAAAATAGGTGTCCTTGATCATTATCAATACGACACTATAAAGTATGATGGAAAGCATATGCCTGATTTCAGGGGAAGGGGTAAAAAAGAGGTGATGCGTTTTATCTGGGAGAAACTTCCCGGAGAGCACAAGGTTTCAGGGAAAGGGTATCTTTACTCTCAAAATCCTCCTCCAGGCGCGCAGCTAGCCTCTCCCTACCATTTTCAGTTAAGTTTCAAGGAAAAAATAGAATAAAGGGGAAGTTGCGACATTTTCAGGAGTGGTATTTGCAAATATGGCTTTACCCTAGATCCCGAAAATATTTAGTTAAACGCACAAAAAAAAGGTGAAAAATGCAATCGTATAAAAATCCGGAACATAGAATGATGAGTGCTGAGCAATATTTGCTATATCAGCATTCAGTAGACAATCGAGCAACCTATGAATTGACGTGGATCTTGTCCGCAATTATGCTGGCGAGTAAACATATTGCAACATACGTCAGAAGAGTGGATCTGACTGATGTTGCACTTGCTTCAGGAGTTGTCAATGTACATGGTGAAACAGTTCAAAAGATGGATGAAATCGCAGACAAGATGTTGATTGAAAGTCTGGGAATGAATGCAGATGTTGCGGTAATCTCCTCTGAAGAGAACGAGACTCCGGTGATATTGCGGGAGTCTGGCGGTAAGTATATTGTTTTTTTTGATCCACTTGATGGTTCAAGTAATACCAATGTAGGTGTTCCTGTAGGCACTATTTTTTCCATTATGGAAAAGAATGGGGATCAAAAGAAAAATATTGATGATATTGTGCTTTTAAAGGGCGATCGGCAGTTAGCAGCGGGGTATATCCTGTATGGTTCAAGTACAGTACTGGTTTATTCTATGGGTAACGGCGTACATATGTTTACACTTGATCCTAATGTAGGGGATTATCTGCTGAGCAAAGAGAATATGATTATGCCGGAGAGCAGCAAAATTTATAGTATAAATGAAGGAAATGCACACTCTTTTTCAGACGGGATAAAGCGGTACCTTGATTGGGTAAAAAGTGATGAAGCCGGTCCTTATAGTTCACGCTATATTGGCTCCCTTGTTGCAGATTTCCACAGAACTCTTATTAAGGGTGGGATTTTTTTATATCCTGCTACGGCAAAATCTCCCGAGGGAAAATTGAGATTGATGTATGAAGCGAACCCGATGGCATTTCTTGCCGAACAAGCGGGTGGTTTGGCTATAAATGGCGAAAAAAGAATATTGGATATTCAGCCACAATCTTTGCACCAACGGGTACCATTGATTATTGGATCTAAAAAAGAAGTGGAAATGATGCAGAAATTTTTATAAATTAATAACAGAAATCTGTTTTTTATTAAATTAATTTAAATTAGGGTAAAATGGGTTTCAAGTTCATGAAACCTGTTACCCGATAATAAAACCGGGTGAAGAATGGATGTTTCACCTATAGAATTTGCTAAGGAAGGTACAAAATGAAAAGCTTTAAGTTTTTTCCAATTGTTCTGATGACAATTACAGGGATGGTATTTGCGCAACAGAACCCGGCAGGAAATGCATCAGGAAACCAGGCACAGCAACAGCCTTCAGCTACTGCTGCACAAGATCAAAACCAGGCATCAGATGCTAAAACTCAGAAAGAAGAGTTATGGGTCAATCCCGATTATAAGTCTTATGTGAAATCACTTGATAGCCTTGTTAAACTGGGTGATGGTTATGCACAAAATCAATTTAGATTAGCGCTGACGAATTTTCAGACAGGTAAATCAATTATAATGAAAATGCGGGAAAATGTACAAAAATACCGTGAAGAGGCTGAAACCAGTCGGCATATGGATGAAAAGTGGTACTGGCAGACATTGGACAGAAAAATGTCTGAAGAAAGAGTTATTTCAGAAAAAAAAGCCAGAGCCAAAATGAAGGCTGTAAATTATTTTACACGAGCAATCAAACATCTTGATGAAATTGAAAACAAAAAAATGCTCGAGTCAATGGATTACAAAGATTTAACTGCAAATATTTACCGTGAATGGATTATTGCGCAATATGATCTCGGTAATCTTCCTCAAACCATAGATATACTGAAAAGATATTTAGCACTTGATCCAAAGTTTGAGCAGGAGATCGGTCCGCATAAATACCTTGCATCTGCATATGGTTTTCAAGAGAAGATTCTGACCAAGTATGGCAGCGGAACAGAGCAGGATTTAATATACTTTAAAAAGAAAAAGAATGAACATCTTTTGAGAGCAACAGAATTAATGTATCAAAAAGGTTCACCTGAGTATGAAAAAATAATGGAAGTGATCAACGAAGACGAAATCATTGCCATTTCTCCTCCGTGATATTTTAAAGCGTACCTATTCCTGTTTGTAAAGGCAGTCCTCTTTTAAAAAAAGTGGCTGCCTTTAATCTGTGATGTTGAAAAAGTTTTTACTGTTTTTATAGATCTGTTCATGAAGCAGATTGTCGCTGCGAAGCTTCTCCAGGAAATCATATGTATATCTTACCAGAGCAGGATGATTAGTTTTGCCCCGGTAAGGCATTGGAGTGAGATAAGGGGCATCAGTTTCGATCAGAATTTTGTCAGCAGGACAAAGTTTTGCAGCCTCCTGGATTTCTGTTGCAGACCGAAATGTAACGATTCCCGAGAATGAGATGCATGCGCCTAACTTCAGATATTCATTCATTTGGGATAAGTTTCCCGTAAAACAATGAATCAATATCTTTAATTTCGTATAATATTTATTTAATATAAGGAGAGTATCTTCATGCGCATCACGCGTATGTATAATTACAGGTTTGTTCAGTTCAATGGCCAGTTCCAGGTACTTTTCAAAAACCACTTTTTGAAGATCTCTGCTATTTAAGCTGTAGTGATAATCGAGCCCGATTTCCCCGATAGCCTTGAACCTGGGATCGTCTTTGTACTGGTTTATAAAAGTGAGCTGTTTTTCAGGATCATAATCATTTACATCATTGGGGTGCATTCCGAGTGCATAATAAATATTAAAGGTTCTGGAAATCTCAACTGCAAACTTTGTTTTTTCGGGTGTAGCCGCAATTTGAATAATATGGGTAATTCCCTGATCTTTACATTCGTTGATTATTTTGTCAATGGCTAAACCATTTTCGATTACCATATCCAGGTGTGCATGCGTATCTATTAATGGTCTGGATGAGTGGTTCATCTTCTTTACCCGAGGCCGGAATCGAACCGGCACGGACTAGGTCCCCAGGATTTTAAGTCCTGTATGTCTACCAATTCCATCACTCGGGCGTTTTCTCAGGCGTCGGCCGGATTCGAACCGGCGATCGGGGCTTTGCAGGCCCCTGCCTTAGCCTCTTGGCCACGACGCCACTGTTATTGGTGGAACAGAACCAAATGGAACAGACATCTCGTCAATAAGTAATTAGAAGGGCGATTCTGTTTTTTTAATTCCATGCGAACCCTCATAATATTTTACTTAACACTTTACACCCTGTAGATTATTATTATCTTACCCCATACTCAGGGAGAGGTGTCAGAGTGGTCTAATGTGCTCGCTTGGAAAGCGTGTGTAGGGAAACCTACCGGGGGTTCGAATCCCCCCCTCTCCGAAGATTACTGATTTTTCTAAAGTATAAAAAGTTTGACAAATTGATAGACTTGTCAGTAAGTTGTCAGTAATAAACAAAAGGAGTTTCTGATGAACAATACATTATTTAAGAGTTTAACAATATTTATTACATGTACGATGAGTAGTCTGCTGTACGCTGATGGTGCAGAAACATTTAAAAAAAAGTGTGGCATTTGTCACAAAATAGAAGTTAACGGAACTGCAATTGCTTCAGGTAAAACTGGTCCTGTTCTCACCGGATTGGCTTCTAAGCGCCCGGTAGACTATTTGAAATTATATATGAGCAACCCTGATGAAGCAAAAAAGAAATTTGTTGATGTATATAATGCAAATAAAGGAAGCTATTCTATTAAAATGCCTAAAATAAAGGTTTCTGATGAGGAAATTGAAGAAATTTTAGCATTAATGAAATAACTTTAAATAAACTTTTTTCTGGTTGGATTTTCAAACAAATTTGAATCTGACCAGAAAATCAATAATATTATATTGCGGGGGAGCTGATGTTTGACAAGGAAGAGTGGAAAAAATCGGTAAGTCGATATGGTTTCTTTCGTAATATATTTATGATGGGTGGATTGTTTGCAAGTTATGGAACACTCGCAATATTAATTTTAAAATACCTCGCTCCTCGAACAAAAAAAGAGCATGAAACAAAAATGTTCGTTGGTTTAACCACGAATTTAAAATCTGGTTCAAGCATAAGTTTTGAAACCCCCGAGGGCGAAAGTTATATATTAACAGGGAGAGAAGATGGCTCTGATGTTAAATATATTGCCTTTTCTAACCGCTGCCCGCATCTTGGTTGTAAAGTGATCTGGGAGAATGGGCAAAACAGGTTTCATTGTCCATGCCATAATGGTGTATTTAATGACGAGGGGATTGCGATCAGTGGACCACCATATAAAGCCGGACAGAGATTGAAAAAATGTGCTATAAAGGTTGAAGACAAAGCAATATATGCTTTGTTGACTTGAATGTATTGAATCAGGCGAATTAAAAACTATGAACAATATTAAAAACTGGCTACAAACACGATTTCCCTTCAACTGGGATATATTGAAGGTTGCGGGTAGTGAGCCTGTACCAAACCATTTAAAACATTGGTGGTGGTGTCTGGGCGGTACGCCTTTATATCTTTTCATTGTGCAGATTTTCACGGGCATTCTACTTTCTTTTTATTATGTTCCCGGGTATAATGAAGCATACGATAGCGTAAAAAATATTACAGAAAATATTTCTTATGGCTGGTATATAAGAAGTCTTCATAAATGGTCTGCTAATTTTATGATTATAAGTGTGATTTTACATATGATGAGAGTATTTTTTACGGGAAGTTACCGAAAACCACGAGAGCTAAACTGGATGATGGGAGTACTTCTTCTAACGTTTACTTTAATTACCGGTTTTACCGGATATTCCCTTATTTTTGAGCAACTTTCTTATTGGGGAATAACTGTTGCAACCAATATTATGGGTGCAGTTCCCTTTGTAGGAGATAGTATTGCAGCGTTTATCCGTGGTGGTGAAAAAATTACCCAGTTGACCCTAAGTCGTATGTTTATGTTCCATGCTGCGATTTTACCGACAACGCTTATATTTGTTATAATAATACATATAACAATGATCAGGTTGCATGGAGTAACGGAGTTTGCATTTAAAAAAAGTGACAGAAAAAAACATTTTCCTTTTTATCCGGAACATTTAATTACAGAAATTATTATTGCTCTGGTTATAATGATAGGAATTTCTATTTTGGCCATTTTATTCCCGATAGGTCTTGAAGAAAAGGCAAATCCACTTGTGACTCCTGCTCATATCAAACCTGAGTGGTATTTTTATTTTGCATTCAGATTATTAAAATTGACCTCATTGACCGCATCTGTATTTATAATGGGAGGTGGATTTATGATTTTATTAATGTGGCCCTTTATCGATGAATATATCCGCAAGAGAAAACCTAATAGTGAGTTAAGTATGATTCTGGGAGTTTTTGGTGTAATACTATTAACCGGATTAACTCTTTGGGAAGCTATTGCACTGTTTTTAAGTCATTAAATGAATATACCAGGGGGAGATTATGGCAACAAGGAAAAAAAAGAACGAAATTATGTTTGAACCTGAAAAAAAACAGGGAAAATTTATTGCATTTATCAAAGAAGTCGCAGATTCATTTAAAGGTGAAAATGAGATGAGCCTGAATTTAAAGAAGGTGGTAGTGGCTCTTCTTTCGGGTTTTTTTCTTGTTTCCTTACTTATCGTTGCGTGGATAGAAGGTGGAAGAAGACATGTTCTTGATTATCCCGATGCCGTAATTACTGCAGAAAATAAAAAATGTATAGATTGTCATCAATCTATGACCCCAGGATTAGTACAGCAATGGAAGGAAAGTAAACACTCTCATTCTGGAATAGGCTGCTATAATTGTCATAAAGCAGAGGAGGGTGATATTGATGGAATGAAACATAATGGTTTTTTTATTGCAACAATTGTTTCACCAAAAGATTGTTCCAATTGTCACTCAAAACAATTTGATGAGTTTACCTCAAGTCACCATGCAAGTGCAGGAACAATTTTAGGTAGTCTAGATAATGAGCTTGCGGAAATCGTTGAAGGTCATATGGAATATGATGAAAGTGGAAATTTGATAAAAGGTTCGCCTGCTGCAACTTCCGGATGTTTGCAGTGTCATGGTTCACAAGTTAAAGTTTTAGGCGAGGGAAAGCTTGACCCGGAAACATGGCCGAATACCGGAATCGGACGAATAAACCCGGATGGGTCAAAAGGATCATGTTCAGCTTGTCATATGCGTCACAACTTTTCCATGGCACAAGCCCGTCAGCCTGAAAATTGTGGCCGTTGTCATATGGGTCCGGACCATCCACAGCTTGAAATTTATAAAGAGTCCAAGCATGGTATTGCATTTGAAGCAAATAGAACACGGTTTTTAAAAGATATGGATAATAAAAACTGGGAACCAGGCGTGGATTTTGAATCAGGGCCAACCTGCTCAACCTGTCACATGGGAAAAGTTGGTGATATGGAAAGTACTCATGATGTTGGATCCAGAATTTCCTGGAATTTACGTCCACCTGTTTCCCAAAAAATTGACAGTTATGCCGGCAGTAAAATTGGTGATAAAGTTAAATCTTGGGAGCTTCGCAGAGAAGATATGAAAATTGTATGCCAGAGTTGCCATGGTCCTGAGTGGATTGAAAACTGGTATATTCAATTTGATAGTTTTATTGGATTGTATAACGATAAATTTGGACGTCCTGCAACAGACCTGTATAACATGATCAGGCAGAATAACCTGATAACTTCAGATGTTACATTTGATGATAAAATTGAGTTTACATATTTTTATTTATGGCATCATGAAGGGAGAAGAGCTCGACATGGTGCTTCGATGATGGGCCCTGATTACACTCAATGGCACGGAATGTTTGAAGTTTCGAAGAATTTTTATCAGGATTTTATTCCGGAGCTGAAAGAAGTTATTAAAAAAGGAAAATCTTCAGGTAAAGAAGTGGCTGCAGCTCAGGTTGAACAAAAAATGAATCAAATATTAAATTCGCCTATGCACCGATGGTATATTGGTAAAATGCCAGAAAAAGAAAAAAAATCCAGAAAAGATGCTCGATTAAAATTTCAAGAAAGGTATGCTCCTGCAGTAAAATAAGTCAGGGCATGATTTTAGTAGAAGAGTGCTACATGTGCACTCTTCTACAATGTTACAACCGGGATTGAACAATTGATTGACGGTAATTTTCATAGGGATTAAAAACAAAGAAGTTATCGTCCTGTTTCAGATGCCAAAGTAAATCAAAGATGTCGAATTGAATATTGAATTCAAGCTTTAGATAATCATTTAATATAATAGCAGATGTACCATTGAGGAATTGGCTGCAAAACCGGAAAATTATGGAATGATATTTTTTTTCCACAGGATGAATATTTACCGGAGAAATCCAGCTGAAATGATTTATAGAGACCCCTGCTTTAAGAAGATATTCGAGTATTGTTATTTGAATATCCGGATTTTGAGGTTCATTCTGATGAAGCATGTAGAGCAGGTCAAACGCCTTTTCAAGTTCATTGTTATAAATATAAGCTTGAGGCAGTTGCCATCTCCAGGTTTGGGGTAATTCATTATAATATATTAGTCTTTTTATATAGTAGATTAATCCTTTCCAGTTTTGTTCTTTGTAAAATTGATGAATTTCAAGCTTGAGAAATTGATTGTGTGAAATATAGTTCACATCGGGCTCTTTTAATAAGAGAATGATATCTAGTTTTTTTTTAAATAAGACCGGATCAGTTTTTGGCATAATTTGCTTCAATTTCATTATAGCAGTAAGCCAGAAAATTTTTCAAAATATAATTTATATATTAAAATGTTTCATTTGTGTTATCCCCGGCGTCTATTTATGTCTAAGGAGATACTAATTTGAAAATGAATTATTTAGGGTTTACCTTTACATTGAGTTTTATCTTTAGCTCTTTAATTTTACCTTTGAATGCGCAAAGAGCGATTAAAAATACTCCGAGCATTCCCGAGGAGCCTCCTTCTGCTGTTGAATCTTCTTTGTTACAAAAGCTGTCTCCAGAGTTCAGATTGAGCATTGGTCCTTCAATGTTTACAGGCTATCTGGCAAAGGTATATTCCTTTGGATATAATGTAAATATGGAAGTAGATGTGCATATTCCTTTGCCAGGGACATTTTCATTACCAGTAGATATTCGTGGAGGAGTCGTTACGGGAATTATTTCAGGATCTAAAGATCTTAATGTACCCGGTTTTGGAGCAACACAAAGCAGCTTGTTAATAATTCCTCTGGAATTTCAGATTATAGGCGTCTACCCACTGATGGGAGGTAAACTTTCGCCTTTAGCTGGTTTTGCATTTGGTGGATCCTTATCATCAATCACTAGTTCGGGTGCTTACAGCGAATCAAAATCATCGTTTGATGGAATGATCACCTTTAAAACAGGAATCTATTATGCACCTATTTCAACATTAACGAAATTATCATTCGGCGGTTTTTTGGGTTATAATATTGTAGTTGAAAAAATGTCCGGTCAGTATTTGAATTTCAATCTGGGGGTGTCATACAAATTTTAATTAATGTATGAAACTACAAAAGATATAAATTTTTAATTATGGAAGTTTAATTGAAAATATAATATTGTAAATTTATTTATGAAGACTTATAAGAGGAAAAAATGACAACTAAAGTGAAAGTAAATGTTAAAAAAAACAGAATACAAAAAATAGGACTTTTTTTATTTTTAGTATTTATAAATATCGAATTGGGTTGCAGTAACGATACGTTTCAAATCTCAGTTGACCATTTGTTGAATGGAAGTTCTTCCATTAATAATGAGAACGGAACGGCTAATTTTACACTTACTTCATCCTCGGCAGCTGAGGGGGTGGGGGTATTTTCTATTGAAGTTAATCTTGATAAACCCTTGAGTAGTGATGCAACTCTTCAAGTGACTGATTTGCTTACAGGTTCAGCAGCTGCCGGGATTGATTATAATACTTTAAGTACGACAGCACCTGTAGACTCGACTAATATTATCATACCGGCTGGAAGTACTGTTGCAAATGTTAATTTGACAATTGTTGATGATTCGATTTTTGAAAGTGCAGAAACAATCAGCATTACACTTCAGGCAATATCAAATAATATTTCAGCAGGAACAAATTCTACTCATCTAATAACGATTAATGATAATGATGTTGCGCCCTCTGTAAATTTTGTGCTTGCCTCAAGTAGTACAACTGATGAAGGAACAGCCTTAACAGTAAATGTCAGTTTAACTGGAATGGCATCCACTGTAATAACTGTGGATGTTGTTGATGCAGTCATTGGTACAGCCACATCAGGGACAGATTTTACAGCAATTCCTATAGCTACTTTGACTTTTTCAGCAGGTACAACCGGTCCACAAAGTGTAACCGTGACACCTTTGCAAGATACTGTTTATGAAGGCAATGAAACTGTAACACTAAATATACAAAATCCATCAGCAAATGCGGTATTAGGTACCATTTCGACCCATACAGTAACTATTACAGTC
>Ga0224495_10000789_pt1 | contig 23996 bp, 16 predicted proteins | sample SF_Jul11_sed_USG_FD_168128 | JGI IMG/M metagenome (GOLD analysis project Ga0224495, IMG submission 168128) | Sediment microbial communities from San Francisco Bay, California, United States - SF_Jul11_sed_USGS_4_1 | ecosystem: Environmental > Aquatic > Marine > Sediment | place: USA: California...
CCCAGGTGCATCATCCCAAAGCCTGCCAGGACCTGATCACCATCTGCGACCAGGTGCACCAGGCCGCACCTCAAGTGCCTCTTTCGGCTCTGGTCAGCGCCAGCCTGCTGGATGAAGACAAGCTGGTCTCCATCCAGGCCACCGGGGTGGACATCATCGGGGTGGGGCTGGATGCCGCCAACCCGGATGTGTTCCACAACACCCGTGGCAAAGGGACCAAAGGCCCCCACGACTGGGAACACCACTGGAAGGTGGTCCGTCAGGCCCGCCGCATGTTTGGCCCCTTAAAGGTCAACTGCCATGTCATGGTGGGACTGGGAGAAACCGACCGGGACCTGATGGAACTGTTTGCCAATCTGAAATCCGAGCAGATTGCCGCCTATTTGTTTTCCTTCAACCCGGAGGAAGGCACCCCCATGGATTCCACCCCCCGGGCGCCCCTGCACCGGATGCGGCGTATCCAACTGATCAAATATCTGATGGAAAAAAAGGAGCTTCCCCTGTCGGCCCTCAGCTTCAATCAGGCCGGGGATTTAACCGGCCTGACCGCCTCAACAGCTCTGGTGGGAGAGGCGATCCAAATGGGGGAAGGGTTTATGACCGATGGCTGCCCGGACCGAAACGGGGAAATGACCTGCAACCGTCCTTTTGGCTCCTACCGCCCCGGAGAGCCTTTCCGGGATTACCCCTTCAAGCCCGACCAGGACGATCTGGCCGTTATCGCCCGGGAAATGCGGCTGGATGAAATCTGGACCCCATGATCCACTCCCCGCCCTTGGCCCCGACCGGGATGCCGGTGCGGCTGGTGCGTCTGGGGGGGGTGGAGGGGGTGTGGACCCAGGCGGTGTACCACGCCCTGGCCGAAACCATGACGGCTGATTCCCCCGATACCATCCTCATCACCCGTCCCGCCACCCCCTATGTGTGTCTGGGATTCCACCAGCAGGCCTCCCGTGTGTTGGACCAGGCCCGATGCCGGGCCATGGGGCTGCCCGTAGTGCGCCGCCGGGTGGGGGGCGGCCTCACCTATCTGGATGAAAATCAACTGTTCTACCAGTTTGTGTTTCATCACACCCGGGCGCCCTTGATGCCGACCCGGATGTATGCCGATCTGCTACGGGGCCCGGTGGATGGATTGCGCCGCCTGGGATTAAACGCCCGGCTGGAAAAAACCAACGAAGTGGAGGTGGGGGGGCGGCGGATTGCCGGAATCGGCGGGGGACGGATAGAAGAAGCGGCGGTGGTGGTGGGCAACTACCTGTTTGATTTTGATTATCAGGCCATGAGCCGGGTATGGCGGGCACCCTCCCCCCAGTTTGCCCAACTGGCCGCCCAGGCCCTGGGGGAGCGGGTGACCACCCTGGCCCGTGAGGGAATCACCGCCGGGTTTGCCCAGGTGGAAGCCCACCTGGTGCAAGCCCTGACCCAGGCCATGGAGGGGCTGGGCCGCCCTGTGGCAGAGGCCTCCCTGACCCCCCGGGAGACCGCCGCCGCCGGGGAAATGGCCGCCCGTCTGACCCATCCGGATTTTGTGGCTTTTGCCCCGGAGGAAGACACCCCTCCCATGGAAGAACTGAAGGTTTCCGCCAGGGCGTTTATCCACCACCGGCTATGGCAGGGAGTTTACCGGAAACAACCGGTTCGGGTGGTGGCGGCGCTGCGGGTCAATGACGGAGTGATTGAAACCGCCCGGCTGGAATCCACCCCCCCGGCGGACTGGAGCATCACCGCCGAGCGGCTAAAAGGCAACCGGTTGGATCAGTGGGCCGCTGTGATGGATGAAGGGAAATGAATTTGGGTGGGGGTTGTTAACCCTGGGCCTTGCGGGATTTGGAACGCTTCTTGTTTGGCGGGGGTTGGTCAACCGAAGGGGCCTCTGAAAAGCCATCAGAAACGGGATCCGCATCCGGCCAGATAAAATAAAACCAATAGGCGGGCAGGGCAAAAACGCTGACAAACAACAACCCACCCCCCCACATCCATTTGCGGTCCTGGACCAGACGGGGGTTCTTTACCAGATGCCAAATACAAAACGGGACCAGAGCCATCAGCACCAGCATGGTGAACAGATGGAACCCCATCATCAACAAAAAAGAGGCCGGGGGGTCCACAAACGGGTAATGGCCCGAGTTAAAATAAACCCCCAACACCTCGCGGGTCACCCACAACAACAGCAACCCGGCATAAAACAACGGCCAGACGCACAACACACCGATGATGATTTTACCCGTGCGGTTCATCCCATGTTCCTTCAAAAAGGTCAGGATTTCTTCACCCCGGCCAGCTCCTGAAGCAGCCGCCAGTTTTTAAGCACCCGGCTTTGGGCCAGAAGCAGGGTTTCGCTGGGGTTGCCGTCCCGGTCAAACTGTTTGGCAAACCGCCCTTCGGTACGGGCAAAATCACTGAAGTTGAACTCTTTTTCGGTTTTGGAATCCTTCATCCAGTCGTCCGTCATGCCGGGATTGCCCCTCAGGTTCAACCGTTCCTTCAGGGATTCTCCCTTGCGCGGATCGTGAATCATCAAAGGGAAGGCCCGGCTTTGGACCGCCTTTTTGGATTGCTCGTTGGCTTTGTCATCCGGCACCAGATGTTCCGGCTGGCAGGTGGTGTACACATTGACCAAGGCCGGTCCGGGGAAGGCGTTGGCCTCGCGGATCACCTGATAAAAGTGGTTTACAAAGGCCGCTGAAGTTTGGGCCACATACACATCCGGGTGCATGATGGCAATGTTGGAGAGTTCCTTGCGGGATTCCAGCTTGCCCGGCTGGGACTTGCCGTGGGGGGACATCTTGGCCGCCTGACCGGTAAAGGTGGCCGTGGAGGCCTGCCCCCCGGTGTTGGAATACACCTGGGTATCCAGCACCAGCACCTTGATATCCATGCCGGAGGTGAGCATCCGGCTAAGGGCCTGGAACCCGATATCATACATGGCGCCATCCCCCCCCATCACCCACAACCGCTTGTTCTGGTCCCCCATCTGGTCCCACCGGGCACGGACCCCCATGGCGGTGGTGGGAGCGTTTTCAAACAAAGAATTGGCCCAGGTGACCAGATACGGATTGTGGGGATAGGTGGAGCCGTAAACCGTGTTGCATCCGGTGGCGGCGATGATGCCGATGTTTTCCCGGCCGTATTCCTCACCGGTGGAAGCCAGCATCATCCGGATGGCCGTGGCCTCCCCGCAGCCGGCGCAGGAACCGGCCCCCCCCACATACAGCAGGGATTTTTCCTGGTTCAGCATCACATCAATGGGCAGTTTTTTGGCCAGAAAGCGGTCCGGGGTGGGGGGCACACGGTGAATGTGCTTGTAGAGCATTTGATAGCGGGCCAGCACACCGTTTTCCTTGGTTTCCATGGAAAGCGCATCGTGGCTGCCGCACACCGTCACACATTCCGAGCAACCCTTGCATTTGGTGGGATCAATATATATGGAAAACAGCCCCCCTTTTTCTCCTTTTTTCTCAAAAATCCCGTGAAACTTGGTGGTTTGGGCCCATTGGTTTTTAAAATCCTCCTGCTGGTTCGCGGGCAGGGTTTTGGCCTCTTTTTCCACCTCTTCCGGGTCGGCGATCTTGGCCAGGATGGCCGTATCCGGGCAGGCGGTCACGCATTCCATACAGGCCACGCATTTGGCAAAATCGTACCGGGGGATTTCGGTGGAAATGTGGGTAAAATCCCGAACGGCCGCGGTCCCGGGAGGAATCAGGGCGCGGGCGGCCAGTTCATCGGCGGGAAGGTTGTGGCCCCTGCCGTCCTCATAGCCATCCAGCACCTGCTTAAAACCGGTCAGATTGGCAACCATGTGATTCTCCTGGAAGTTAGCCCCCGCACCCTTTTAAAACCATCAAGGCCAGCGGCGGAAGGCGGCTTATGTCCTGCCCTGGGGAGCCTTGGAAGAACCATCCTCCCGGCCCATCAAACACACAGGGGTTTATATACGTCTATTTATAGCATATTTAACCGCTCCCGCCAAGCTGTATGCCGGATTGGTTTTGGGAGAGGTCAGACGGCGCTTTTCAGCCCGGCCCCTTTTTTGTTTTGGATCAGTTCCTGGGGCATCTCCCGCAGTTCTTTGTATCCCCGGATGACGCATTTGAGGTTGGAGGCCACCACTTTTTCCGATTGATGGCCGAAGTATTTGTTGAGGGCTTTTTCCACCCCGGCAAACAGTTGTTCGTCGGTCACCCCCATTTTTACGCGGAAAGGGGAGGCGTGAAGAAAGACCCCCAGCAGCACAATCCCCTGCATGCGGATCACCAGGTCCGGCCGGGGGGCCTCCTCGGTGGCAATTTTAAGGGTATCCAGATAAAACACCTTGGCCTTGGCCTCACGCAGAGAATCCTTGTGATGGGGGGGCACATGGGTCCACAGGCTTTCCGGGTCCTCATGGCGCCATTGGATGAACACCGTGCCGCCTTGGGTCAGCCCGTAAAAAGGATTGCCGTGGGCCAGGGCGTTGATGTCGTTCAAGGGAACGAATTCCACATGCTCCATTTCGCAATGGGAGCGGATGTGTTCGGGGGCCAGGGTCAGGTAGTAATTGGTGGGCAGCCCTTTTTTTTCTGATCCGTACAGCGAATTGGCCTGAACCGATACATTGAACAGGTCCGCGGCCACGGTGGCGATCACCTTGTTGGTGGTGACCGATCCAAACCCGCCGATGGAATACCCCCGCATGGAAAAGGAACCTTGGGGGCGGATATCCGGCTCTTCGGTAAGTTGAAGGGCGGTGGGATGGTCCACATTCAGGGTGAAATAGTTGGTTTTCCCATTGGCAATGTAGTTGTACACGGCGATCAGGTCCCCCGGGCGGATGTCCCGGCTGCCCAGCCCGGCGGAACCGATGGCGATGGAAGGCACGCGGGTGATTTTGGGGTATCCCTCCCGGCCCATCAGGGCATCGGAAAAGGCCGCTTTGATTTCCGCCGCCAAAGGATTGTTTTCAGCGGCGGCCACATCCAGCCGTTCTATGATGGCCATTCCTTTTAAGTTTTTCAGAATTTCCACCAGTTCCGCCCCTGGGAAGGGTCGGAAGGCCACCGGGTACACCACCCCGGCCTTCATGCCGTGTTGCTCCCGCATCAGGTCCACCACCGCTTCGGCGGTTTCGGCCATGGAACCCAAAGCCACAATGGCGTATTCGGCATCTTCCATTTTATACCCGCCCACCAAGGGGTAGTGGCGGCCCGTCAGGCGGGCGTATTCCCGGCTGGCCTCCAGCAGGGCGGGTTTCAGTTTATCGTAATAGGCCCGCTGGGCGATCTTGCCCCGCATGTAGGAATCCTGGTTCTGCACCACCCCGGACATGGTCCCCGCCACCGGGTCAAACAGGGTGTGCAGTTTGTCGGCGGGAGAACCGATGTATTCTTTCATCAGTTCTTCTTCCGGCAGCAGGATGGTTTCCAGAGTGTGGGTGGTTAAAAAACCGTCCTGGATGGACATAAAGGGGGTATCGGTGGCTTCCGCCGCACGGCGGGCAATCAGATTTAAATCGGTGGCTTCCTGGGCATTGCGGGCAAACACCATCCCCCAGCCCACATCGGCCACCCCCATCACATCATCGTGACCGGCATGAATGTTCAAAGACTGGCTGGTCATGGCCCGCGCCCCGATGTTAAACACCACCGGCAGCCGCTTGCCGCTAAGCACATACATCACCTCTTTCATCAGGATCAATCCCTGACCGGAAGTGAAGTTGCTGACCCGTCCCCCCGCCAATGCAAACCCTTCAGAGGCCGAAGCGGAGGAGTGCTCACTTTCGGCTTCTAAAAAAACAAGCTCATCCCCCCACAGATTTTTTTTGCCGTTATAGGCTGCCTGGGCAAAGGATACCCCCATGCTGGTGGTGGGGGTGATGGGAAAGGCGCAGGCGGATTGGCTGATGGCTGTTTCCACCCATACCACCCCCCCGGACCCATCGGTGGTGGCGGGGATCCCCGGGTATTTGCCCTGGGGTTTCTGATCGGTTTTGGACATGGCGTTTTTCTTTCCAGAAAGTCTGTATTTGAATGGAACCCTTCTGTGGTTTCTCCCGGATGTTTTCCTCCGGCCCTGGTTAGGGTTATTGTAACCCCATGCGTCCGGTGTTGTCTTAGAAAATTGCAATCCGGCCCGCCACACCCCCCCTTTTTGGAGGGCGGCGGGGGGAATTCACAAAAAGGAGGTCTGGGGAGGGATTCATATTTCCTACCACCATAATGGGCAAGGCGGGGTGGTGTCAATATGGGAAGAAGCCCTGGAAATTGGCCAAATAGAACCCCTGACGTCACCACGGACATATAAGATTACACCACCGGGCCGCCAACCAGGGTAGGCTCCATGAGCCTAATCGTGTACAATGGGGTTGCCTGGGAGAAAACCCCCTTTCCGGTGGAACCCTGTGGGAGACCCTATGCCGAACACCTTGACAAGCAAACCTGTGGCTGACCGGAAAAATCGGGGCATGTGGTTGCCCCTGTGGATTCCAACCCTGGTGATCCTGGCCGTTGCGGGGGGGGGAGTGGCCGGAGGGGCGGGGATGGATGCCAAAACCCTGATGCACCATATGGACCGGTTGTACCGCAGCGATTCCTCCCATGCCCGGATGACCATGCGGGTGCGGACCGCCCATTATGAACGCACCATGACCATGGAGGCCTGGAGCAAAGGCAAGGAGAAATCCCTGGTGGTGATTCTGGCCCCCAAGAAGGACCGGGGGGTGGCCACCCTTAAAGTGGGAAAAAACATCTGGAACTGGCTGCCCAAAATAGGCCAGCAAACCAAAGTGCCCAGCAGCATGATGATGGGTTCCTGGATGGGCAGCCATTTCACAAACGATGATCTGATTGCGGAAAGCTCTTTGGAGGAGGACTACAACGCCTCCATCACCTATCAGGGTCCCCGGGGGGGAAAAACCATTTATGAAGTGACCTTAAGCCCCAAACCGGATGCCCCGGTGGTATGGGGCAAACTGGTGATGGAAATTGAGCAAATCACCCTGTTGCCGTTGAAATCCCTGTATTACGATGAGGACCAGATGCTGGTGCGCACCATGGTGTATCTGGATGTTCGCTCCATGGGGGGGCGGAACATTCCGGTGAAAATGGTGCTGACCCCGGAAGGCAATCCGGAGGAATCCACCACGGTGGTGTATGAGGATATGCGGTTTGACCTGCCCCTGGAAGACCGCCAGTTTTCTTTGCAGGCCCTGCGCACAAAACGGTAACCATTCTGAGGTGCCATGGAACCCAAAACCTCCCGATCCCCAGGGGAAAAACCCACCGGCAGCAGCCGGGGGGCCGCCCTTAAAATGGTGGTGTTTGTGGCTTGGCGCAACCTGTGGCGCAACCCCATGCGATCCGGTCTTACCATCACCGCCTTTGGCTTCGGGCTGTCCCTGATGATCGCCTACAGTTCCATCGCCATGGGAATGTTTAAGCAGATGGTGGATTACACCACGGTCATCACCTTGGGAACCCACCAGGTCCACCGACAGGAATTCATCAAAAACCAGGACCTGTATGCCCTGCTGCCCTGGAGCCTGCTGGACCGTTTGAACCGGGACCTGCCCCAGGGGGTCCATGCCGCCCCCAGGCTGTACGCCGCCGCCATGGCCTCTGCGGGGGATTATTCAGCCGGAGCCATGATCCGCGGTCTGGACTCCGGGCAGGAAGCCCAGGTCACCCAAATCAGCCGCCATATCCGCAAGGGAGCGTTTCAACTGGATTCGTCCCCCCATTCCTCAGGGAAGGCCCTCCCCCGGGGCGGCCCATTTGCTCCGGTGGTGATCGGCTACCAACTGGCCAAAAACCTTCATGTTGGGGTGGGGGGCAATCTGGTTTTGGTCACTCAGGCAGCGGATGGGTCCATCGGCAACAACCTCTACCGGGTGGCCGGCATCTTAAAACCGGTGGCGGTGGAACTGGACCGAATGGGTGTACTGATGTCCATCCAGAGTTATCAGGAACTGATGGCCCTGGATTCCGGGGTTCATGAAATCGCCTTTTCCATGGCCGGAGAAATGGGGCTGGATAAGGTGAAGCAGCAAATCCAGGCGATTGTATCCGGTTGGGAGGCCGGTCAGCCCAAAGACCCCCTGGGAGGGCCGGTGGTGGTGCGTTCCTGGCAGGACATTACCCCCGCCATGGCCGATATGATCAAAACCTATGATGTGGTGCTGGTTGTGTTTCAAATGGTGTTTCTTTCTTTGGCGGGGCTGGGGTTGTTGAACACCCTGTTGATGAGCATTTATGAGCGGCGCAGGGAATTCGGCATTCTGATGGCCCTGGGGATGAGCCGGTCCCTGCTGCTGGCCATGGTGATGGCCGAAAGCCTGTTTTTATCCCTGGCGGCAGCCACGGTGGGATCGGGGGTGGGAATTTTCTGGGCCATCCGGCTGGAAACCTACGGGTGGGATTTTTCCCGGTATATCCCCGATGGGCTGGATTTTATGGGAATGGTGATGGAACCGGTCATGTACGGCCACTTTACCCCTGACCAGGCGGTCAAGTCGGTTTTGGCCATGCTGGCGGTGGCCCTGGCGGCATCGGTGATTCCGGCGATGCACATGGCCCGCCTGAAGCCGGTGCAGGTGCTGGGGGGGTGACCCATCCGGGCAAAACCCCCATCCCATGGATGAACAAAAGGGCTGAAAAAGATGAAACAAACCCCCCACATGCGGACTTTGGCGTTGTTGGCTTGGCGCAACCTGTGGCGCAACAGCCGACGAACCCTGATCACCCTGACCACGGTGACTTTGGGATTCGCCATTGCCGTGTTTTTCATCGGCATCGGGGATGGAGCCCACAATCAGATGATCCGCAACGGGGTTCGCATGGGGGACGGCCATTTGGCGGTGCTGCCCAAAGGGTATTTGGAGGCCCCGGCGAACCATGTGTTTCTGCGCCAAGGCAAAGCGGCGGCCCGGATTCTGGCCGCCAGCGGGGTGGTCGGGCGGGTCTCCCCCCGAATCAACCTTCAGGTGCTGGCTTCCACCGCCAACAATTCAGTGGGGGCCATGTTGCAGGGAATGGTGCTGGACAAAGACCCGCGGGCGGAATCCATCAAAAAAGGAATCATCCAGGGGGTTTGGCCCCTGACCGCCGACAGCCGCGGAGTGGTGATCGGCAGCCGCATGGCGGCCAAACTGAAAGCCAAAGTGGGCAGCAAAATCGTGGTGCTGGCAGGCACCTCGGCGGGGGAATCCTCCAGCCGCCTGGGGCGGGTGCGGGCGGTGTTTCACACCGGGGTGGACGATCTGGATGGGTATGTGATGTTAAGCAATCTGGAATTTGCCCGGGCTTTTTTGCTGGAGGAAGGGGGAGAGGCGGCTTTGGAGCCGGTGACCAGTTTTGGGATATTGCTGGACAACGAAACCACCCTGCCCCTGTGGGAAGCCCGCCTGAAGGGGTTGCAATGGCCTGCGGAGGCCCAGGTGGCCGACTGGCGGGAGATCATGCCTCAACTGGTCAACTATATTCTGGTGGATGATATGGGCAACTATGTGGCTTTGGGGTTTGTGCTGGTGATGGTGGCCTTTGGAATTTTAAACACCATATCCATGAGCGTTTTGGAACGCACCCGGGAATTCGGCCTGTTGCGGGCCTTGGGGATGAACCCTTTGGGGGTGATGCTGCTGGTGATGTGGGAGGCCTGGTGGCTTTCGCTGGTCTCTTTGGTGCTGGGGTGGACCGTGGGGGGGGGGATTCATCAATACTTTGCCACCCAGGGGTGGGACCTGTCCAAAATGATGGGGGACCAGGGTTTGGTCACCAGCGGAGTGGTGATGGACCCGGTATTGTATTCGGAGCTTTCCTGGGGCCGGGTGGGACTGCTGACCCTGGTGATTTTGGCCACCATTTTGATTTCCGGGTTGTACCCGGCTTTTAGGGCCTTTCGGGTTACGCCGGTACAAGCCCTGGAAACTTAAAAAAAAAGGCAACAAGCCCGGCTATCACCGCATGGAGGCTATGCCGACAGACGGGAACCGGTGCCTGTCGCTGGACAGGGATGGTCGCCGGATGTTTTTTGGAGCATGCACGGGGGCTGGCTCCCCTCAGGTTTTCAAGCAACAAAGGAATTCATCCATGACACCTACAGAAGACACGCCGGTTTTGCTGAGATGTGAAAACCTGACCCGGGTGTACAAACAGGGAGAGGTGGAGGTGCATGCCTTAAGCGGGGTGAGCCTTGTGTTGTGGGAAAAGGAATTCACTGCCCTGGTGGGCCCTTCCGGGTCCGGGAAAACCACCTTTTTAAACCTGATCGGAGGGCTGGACAAGCCCACCTCCGGGGAATTGTTCATCAACGGCACCGACCTAACCCGGCTTTCCCCGGCGAAACTGGCCGCCTTTCGGCTGTATCAGGTGGGATTTGTGTTTCAATCCTACAATCTGGTGCCGGTGCTTTCGGCTTTGGAAAACGTGGCGTTTGTGATGGTGTTGCAGGGCCGCCCCCCCAAGGAGCGGAATGAGCGGGCACACCATTATCTGGAGCGGGTGGGGCTGGCCGATCTGGCCCACCGGCGTCCCAAGGCCTTGTCCGGCGGGCAGCAACAGCGGGTGGCGGTGGCACGGGCGCTGGCCGCAGGCCCCCGGCTGGTCCTGGCGGATGAACCCACCGCCAATCTGGATTCCGAATCGGCTTTCGGGTTGTTGGATTTGATGCATGATCTCAACCGGCAGGAAGGCATCACCTTTTTGTTTTCCACCCACGACCCCCGGGTGGTGGAACGGGCCGGGCGGGTGATCACCCTGCGGGATGGCCGGGTGGTGGTGGGGGAATAGGGCACAAAACCCAAGGGAGCGGGAACCATGAAAAAAACAAACCGGTTCTTTCCCAAGGTGTTGTTGCTGGCCGTTTGTGGGGTGTCCCTAACCGGTCCTGTTTTGCCTGACCGCCTTTTGGGGGCCGACAGCCAACACCCCGTGGATTCGGATCCCTTCACCCCAGCCCCTTTGCCCACCCCCGATTCGGCCCTGAACCCGGTTGAGGGGGAAAAAGTGCTTCCTGAATCCGGGGAGGGGGCAGATGAGGGGAACCTGGGGGGCAAATCCTGGTTTATCCGGTTGACCGCCATGGCCCAGTTGACCTCCCAAACCGGCAAAGCCGGGCCGGGGGAATACGGCTACCACCATGAGGGGGATGACACCAGCGGGGTGGACAGCGCCACCTTTAGATTGATGGGAGAAGGCGGCCTGGGACATGCCGCCTGGGAGGTCCATTACCTCAACCATCGCATCCAAACCACCCCCCAGGCGGTTCAAATCGGAGGGGTTGAAACCCCCACCGGGGCCGAATGGTTCCGCTACAAACCCCTGGGGGAGGACCTGGAAAAACCCTCTACCGACCCGGCCCATCCGGCCACCGGTCAAAATGTGGTGTGGCACCACGAATTGGACCGGGCCTATCTGGCAGTGTGGGGGGATGGGTTTCAACTGAAAATGGGAAGACAGGTCATCGGCTGGGGGGCGGGCCGGTTTTGGAAGCCCACCGATGTGTTCGGCACTTTTTCCCCCACGGACCCGGATACCGCCTACAAACCGGGGGTGGATTCCGTGGTGGCCGATGTGTACCCCGGAGAGTTTTCCCGCATCACCCTGGCTGTGGTGGCCCATCCGGAGCGCTTCAGCCGGATGCAAAACCACACCGCCATGCAGTTTCAGCAGAAAATGGGGGATGAATCGGAGGTGTCCCTGTTGCTGGCCAAAGTGTTGGGGCGTGGAGAGGTGGGATTAAGCGTGGAAACCGCCTGGCTGGGGGCTGGCTGGCGACTGGAACACCTGACATTTGAAAACAAGCCGGTGGAAGAGGCCCAGGTTCCCCTATCCCCTTTTCTGCCTCTGCCGCCTCCGCCGCCCGGCGGAGAGCATGGGTCTCAAACGGTAGTCGGAGGGGATTACCGGTTTTCAGACGGCACCTTGTTGCTGGTGGAATATTCCAGCCATTCCCTGGGAGCGGACACTGAAGAGGAACTGGGCGGGGTGGCCGCCTCGGCGGATATCCGGATGGGGCTGCAACGGCAGCTTTCCAAAAGGGTGCTGGGGGTGCTGCTTTCCAGAGAACTGACCCCCCTGTTGCAGGGGAGCTACGCGGTGTTCACCTCATCCTTGCAGGACCGCCAAAACCAACGGTGGGAATCCTTCCTCCATCAAATATCCCTCACTTATTCCATCAGCGATGAGGCGGAAGCGGCGGCGGCTCTTTACACCGCCAACGGGCGGGGGCTTGGGCCTCTGGGGGAACTGCGCTCCGAATACGGCCACCTGCCCAACACCTTTTACGCCCGCCTGCGGGTTTACTTCTGACCCCAAAAAGAAAGGCAGTTAGCCCGGCCTCTCCCCGGTCGTTTAACACGACTTTCCCCATCCAAAAAATGGGTTGCCCGGAAAGCAAAGTCAGCTTCATTTTAATCCGCTATCGGTTTGTTGCTATAATGGAAACATCAACCGGAGGGGACAGCCATGGACACAGCCGACGAACTGGGGCGGAGAATTCAAGCCCTGGATGGGAAGGATTATGGGGACTACCAGACCCTAAAGGGGAGTTGGAGCTTTCCCCGGTTTGCCTTTCAGATGGAGCGCATTCCCAAAGACCCTTACGCTCCGCCGGAGGCGGGTTTGTTCCGCGTGGTGGTTTCCCGCCAAGAGGCGGGGTGGGATGCGGAATGGAGCGACACCCCGGCCAAAAAACTGGCCCTGGCCGATTTTTTGGTGCGCCGGTTTTTCCGGCAGACGGAAACCCTCTGTCCCGGTGTTCGGGGCACCGGCCATGGGGGGATCATCACCATTGCCCGTCCGGGTCCGGCTTTTTTAGAACGCAGTGCCATTCAGGTTTTTGCGGAGCGGCTGGAGGTGCGCATCGCCATCGGCCTGCCGGCCAAAGGAAGGCATATCGCGGCCCGAACAGCCAAAACCATGCTGTTGGAGGAACTGCCCGCCATCGTGGATCAATCTTTGTTTGCCGAAAGGGTGGACCCGTCGGTCCTGGCGGCCCATCAGCAGGCATTGGCAGATTCCTGGTTTATCCGGGAATCTCTGGTCAGGCAGGGGCTGGCGGCCTTTGTGGCTGACGGCGCCCGGTTGCCCCGTTTCAGCGGGGAGGATCAGACCCCGGCCACGGGGAGGGTGATTCCCTTCCAATCCCCCCCCTCTTTGCGGGTGGCCATGCGGCTGCCCAGGGGGCAAACCGTTACCGGAATGGCCATCCCCCAAGGGGTTACGCTGATCGTGGGGGGGGGCTATCACGGAAAATCCACCTTGTTGCAGGCGTTGGAAATGGGCGTTTACGACCATATTCCAGGGGACGGCAGAGAAAACTGCGTGGCCCTGGAAACCGCGGCAAAGGTGCGGGCTTTTGACGGCAGATCGGTAAGCGGGGTGGAACTTTCCGCTTTTATCGGCTCTCTGCCCGCCGGGGCGGATACAGGCTGTTTTTCCACCCTCAACGCTTCCGGTTCCACCTCTCAGGCCGCTTTTTTGGCTGAATCATTGGAGGCGGGAGCCAAGCTGTTGCTGATGGATGAGGATACCTGCGCCACCAATTTTATGATCCGCGACCGGCGGATGCAGGCCCTGGTTGAGCGGGAGGATGAGCCGATCACCGCATTTGTGGACCGGGTGCGCCAGTTGTATCAACACCTGGGGGTTTCCACCATTTTGGTGATGGGGGGATCGGGCGATTATTTCGGCGAGGCCGATTGTGTGATACAGATGAAGGGGTTCCAGCCTTTGGATGTAACGGAAAAGGCCTGGCAGATTGCTGATCAGTTGGATACAGGCAGAGCCAGGGAAGCCCGCGGAGAATTGGGGATGCCCCGCCTTCGCCTGCCTTTGGCCCGTGGGCTTGAACCGGAAAACATGTATGGCAAACTGTCTATCCATGCATCCCATCTGAAACGGCTGGTCTATGGGAACCAATCGGTGGACCTGACCGATTTGGAACAATTGGTGGAAACCAACCAGACCCACACCCTGGGTTGGGCCATCCGCTACGCCTGCCGGTATATGGACACCAACACCCCCTTAAACCAGGTGGTGGAACAGGTGATGGAAGATATAGGCAAAGGGGGGCTGGATATTTTGACCGAAAACCTGTCGGGTAATCTGGTGGCGTTCAGGGGGGTGGAACTGGCGGGGGCCATCAACCGGCTGCGGGGTTTGAAGGTGGTCCAACAACAGAAGAAAGAAACCCATCCGTCGGGAGAGGATCGGTAGTTTTGCACAGGTCTCAGGTTTTGTGAACCCCCAACGATAAGGAGAATTTTCATGACCAGTGAATGGATCGCCATTCCTCCGGCTGCAAACCAGCCCCAAGACGGTTTGCAGGGGTATCTGGCTTTGCCGCCGGGGGGAAAAGGTCCGGGGGTGGTGGTCCTCCAGGAGATTTTCGGGGTGAATGGCCACATCCGCTCCATTGCTGACCGGCTGGCTGTGGCCGGTTTTATGGCCCTGGCACCGGATTTGTTTTGGAGGATGGCCCCCCGGTTTGATGTGGGGTATGGCCTGGAGGATGCCCAGGCCGCCGGAAAAATGCGGGAGGGCACTTCCTTAGAGGATGGAGTGGCCGATATTGCCCGCAGCCTGGATACTTTGCGGACCCATCCGGCGTCTGTCGGAGGCCGGGTGGGGGTGATGGGGTTTTGCTGGGGGGGGTTGCTCACTTTTTTGGCGGCGGCGCGCCTGAAACCGGATGCGGCGGTGGAGTTTTACGGGCGGCGTACAGAAGAGTTCATCGGGGAGGCGAAAACCATCGGCTGCCCCATGCAGTTTCATTTTGGGGGGAAGGATCCCATAATATCCTCCCAGGCCATCCAGACCGTCCGGGAGGGGGTGGAAGGGCTGCCCCACACCGAATTTTATGTCTACCCGGAGGTCGGCCACGGGTTCAATTGCGATGCCCGCTCTGATTTTCACCCTGCCAGTGCCGAACCGGCCTGGAACAGAACCCTCGGGTTTCTAAAAACCCATCTGAGTTAAAGCGAAGAAGGAGTGCCGACAGGGGGAGTCGAACCCCCACGGGCGTAGCCCACTACCCCCTCAAGGTAGCGTGTCTGCCAATTCCACCATGTCGGCCAATGCAATTAGAGAATATAGCCGTTTTTCTCATGGTGTTCAAGCCGCATCCCAAGAGGGGAGGAAATTTTTCAACTGTCGGAGGGGATAGAATTTTCAATGGTCTGCTTCAGTCCCTCCCATTCCACCGGGGCCGGTTCACCCGTTTGGGTGCCTTTGGTCAACTGGTCAAACCGGATTTTCAAGTTGGCATTCAGCCCGTTCATGGCATCAATTCCTTCCAAAAGCAGTTGGGCCAAAGGCTGACTGACCCCCAGCCGTTTTTTGCGGATGGCGTCCAGCATGGATTCCATGGAATGGCCCAGCCGGGTAAACTCCATCAATCCAAGAAATCCGGAATTTCCCTTGATTGTGTGGAGAATCCTGAACATATCGTTGATGACCTCCGGATTGTTGGAATTTCCCTCCAAAGTCAAAATCAGATTTTCCACCTGCTGAAGCTGCTCCGGCAGTTCGGTGAGGAACATGGTGGTCAGTTCCGGGTCAAAATGGTTGGCCGATGTGCCCAGATACCCAAAGGTTCCGTTGAATTCCGACCCGTTGGAGGGGGGCTGGGAAAAGGAATTTGCCTCAAGGGTCTGGGGAGCGGTTTGGGAGTTGGGGGGGCTGTTTTCATCCTGCCCCAACCCGGACCAGTCCGTTATGGTATCGGCCAAGGGGGTGCCGGGGGGCAGGAAATCGCTGGTGACTCCCATGTCCCGGATTTCCTTGTTCCAGGTGCCTTCCAAAGAAACCCTGGCCTCTTCAATTTCACCCCGGCAATCGGTCATTTTCCGGTTGTTGGCCTGGATTTCCGCCAGCAACAGGCTCAACCGGCTGACGGTCAGGCAGCTTTCCAGCGCGCCCATTTCATAGGCCAGTTCCATAAACCGGTCTATGGCCAGGGTCAACATATCCAGCAATTCCGGGTGGGGGCGGTTGGTGTGTTCCACCTGCTGGATGTATTTGTTGAGGATGGATTTAACCCTGGGTGCCCAGAATTTGATTCTGGACTCGTTGTCTGTAAATTCCATTGGCTTGGGTCTCCCTGATGGATCATGGACCGATCGTCTTGGACGGTGCCCCTCCATGGTGAATGGGTGAAAAAATCAACCCCGATACGAATTGTGAATATGCTGAATCAGATCATTTTCCTTGGACACCGGATGGAGATCGGAAAATTCCATGGGTTTGGCCATCACGGCGGCAGCCCCCAGGTTGCGGCACAATTGCTCCTTGACCGAATTGGGCTGGGTGAGAGAACTGAGCACGATAATTTTGATTTCAGGATGTAATTTTCGGACCTGCATCAGGGTTTGGACCCCGTCCATCACCGGCATTTCCATGTCGCAGGTTATCACAGACGGAGACAGAGTGGCTATTTTCTCCAAAGCCTCTTTGCCGTTGGCGGCCTCTCCCACTACCACAATGGTGGGGTCTTTTTCCAGTGTTTTCTTAATGGCGGCCCTGGCCAGCATGGAATCATCCACGATCATTAACCGAATCATTGTCACTCCTCAATGTGAATGTGAACCACAGGTTGCAGCTTGGTGATTCCTTTTTTTGTCCCCGGTTCCCTTTGTATGGGATGTTCCTCATGTTGAATAAACGCCCACTCAAAGAGTGGTGTTCCATGGGAACCCAAAAAGAAAGGCACCAGCCAGCCTGCGGCGTTTGGAGCCGTCAGGCGACCCAACGCGGGGCTGTGCTGGTGCTGGACAGGACCCCCAAAAAGAAAGGCGCCAGCCAGCCTGCGGCGTTTGGAGCCGTCAGGCGACCCAACGCGGGGCTGTGCTGGCGCTGGACAAAAACAAAAGGCATGGCGGGGGGGCGAACCCCCCCGCGCCCCCCATTTACGGGTTTTGAAGAAACCGTATACAGGGTCAAGGGAGCCGCGCTCCCTTGTGGGGTTTGGGGCAACGCCCCAAAAAGAAAGGCACCAGCCAGCTTATCTTTTTGTTCCTATTTTGTCCATCGTGGGGTGTACAGGTAATTCATCGGTTGTGGTATAGTTGAGCCAACCGGGCGGGACCAGCTTTTTCAGGGTTCACCCTCACTTATTTAGCCAGACCATCAGCCCTATGGACCCCCATACCCCCCAGGTGCCTTTGGATATGGATTCCTTTTTCCATGACTGCGGAGAGAATACGCTGACCCTGACCGTCAACCGGCGGCTGGCCGCCCACCTGCGCACGGGGTACAACCGCTGGCAAAAGGAGCGGGGCAGGCTGGTTTGGCCGGGGGCCGTCATTTTGCCGATGGGGGCCTGGCTGGTCCAGGCCTGGCAAGCCGGGGTGGAATCCGCCTGGGAGGCCGCCCCGGAAGGCCCGCCGACTCCTTTGTTGTTGGATTCCTTTCAGGAGCAGGTGGTGTGGGAGCAGATTGTGGCCCAATCCCCCCTGGGGCAGAATTTGCTGCACCCTTCGGGGGCGGCCGCTTTGGCCATGGATGGGTGGAGCCTTTTGCACCAGTGGCGGCTGGAAATCCCGGCGGAGGATGGGCCGGGCCACACGGCGGAAACCGCGGCTTTCGCCCGGTGGGCGGGGGCCTTTCAGGCCCGGCTGGCGGCCAACGGATGGGAATCCATGGCGCGGCTGGCGTCCAGGATGGAAGGCTGGCTTACCGCAACGACGCCAGCGGCAGGGGGGGGGATTTCATCTTTGGGGTTTCCCTTTCAAAAGGTGGTGCTGGCCGGTTTTGATGATCCATCCCCCCAGGACGCGGCCCTGGCGCGGGGGTTTGCCCAAGCCGGATGTGAGGTGGAATGGCTGCCTCCCCCTGCTTGTCCATCCGCACCGGTGGTGGCCGGGTACCAGGATACGGAGGGGGAATTGCGGGCCGCCGCCCGCTGGGCGCGCCGGTTGTTGGAACAGACATCCAAGGGGGCGCCTGCTCCCAGGATCGGGGTGGTGGTCAATGGACTCTCCGGGTTGCGGGCCAGGGCCTGCCGCATATTTGAGGATGAATTCACCCCCCCGGCGGCTATGGAAACCACCCAAAAGGGGGGGGGGCAAAACCCCTGGGTCAATATCACCGCCGCCCCTCCCCTGGCGTCGGCCCCCCTGGCGGCCTCTGCCCTGGAATGGCTTTCTATGGGGAAGGGCAAAGAGGTTTCCATGGAAACCCTGAACCGCCTGTTGACCAGCCCTTTTGTGGGGGGGTGGGTCCGGGAGGGGGCCGCCAGAGGGCTGCTGGACGGCTGGCTGCGGCGGATGGGGCAGGAGGGATGGAGCCTGACCGGTCTGGCCCGGGCCGCCAGACCGGGGGAATGGCCCTCCCGGCAGAGACGCCCCCCGCCTCCCTGCCCCCTGCTGGCCGACCGGCTGGATCAATTTGCCCGGCAAATCCGTGAGGAAAACCGGGAAACCTCCCCCCCCCAATGGGCTTTACGGTTTACCGGCTGGTTGAAAACCCTGGGCTGGCCCGGAGACCGGACCCTTTCCAGCACCGAACAACAAACCCACGAAAAATGGAAGGAACTGCTGGGTCAATTTTCCGGGCTGGAGTTGGTGGCTCCCATGCTGGGGCTGGGTCAGGCCCTGGGGCTGTTGGCACAACTGGCCCAAAAGCAAACCTTTCAGCCCCAGCCCAATCCCTCCCCCCTCAGTCATCCCCCGGTGCAGATCATGGGGGAACTGGAAGCCGGAGGGTTTGCCTTTGACCATTTGTGGGTGGCCGGGTGGCACCAGGACGCATGGCCGCCGCCCCCCAACCCCAACCCCTTTTTGCCGGGTGCGGTCCAGGCCAACGCCGGGTTGCCCCACGCCACCCCGGAGCGGGAACTGGCCTTCGCCAGGGCCGTCACCGGGCGCCTGCTGGCCGCCGCCCCGGATGTGGTGGTGAGCTATCCCCAATGGGAGGGGGACCGGCCTCTTGGGGCCAGCCCTCTTGTGGCCGGGCTGCCCTGTTCCCCGCCCGGCAGGCTGCCTGCCCCGGATGAAACCGGCTGGATGGCCGGTTTGTACGGCCAGGCCGGGCCGAAACCCTGGGAGGACCCTCAGGCCCCGCCGGTGGAATCCCACCGGGTACGGGGCGGGTCTGAATTGTTCAAGGATCAGGCGGCCTGCCCTTTTAAAGCGTTTGCCCATCACCGGTTGGGGGCCCGGCCCCTGGAGACGGTCACCCTGGGGGTGGCTTCGGCGGACCGGGGGATGATGGTCCACCGGGTGTTGGAAACCCTGTGGCAAAACTGGGGGGACCAAAAAACCCTGGCGGCACTATCGGTTGCCCAGCGGGAGGCCCAGGTGGCCCAGGCGGTGGAAACGGCAGTGGAAGAACGGTTGGACCAAACCTTTATCCCTCTGGCACGGCGGTTTCTGGAACTGGAAAAACCGGCGCTGACCAGCCTGGTGGGGGAATGGCTGGCGGCAGAGCTTTCCCGCCCTCCGTTTAGAGTAGAACTTTTGGAGCGGGAGCAAACTGTGTTGCTGGGCGGGGTGGAACTGAACATGCGGGTGGACCGGGCGGACCGGCTGTTGGAAGAGGCGGGAGAGGATGGCCGGGCCGGGCCGGGCCGGTTGTTTTTGGTGGATTACAAAACCGGTCCCGCCGCCTGGTCCGGTTGGTTCGGCCCCCGCCCCAAGGACCCCCAGCTGCCTATGTATTGTGTGACCTCTCCGGAACCGGTGGCGGGGATGGCCTTTGGGCTGGTGCGCCGGGGGGAAACCGGGTTGAAGGGACTGGTGGACCTGGACGGCAAAGAGCCATTGGAAGGGATGGAAAAGGTGAAACGGCTACCGGGAACTTCCTGGGGCGGGGAGCCTTTGGGGGTCATGGAGGATTTGCGCCGGGATTGGGAGCAGGTGCTTTCCCGGTTGGGAGAGGCCCACCGGGGGGGGGATGCCCGGGTGGACCCCCGCAAAGTGGCGGACAGCTGCCGCTATTGCGGGTTGGAAGTCCTGTGCCGTTTGGATGATGTGGACCCTTCCGCCCGGTATTCCAGGGAGGAAGACCCCGAAACCGATGAAGAGGACCAGACCTTTGAAGGATAAGGATAAAGAGAACCCATTGTCTGTTTCCATCGCCGACGGACCCCAACGGCGGGAAGCCCTGGACCCCCGCGCCTCCTTTATTGTGCAGGCCCCGGCAGGCTCCGGCAAAACGGAACTGCTCACCCAGCGGATGCTGGCCCTGCTGGCGGGGGAGGGGGTGGTGGAGGAATTGCGGGTCCAACGGCCTGAGGAGGTGGTGGCCATCACCTTCACCCGCAAAGCGGCGGGAGAAATGCGCCAACGGGTGAGGGACACCCTGCTGTATGCCCGGACCAACCCCCCGCCCCTGGAACCCCATCGCAAGGCCGCCTATGACCTGGCCCAAAGTGTGCTGGCCAGGGATGCGGCCCTGGGGTGGAACCTGCCGGACAATCCGGCTTCCATCCGGGCGTTGACCATTGACGGGTTTTCCGGTCAGTTGGCCCGGCGGATGCCGGTGCGGGCCAGACTGGGGGGGGTCCCGGGGGTGTTGGACCCTGGGGTTCAAACAGAAGTTTACCGGCAGGCCGCCCGGGAAACCCTGGAGGCCCTGGCGGGAGGCCCGCCGGAGGAGGCCAAAGCGGTGGAAGGGCTGCTGCTCCACCGGGACAACCAGGCCCAAACCCTGGAAGACCTGCTGGCAGATATGCTGGCCACCCGGGACCAATGGATGCGGCACCTGGGGTTGGCTCCATCCCCCAAGCCGGGCCTGCCAACCGCGTTGGTACAGAGCCTGGCCCAGGCTGTCCAAAGGCTGGAAATCCAGGCTCTGGCCGGTTTGAAGGCCGCCTTCCCCGTCGGAATGTTGGAGGAAACCACCACGTTGGCCCGGTTCGCCGCCGGTCAATTGGCCGCGGACCATCCCCTGGCGGGGTGGTCCACTCTCACAGCCCCCCCTGGATTCCAGCCGGAAACCCTGCCCCTGTGGCAAGGCGTGGCCGGGTGGCTGCTGACCGGAAAAGATGAATTCAGAAAAACCGTGACAGTGAAAAACGGTTTTCCGGCGGCGGACAAAAAGAACCCCCGGTTTGCCGAAAACAAACAGCGGATGAAAGACCTGCTGGCCTCCCTGGCCGGGAACGAACCCCTTCGGGGGGTTTTGGAGGAATTGCGGCGGCTTCCCCCCCGGATGCTGGCCCCCCCCCAGTTGGAGGCGTTGGAAGCCCTGGAACGGGTGTTGCCCATGGCCCTGGGTCGGCTGTGGGGAGGGTTTGGCCAAACGGGGGGGGTGGATTTCTCTCAGGTGGCCCTGGCGGCGGCCTGGGCGTTGAATGATTCCGGCCCGGATGGGGGGCTGCCCACGGACCGCATCACCCATCTGCTGGTGGATGAATTTCAGGATACCTCCCTGGGTCAATCCCAGTTGTTGCTCAGCCTTACCCGCCGCTGGAAGCCGGGGGATGGCCGCACCCTGTTTTTGGTGGGGGACCCCATGCAATCCATTTACCGGTTCCGGGAGGCGGAAGTGGGGGTGTTTCTGCGGGCCTGGGAATCCCAAAGGTTGGGCGCCGTGGCCTTAAAACCCCTGTCTCTGCAAGTCAATTTCCGCTCGGTGGCCCCGCTGGTGGGGTGGATGAACCATCTGTTCAGCCAGGTGTTTCCCCCCCGGTCCAATGCCGGTTTGGGTCAGGTGGCCTATGCCAAGGCCGCCTTTCCCGGCCAAACAGCCCCGGAGGAGACCCCTCCCCCACCGGGAGACCCTGACCAGGCGGTGACCCTGCACCCGTTTTTGGACCGGGAGGGCGCCCCCCCTTACAGCCTGGAGGAAGCCCGTACCGTGGCCCGGCTGGTGAGCCGGATCACGGCCCGACACCCTGGTGAGACCCTGGCCATTTTGGTGCGATCCCGCTCCCATCTGGCCCGGATTCTGCCCGCCCTGGCGGAAGCGGGGGTGCGGGTCCAGGCGGTGGAGATTGAACCCCTAAGCGGAAAGCCGGTGGTCCGGGACCTGGCCGCCCTGACCCGGGCGCTGCTCCATCCGGCGGACCGGGTGGCCTGGCTGGCTTTGTTGCGGGGTCCCTGGTGCGGGTTGGATTTAAAAGACCTGCTGGCGGTGGCCCAGGCGGCATCCCCTGCTGAAGAACGCACCATCTGGCAGGCAGTGTGCTCCCCCCCGGATTTGGAGCCGGATGGCCTTGACCGTTTGGAGCGGCTGAGGAACGCTCTGGCCGGGGCGGTGGCCAACCGGGAGCGGTCCCCGTTGCGGAGGCTGGTGGAAGGGGCCTGGATGGCCCTGGGGGGGGCTGCCTGCCATCCACCGGAGGCTTATGGGGACGCGGAGGCTTTTTTGGCATTGCTGGAAGAACTGGAAGCCGCCCACCCCATCCCGGATGGGGAGGCCATCGCCCGCAGGCTGGAGGCCCTCAATGCCCGGCCGGACCCCGCCGCCGGGGGGCAGGTGCAGGTGATGACCATCCACAAAGCCAAAGGGTTGCAGTTTGACACAGTGATTCTGCCCGGCCTGGGCCGACGCACCAAAGGCGGCAATTCCTCCCTGCTGTTGTGGGAGACCCTCCCCGGCCCCCCTGACGGCGGGGATGAGCTGTTGATGGCCCCCTCCCCGGTCAAGGGGGGGGAGGACCCCCATTACGAGTATCTGAAATGGCGGAACAAAACCAAAGAGCGGGCGGAGGCCCTGCGCCTGTTTTATGTGGCCGCCACCCGGACCAAAAAACGGCTCCATCTGCTGGCGGCGGTGAAGGAAAAAAAAGACGGCACGTTGTCCCCTGGGGGGCTGTTGTCCCATGTGTGGCCGGTGTTGGAGGACCCCTTTGCCGCCCTGCTGCGGGAGGGTGCGGCCCCTGAGGCCGGTTTCCTCTCAAACACCGTCCAGGACCCGTCTGCCCCCGGTACCCAGGGGTTGACGGATTTACCCCCGGCCTCCGGTGAATCCCATGGCGTTTGGAGCGGGCCGCGCCGGGTGGCGGGGGGGTGGGCCGCGCCCCTGCCCCCGGAATCCCTGCCCCTGGACCTCCTGGTCCCGGAATCTCTGGCTCTGGGCCTGTTGGCCCAACCGCCGGAAGAACAATCCGGCCTGGAACCGGTGTTTGACTGGGCCGGAGACGCGGCCCGCCATGTGGGAACGGTGGTTCACCGTGCCCTGGAAAAAATGGCTGATTTGGGAGAGAAAGGGGATGCGGACTGGGTGCGCCGCAGGCAAGGGTTGCACCTGCACCAGTTGCGCCAATTGGGGGTGGCCGCCGACGGGCTGGCCGCCGCTTTAAACAAGGTCCAGCGGGCCTTGTTCAACACTCTGGAGGATGAACGGGGCCGCTGGATTCTGGCCCCCCACCCCCACGCCGCCTGTGAACTGGAATTGACCGGTTTGCAGGGGGCCGGATGGATCACCGGCAGGCTGGACCGCACCTTTGTGGCCGATGGCATCCGCTGGATTGTGGATTACAAAACCGGGGAACATCTGGGGGGGGACCCGGAGGCCTTTTTGGACAACGAACAGGCCCGCTACCGGGAACCCCTGGCCCGTTATGCCCGGCTGTTGAGGTTGCGGCAATCTTTGCCTGACCAGGAAGCCCTGCCTGTCCGGGCGGCCCTGTATTTTCCGCTGATGTCGGCCTGGAGGGAATGGACCCCCGATTGACCCCCAAACCTTTCTTTCCCCCGCGGTCTTTTTTCCCGGCGGTTTTTTTCCAGAACGGCGGATTTTCTGGATGAAAGGGGGGTTTAAAAGGCCACATAGCCCGGCACCCTGGGAAAAGGCACCACATCCCGGATGTTGGCCATGCCGGTGATATACATCAGGCAACGGTCAAACCCCATGCCGAACCCGGCGTGGGGAACCCCCCCAAAACGGCGCAGGTCCAGATACCACCCGTATTCCTCCAGGGGCAGACCAAAATCCCCCATGCGTTTTCGCAGCACATCCTCCCGGTCCTCCCGCTGGGAGCCGCCGATGATTTCTCCAATCCCGGGCACCAGCAAATCCATGGCGGCCACGGTTTTGCCGTCATCATTCAGGCGCATGTAAAAAGCCTTGATT
>Ga0224495_10000790_pt1 | contig 23992 bp, 17 predicted proteins | sample SF_Jul11_sed_USG_FD_168128 | JGI IMG/M metagenome (GOLD analysis project Ga0224495, IMG submission 168128) | Sediment microbial communities from San Francisco Bay, California, United States - SF_Jul11_sed_USGS_4_1 | ecosystem: Environmental > Aquatic > Marine > Sediment | place: USA: California...
GACGACAATCGCAACGTGTAAAAAGCAGAACCAGAATGTCTTTGACTTTATTCATGAATCTGTTATTGCTCATTGGAGCGGTAAAAAATATCCGTTGTTAATCTGTTAAAAACTGTGAACGGTTACGATTTTATTATTGTGGCCTTTTTGGCAAAATCACTACCGGCTCAGAAGTCATAAACTTAAGATTAGAAGATGTTTACATTTCAGGTCACAATATCGTTGGGGTTTTAGTAGGCTACAACCGTTCTGGTAGCATCACGAGCTGTCATTCGACCGGTGTGGTTTCAGGTCACAATATCGTTGGGGGTTTAGTAGGGGGTAATGGTTCTCTTGGGACCATCTCAAGCAGTTCTTCGACTGTAGCGGTTACCGGTGCCGTTCGTGTTGGCGGCTTGGTGGGCTCTAATTATGATTATGGTAGTATCACAGGCAGTTCTTCGGCCGGAGCGATTACAGGTAACGAATTTGTTGGCGGCCTGGTGGGCTATAATTCTCGTCATAGCAGTATCATGAGCAGTTCTTCAACAGGGGTGGTTACAGGCAACGATTGTGTTGGCGGTCTGGTGGGCTATAATGATTATCATGGCAGTATTACGAGCAGTTATTCGACCGGTGGTGTTACAGGTGACGATTCTATCGGTGGGTTAGTAGGCGAAAATAGAAGCAGCATCGCAAGCAGTAACTCGACCGGCGCTGTTACAGGTGACGATTCTATCGGCGGGCTGGTGGGCAATAATGACAGTGGTAGCATCACGAACAGTCATTCTACCGGAGCGATTAATGGAGACTATCGTGTCGGCGGTCTGGTGGGCGAAAATAGAAGCAGCATCACGAGCAGTTTTTCGACTGGGGACGTTACAGGTAATGATGCTGTTGGCGGCCTGGTGGGCGATAACAATCGTGGCAGTATCACGAGCAATTATTCGACTGGGGCGGTAACCGGTAACGGTTCTGTCGGCGGATTGATAGGCTTAAATAATTATGGTCCTATTATGAGCAATTATTCGACCGGTGAGGTTACAGGTGGCAATTACGTCGGCGGTTTGGTGGGCCATAATGATTGTTACGGCAGTATCATAAACAGTTATTCGACTGGAGCGGTTACCGGTGACGATCGTGTTGGCGGATTGGTAGGCTATAATGATTATAAAGTCAGTATTACGAGCAGTTATTCGACTGGGATGGCTACTGGTAGCGGTTCTATCGGCGGATTAATAGGGTTTAATAATGCTGGCAATAGTGTTGTGAGCAGTTATTTCTATAAGTATAGTGGCCAAGACAACGGGTATGGCATTGCCCTTGACGACGATCAGTTACAGGAAAAGGGCAGTTTTTCCGGCTTTGATTTTACTGGTGATGATGCGGATGGCACAGAAGATGTCTGGTCAATAGAGCCTGGGTATATACCAAGACTTTCCTGGCAGGGCTCTCCAGGCTTTGAAGCCCCTTATATTCTTGACGCGATTATAACGATCCTCAGTGGAACCGGCTATCCTGATGATCCATTTATCATTGCCAGCTATGCTGACTTGATGGAGTTCAGAGAAAACTCAATGCTTCGAATTGGCTATTACAGTTTGAAAACTGATATTGATCTTGTTGGTGTAATCCGTTCAGATGCTTTTATACCTGAAAGTTTCAATGGCAGTTTTTCTGGCAACGAACATACAATATCAAACCTGACAATAGAGGGAGTGGATTATCTCGGCTTTTTCAGCGTATTGCATGGTTCTGTAGATAATTTAGTCTTAGAAGATGTTTCCATCACAGGTAACGATTCTGTCGGTGGTTTGGTAGGCGATAATAGAGGCAACATCACGAGCAGCAGTATAACTGGAGCGATTTCAGGTGTCGATTCTGTTGGCGGATTGGTGGGCTATAATGATTATCATGGTGCTATCTCAAGCAGTAATTCGACAGGGTCGGTTACAGGTAACAATCATGTGGGAGGGTTAGTAGGCGATAACAGGGGCAGTATTATGAACAATTATTCGACCGGGGCGGTTGAGGGTTATCATTATATCGGTGGATTAGTAGGCGATAATAGTTGGGGCAGTATTGTAAACAGTAATTCGACAGGGTCGGTTACAGGTAACAATCGTGTGGGAGGATTAGTAGGCGATAATAGTGGTAGTATTACAAGCAGTTATTCGACCGGGACGGTTACAGGTAACGATTCTATTGGCGGCCTGACGGGAGCTGGTTCTTTTGGCAGTATTACGAACAGTTATTCGACAGGGTTGGTTACAGGCCGTAAGTATGTAGGTGGGTTGGCGGGTTATTATTCTGGCAATATCAAGAGTAGTTATTCGACCGGGGCGGTTGAGGGTGATCATTATATCGGCGGGTTAGCGGGTTATGATTCTGGTGAAATCTCGAACAGTTATTCGACCGGAGCAGTTACAGGTATTGGTTCTGTCGGTGGGTTGGTGGCCGATAATTATTATGGCAGGATCACGAGCAGTTTCTGGGATTTGGAAACCTCTGGAATTGACCTTGCAGGTTATGATAACTATGGCGCAATTGGTAAAACAACACTCCAAATGCAGGATATCAATACCTTTATCGGGGCTGGTTGGGATTTCTGTTTTGAAACTGAAAATGGAACTGAGGATATATGGTTTATTCGAACAGAAGGAGTAAATTATCCACAGTTATGGTGGGAAAACAAACAGTCTGTGGCGGATGCGGGGGCGGATCAGGTGGTGTATGCGTTTGCGGATGGGTATGCTGAAGTTTATTTGGATGGAACGGGCAGTTCTGATGCCGATGGGGATGCGTTGGCGTATTTCTGGTATGATGGGAATGATCTGATCGCGGAAGGGGCGGAGCCGAATGTGGTGTTTGGTTTGGGTCAGTATGAAGTGACGCTGATCGTTAATGACGGCATTGAAGACTCCGAGCCGAATACATGTGTGATTACGGTTGTAGATCCGTTTGAGGCGTTAGCCGGTGATATCGCTGAATTGGTTGAACATGACGGGGTCGCCAATAGTCTGACCACTAAGTTAGATGCGGCATTGAAAATATTAGAGGATGGCAATGAAAACAACGACGGTGCGGCCGTTGGTTCGCTCGGGGCCTTTATCCATGCCGTCAATGCGCAGCGGGGCAAGAAGATTTCCGAAGACGATGCGGACTCTTTGATTGCCGTTGCTGAGCAAATTATCAATATGCTTTAAGCCAGCGTCCATCGCCGCTATTTGATGGGAACGTCTGACCGTGCGGCGGTGGTGGAAAATGCGAAATGGTCAGTGTGGCCGGAGCTGGAAGCTTCGGCTACATTTTCTCAAAGGTGAACATTTGGCCGGTGCCGTCGATTTTTATTGTGTCACCTTCGGTGAATTTTCCGCCGATGATCTCGGTGGCCAGCTTGTTCTCCAGCCGCTGCTGGATGACCCGCTTGAGCGGTCTGGCGCCGAACGCGATATCGTAGCCCTCATCCATGAGCTGGTCCCTGGCGGCATCGGTAAATTCAACGGTAAGCTGCCGATCTTTCAGCCGGGCGGCCAAATCCCTTAGCTGGATATCGACGATCCGCCGCAGGTGTTCCTTGGTCAGCATGCCGAAAATGATCGACTCATCGATGCGGTTGAGGAATTCCGGCTTGAAGTATTTGCGCAGGGCCTCCTTGACGTGGGCCTCGATTTCCCAGTCGGCGCCGCTTTGTTCGCTGAGCTGCATAATCGCCTGGCTGGCGAAGTTGCTGGTCATAATGATGAGGGTGTTTTTGAAGTCCACCGTGCGGCCCTTGCCGTCGGTCAGCCGTCCGTCATCGAAGACCTGCAGCAGGACGTTAAACACGTCGGGGTGCGCCTTTTCGATTTCGTCGAGCAGGATGACCGAATAGGGCTTGCGGCGGACGGCCTCGGTCAGGCGGCCGCCTTCTTCATAGCCGACGTAGCCGGGAGGAGCGCCGATCAGCCGGGCGACGGAGTGCTGCTCCATGAATTCGCTCATGTCGATGCGGACCATGCTGGCCGGGTCGTTGAACAGGAACTCGGCGAGCGATTTTGCCAGCTCGGTTTTGCCGACGCCGGTCGGGCCCAGGAACAGAAATGTTCCGATAGGCCGGTTGGGGTCGCCCAGACCCGCGCGGTTCCGGCGGACAGCATTGCAGACCGCGGTAACGGCCTCATCCTGACCGACGACGTGGGTGCGGATCTCGTCTTCCATTTTCATCAGCCGTTCGCGTTGGCCGCTCATCAGGCGGGACACCGGAACGCCGGTCCATTTGCTCACGACCTGCGCGATCTGCTCTTCGTTGACCTCGTTGTGGATCATGGCCGAGCCGTTGGCCCTGGCAAGCGTTTCCTCGGCCTGCCGAAGCTGCTTTTCCAGTGAAATAATGGTTTCATATTTCAGCCGGGCGGCCTTTTCCAGTTCGCCCTTACGCTGGGCGTCTTCGAATTCGGCGCGGGCACGGGCGATCTGCTCTTTGAGGTCTTTGGTTTTGTCGATAATCCCTTTTTCGCTTTCCCAGCGGGCGGAGATTTCATTGTTTTGGCGTTTGAGTCCTGCGAGCTGTTTTTCGCACTTTTCAAGCTGTTTTTTGCTGCCGGAGTCGGTTTCTTTTTTCAGGGCCTGCTGCTCGATTTCCAGCCGCATGATCTCACGGCGAATCGTGTCCAGTTCGGCGGGAAGAGAATCGTTCTCGATTCGCAGACGCGAAGCCGCCTCGTCCATCAGGTCAATCGCCTTGTCCGGCAGGAAGCGGTCCGAGATGTAGCGGTTGGACAAGGTCGCCGCCGCAACGAGCGCGGCATCGGTGATGCGCACGCCGTGGTGGGCATCGTAGCGGTCCTTGAGACCGCGGAGGATGGCGATGGTTTCCTCAACGGTGGGCGGATCGACCATGACCGGCTGGAATCGGCGTTCCAGGGCGGCATCTTTTTCGACATATTTGCGGTATTCGTCCAGCGTGGTCGCGCCGATGCACCGCAGTTCACCGCGCGCCAGCGAGGGCTTGAGCAGATTGCCCGCATCGACGGACCCCTCGGTCTTGCCGGCTCCGACGATGGTATGCAGCTCGTCGATGAACAGGATGATCTGGCCGTCGGATTTGGTAACTTCTTTGAGGACGGCTTTGAAGCGGTCCTCGAACTCGCCGCGGAATTTGGTTCCGGCGATCAGGGCACCCATGTCCAAAGCGATCACTTTTTTATCCTTGAGACCCGTCGGAACGTCGCCGGCGACGATGCGCTGGGCGAGTCCCTCGACGATGGCGGTTTTTCCCACGCCGGGTTCGCCGATGAGAACGGGATTGTTCTTGGTGCGTCGGTTCAGGACCTGCATACACCGGCGGATTTCATCGTCGCGGCCGATGACGGGGTCGAGTTTGCCTTTGCGGGCCATCTCGATCAGGTCGATGCCGTAGCGTTCGAGGGCCTTGTATTTGCTTTCGGGATTTTCGTCGGTGACTTTGGTGTCGCCGCGAATCTCCTTGATGGCCTTGGCGATGACTTCCGGATCGATGGAGTTGACGCTGAGGATTTCCTTGGCGTCGCTTTTGACATCGGCCAGCGACATGAGGATATGTTCGACGCTCAGGAACTCGTCGCCGAGTGTGTCGGCTTTGTTTTGCGCATCAAGCACCACCTGGCTGAACGCCGGATCGGGCATGATCATGCCGCCGGTCTGGCCGGTCGGCAGGCGGTTCAGTTCGCTGTCGGTCATTTGCCGGATGCGGTCGGCGTTGGAACCGATTTTTTCGAGTATGAGCGCGGCCAATCCCTGTTCGTCGTCCAGCAGGGCGTAGAGGATGTGCAGCGGTGTCAGAACCGTGTGCGAGCGGGCCATCGCCAACTGCTGGCTGGTCGCCATCGCTTCCTGGGCCTTGACGGTGAATTTATCAAATTTCATTAGAAGGTACCCCTTTCTATAATTTTCATTGCAGTGTTATACAATGCAAAAGGTGTGCCTAAAGCCCGGAGTGATCATGTATGTCCTTTTTTGAAATAGAGTTATGAAAACCACACATTTTGTATATGCCAGATTGGCAGACCGCAATATGGCAATTGCTGAAGAAACAGCCGGTTCTGTCTATGCAATCACGGCGATGAGGTCTTTGCGGCTGATGATGCCGACGAGTTTGCGGTCTTTGTCGATGATGGGAACCCGGCGGAAGGGCCGGTTGACCAGGCACTCGCAAATCTCAGCCAGAGGTGTGATTTCATCGAAGGCGACCACGTTGGCGGTCATGGCGTGATAGACCGTATGTTCGCAGAGATTACTGTCGGTCAGGTGTGTGATCGCGTCTTGTTCGAGCATGTAGCTGAGTATATCGCGTTCGGTGATGATCCCGGCCAGCGTGTTGTCCTCATTGACCACCGGAATTCCGGTAATGTTCTTGTCGACTAAGATTTCAATGACCTGATCCAATGTATCCTGTGGGCGAACGGTGGCGACGTCCTTTATCATGATCGTTTTGGCTTGCAGCATAGCAGTTTCCTCCCAAATTTCAAAAATAAAGTCGCTTAAAGCAGTACTTCTATTGTATGAAGATGAGTAGGCCGGAGCAAGGGCTATTTTATACAGTTTTTTTGATTCGCATCAACCATCCGACGACCAGCCAGAAACTGATAGCGCCCGTTGCGATCATCAGCACCCGCCAGGGGCCGTAAATGGCGATTAAGGGGATTGCGGCACTGGTCCAGAGGCCGCCGCCCATGACCGGTTCGTGGACGATTTGCTTGCAGGCAAAGGCATCGGCGGCGGGGGTGTCGTAGTCCGGATCGACTACACGCAAAAGCAAAAGACCCGTGGCGGTGACGCCCATGGATTGCCCCATTTCGGCGATGGCCCGCTCAAACCATGCGTCCGGCAGGATCCGCCGGGCCAGCGTGGTCACACAGAACACGTTCCAGATGATGCCCGCGGCGACGAGAATTGCCAGCGGCAGCCATGCGGTTTTGACGACGTCGATGCTGATCATGGCGATCGCGGCGACGACCAGAAAATCCAGCGAGCAGTTTTGAATCCGGCGGATCAGGCCCAGATCGATGTGTTTTCGCCGGTCGTATTTATCGAACAGAAGCTGAATGATAAGCCCACCGATCATGCACAGTGGAAACAATGGAAAACTTGACAGCAGCTTATGATCGGTCAGGTAAGCTGATTGACTTTCGATGAGGACCAAACCCTCTTTGATGAGGAGTCCGATGCCGCAGGCCAACCCGACAACGACCAGATGCAAGCTGAATGCTTCAATGATGTCGCTGTTGACGGTCAGCCGGCCGGCGATGGGGCGCTGTTCGGGATCGACGATGGCGATGGAGTCGTCTTCGACCTGTTCGGTGAGTTCTTTGTGCTTGACGGCGTGTCCCTTGCGGACGGCCCAATTGATGAGAATCATCCCGACGACAATGGCCGACATGATGCCGCAGGTGGCGCTGGTCATGGCCAGATCCTGACCTTCGGCCCAACCATGCTCGGCAAAGACCGGCCCCATGCCGGCGGCGGTGCCGTGGCCGCCCTCAAAGCCGACCGGCAGAATCCCGGCGAACATGCCGGGCAGATCGGTAAAGATTTTGCCGAGTACCAGCACCCACAATCCCAGCCCGACGACATACTGCCCCCACGCGACGATTTGACCATACACAACCTGCGGGCCGGAGCGTTTCCAAAGATCGGATAGTTTCGGGATTTTTACACCGAGAAACAAACAGGCAAAGACGACATTGATCAGCATCGACGGTAGCTTTCGCCACGGTTCGGTGACGGTGCCCAGCCAGCTATCGGCAGATACACAGACGGCGCATCCGCCCGATGAACCCGCCGAAAAAAGCTGAATCATCAGCAGTCCAACCAGTCCCCCAATGACACAACTCGGTAGATACAGCTTGTGAAGCAGCTTAATCCGGCTGCGCAGCAGATGCCCGAGTCCTAACAGAACACATAAGACAACGAATGATGTCATTGTTTAGTACCTGTAATGTTCCGGCTTGTAGGGGCCTTCGGCTGGGATGCCGAGGTAGTCGGCTTGTTTGTCGGTTAGTTTTGTGATCTCGCCGCCGAGGGCTTCGATGTGCAGGCGGGCTACTTCTTCGTCCAGAATTTTCGGCAGGGTGTAAACACCCGGTTTTAATGATTCTTTCGCGAGCATCATCTGGGCCAGGCACTGGTTCGTGAAGCTGTTGCTCATCACAAAGCTGGGGTGGCCGGTCGCGCAGCCGAGGTTGACCAAGCGGCCCTCAGCCAATACGATGATGCTGCGGCCGGACTTGAGCGTCCACTTATCGACCTGCGGCTTGATGTTGTCCTTTTTGCAGTCGGGGCTGGTTTCCAGGTAGCTCATCTCGATCTCGCTGTCGAAGTGGCCGATATTGCAGACGATGGCTTCGTTCTTCATCTGCTCCATGTGCACCCCGCAGATGACGTCACAGTTTCCTGTGGTGGTGACGAAGATGTCGCCTTGTGAGGCGGCGTCTTCCATCGTGGTGACTTCGTAACCTTCCATGATGGCCTGCAGGGCACAGATGGGGTCGATCTCGGTAATCATCACGCGGGCGCCCAATGTCTTCATGGAGTGGGCACACCCCTTGCCGACATCGCCATAGCCGGCAACCACAACGACCTTGCCGGCGATCATCACGTCGGTGGCGCGTTTGATGCCGTCGGCCAGCGATTCGCGGCAGCCGTAGAGGTTGTCGAACTTGGACTTGGTGACCGAGTCGTTAACGTTGATCGCCGGGAAGGGCAGTTCGCCGGATTCCTGAAGCTGATACAGCCGGTGGACGCCGGTGGTGGTTTCTTCGGAGACGCCCTTGAGATTGGCGGCAACCTTGGTCCAGCGGGTCGGATTTTCGGCGTAGCTTGCGGCCAGTCGGTCCATGATGATCTGGAATTCCTTATTGTCAGATTTTTTGTCGAGCAGGGAAGGGTCTTTTTCGACACGTTGTCCCTGAATGACCATCAGCGTAGCGTCGCCGCCGTCATCGACGATCAGATCCGGACCGGAGCCGTCCGGCCAGGTCAGCATCTGTTCGGTGCACCACCAGTATTCTTCCAGTGACTCGCCTTTCCATGCGAACACGGGGGTTTGACCCGCGGCGGCAATCGCGGCGGCGGCGTGGTCCTGTGTGGAGAAGATATTGCACGAGGCCCAGCGAACGTCAGCGCCAAGTGCTTCCAGCGTTTCAATGAGCATCGCGGTCTGGATGGTCATGTGCAGCGAACCGGCAACCTTGAGTCCGGCCAGCGGCTTTTCGGCGCCATATTTGGCGCGGGTGGCCATCAGGCCCGGCATTTCCTTTTCGGCGATCTGCATTTCCTTGCGGCCGAACTCGGCCTGCGAAAGATCGGCAACTTTGTACGGAAGAGTCAGATCCAGTTTTTTCACCTCTTTGGGGGTGTTCTTTACAGTTTCCATTCATAGTCCTTTATTGGTTAATAGGTTATTTTCAAGGTGAGATTCTACACGATTAAACCATCAATTGCAACGGTCATTTTGATAAGGACTTGTGGGAAGTAGCAAAAAAGCCCCTCTTTATGCAACGTGATAAAGAGGGGCTTTAGTATTGATTTTGTCGGTGTTAATTGAGTTTGTTTAGCCGTGTCTGAAGATCTTCCGGGTCATGATATCCGACAAGGACGTCCTGAATAATTCCTTTGGAGTCGATCAGAAACACGGTCGGGATGACGGTCACCTGACTGTAGGGAGCGGGCAGGTCTTTTGCATCGGCAACGATGGGATAGTTGATCTTATATTCCTTGACAAACGGGCTTAACGTATCAGTTGGCTCATCCGACAGGCCGATGATGACCAGTTCCGACTCTTTTGAATCGGTACGAAGTTTGATCAGATCCGGGACGGCTTTCTTGCACGGGGGGCACCACGTGGCCCAGAAATCCAGTATGGTTTTCTTGCCTTTTAAACGTGAAACGCGATGGATTTTGCCGTCCAGATCGACCATTTTCAGCTCCGGTGCCGGTTTACCCACCCACTCCAGCAACGGATTTTTCGGGACTTCCTGCACGGCGGCATGATGGTCGGCATGGGTGGCGGCATGCTGATGAATTTCGGACGGCGCTGCGGCCGCTGCCTGTGCCTGCATCTGCATCACGGCACCGATGATTTCGACCAAATGCTGTTTCGGAACGGCCAGCCGCATGGCCGCCTGCCCATCGGAAATGTTACCGCCCATCACCAGGCAGCTCTGCGTTTGAACATCCTTAAGTCCGCCAAACATCCTGATAGCAGATTCGATATCCGGTTGACAATCCGTCGAGGGACCCATGCTTTCCATCATTTCGCCAAATCCCTTCATGAGCTTAATGACATTGACGCTGCAAACGAAATCATTAAAAGGCGTATCCTTGAGGGTATCCATCGCGATTTTGATGTCGCCGGAAGGAGCGGATGCAGTTGCAGACTGGTCAATCAGTTTTTTCAAAGTATTTTCACCATCGGCCCCCATTGCCATATAGAAATTATCGGCCGTATAAGCGAAATAGTACTTTAGTCCGTCAGGACCGTATATCAGGTTTATTTGGTCTTGCATTGCTGTGCTATTGGGGTCGTCTGATGCAGCCATTCCAATCGTGAATGTTCCGATGGTTACATTCTTGTAGGTGGAAACTTCCGGCTCGCATTTTACTTCTACAGGAAAACCCATAGATTTGTACATCGGAGTAATGAAATCCGTACTACTCTGCATGTACTCTTTCATGACCTCAGCATTTTTGACTCCAACAACCTCGGTGAATCTAACAGGAGGCATCCCATTTGCGTATGAGAATGAAAAAGCAACTTCGTCTCCCATCGCGTCGTAGGTTTTTTCAAGTGATGCTTTGAAAGTGTTGATTTGTTCTTTGAATTTAGAATCGACTGATTCGTTGTTCAGAATTTCAAACATCAGGTCATACATCTTTTTAACCGACGAAATGTTCATTTTCATCAGACCATTGACCGCATTGCTGTTATCCAGATACCCTGTCATTGTGTAACCGCTGTCGGCTTTCGGGTTTTGAACGAATATCCCTGCCAGTTTTGAGCCGTCTTTAGCCCTCAACGCAAGGTCCAGATTCAAGATTGTCGGCTCGGGTGTCAGTGCCAAGGTCATCGAATCCGCCGCACCGCCGAGTTCCTTGACTATTTCAGGAAGCACTTTGACATAGAATTCCATCATTTTCTTCATCTGTGCCATTTGGGCCGGAGCATTCTCTGCGGACACTTTCTGCTCAAGCGTCTGGATGGCCCCGTTAAGCATGGGACTGTATTTTTCATAGATGCCGGCAAGATTCATGTATGCCCACGCCGGAGCGGTCGCGGCGTCTTTGGCCTGGGACGGAGTAATTCTTTGGGCAAGCGTTGGTTCACTCTTAAACAGGTTTATGGCTCCAGCCAGTGCAGGTAGCTTTTCTTTGACCAACTCTGAAACGACCAATGCGTATTCCCCTTGGCCGGCCTCTTTCATGGCAAAGCCACCCATGGGCGAATTGGGAGCCGAAAGGATGGCGGTACCGTCTTTGTCTACTTTGCAATTTGGATTCTTCTCGACAAATGTTTTGTAATCGGTAACCGGAATCAGCATGCCCGCAACGGGTTCTGTTTCATCCGCTTGCGGCGGGATGGCAAATACAGCGAAATCCCCACCCATATCGATGCCTGTCAGCATCGGGTCGCCGATGACGGCTCCTAATTGCATATTGGCCAGCATCGCCAAACTCATCGGAACCGGCGAAACTCCGGCCATGTACTGATCCATTTTGCCCAGTGATTGGTTGAAATCATTGATCCGCAGACAAAACATGCAGTTTTGGGGAAGCATGTTCAGCAATGCATCATTCGTATCCGCTGCCTGAACAGGAACGGCCGGACAAATCATCGCTAAAAGTACAAAAACAAGGGTTGTTTTTCCTGACAAAGTCTTCATGCTCATTGGTTTTCCTTTCATAATTGAGCTCTTTCCTTATATGAGACGCCTGCGATGACGATGTGTTTCAGTTTTTTTTCAAAAATTTATTTTTCAGCAAAAATGTCATGAACTTGCTTGTGAACTTTTTTCGACGTTGCCAGCACCTGTATCAATTCCGCATGATAGGTATCGATAGCCAACGGAAACGGGCAATTGCCTTCCAGGTTCATAATGACGCCTCCGGCTCTTTCGATGAGAATGGCTCCTGCTGCAATATCCCACAGCTTGGCGCCCACCGTTACCATCCCGATCATTGCACCTTTGGCGACATAGGCCATATGCAGCGCCGTTGAGCCGAGACAGCGGTAGCGTGTTTGTGCCATGATTATCTGTTTGGCGGCATCAACTTGCGGATCTTCATGGCTGTCGACACCGAAACTGGCAAACGGGCCGATGTCGTCCTCGCTGACGGTAATTCGTGAGCCGTTCAACTGGGCGTCCATATCTTCGGCGGCGGTGTACATGCTGTCTGTCGTCGGGTCAAAAATCACGCCCACAATCGGCTTGCCTTCGACCATGGCCGCGATACTGACAGAAAAACACAGCAGGCCGTTGGCAAAATTGTTTGTGCCGTCGATGGGGTCGATCACCCACCAGATGGGTTCGCCGCCACGGGGGACAATGCGAAAGAAGGCACCGTCGGCGCCTTCTTCGGCGATAAAACCATGGTCAGGAAAACTTTCGCGAATACGGTCAATGATCAGCTTTTGGCAAATCGAGTCCGCCTGTGTAACCATCTCATTGCTGTTTTTGATGTCTTTTTTTACATACCGCAACTCTTCCATCGCCCGCTGACCCGCCAGACGGGCGGCAACGACCGCGGCTTCTAACATTCTGCTCAGCTCTGTATGGTGTATCGACATTCTGCGTCCTTTCGGTCTTGACAAGTTGCTCGGCGAGGCCTATTTTAACGGGGGTATGACCGAAAACCAACATGTAAATGTTCGAAATCAACAAAAGCTTTCTGTGTCTGCCCGCTTAGCAGCAGGGGGGATTTTTATTGGCATCATGGTCGGTTTTGGGGTGATTTGGGCGTCTGCACATGGGAACCTTGACCTGACCTATTGGATGGGTGTCTGCGGATTTAAACAGCGGTTTGGTCTTCCCTGCCCGGGATGCGGGTGGACCCATGCTGCTGAGATGTTTGTGACGGGTCACCCGCTGCAGGCGTTTGTGATTCAGCCGGCGGCGGGCGTCTTTTGCGTCGTTTTTTTGCTGTCAGCGGTTTTTGCTTTACATTGTGCTGTTTTTGGGATAAATTCCCCTCTTCTGCAACGAATTTTCTGCTCAAAAGGTGTTTGTCTTTTGTTAGTCGCAGCGTGTTTTGTAATTGGTGTCGGATGGATGGTAAATTTGATTAGGACGATTCTTGAAAATTCTGGACCATAGATATTTAGTTTGTTATGCCTCTCCAATCGCGTTGGGTATGGTGGCTGTCTTGTTATTGATATTCTCGGGATGTAATATCTTTGGTTTTTTGGCGAATGCGGGATGGCATGAGAAACCGACGGTTCCGGCCTATGACCTAAAGGCCCAGCAGGATCGCAAGGTCATGATTTGGGTGGAATGTCCCCGGTCAGCCGGTGCGGATTTTGAGGTGCCGCAGAAACTGGCGGGCGTCCTTCAGCTAATGTTAATAGAAAACGGCGGGCTTGAGCCGGAAAACGTTATCGTAGGCCCGGCCCTGGACTCCGGTAATTCCGCGGTGGACCTGCGGGCGGCGGCCCGCTCCCTCGGCGCTGGATATGTCCTGCTGGTTCATGTGGATTCGTACAGTATCGACTCGCTGCGGGTCCGCGATTATTACTCCGGCGAAATGGTGACCCGCGCTGTTTTGCAGGATACGGATCTGGGCACCCGTGTCTGGCCGCAGCAGCCGGAAGGGAAAATGGTCCGCGTTGGTGTCGAGATTGAAACCAAGGGACGTGACGCTCTGGTCAGCCGAATGATATCCGCGGTGGCGCATTGCACACTGCGAAATTTGTATCCGTGTGATAAATTGAAATTTAAGCATGCAGACGAGAGAGTCTCGATGCAGGAAGCGTATGAAATTGAAACTTATTAGGAGATGGAAATGTACAGAATATTGATTACCGATAAACTGGCCCAGGAAGGCGTTGACCTGATTAACGGGACAGAAAATTTTGAAGCCGTTATTAAAACCGGCATCAGCGAAGATGAACTTTCGAATATTATCGGGAACTATGACGGCCTGATTATACGAAGCGGGACCCGGGTGACTGCGAAGGTCCTGGAAAAACCCGGCAAACTCAAGGGGATCGCCCGTGCGGGTGTGGGAGTGGATAATATCGATGTTCCCGCCGCGACACAAAAAGGGATTCTTGTAATGAACACCCCCGGCGGAAACACACTCAGCGCCGCTGAGCATACGATGGCATTGATGCTGTCCCTGAGCCGCAATGTCGTTCCGGCCTGTAACTCGCTCAAAGAGGGAGCCTGGGACCGCAAGAAGTACACCGGAAACCAGCTTAACAATAAAGTGCTGGGGGTTATCGGTTTGGGGCGCATCGGCATGTCTGTTGTTAAAATGGCTCTCGGGTTCAATATGCGAGTCATCGGGTACGATCCGTTTGCCGCGCCGAAAGAAGCGGACCAAATGGGCGTCGAGGTGACCGAAGATGTGACAAGGATTTACCGTGAGTCCGATTTTATTTCGCTGCATATCCCGCGTAATGAACAAACCACTAACATGATTACCGCAAAGGAATTGAAGATGATGAAGCCCACGTGCCGTATTGTCAACTGTGCACGCGGGGGGATTATTAATGAAAACGATTTGTATGAGGCCTTGAATGCGGGAGTCATCGCCGGGGCTGCGCTGGATGTGTTCTCGAAGGAACCGCCGGAGAACATGGGATTCCAGAACTGTCCGTCCTGCCTGGTGACGCCGCATCTTGGCGCCAGCACGGAGGAGGCCCAGATTGAAGTGGCCGTCGAAGCGGCGCAAATTCTGTGCGATGCCATTCAGGGCGGCCCGATCAGCAACGCTTTGAATGCGCCTGCGACCAGCGGTGCGGTTCCCCCGATTGTTTGCCACTATGGCGAATTAGCCAACCGTATCGGTACCGTGATGAGCACACTGGCCCCGGGGCATATCAAAAATGTCAAAATCGAGTTCCGCGGTTCCATTGCAGAAAAACCCGTTGATTCTGTTGCGACGGCATTTACCATCGGACTGTTGCAGCCGCATTTTGATACGATTGTCAATATGGTCAATGCCCCAATGCTGGCCAAGCAGCGCAGTATCAGCATCGACCAGACAAAGAATCCGGAAATCAAGGACCTTGAGTCCAGTTTTGCTGCCACTGTTGAAACAGATAAAGTAACCCGGACGATTCGCGGCACTGTCTTTGGCGGCAGCTTGCTGAGAATCATTGATATTGATGGGTTTAATATTGAAGTGACGCCTGAAGATACGATGGTCATTATCTTTAATGATGACAGGCCCGGCGTAATCGGCTCTGTGGGTAAGGTTTTTGGCGACCACGGTATCAATATGAATACCATGGGGGTCGGCCATAAGCTTGAAGGGGGCAAGGCGATTCTTGCTGTCAGCTTAGATAAAACACCCGACGAAAAAGCCGCCGCTGAATTAACCGCTTTGGACTTTGTCAATGAGATGTATATCTGTAAGCTAAAATAGTAAGATGATGCAATAAGATTGAGTGTCCTGAACGCCTTCAAAAGCGTTCAGGACGCTCGGATATTGATGAGGAGTCGACGGAATGACTGCCCGTAAGAAGAATGACTCAACGCAAATGAGTTTTGATTTTGATCAGGATCCTGCGCCTGCGCAAAAGAAACCGGTTAAAAAAAACGCGAAAAAAGTGGCTCAAAAACCCGTTAGGAACAAGGATGTAAAACCTGCCGTGAAAAGCACAGCACCTCCTCCGAAGGAAAAACGTGTCCGAAAATCCGTCGCTGCAACCGCTGAATCGATGGCTGCTAAACAACGTGATATTAGTGTCAGTGAATTTTTTGCCAAGAACCGCCATCTGCTTGGCTTTGATAACCCTCGAAAAGCCCTCTTGACCACAGTGAAGGAAGCGGTGGATAATTCGCTGGATGCCTGTGAAGAAGCGCATGTCCTGCCGGATTTGAAAATTATTATCAATCCCATTGAAAATACGGACAATAAATTCATATTAACGGTGCAGGATAACGGTCCCGGTATTGTTGCCAAACAAGTGCCGAATATCTTTGCCCGGCTTTTATACGGCAGTAAATTCCATACACTCAAAATGAGCCGCGGCCAGCAGGGCATCGGCATCAGCGCCGCCGGGATGTACGGATTGCTGACGACAGGCGAACCGGTGCAGATTATCACCCGTACCAAAAACAAACCCGCTCGGCACTACCATGTTCAGATTGATACCACCAAAAATCGCCCCGAGATCATCAGCGATGAAGAGTGCGAATTTGAATGGCCGACGGGGACGAGTGTCACCATTACGCTTGAGGGGAAATATCTTAAAGGTAAGCAAAGTGTTGATGAATACATTTCGCAAACCGCCATAGCCAACCCGCATTCGACGATTATTTATCATGCTCCCGGGGGTGAAATATATGAATACCCTCGTCAGAGCCACGAATTACCATTTATGCCGATTGAGATCAAACCGCATCCCTACGGTGTGGAACTGGGTGTGCTGTTCAAAATGGCCCGTGAGAGTTCAAGTAAAACAATGGCGGAGTTTTTGCGCAGCGAGTTTTCCAGAATCAGCCCGCGATTGGGAGCGGAAATTGCCAAAAAGGCGAAGCTTTCTTCACGGTTAAGACCGTCAAAGATTACGCTCAAGGAAGCAGAGCGGTTGCATGAGGCGATTAACACAACAAAAATCATGGCTCCGCCGACGGATTGCATCGGGCCCATCGGCGAGGAGGAAATGATCGAAGGCCTGTCACGGGTTGTCGAAGCGGATTTTTATTCAAGTTCGACACGAAAGCCAACTGTTTATCGCGGCAATCCCTTTATTGTCGAAGCTGCCTTGGCGTATGGCTGTAAGGATATCGACAAAAGCAAGAATGGGGACGATAAGGAACCGACGATGCGTCTGGTGCGTTTTGCAAATCGTGTTCCGCTATTGTATCAACAGTCCGCATGTGCCACTCATAAAGCGGCCCTGGAGACAAACTGGCGCAATTATGGTCTCAGCCAGAGCCGGGGGGCGTTGCCGTGTGGGCCGATGATGCTGATGATACATGTCGCTTCGGTGTGGGTGCCGTTCACTTCGGAAAGCAAGGAGGCGGTGGCGCATTATCCCGAGATTATTAAAGAACTGAAGCTGGCGATTCAGGAATGCGGCCGCAAGCTGGGGATTCATGTCCGCAGGCAGAAACGTATCAAGGACGAGATGGTCAAACGCGGTTATATTGAAACTTATCTGCCGCATATCGGACAGGCACTGAAGGATATCCTTGTATTAAAAGAACCACAGGTCAACAAAGTTGTGGGCAACCTGACTCATATTCTTGAAAAATCGCGATCATTACCTTAAGGACGCTTATGACACAGGAACTTATTATCAGTATCAGCGGGATGCGGGGGCTGATCGGAGAGACCCTTTTTCCTGAAACCGCCGCCGCTTATGGTTCCGCGTTTGGGTCGTTTCTGAAGCAGCGTCATACCAATGAAAAGAAGCTTTCCGTTGCGATTGGTAGGGATTCACGTCCTTCGGGAGCCATGATTTTTTCGGCGGTTGCCTCGGGTCTGGCCGCCGTTGGCATTGACGTCGTCGATCTGGGGATTTGTTCAACGCCGGCCGTCGGTGTGATGCTTCGGCAGTTGAAGTGTGACGGCGGTATTGTCATTACAGCCAGTCATAACCCGACGCCGTATAACGGGATCAAACTGCTGCTTGAAAACGGGATCGCGCCTCCGAAAGAGATGGCGGATCAGATCATTGAGATGTACCATCAGAAGCGGTTTTCTTTTATCAGGGCACTCGATTGCGGGGCGATCAATAACGATGGCCGGGCCGATCAGGTGCATGTGGAAAAAGTGCTGGCGATTGTCAAGAAGGACAAAATCACTTCCAGGCGTTTCAAGGTTGTGTTGGACAGCGTCAACGGCGCGGGCGGTTCTGAAGCCATCCTGTTGCTGGAGACGTTGGGCTGTGAGGTGATTCGCATGAATACCGAACCAACCGGAGTGTTTGCGCATATGCCGGAACCGACAGCGGAAAATCTTGTAACACTCTGTCAAAAGGTTGCCGAAACAGGCGCCGACATTGGTTTTGCGCAGGATCCGGATGCGGATCGTTTAGCCATCGTCGATGAAACCGGCGGTTACATCGGGGAGGAATTTACGCTGGCCTTTGCGTCCAGGTTCGTTTTTTCGCAGATGCAGGGTTCGGCGGCGGCCAATCTTTCCACCTCGCGCATGATCGATGACATCGCCGCGCAAGCCGGTTGTTCCGTGATTCGCACGCCCGTCGGCGAAGCGAATGTGGCCAACGCGATGGTGGCAAATAACTGTGTCATCGGCGGTGAAGGCAACGGCGGCATTATCGATCTGCGTGTCGGGCCGATTCGTGACAGTTTGGTGGGCATGGCGTTAGTGCTTGGACTCTTGACCGAATCCGAAAAGACGGTTTCGCAACTTGCCGCCGAGGTTGGCGGTTACACCATGCACAAAAGTAAGTACCCCGCGGATAAACAGCAGGCGGCGTCTATTATCCAAAAAGCCAAAACCGTTCTTAAGGATGCGGCCATCAATGACAGCGACGGCTGTCGGTTCGATCTGCCGGACGGCTGGATCCACATTCGCACCAGCAACACCGAACCGATCATGCGGGTCATTATTGAAGCCCGAAATCCTGAAACGGCTCAAAACTATATTGACCGGATTGAGTCGATTTGCAAAGGCGTCTTAAATTCATGATACATCCGATAACACAGCAGAATAATGCGGCCATTCGCAGGGTCACGTATTGGGGGATGCTGACGAATTTCGGCCTTGCTGTGTCCAAGAGCATTGTCGGGCTGGCCGTTGGGTCCATTTCGCTTTTTGCGGACGGCATCCACTCGCTGTCTGATCTTCTTACGGATGTGGCCGTTTTGGTGGGGGTGCATTTTGGGTCGAAAGAACCGGATTCCGAGCATCCGTACGGCCACGGGCGGCTGGAAACGTTTTCGACCGCATTTGTCGCAGCGATTTTGATTCTGGTGGGTTGCGGAATGATCTATAAGGCGTCGGGGGATATTGCCAAAATGCATGCGGCAGGGACCGGGGCCGTTACGATCAGTTCTTGGGTGATTTGGATCGCCTTGCTTTCGGTGGTTTCCAAAGAAATCCTCTATCAGTGGACCCGAATTGTCGCTGTTCGTGTCCACAGTTCGGTGGTGTATGCGAATGCCTGGCACCATCGTTCGGATGCACTCAGTTCGATTGCTGTCATTATCGGCGCCGTCGCGGTGAAGTTCGGGTATCCGCATGGCGACCAGCTCGGAGCGATCGTCGTGGGGATCATGATTATCCTCGTCGGCATCAAGGTGATCGACGGCTGTTTTCGTGAATTTTCGGAACGAGCGGTCGATGCCAGAACCGTTGAGCAGATTCAGAAAATCATTGACTCCGAAGAACGCATTCGCAGTTGGCACAAACTGCGGACCCGCAGCGTGGGGCGTGAAATATTTTTCGACCTGCACATTCTCGTCGATCCGCAGCTTAACATTACCGATGCCCATGAAATCGCTGAATGCCTGGAAAATACGCTGCATGAACAAATGGCGCAGCCGGTCAATGTGATGGTACATATCGAACCGGACCTGCCGGAGATGCGCAAATAAAATTTCTTACGTCAGCAGGCCGTAGTCTTTCAGGGCCTTGCGGAGGATTTCCGCTTTGTCGGCTTCCAGTTCCGTCATCGGCAGCCGCATTTCATCGGATGCCATGTTCAGCATGGCCATCGCCGCTTTGATCGGAATGGGATTGGTCGCTAAACTCAGCATGCTTTTGGACAGCATAAAGAGTTTGCGGTGCCATTTTCGGGCGGAGACAAAATCACCTTCCAGAATCAAATCTGTCATGGCTTTGACATCTGCGGGAACGATGTTGGCAACGACACTGATGACGCCTTTGCCGCCGACGGAAGCCAGCGGCAGCGTCAGCGAATCGTCACCCGACAGAATCGTGATGTCACACAGTGTTGCGATTTCGCTGGCCATATCCAGATTTCCGGTTGCTTCTTTGATGGCGACGATGTTTTCATGGTCAGCCAGGCGGGCAACGGTTTGCGCTGTCAGGCCCGTCCCGCCGCAGCGGCCGGGGATATTGTAAAGGACAATCGGCAGGTCCACTTCGTCGGCAATCGCTTTGAAGTGCTGATAGAAGCCCTCCTGCGTGGGTTTGTTGTAGTACGGGGCAACCTGCAGCGAGGCATCGGCGCCGACTTTCCTGGCGTATGCGGTCATTTCAATCGCTTCGGCGGTGCTGTTGGAGCCGGTTCCGGCGATGACGGGGATTTTTCCGCCGGCGACATTAACGACGTGTTCAACGACTTTTTTGTTTTCCTCGTGGCTGAGCGTGGGGGATTCGCCGGTGGTGCCGACCGGGACCAGCCCGTCGGTGCCGCTTTCAAGGTGAAACTCGACTAATTCGGTCAGGGTTTCGTAGTCCACCTGGCCGTCCGAAAAGGGTGTAATCAATGCTACAAATGTGCCGCTAAACATTATATCAGTCTCCAGTTATCAGATTCCTGTTTCGATGAGTTTTCTCATGTCCTCGACGGCCTTGCGCATCCCGTCCAGAATGGCGCGGGAGATGATGCTGTGGCCGATATTGAACTCGCAAAGCCCTTCGATTTTCGCGACGGGGCCAATGTTGCGATAGGTCAGTCCGTGACCGGCATGGACGATCAATCCCGCGGCCATGGCGATATCGCGGCCGTCGCGCAGCTCGTTGAGCCGTTTTTCGATCTGTTTGTCATTTTTCGCGTTGGCGTACTGGCCGGTATGCAGCTCGACGGCGTCGCAGCCCGCTTCGGCGGTCGCGGCGATCTGTTTTTCATCGGGCAAAATGAATGTGCTGACGAGGATGCCTTTTTTGTGCATCCGTTTGGTGATTTGTTCAAGCCGTTTTTGGAATTTCACACAATCCAGCCCGCCTTCGGTGGTCAGTTCGGCACGGTTTTCCGGCACGAGGGTGATTTGATCGGGGCGGATTTTTTCGGCAATTTTGACCATTGGCTCGGCCATGCACATTTCAAGGTTAAACTTGCAGGCCACGGTTTCCTTGAGCAATTGCACATCACGGTCGTTGATATGCCGCCGATCCTGCCGGAGGTGGACGGTGATCCCGTTGGCGCCAGCCAGTTCGCACTGCACCGCGGCCCACACCGGGTCCGGCTCGTCGGTCTTGCGTGCCTGACGAATCGTCGCCACATGATCGATATTGACATTCAGTAAAGCCATTTTGTTTCCTTAACTGGTTATAATAAAGGGTATTATAACACCCGAATCCGCCCCTGCAAGCCCAATCTTGTCTAATTCTGAACCACCTGCCTTCGCATGAAGCTACGTCAAGGCAGGCGAATAAACACGAATGACCGCGAATTATTAACCAAGGGTTTCATGGAATTACACCGAATAAAATGGGTTTGTTTTTCGTTTTTTTGTTTTGCCGCAGAGAACACCGAGATTCACAGAGATTATTTGATGGAGAATATGCTGCCCCTTCAGGGCGTTGGGGGTGGGTGGGGGTATCCGGACCCAGCCCGATGGGCTGGGCTATAGTACATCGGCCTTTCAGGCCATCTTGCTGCCGCACCGAAGGTGCCCGTTCTGAACATACCCGCACTGAAGGTGCAGTGTAATTTAGCCCAGGGCACCGCCCTGGGTCTGTGGTCACCCCCACAACATCACGCCCTGTAGGGGCAGGGTAATGGATTTGCAGGTTTTGGAGTTTTTCGAGGATCGTGGTGGCGATGTGCGTTGTGAAATTCGTGAGGATGGGGTTTTGCTTGCGGCGGTGTTTGGTGATGTAACGGCCGAGTGAGTTTTGGGGGCGCTGGTGCATGTATTTTGTAAATGGGTTTGTTTTGCGGAAATAGTTTTTGAATGTTCGATTTTCCGGGGAGCGCGCGTAACGTTTGAAGGCTGCGACGGTGATGTGTTGGGCCGTCAGCGACCGGTGAAAGGTGTAGAGCAGGTTTTTCGCGGCAAAATGCATGAATTAGTTCTTAGTTCTTAGTTCTTAGTTCGTAGTTCGTAGTTCGTAGTTGTGGAATGCCTTCGGCATGGCTTTTTTAACAGGTTCCTCACCCCATCCGGGGATTCCCCCTTCGCTCTTCGAGCTACGGCGGGACAGGTCGGGATGACATTTTTTTTGCTTTTCGATTTCCATATGGCTGCTTTTGTGTCATGCCGGACTTGATCCGGCATCCAGGGCGAGAGCACAGTGCCCAACGGCAAGACAGATGTGACGTAACGCCCATCTTGGTATGGACCGTCTGGACCCCGGGTCAAGCCCGGGGTGACAGCTGAAAAGGGTTTTTTAGTTTGTGGTTGCATGGGGGAGTCGGGCCAGGGCGTTTTGTTCGAGGATTTCTCGGGTTTCGCAGTCGTCATAGTCCACGCCGTCCATGAGGAGGGATTGGTATTTTGTACGGATGAACTGGAGGCGCTGGAGTTCGGTGATGGTTTTGTAGAGGGAATTTTCGATGCGGCGCTCGTGGACGAGGAGGCGTTCGAAGACTTTGGCTTCGGCGAAGTCGTTGACGGCGATGCGGCCGCAATCGATGTCTTCGGTTGAAGCGTCTTGCGACTCAGGCAGGATGCCTGAGCTACCTTGGGCGAAGACGCGGTAGGCGTCGATGTGGAGCCGGCCGGAACGCTTGAGACGCCAGGCCAGATCGACGATGCGTTCGGCGAGCATGTTTTCGACGTGGCCGGCGGGGTTCAGCTCTTTGGTGAGCTGGGATTTGAACGCGTCGTAGGCGGCGGGGTCCTCGTTGGGGAGAATCGGGGCCGCGGCGGTGAAGCCGTGGGTGACGGCGTTTTGGGCGACGACGGATTTGCCTTCTTCGGTTTTGGGGCCGGTGGATTTTTGGGCGTTGCGGCGGTTGGCGGCGAGTTGCTTGTCGCTGGTCATTGTGCTTGCTCCTTTGTCGTAAATGATTATTGATTAATGACTAATGATTAATGGGTTGGAATGCCTTCGGCATGGCTTTTGTCTTTTTCTTATAGTGTTCCATTTTGTATTTTTCAGTTTCCATTTTCTGCGTATTATACCATGAGTTTGATATTTGTCAAACTTTCAATTGTATATTTTAGATTGTAAATTGTAAATTGCTTGTTGAGCGGGAATTAGGGGATGCGTTTAATGGGGCGAAAGGGACTTATGGGACAGATAATAGTTGGTTTTTGGAAAATCTTCGTGTTTCTTCGTGCCTTCGTGGTGAAAATGGTTTTCATTCGGGACATTGCCGGTATAATCAGGAGACATATTAAAAATGAAAGAGCAAATAGAAAAACTATTAGATTCAAAAAGAAAATAATCGCATGTACAGTGAAAACATGTATAGGAATACGTAACAAGAAAAGGGGCACAAAAATGTTTGATGGATTATGGACTATAGAATTTAGGGCAGAATTTGATTATGGCAGTGGAGTTTTAGTTATTAACGGGAATCAAGCTTTGGGGGGAGATTTTGGTTTTTATTACTTTGGAGAAATAGATACATCGAGTGGCCTAACTGGAGAAATTGATGTAGTCCGATTTAGCAAGAATGCTGTTTCGGTGTTCGGCAAAGATGTAGACAACTTCAGACTTTTGTTGAAAAACGGCACAATCAATGAAAAGGAATTTCAAGTAACAGCTAATCTACAAGGCCATGAAGAAATCTCAATGCAAATAACAGGGAAAAAGAAGGTGGATCTCTATGAAACAAAATGAAATAAAGAAACTATTAGAAGAATATAGCGAGACTGTAGCATCTTTACAGAGTTTCTTTCTATCCTGTTTTTCGTTTTTCACCGTTTCTGTTCCAATGTAATGTATTTATCGTTGTCTTCTGATCAGCCAGGTATAGGTCTCGCTGCATATCCAT
>Ga0224495_10000791_pt1 | contig 23992 bp, 13 predicted proteins | sample SF_Jul11_sed_USG_FD_168128 | JGI IMG/M metagenome (GOLD analysis project Ga0224495, IMG submission 168128) | Sediment microbial communities from San Francisco Bay, California, United States - SF_Jul11_sed_USGS_4_1 | ecosystem: Environmental > Aquatic > Marine > Sediment | place: USA: California...
CTCGTCGAAGAGAATGAAAAGCGACGTAACTATCTTACAAGCTTCCTCTCCCAGCAGTCCCTCCACGTGCAGGAGACTTTATCCTTTGAAGAAGCCGCAAACCGGCTGCTTAACTCGAACGATTACACCGTAGCCCTTATCACCGCTCTTTCCCTCGAAAGCCATAAAATCAGTCTTTTCCGAAGCATCCGATCCTCTAATCCCCATTTGGTAATCGTTCTGCTCACACTGAGAGAAAACACAAAACTGGCTCTTTTTCTCCTCAAGAAGGGAATCGTGGATCACATCACGAGTCCTGACAATCTAGCAGCCATTTTTTCGGCGATTCACAACGAACTCCAAAAGAGAGAAATCATCCGAAAGAACCAGTCTTATCTGCGCAAACTCCGCAGGCTTCATTCTGACCAACAGAAGAGTATAAAACACACATTAGAACTCGAAGAGGTCTATGACACCACTCTCGAGAACCTGATGACAGCTCTAGACCTAAGAGATGTCGAGACATTCGGGCATTCCAGGACAGTCGCCAAATACAGCCAAATGCTGGCGCAGCTATTAAAAATAAAAGACAAATCCACTCTGGATAACATACGAAAGGGAGCCTTGCTCCATGATGTGGGGAAAATCGCCATCCCTGATACCATACTCAAAAAGCCTGACCCATTGACACCAGAAGAATGGAAAAAGATCAGGCTTCATCCCACCCTGGGCTACGGGTTGATCAAAGAAATCAAACTGTTGAAAGAAGTGGGAAACATCATTCTTTATCATCATGAAAGATACGATGGCACAGGTTATCCTAAGGGTCTGAAAAAGGACCAAATCCCTCTTGAAGCAAGAATATTTGCCTTAGCTGATGCTCTAGATGCTATCACTTCTTACCGGCCCTATCGCAAAGAGAGGGATTTCAAAGCAGCCAAGAAAGAAATACAGATAAACACTGGGAAGCAGTTCGATCCCAGGGTTGTGGATGCCTTTTGTTCACTGAGTCTGAACACCTGGGAAAAAATCCGCTTCGAAACCACCCAATTCCTACCCGCCTTCCTAGAAATGAAAAATCTGTAGGTAATGACATCTCACCTCTTGGGATGAGAAAAGGCGGTGAATTTTACCCTCGTGATTCGTCTCAAAAGGCTATTGAACTGCATTTTTGCATCTGACATCATGAATCCGCTCGTGTGACAAGGAGATAGCTTGGATGCCTCACCTTGACAGGTTTCAGAGGCAAGGAGTAAGATAAATCATGAAAGCCAAGGAGAGAAAAAATGGCTAAGAAAGACGATACCCCGGAAAAACCCTCTACCATACTCGATGAAATCGAACAGCAGCTGGAGCATGCTCTTGCTAAGAAAAAGGAAGATGTAGAGAAGGAGCTAGAGGAGAGAATTAGGAAGGAAAAGGAAGAAGCTCAGAAGAAAATACAGGATATCGATAAAGAGATTGCCAAAGAAAAAAAGACCTTAATTGATTTCAAAACTCTACTCGCCGAATTCGAAACCAACAAGAGAGATCTGAAAAAGCAGATCAAGGAGCATATTGAAAAGGCCATCCGATTCCAGACTGAGATTGAGTCTCTGACTGGACAAACCCTGGAAGAACTCAAGAAAGTCAGCGAGCTGAACCAGAAATTGGAAGAGCTCCAGCATGATACTGGAGAGAAAGTATCAGCTCTAAAGAAAGACCTCGAAGAGAAATTCGGGATAGTGGCCGAGGTTCCTGGTGGTGAGGAGGCTGAGGAGACAGAGATCAATCTCGATCGGGAGCTCGCCAAGCTCAAGAAGATCAAGGAGCTGTTGGACAACAGCGGAGCCGTCGAAGAGCTGGTCACAGAGGAAATGCCAGAAGAGCCAATAGAGCAAGAGGTTGTTGAAGAGCCTGTGGAAGAAAAACCTGAAGAAGAAGCTGTGCCAGAAGAAGAAGAAAAGAAGGAGGAACCAGAAATAGAGGTTCTTGAGCCAGGAGGACCGCCTCCAGCCGAAGGTCCTGAGGAGGTAACCGAAGAGCCTGAAGAGCCTGAAGCAGCGCCGGAACAAGATGAAATCTCGTTTCAAGTGGCCTTCGATAAACTGGAGCAGTACAGGAAAGGGAGCACCAACGAAAACGATGCTGAAATCAGTTATTTCGAGAATAATGAGAAAATCGTCCTCGACGGAGAGTACATCATATCGACATTGAATAACCACTTTGAAGAGGCCAAGAAGCTTTACATCAAACTATCTCAAACCGAATCTCCTAAAGACCAGTTCTTCATCAAGCAGGAGATCATTAAGCATCAGGAAGCGCTTCGCAAAGTCATGCTGCGGAGCATCCGGTTGTGTGAACAGGAGAATTGTTCGCTTCCCGAATACACAGTGGAGATTTTGAGTCTGGATGTCCTCAAGAATGTGCTCGAAAAGGTGAGCATGCAGAATTGGAGCAACCAGGATGATTTCTCGTCTTTTGATAACTTTTCCAAGGAGCTGAAAGATTCCTTCTACTCGAAGATCACACCTCCGGCGGCCTATCTGCAGTCAATCATGAAAGAGCTGGATATTTCTTAGTGGGGGAGGAAGCTTTCTCTCGGGTTTAAAGAGGAAAAATAATCTTCCAGTACTTTCCTGTCTTTTACAGGTAATCCGATGAATTTTATTCCCGAATAGAAATGGGAATAATTGTCTCCGGCCATCATCGAATACACGACTTCCCCCTTGAGCTGGCAGGCGTTGTTCCCAAGAATCAGGACCAGGTCAACAGGCTGACGGATATCGATCAACGAATCGGTTGGGATTCTCGCCCCTCCCAAACTCAGGTTTATTGTTTTTGTCACCCGATAGAAATCTTTCCTTTTGTAGATGAGAATGGTCGAGGTGTAGTATCTTTTGTGTCTTCTTTTTTCAGGTCGTTCCAGGAATTTCTCTAGAGAGGGGGATGTTTGAAGCTCTTTTAACCGCTCCCTGATATAGATACAGACTCTGTTCTTGTACATATCCCGTATTCCTGGGGGGGATGCCCTCTTGCCTTTGGCCTCGGCCAGCGCCAAATCGGCTTCGTTGGCTAGCTTTTTCAGGTTGTTTTTGCTTGCCCCGTCCCAGGACTTGACTCTGTCTTTGGAGAAGAAAGTCACTCCAAAGCTCATGGTCAGGTTGTTGTTCGGCTGAAATTCCTGATTCTCGAAATAATGGGCCTCGGTGTTTTTCCTGATTCTTTCGGTGAAGCCGATCGCTTCCTCTTCGCTGGATATCCCTGAGAGGAAAAACAGGAATTCCTCTCCTCCGTAACGGCAGAGGAGATCCTCCTCTCGTATGGAGGAGTTGAGCACGGCTGCCAATTCGCGCAGGAGTCTGTTCCCGGCCTCGTGTCCGTTTCGGTCATTGTAGTTTTTGAACCAGTCCACATCACCCATGACCATGGCGAAGGAGGATCCTTCCTGATGCCTCTTTCGGTCCAGTTTAAGCTTCTGGATGACCTTGTCGAAAAAGGGATCGGGTCGGAGCAAACCTGTTAAAGCGTCATACTGGATGAGGTTGAGCTTTGTGATGGCGATCGAGATGTGTTCGCAGAATTTGAGCATGATCTGCTCGTCTTCGGCTGTAAATCCTGGCCTTTTCGGTCTGTCTCTGCCGATCTTGTTGTAGACCTCAAGCACCCCGATCGCTTCTTGAGCGTGCATGATCGGGACACAGAGAAGGCTTCTGAGAGGGGACCTGAGATCTTCCACATACCGGCGGGAGAGTCTTTTGTCGTCAGCCAGGTCGGATAGGTTGATGGTTTTGGCATGGTGCGCGGCATGAGCAGCAAAATCGTGGGACTCGATCAGGACAAAATGTCTGGTCGATTCTGGATGAGTGAGAAAGGCGTCGTCCCAAACCAGGGGTTTTAGAAATTTTCCAAGAGTTTCATTTTCGTCGAGGATGTAGATCGAGATTCCTTCGGCATGGACGATATCTTTGATATCGTAAACAATGTCCAAGAGGCTCGTGACATCATTTGCAATATAAAGCCTTTTTAGAGTGTCTTCGATTCTTTGTTTCTCCTTTTTGACTCCAAGGTATTTGGCCTCCATGGACATGCGTTTTTCGATCTCTTTGACAATGCTGTTGTTTATGAAATTTTTAATTTTCTGGATTTCATAATAGGCTTCCTGCAGTTTGACTTCACTTCCAACATAGGTCTTCCTAAGGTTTTCCACTTCAAACTTGAGGAAGGAGTGTTCGGATGCGGTTATGATGGTGCGGAGGAGGCTATCGGTATTTTGCTTGTCGAGAGAGGAGAGGTGGTGGTCCGCGTAGTAGATCAGCGGCCAAGATTTGGCTCTCTCTACTAGTTTTTTTTCGTCACTTCCCGTGATGACGATACTGGTTGTGGTCCGGAAGAGACCTCTGAGCGAGGAATATTCGGATAATGATTCATCCACGACGAGGACATTGAACTCGATTTTTTCGATAAGGGTTACGACTTCTCCTGTTGTGGAGGCGATATAGACCAAGCCAACCTGACTGCATAATTTCTTTAGGACATCGACTTCTTCAGATTTTCGATTCAAGATAAGGATGTTTTGCTCAGCCATGCTTATTCTTGGATTTTGAAAGGACGAATCCCTCTGGGATACATGGTTAAACCTCAGCCAAAATCCTCTTACAAAAGTCCCACCTAAATGGTATAATTTTTCCTCCCCTTAGTCAACCTTTTTTTTAAAAATTTTATGATTATTTATAATAATTTATAATAAGGGTCAAACCGGATTAGGTTAAGGCTGTTTTAATGCATGATTTTCTAGTTATTTCTATTAAAATCAATAAATTAGGTCGGTCTGACCCCTAAAAAGGACTTTACTAATCGGTGTTTACTTTATACTATATAGAGGATGGTTCGTGTGAGGTTTGCGCCAAGCCCTACCGGATACCTTCATATAGGGGCAGCCCGGACCTGTTTCTTCAACTGGCTGTTCGCCCGCCATCATAAGGGTCGGTTCATTCTTCGCATCGAGGATACGGATGTGGCCCGGTCTTCTGAGCAGATGACCCAGGGGATTCTTGATGGACTCAGATGGCTCGGTCTAGATTGGGACGAAGGTCCTATCTATCAGTCCAAAAAATTGGATTTTTACCAAGAAAAAGCCCATGGATTGGTCGAGAAAGGCCTCGCTTACTACTGCTACTGCAACCCAGATGATATACGGGGGAGAATCGACAGAACCCCTGAAACCGGAGATTTTTGGGGATATGATCGGCACTGTTTGCACCTCTCAGAGAAAGAAAGGAAGAGCTTCGATTCGGAAGGGAGGGCCAAAGCGATCCGGTTTCTTGTGCCTCAGGGAGAGATTCAATACACGGACATGGTTCATGGTCCTCTTTCGGTCGATAGCGGAACTATTGAGGATTTTGTGCTGCTCCGTGGAGACGGCCTTCCCACCTATCACCTGTCCGTGGTGGTGGATGATGTGGAGTCGCAGATCACCCATGTCATTCGCGGAGATGACCACATATCCAACACTCCCAAGCAGATTCTGCTGTATCGGGCGTTTGAGTCGGATCCTCCTGAGTTTGCCCATCTGGCTCTGATCCTGGGACCCGACAAGAAGAAATTGAGCAAGAGACATGGGGTGACGTCTGTGCTTGAATTCAAGGACCAGGGCTATTTGCCCCTCGCCTTTCTAAACTTTCTGGCTCAGATGAGCTGGTCTCCTGGAGAGGAGGGCATCTACTCTGTGGAAGAGATGGTCTCCAGATTTTCGCTGGACAACGTGAGCAAAGGCAGCCCTGTCTTTGATCTGGACAAGCTGGAATGGTTAAACGGTCAGCTGATCTCTCGTATGAGTGCAGATGAGCTGGCCCCATTCGTGACAATAGAGTTACAGAGTGAGAGCCTCTGGCTGGATGATCTGGAGTTGGGCCAGAAGCAGTGGTATTATAGACTCATCGATCTTTTGAAAGAAAGAAGCAGAACAATCAAGGCTTTTTCTCGGCTGGCCCGGCCATTTCTCCAGGAGGATATCGAGTATGATGCAGCAGGCGCAGAGAAATATTTGGCGGATGAGAGATTGGAGACCCTGCTGCCTGCGCTGAGAAAAGACTTTGAGGACATGGACGATTTTTCTGCCGAAGGGATCGAGCGTGTCCTTCGGCAGAGGGCAGAGAAGGAAGGGATTAAGGCAGGACTTTTGATCCATGCGTTGAGGATGCTCGTTGTTGGAGAGCCAGTGAGCCCTGGGATTTTTGATGTACTGGAACTGGTAGGCAAGGAAAAGACAATCGGACGCATGGCCAAACTACAGGAGGCCAAACGGCATCCATAAAAACTGCATACATAGAGGGATCCTTCCCCGAATGGTCCGTTCATTTAGAAAAGGAGGGTGAGCATGAGTGAATATAAAGAAGTGAGAGCCCCGCGGGGCATGCAACTGAACACAAAAGGGTGGTCTCAAGAGGGAGCCCTCAGGATGCTGATGAACAACCTGGATCCTGAAGTTGCTGAAAAACCCGAGGAACTGATCGTCTATGGCGGGACAGGAAAAGCCGCGCGCAACTGGGACTGTTTCTGGGCTCTCGTCGACAGCCTATCCCATCTCGAAAACGATGAAACGCTTGCCGTCCAATCCGGAAAGCCAGTGGCTGTGTTGAAAACCCATCCCGAAGCCCCTCGAGTCCTGATCGCCAATGCCCTTATCGTGCCCAAATGGGCCACGTGGGATGAGTTTCGGCGCCTTGAAGCCAAAGGTCTCACCATGTTCGGACAGATGACAGCCGGAAGCTGGATATACATCGGCACGCAGGGGATTCTCCAGGGAACCTATGAAACTCTGGCTTCGGTCGCCAATAAACATTTTGGCGGCACCCTGAAGGGAAAGCTGGTCTTGACCGCAGGTCTTGGCGGGATGGGCGGTGCCCAACCCTTGGCTGTGATCATGAACGAGGGTGTGGCCATCGTGGTCGAGGTCGATCGAGAGCGAATCCAGAGGAGGATGGAGACCAAGTATGTGGATATCATGGTCGATAATCTGGATGAAGCCCTGACTCTTGCTCTGGAAGCCAAGGAAAATGGGGCAGCTCTCTCCATTGCCCTTCTTGGAAATGCCGCCGATGTTCTCCCTGAATTTGTGCGCAGAGGGATCGTTCCGGATGTGTTGACCGATCAGACATCTGCCCACGATGAGCTCAATGGATATGTTCCCCATGGCCTTCCCTATGAGGAAGCCTTGCGGCTTCGCCAGGAAGATCCTGATGATTACATCAAACGCGCCTATGAGTCGATGTCCGTCCATGTCCAAGCCATGCTGGAGCTTCAAGAGATGGGGGCCAAGACATTCGATTATGGCAACAATATCCGCGGCCAGGCGCAGAAGGGAGGAGTGGAGAATGCCTTTGACATTCCAGGTTTCGTATCTGAATACATCCGTCCGCTCTTCTGTGTGGGCAAGGGACCTTTCCGGTGGGCAGCCCTCTCGGGCAATCCTCAGGATATCTATGTGACCGATGAAGCCGTGCTCAAGACCTTTCCTGAGGATAAAGCCCTGGAGCGCTGGATCACGAAAGCGCAAGAACAAGTCAAGTTTCAAGGCCTCCCTTCCCGAATCTGCTGGCTGGGTTATGGCGAGAGGGCACGGTTTGGACAGGTCATCAACGACTTGGTCAAGCAGGGAAAGATCAGTGCTCCGATCGTGATAGGAAGGGACCATCTGGATACCGGGTCGGTTGCCTCTCCTAACAGGGAAACCGAGGGGATGAGAGACGGTTCGGATGCCATTGCCGATTGGCCAATCCTGAATTCCCTGCTGAATGCGGTGTGTGGCGCCTCTTGGGTCTCGGTTCATCATGGAGGAGGAGTAGGCATCGGGTTGTCCATCCATGCGGGCATGGTGATCGTTGCCGATGGGGAAGACTCCACGGCGAAGAGACTGGAACGGGTGCTGACTGTGGACCCTGGCTTGGGTGTGGCCCGTCATGCGGATGCCGGGTATGAAGAGGCGATCCGCTGTGCCCGAGAGAAAGACATCAAGATCCCGATGCTGAAATAACAAATTTTTTATTCGTAAACTTTAGTTCCTTCAACCGTAAACCACAGTAGAACATTTGTAGGGCCCGATCCCCTGATCGGGCCTTTTTTTTGGGAAGCAAAAAGCTGGCATGGATTTTGCTTTAGGAAGCAGCGAAAGGAGGTTTTAAGATGAAAAAATTAAAAAAACACAATCCAAAGAGGCTTGTCGTTGTGGGCTTGATTTTGAGCCTCGTCATCCTCTTTTGCCCGCCCGGATTTGCGTCCAATGAAGAGTGTGATAGGGCCTTGGCCAGATGCAGTGTGGATGCAATGATTGCTGGACTCTTCAGCGGGCCCCAAAGTTTCCTGGTCTATTCTGCGGGTTGTTTCTTGGGCTATACGTGGTGTCTCAAATACTATGATCCACAAAATTAATGATGAAGGACAAGGAAGATGAATCGAAAAAATAAGAGCGTAAAAGGATGGGTCATCGTGGTGGCCTTTTTGGTCGTGCTCAGTGGTCTTCTTGCCGCTGATTTGCGCGCAGGGGAGTGCGAGAATGCCCTGTTCAGATGCATGGATGATCCCTACTGGCATATGACGCTTGCAGGTCCTGTTTACTGCGCCACAGGCTATCTTTTCTGCAAGAAATATGTCGAGTGATAGAGAACGGTTCCTAACGGTCCTGATCCTTTTGGCACTTCTTGTTCCCTTTCTGGTTGCCGAGAGAAAAGGGCCCACCAAAATATCTTTAGATGAGGTTCTCTCTATAGGGAACTTGGAAGATGGCGCCCTTTTCCAATGGGTGGGGGTAGTGGCTGATTCTCATAAATCCATCTATGTCACCGATGCCATGGATTATGCTTTGAAGAAGTTCGATCCCGAAGGGAACATGTTGAAGACAACCGGGGGGAGAGGGCAGGGTCCTGGGGAATTCTCAGCACCCAGGCTTCTGGACTGTTCTGAGGAGTATGTGTTTGTGAGCGAACAGTACCAGCCGGTCATCAAAGTTTTTGATAAAGATCTTGTTCACAGATACAACATCCCTCTGAGAGCGCCTGTGGGAGATATGAAGGTTCTCGGAGATGATCTTGTGGCTGTCATGGTGCTGACACCGCAGAGGAGCAGCACCATACTCTTTTGCGATCAAAAGGGCAGAATCGTGCATGAGCTGAATTATGCCGGCAACTCCTCCGGAATATTGATGGACATGGTGAGCTTTGACCTGGACTCACAGGGCAATCTGTATCTGGCCTATAACTTCGCGGATAGGATCGAGAAGTTCGATAAGAGTGGGAATAGGATCTGGTCGAAGAAGCTGCTGGGTGTTAAGCAGGTGGAGAGGAAAAGGATCTCTTCTTTTGTTGTCCCGACTGAAATCGTCTTCAAGGATGTGGCGCTGGACGGATCGGGGAATATCTATGTTCTGGGCGGCGGATTCTCCAAGAACCCAAGCCGCGATGTCTATGTTTTGAGCTCGGATGGTGAGCATCTGACGACATTCACGCTGCCCGATACGAGTCATTGTATCCACGTCGACAAAGATAATTTCTTGTACTCCAGGGCGAATGAGGGCATCACTCTGAAGAAATACAGAATGGTCCTTTCCAGGGTGAGGTGACATGAAATTCAGATTTACAGACTGCATCGTCCTCTTGATTTTTGGGTGTATGACGTTCTTTCATTTGAGAGGTTTCAATCGATCATCTCAGAAAGGATTCCCAGGTGAGGAGATGGCCTCTGTGCTGAGTCATGTCGACTTTGAGTGGCCGAAGCGACGGCAGCACCTTCTTTTCTTTATTGATTTTCGGGATTTTTCATGCATGACCTGCCTCGATTCCTTCCTTGATTTTTATCGTCGGCTTCCTCCGCGGTTCCAAACAGAGGATTCGATGGGCATTCTGGTTTTAGATCCTGAAAAAAGGGACAAGACATCCTCAGAAATCGCGAGAGTGAAACTCAGGGGTTTTGTTCTATCCAATCACATCATCTTTCCTGTACAGGTCGATCGATTTCATGTTTTCAGAGGGATTGCCCAGGAGGGAACCTCGGTTGTTCTTTTCGATTATGACAGAGAGATCATAAAAAGGTTCCTGTTCCCTTTAAGGCAGCAAGATCTCGATGAACTATTCAGATGTTTGACGGATTAGCGGCTCTGGATATTCAGGTATTCATCCTGAAAGGACACCTCGATGGTATCCTGTTTCCAGATCATCAATATCAAATTATCAATATCAATTAAGTGATTGGGTATCCTGTCCCCGAATTATTCACGTTTATCAGCTTCCAACTGCCTTTCCGGATGATGCTGTAGGGCACCACTTCACACACGGTCGGGAAAAAGTCGACACTTGACACCGGAATATCACATCGGCTCCAAAACCGAGGGCTTTCAAGATATCACGACGCCTGATTCGTGTGTTCATTTCCTTTCAGCAGCACTCATTGCATTGGTGCTTAAGTTATTGTTTTATGTGATGACTTGGTATTTACAGCTTGTATCACTGAAAAAGCTGAAAGTCAAATTCCATGTGGGATCACAAAGTTGAGGGCTGATCCCATCTAGAATTTTTTATAGTTTATAATATAATGTTTGTCTATAGTTGAGCCATAAAGAAATGGAAGCGATATCGAGAAGGACCTTCTTGAAGAGAGCTTCTTCTGTTGTGGCCACAGCCATGACAGGAACTTCTAAGGTCTTTTCTTCCTTTGGGTCTCAAAAAAGCGTCAACTTACGAGATCTTGCAAACAGCACCGAATTTCCCTTCAATTATGATACCGAGAACTTCGGAGCTTCTGAAAGGATATTTTTCGAGAAACACAACAGTGCATACTTGAATATATTCATAAGGCCAGGGAAGGTCTTGGATATCAATGTTTTTGTTTCAGACAAAGAATCAGATCTTCACAGCAAGAATCCTATCCATTTGACCGGATTGAAAAACAGTGTTGATATTTTCCTGGGCAATGTTTTGAGTCCCAGATTGTGTTATAAGATCGAATATAAAGAGGGAAAAAACTGGCAGTCGCTCAATCCCAGGTCAATCAGGACACCAAACATCAACATCGAAAAAGGCGACAAATTCAAAATCATCCTCAAAGGAGATGATCACGTTTATGCAGACCTTAAGTATGAGCCCAGAGATGAAGAATGGCGAAGGGATGTGCTGCGGGGGGACTACATCAGCAGAATGCTGCAGGAAATCACCATTGACCCAGACTATATCCCCGAATGTGGAATCCATAGGGTGATTTACGGTTTTACCTTTGCCCATACGTTGAAATACATACTCGCGACTCAACCTGATCTTGTCATAGACCTGGGTGATACAGTAGGCACAGACTCCTACAGGATTTGGGGTGGGGAGGGACAGTGGCCGGAACTCCAGCCTAAAGACAACCTCATGAATCAGGCCAGAATCCTGTGGGAAAGGAAGCGAAGGACGTTATCTGCCGTCACGCCTGAGATCCCTTACTATCTTGCTCTGGGGAATCATGAAGGTGAAGTTGGCTGGTACACCGATGAATATCCTTTCACCCAGCCCTATTCGAAAGCCCAGAGAAAGAGGCTGCTGCCATTGCCAAAATCATTAAGGCTGTTTGAGAATTTAAGGATATCTTCGTTTTCCAATAATGACTGGTTTTTTGATAACCTGGATCAAAATTATTATCCGATATTCTGGGCCAATGGAGACATCAGGTTTTTCATACTGGATGTCAATACTTATCTTGAGAGGAAGCCCAAAGAAATATATGATTGGACGCTCGGACACATACAGAGGGATATGGTCAAGGATATGCTTTTTGACGGAATCGGAGCGCCATGGAAATTCATCTGCTACCATAACACTCTTGGAGGCTACCCATTGGGTTCGGGAATATACCCAGGAGCTTATGGAAGAGGTCCCTTATTCACTCGAGAAGATTATGAAAGAATAAACGATATCAACCCAACCATGAATATTGACCCTGAGAGAGTGGAGCAGGTTTGGTTGACCGAACTTGCTCAAGATACGGATCTGAGAGGATTCTTTTATGCTCATGACCATGTGTTTTTTAAAAAGCTTATCGGCCAGACAGCCCTTGGCAAGGACATGATCGGAGCATGTGTTGGAGGAAGCACATATTCGGGAACACTTTTACCGGAGAACATCTGGGGTAATCCATACTGGATGGAATTTTATGGGCCGTGGTATGAAGATCCCCCGCTGTTTCTCACCCCGCCCGGAATAACAGAACTGGAAATAGATAAAGACGGAACCACCATCAGATATGTGTGTACAGCACCGCCTGAGTGTATGAACGCCAACATGCCGCCAGGCACAAAGCCAGGGGATGTATTGAGAGAATACAGAATCACCAGATGAGAAAAGGTCATAACACAAAAATAAGCCTGCTCATTCTCCTTTTCTTTGTTCTTCTCTCTGTGCTCATGCTTTGGCCACTGCCGAAGCACATGTCGGATACCCTCATTTCCGAGGTCGATCCTCTCTTGAACACATGGATCTTATCATGGGATATTCATCAGCTTTTTAAAGATCCACTGCATCTCTTCGATGCCAACATATTTTATCCCTTGAAGAATACACTTGCCTTCTCGGAACACCTGATTGTCCTTAGCCTGATAGCCATGCCGGTGAGCCTGATTTCTGGGAATCCGATTCTGGGCTATAATTTTGTCCAGCTCATAGCATTTATTCTTTGTGGATTTACAGCCTATTTGCTCGTTTATCATCTAACAGGTAACAGAATCGCCGCCATCATCGCAGGCATAATATTTACCTTTCACCCCTTTCGATTCAGGCAAATCGGACACATCCAGAATATCGCTGTTTTCTGGACTCCTCTGTGCCTGCTCTATCTGCACAAGTTTTTTAAAAAGCCAACCTGGAAACATGTCCTCTTATTTGCTCTATTTTTCATCTGCCAAGCTCTCTCCTGTGGGTACATGGCCGTGTTTTTATCCCTTGTTATTGGCTTGGCCATACTTTATTATTTTTTGTTTATCCCAAAAAAAGACATTATGCCGGTCATGAAAAAATTCGCCGTTTCTGTCCTTCTTGCCGCTATAATCATTGCGCCCTTTCTCTATCCCTATCTTCAGGTAAAAAAGGAGCATGAATTCAAACGAAGCATAGAGAACAATATCCGAGTATCAGCGAACATCATGAGTTATGCAACTATCTCTAGGTTGAAAAGAAATATCGTCTATTACCCTTTCGTGCAAGAGATCAGGCGGATCCTCCACCGGGAGAGAGAAGAAATCCTCAGGCCTCTAGGAAAAGGTCTGTTCCCTGGAGTTATTACTTTGATTCTTGTTCTTTGTGCTTTTGTTCTGACTCCTTTTTCTCTGCACGCTTTCAAGAAAGAAAAAAAATGGACGGAAAAAAAGAAAGGGGTGGGAGAAAGGCTGCCTCGTATAGCCAAAGCAACCTGTGCAGGTATGATCATCCTCAGCTTAATCCTCATTGTTCTAATTGTCCTTTTCGGAGGAATCGATTTCACTTTACTCGGCCTTGATATCAAATTGACCAAGCTGACCATCCCTGTATATCTTTTCCTCATCTTTTTCATCATCCGATTGGCCCTGACGCGCACATCTATCGGTATCCTCGATGATGAGAAGAGTCGATTCCTGATCCACAGAAATTTCTACCTTTTTATCGCTGTGGTTAGCTTTATCCTCTCCTTTGGGCCAAAGATCTATTACCTCTATTGTGACTTAGGGGATGGACCCTATATGTTTCTCTACAAATATCTATTTTTCTTCGAGGGGATACGCGTGCCAGAAAGATTCGGGATTCTTGTCATGCTTGGATTGAGTGTTCTTGCAGGATACGGAATGGTCAGACTGATGAAGGTGCTCAAAAACAGGGGAAGGATAATCCTGGGTTTAGTTGTTTCAGGATTGTTGATCTATGAGTTCATTTGTGTGCCTCTTCCGTCATTCGAAATCTCCAGAGAGCCGAAGGATGTCTACAGATGGCTCGCCTCTGATAAGGAGCAATATGGAGTATTGGAATATCCTTTTGAAACATTGCAGCAGGACAAGTATTACATGTATTGGTCAACCTTTCACTGGAAAAATCTGGCCAATGGGTCCTCTGGATTTAATCCCAGGCTAATCACCCGATTACGAAGGTTGGCTCATGAGAGAGAGGCTTTCCCCGACAAAGAATTTATCGAATACATAAAAACTCAGGTGTTGGTGAAATATCTGATTTTGCACCTGGGAGATATGACCGAGAAGGAAAAAGAAGACATACTCGAGAACGCCAATCGGTTTTCGGAGGATTTGAAATTGGTCAAGACGTTTGATGATAACGACCACGTCTTCGAAGTCATCTATGACAACGAAGTGATGACTAGCTATTGACTCTCTCCGCCTGGAATGGTTATATTAAACCTGGATTATTAGCGATGCCTTTCCTTATCCTGCAACTGAAAGATTTTGAGGCCAAAAGTTTCGAGCTCTCCAAGCCTGTGACAAGGATTGGAAGAAAGCCCACCAATGATGTGGCCCTTTCAGACCCCTTTGTGTCCCGCGATCATGCCGAGATCGCAGCCCTTGAAGATGGCGGGCATGAGATCAGAGATTTAGGCGGTGAGAACCCTGTTAAAGTCAACGGAAGGATCATCTCCCAGCACAGGCTAAGAGACGGAGATAAAATTACCCTCGGTCAATCCCTTCTGGTCTTCAAGACAGAAACACCGTGTCCCAGTGCCAACGTCGAGTTTCTCATGGCTGAAGAGATGTCCCAGAAAGCGGTAGAGGTTGCCTCTCTCGATGCCAAGAAGACAGTGCCCTTTTCCCTGGATGAATGGGATGACAAGGATCTTGCTTTCCTCCAAAGGGATCATCAGAGGCTGATGCTACTGTATGATTTTGGCAAAGCTGTCAATTCCCACTTGGAAGATCATGATGAGATACTGGATGAGATCATGAATACCACCTTGAAGACCTTGGCTGCGGAAAGGGGCTTTATCGCCATAGTCGATGAGAGCACAGGGGAGTTGAGCTGTGAACTGGTCCGTGATGAGACTGTGGATCCGGACTTGAATAAACTGGAGGTGAGTCGAACCATCATCCACAAGGTGTTGAACGAAGGCGTATCTATTCTGACGGTCAATGCCCAAGAAGACACTCAGTTCGACAAGGCGAAGAGCATCAGAGAATACAACATCCGGTCAGCCATTTGCGCCCCGCTTCTGTTTCATGATGAGGTTTTAGGAGTCATCTATCTGGACAATCGGGCTTCGGCAGGGAGTTTCTCCAAAGACGACCAGATGTTTTTGATTGCCCTGTGTCATCAAGCTGGAATCGCTTTGGGTAACGCCCGCCTTCACAGGCGTGTTGTCCAGGATAATGTTTGGCTGGAGAATTCCCTCAAACCCAAATTCGATCTCCTGGGCGAATCAGAGAAGATGAAAAAGGTGTTTGAGACGCTTAAGAAGGTTGCACCCACAGACATCACGGTGTTGGTCCAGGGAGAAACCGGCACAGGGAAGGAGCTGGTGGCAAAGGCGATTCATGCACTTTCTCCCCGCAGGGAAAATCCCTTTGTGCCGGTCAACTGCGCAGCCATACCGAAAGATCTGATCGAGAGCGAACTCTTCGGTCACGAAAAAGGCGCCTTTACTGGGGCGACTAGCTCCCGAGAAGGAAAATTCCAGTTGGCTCACGGCGGAACGATTTTCCTCGATGAGATAGGAGATATGAGCCTGGATCTGCAGGCAAAGGTTCTGCGCATCTTGGAAGAAAAAGAGCTTCAGCGTGTTGGTGGGACCAAGACGATCACGGTTGATGTGAGGGTCATTGCAGCCACAAACAAGGATCTAGGAAAGGCTGTTGAGAATGGAGCCTTCCGTGAAGATCTGTTTTATCGGTTGAACGTGCTCGTCCTTAAACTTCCTCCGCTCAAAGAGAGAAAAGGGGATATCATTCCTCTCGCTGAATACTTCATCGCAGGAAGAGTAAAAAAAATTTCGGTCAAAGCAAAGCGGCTACTCGAATCGTTTGAATGGCCTGGGAATGTCAGAGAATTGAGGAATTGCATAGACCGAGCTGTGGTCTTGGGAGATGGAAAGGTCATTCAGCCTGAGGATCTGCCCTATACCCTTCGCAAGGGAGGGCCCGTCATCCCGGCTCCTCTCGAAACTCTTGATCATATGGAGGAAGACCACATCATCAGAGTGTTGAGGTACGCAGGATGGAACAAGAGTGATGCAGCAAGAATACTCGGTATCACCCGCCAAACCTTGGATAATAAAATCAAACACTACAAAATCAAAGAGAAAGAATAGAAATTGCCAAAAAAATGGACAGTCTGTATCCAAAAAAACAGGCCCTAAGCTTCCTATCATAGCCCTCATCCCCGCCTGATTTTCCCTGTTTTGCCTTGAATTCCAGAGGTCAAGCTATCCGATGATCCCTCGCAGGCCTATCTGGCACAAAAACTGCTTTAACTTATAGAGATGAGAAAGGATTGGTTTAGAAGATGAGAAAAAAACCTTTTGAACACTCATGTAGGAGGTGTGGAATGAAAAGGCTATTTCAGATATTAGCATTGGTAGTCTTACTGGCTCCTTCGATGGTCTACTCTCAAGCCGGTCAGACTGGTTCCATCACCGGCATCGTCAGAACGCCAGAAGGGGAGCCACTTTCTGGCGTGATTGTGTTTCTCAAGGGGCCTGCCTTGGTCATTCCAGAGATCGAAGCTGTGTCCAATGAGAGGGGCATCTATCGTTTTTTTTATCTCTCACCGGGTGTGTACGAGTTGACTTTCCTTGTTCAAGGAATGGAAAAAGCCGTCCAAGGAGAGATAGTCGTTTCTGCGGGGAAGACGGTCACTCTGGACACAAATCTAAGACTAAGGGCAGCTAAAGAGGCTGTCATCGTCGAAGCAAAGGCCCCGACCATCGATAGACTGAAAACCGTCGGAGTGACGACACTGAACAAGGAATTTCTTACCACCGTTCCTGCTGAGCGTGAATTGACCATCTACTTCAATATGGCCCCTGGTGTAACCGGCAACGTCGCTCACGGGAGTTCGACCCGCGAGAACGCCTACACCCTGGACGGCGTCAATCTTGGAGATCCGGCGACCGGAACTCAATTGGTGGAATTTGGCCTGGATGTCATGGAGGAAGTCTCGGTTCAAAGCGGTGGACTTCCTGCTGAATATGGAAGCGTGAAGGGAGCAGTCGTCAATGTGATCACAAAATCCGGAGGAAACTCATTCAGTGGATCGGCCAGTTTCTACTACAACCACGAGAGACTGCAGTCCGACAACACAGAAGGCGTTGGTGTTGAAGGAAAGAGCGGGAAACACTACCAGTATGAGCCGGCCATCACTTTCGGAGGCCCTATTATCAAGGATAGGCTCTGGTTTTTCACCAACTTGAGTTTTAGACAGTCGGCCGAGTATGAAAACGGTTATCCTGCAGACGATCCTGATAATCCCATACCCATCAAAGAATTCCAACCCTATCCATACGTTAAGTTCACCTTTCAGCCCAATCAGGCAAACAAATTTGTTGCCTCTTATAATTTTTCCGATAGAAGACTGGATCACAGATTTGCTGCCTGGGATGTGACCGAGAGCGCCACAGTGATACAGACAAGCCCAACGCATGTCTTCAATCTTCAATGGACCAGACAGTTCGGCCCAACTCTGATAATGAACATGAAATTCGGAGTTGTCAGGAGCGTTCTCACGTTCGAAGGCAAGGATCACAATCAGGCTTACCGCGGTGATGGCCTCACCAATATTTGGAGCGGTTCCTATTTCAGGGCTATCGATGAGAATATCCGGAATCGTTACCAGGTGAACGCGGATGCAACGGCGTTCATCGATGACTTCTACGGTTCCCATGAGATAAAAATCGGAGGAGAGCTCCAATTCGGTCGGACTGGTTGGAATGTCACCTTCACCAAAGACCCTCTGACTGAGGTTGCTGCGATGATCGATTATCCGGAATGGGCCGAGCAGTACGGAATTTACAACGTTGGCTATCATTTTGCTGACTTTGGAAGAAAAGACGGATTCAACAACATTGCTTTGTTCCTCAACGATTCCTGGTCAGTCGTCAAACGCTTGGCACTGAACCTGGGATTCCGGTTCGAATACAACGCGACCATATGGCCGCCACAGATGCAAGAGGAGGGACCTCAGGAGTTCATGGGACTGACCTACAACAGGTCGATCACCAAAACCATTAAAGCATCGGAGTGGATAAACCTTGCGCCCAGGTTCGGGTTGATCTTTGACCTTTTTAATGACGGAAGCACTTTTTTGAAAGCTTCCTGGGGACGGTACATTCAGCCAAATATCACGGAATGGGTGAACCTTGGGCATCCCAACGGATGGTTCTATTACAATCAGCGTTATGACTGGCAAGGCAATCCAGTCGGGAGTCCTTTTAATATCCGTTTGCCCGGTGGTCAGAACATCGGCTATCCGGGCTACAACGATGGAAAGCTCAAAGCTCCTTATGTCGACGAATTCACCGTTGGATTGGAAAGAGAGTTGTTTGAGGAGTGGTCTGTCGGCCTGCGCTACATCCGCAAATGGGATCGTAACCTCATCGAAGACGTCGATGCCAACCAACTCGATATAGACGCCTTACTGAATGACGGAGAGCTTGTTTGGACAAATTGGGGGCCAGTCCAAGCAATCGATCCTTACAACGGGCAGGAGATCATGTTTTACAACTGGATAGATCCCAGTCTTCCTCTTGATCTCTACACCATCAATCCTCCAGGTGCTGACAGAGACTATGACGGCTTGGAATTCACGCTGCGCAAGCGATACAGGCATGGCTGGCAGTTTCATTTCTCCTATGTTTACCAGAAATCCAGAGGTTTGATACCCACGGCCGATTCGACACCAGGACAAGAAGCCAATGGTATTTTGGGAACGTCCGATTTGTATGAAAATCCCAATGCCCACACCAACGCTGTCGGCCGGTTTCCCAGGGAAAGACGCCATATGTTGAAGGTTCATGGAATGGTGAGAGGCCCGTGGGGGATCAACCTTTCCGGCTATCTCTCGGTTATGAGTGGAAGGCGGTACACACGCATGATATCCACTGCAGATCTTGGGATTAGCCTTCACGATGAGGAGGTCATCTTTGCGGAACCATTGGGAAGTCAAGGTTATAACCCGATCACGAATCTCGATGTGCGAGCTGAAAAACAGTTTAATTTTGGACGATTCGTACTCAAATCTTTCTGTGATGTTTTTAATGTGTTCAATGCGAACACGGTTACTGCGGTTCGCACCATTTCCGGCAGGACAGAGTATGAATTCCGGGATCCTCTGGAGATTGTTCCTCCGAGGATTTTCCAGCTCGGAACAAGGATTGAATTTTGATCATCCAACCTTTTTACCCCTCCGAGGGAGACTTTGCGGAGTCTCCCTCCCCTTTGACTTCATAAGGAAAGGATTTTAAGGAAATGAAATTGACAAAGAGTCTTGAAAGAAACCACGGAAGGAAATTCCATCGCCGTCTATTAACTGCAATCAAGAGTCTAAAGCAAATTTCAAAAAAGTCATCTCTTAACAGATTTGGGAGTCAATTGGAGATTCACAGCAAGGAACACGACACCGAATCGTTTTTTGTTTCCTTTTTTGATGATTGAATCAAGAATCGATCAGGAAACTGGATTATTCCTCCGCTGAATTCAGAACCATGGACACTTCACCGAGTGTTTTCTGGGGAAAACTCGAGGAAATACACAACACCATCAAGAAAATTGCTCCCTCGGATATCACAGTCCTGATTCAGGGAGAGACGGGAACTGGTAAGAGGCTGGTCGCAAAGGTCATCCATACGCTTTCCTCTCGGCGCGGCCAGCCCTTCATTCCCATTACCTGTACGGCCATCCCGGATGAGTTGATCCGCTTGGCTCGCGGTGGAACGGTCCTTTTGGATGAGATCGGAGATATGAGCTTACACTTGCAGGCGAAAGTCATGCGGATGTTAGAGTCGAAGGGATTCCAGAGAGCAGGGCGGACAGAGACCGTAGCGGGTGATGTTCGCATCATAGCAACCACTAAAAGAGACCTGAGACTAGCTGTGGATGCGGGTCAATTTAGAAAGGATCTTTTTTATCGCCTGAATGTCGTCGCGCTGAAGCTTCCTCCGCTCAAAGAGCGAAGGGAAGACATCCTACCTTTAGCCGAGTTTTTCATTGCTGGCAGGGTGAACAAGATATCTGGTCGGGCCAAACGGTTACTCAAATCGTATGATTGGCCCGGGAATGTCAGAGAATTGAAGAACTGCATGGAGCGAGCCGTCGCACTGGGCGATGGGAAAATCATAGAGCCCGAGGACCTCCCCCATACCATACGAAAATGTGCAAAGATTATTCCGGCGCCGCTGGAGTCGCTCGATCATATCGAGGAAGGCCACATCGTAAAAGTCCTCAGATACACAAGCTGGAACAGAAGGGCTGCCGCGGGAATTCTGGGGATCACGATCAAGACACTGGGAAAAAAGATCAATAAGTATGAAATAAAAGGAGAAAAAAGCAGTGAAAAAACCCTTAAACTGTATAAAAATTAGACAAATTTCTCCTTTGAATCTTTATCCTCTCTATTTTCAACATGTTCCGTTCGTTTGGCTGAGTTCCAGTGTATCCTCATGCCTAATTATCAAGCAAGGTCTCTGTTTTTTTGTTCTCAAGGTCCTAAGGTCGATAGCCTGCTTTTCCTCTGGAAGGGAGGAGATCATGATAGGAATTCAAGAAAGAATGGCACATTTCTTGCTCAAGTTGGAACAGAAAGGAGGTGATAATGGTCAAATGAGATATGGACAAATGCAAAACAATGGAGTGAAGGTTTTCGCTCTCGAGTGAGAAAAAATCAAAAACAAAGGAGGCAAGAGGAAAAATGAAACGACTCATCGCATTGTTGGGAGTTTTTTTCCTGATTGCAGTTTTCGTCTCAGCACAGGAATTTGGAGCCATCAAGGGAGCGGTGAAAGATGCTGATGGCATAGAGCTTCCAGGCGTCACGGTGACTCTGACCGGTTCCAAGATTGCACCCATGTCGGCCATTACCTCTGAGAAGGGAAATTTCCGATTCTTGAACCTGCCTGTTGCTGATGACTATGTGTTGAAGCTCGAACTTGAAGGATTCAATACCGTCATAAGAGAAGAGCTTGTTGTCTCTTATGGAAGAGACGTGAATCTGAATATTACATTGAAGATGACGGAGCTCAGAGAAGAGATCGTTGTCCGTGGAGAAGCTCCGGTCATCGACACCAAAAAGGTTCGGGTCGGTGTAAATCTGAACGAAGAGATGATCATGAGCCTTCCATCAGCAAGGAATCCCTGGACCATCTTGTCTCTCATTCCAGGAATGTTGATCGATAGGGAAGATGTAGGGGGAAATGAAGGCGGCCAGCAATCTCATTATTATGGCCATGGCTCTGATAAAGATGACAGCACTTGGAATGTGGATGGGGCCAACATCACAGACAATTCTGCTCTGGGATCGGCTCCGGCTTATCTCAATATGTCATCTTATGAAGAAGTCGAAGTCAACTATGGAAGCAATGACATCAGGGCTCAGACGGGCGGTGTGCAGATCAACCTCATCACGAGACGGGGAGGAAACGATTACAGAGGCATGTTTTATCTCGATGTGATAAGAAATGCCTGGCAGGCCGATAATGTCCCTCAGGAATTGACGGACATTGGTTATACCGCATCTGGAATCAACCGGCTGTATCTCTACGGCGCCAATTTCGGCGGACCACTCATCAGAGACAAGCTCTGGTTCTTTGGCTCATGGGGTATCCAGGATATTGACAAATTAACCCTGGCCGGAACATCAGACAAGACCTGGCTGGCATCCGGATATGCGAGGCTTGACTTCCAGCTCACAAATTCCACACGGGCCAATGCCTTCCTTCAGTATGACAACAAGCAGAAGTGGAACAGAGCGGCCTTCGGAGCTACCGTGCATGATGCTGACACCTTATGGAACCAAGTCGGCCCCGGATACTTTTGGAAGGGTGAAGTAGAGCAGATGTTCGGGAACCTGTACCTCAATGCCAAATTCATGTACACAAACGGAGGATTTAACCTTGCGCCTGTTCAAGGTCCGAGAACTTCAGACGGCTCGGGAAATTACATGGTTCTCTCCTATTACCCGACCTTTCGTGTGGAGGGAAACATCCTCGATTATGGAACCGACAGAGACCAGATCAATGTGAACGTCTACGGGGACTATTTTGCCGAGAATGTCTTGGGTGCGGATCATGAGATCAAATTCGGAGTGGATTACGTTCAAGCCACCACGACGACATTCTCTTATTATGAAGGGAATCTCTACTTATTCTACTTTGGACCCGATGAGACTTTGCCCACAGGGGAGTGGTGGCAGGCAAGATTGCTGAGGGATTATTTGCTCAATTACGGCTTTACCCGCTACAGTGCCTTTATCCAGGACACCATAACTGTTGGGAGGTTTGCTGTCAATTTTGGACTCAGGTACGACCAGGAAAAATCTTTGGTTAAGGATGCTAATATTCCTGCCTCACCCTGGCTCCCCCAATTCATGCCCGCTGTTAGCCTCGATGAGTTTGATCCCGGAGCAAAGTGGACAGTGTTCTCTCCAAGGTTCAGCGTGGCCTATGACCTGTTTGGCACCGGCAAGGATGTGATCAAATTTTCTGTTGCTCAGTATGGCTCTCAATCAGGGAACGATCTGGCTAATAATATCAATCCCATCGGCTGGACATGGATAGATGCCCTCTGGCAGGATTCCAATGGAGATGGCCGGGTAACCAATGATGAGCTCTATGGGTATGATTGGGATACAGGAGAGTTGAAAGATGTGAATGATCCTGATTACTGGATAGATTACTCCTGTGTCAACCCCGATGATCCAACAGAAATCAAGGCCATGGACAAGTATGATCCTGATTACAATTCACCGCGCCTTTTGGAAATTGGGCTCTCCTATGAAAAAGAGCTTATCACCGATTTTGCAGGCCGGTTGGAACTGTTCTATAAGAAGAGAAGCGGCCACACTTGGGGTGTGGGTATGGATGCTGACGGAGTCTTGGAAACAGAAGATAACTATTATGTTGCTGGTCATGATGATACTGTCGATTATGACTATTACGGGCGCTATGAGAATTATCCTTACACTTACTACACCAATCACAAGAAGATGTTCGATCGTTACCTGGGTGCTCAAATCGTGTTGACCAAGAGGCTCTCGAACAGATGGATGTTGAATACCTCGTTTACCTATTCTGATTGGAGAAGATATTACGAAGGTGAATATCTTGGAACCGTCTTTGATATGCTGTATCCTGACATGTTTTATGGACTCAGCAACCAGGAGTACTTTGACAGCGGTGTCGTTGCTCCTGAAAGCGGAGGCTCAGGCGAGAGATATATTTATTCAAATACAAGGTGGATATTCAAGCTCTCAGGTCTCTACCAGATGCCACTCGGATTTAATCTCAGTGGATCCATTAATGCTCGGGAAGGGTATGTTTACGCAACGCATGTTCTCGTCCAGATGCCGGGAATCGGGTTCGAAGAGCTCTACGGAAGTCCTGATGGCAAAGGAAAATACGGAGATGAACGGTTGCCGACATTCTGGGTGATTAACATGAGGTTGGAAAAAGTCTTCCCGATTTCAGAAGGATCTTCTGTAACCTTCTCGGCGGATGTGTTTAACCTCACTAACTCGGCTCATGCTCTAAAGAAAGAGAGACGTATAGATTCAGACAATTTCGGTCAAGCTCAGCAAATTCTCAGTCCTAGAGTATTCAGGATAGGGATAAGATTCAACTTCTAAACGCTCATTCGGTAGCTGGTAGCAAGGTCCCTTCCGCTCAGGCGGAAGGGACCTTTTTTTTTAAGCCCAAATTAAGCAACCATTTGGCCAGCGAATGCGTATATATATATGGGATAGGTTAGAGCAGGTATGAGAGGTCAAGGCACGTGCAAAGGGAGATATTCAAATGAAATGCCCTCAATGTCACACAGAGAACCTCAAAACCTCCAGCT